>Ga0114129_10009161_pt1 | contig 14111 bp, 13 predicted proteins | sample RhiMetdeltSRZDD1_FD_80071 | JGI IMG/M metagenome (GOLD analysis project Ga0114129, IMG submission 80071) | Populus rhizosphere microbial communities from Tennessee, USA - Rhizosphere MetaG P. deltoides SRZDD1 (version 2) (version 2) | ecosystem: Host-associated > Plants > Roots > Rhizosphere >... | reverse complement strand
CGACATGAACGTCTTGTGCCTGGGCGCCCGAGTCGTCGGAGCCTCGCTCGCGCTCGAGATCGTCAATGCGTTTCTTGACGCATCCTTCTCGGGAGTCGATCGGCACATACGGCGGCTCAACAAGATCCTCGACATCGAGCGCCGCTTCATCGTACGGAGTTAACCACGCGCCTGCGAGGCCATCGCCTTTTTCGCCGCGCGGGTGACGAGCGACGTCGCGATGATTGTGGCGATGAGTCCCAGTACCAGCAGCACGTAATACTCCGGCCCGCGCGGCGGCGCGACTCCGGCCGCGAGCTCCGCGACGTCTCCCGCGACTTTGCCGTAGTACACGTACAACACGATCGTCGGAATCATGCCGAGTGACGCGGTCAGGAAATGCACGTACCGCACACCGCTCAACGCAAGCGCGTAATTCAACAGCACGAACGGGACGAGCGGTGACAACCGCAGGAGAAACATCACCCACGTTCCTTCCTCGGCGATCGCACGCCTGACTGCTGCGACGCGCGGGTCGCGATCGACCCGACGGAACCAGCGTGACTGCGCAAGCGGAGACGCCAGCGCGTAGACGGCCGACGATCCAAGTACCGCACCCACATACACGATGAGAGTCCCGCGCCACAAGCCGTAGAGCGCTCCCGCGGCAAACGTCAGAACAAACGCGGGCGCCATCGTGACGGACGCAACGATGTAGAGACAGATGAACAGCGCGACGCCGCACGGTCCCAGCGCCGCGAAGCGAACGACGAGCGACGCGAACCACTCGCTCAAGATTCGGGAACGGGCGAGCCCGCGCCGCCGGAGGGGCGAGCCTCTCCCTCGCGACGCTTCGTACGTCGACGACGGCGTGCGAAGACACGCGAGAGGCGCTCGAGCGCTTCTGCCGCCTGCTGCAATCCCGTGGTGATTTGATCGGCGTCGGTCCACGTTGCCGGATTGAGTCGCTCCGCCAGCGATAAGAGCGCAGCCTGTCGGGACGGATCCGATGTGCGATGAAGAATGCGATCGCGAACGATTGGGTGCCAGTGCGAGAGAAACCCAATCTGTTCGTCCGGGGTCGCACCTTCGATCGCTGCTGGGACTGGCGCACGCGGAGGCGCGGGGACGGCAGCCGGCGCCGGGGCAGCAACGGGCTGAGCCGCGGCACTCTCTTCTTCGCGCTTGGGCCGTCGTCGTCGCGGCTCCGCCGCGGTCTCGATGATCTGCTGAGTCTCACGAACCGTCTGCCAGTTGAACGCGATGTCGGGATATTGCAATTCAATCTGACGGAGCACGTCGGGCTCCAGCGCATCCCGACCCACGCGGACACCGCCCGGCGTTCGAAAGACGTACAGAATCCTCGATCGCTGACGCTGCCCCTCTCGATAGAGGTGCATCAGGTACGTTGTCTCATACCCTCGCTTGTCGCGAATGACGCGCAGGAAGGGCACAGGAGCTTACTTGCGCTTTTGAGCCTTGGGAGCGGTGGTCGCGCGCTTGCGGCCGGACGCCTTCGCGTCGACATGTCGTCCCGTTGACGCGTTCTTGGATCTGGCGACGTGTGGGCGAGCCTTGGTTGGTGCGGCGGCGCGTCCTATCGATTTGGACGCGGCCCTCGCGGTTCTGTTGGGCGTTCGTGACGCCGGCGCGGACTTGACTGGTGCAGCGGGCTTTGGCTGCGCCACTGTCTCTCGGGGCCGTGCCGGCATGGTCTCCGCCCGCGCTTTGCCATCGCTGCCCTGAGCCGAACGCTGTATGGGCGTAAAGCGAATCTGATCGCCAATCGCGTGATATGCCCAGATCTCCGTGGTCGGAATCTGCAGGTCCGTGCACAGACGTCTCGCGCTGTCGACACCAGATATAGGTACGTACAAGTGAAACGGTACACGGAGCTTGGCGAACGTCGCCCACTGCGACATGGCCTCGAGGTGGTTGATCGATTCCGACGTCTCCACCTCGACCACGCCAACCAGTTTTCGTGAGCGTTCCGAAGACAGCAGGACCAGGTCGGGATACCAGGGCGCGGGGCCGGGCCCGACCGGCGCCGTCTGCTCGTTACCTGGATTGATCGCGACTTCGAACTTTCTCTTGTATTTTGTCTGGAGAAGGCGGATCACCCGATCGTGCTCGAGCTGCTCGCGCACGGGCCGCACGAGGATAGGGCTCAACAAAGACCTCCGACACGACGACACACCATGGCGTGGGCGCCCTCGACGCAGACGCATCGCGCGACGGGCGGCGCAGGATTTGGCCGTAATTACGGCCGAAGCGGCCAGAATATATCACGAGTACGTGCGGCTTCATCAACTTAGGGCCATTACCCTCCTATCCGACTTGACGGGTTTCCGGTCGAGCACCACAATGAGCCAGTGTCCGCGTCCGACGCTCGTGCTGTCCCCGCGCCACGCGTACTCATCGTCGACGATGATGTCAGCGTGACCGACCTGTTTTCGCGGATGCTTCGTCTCGAGGGCTACGAGGTTTGGGCCGCACACTCGGCCGATGAAGGTCTCAGCCTGGCACGGATCCATCGTCCGCACGCGGTCATCCTCGACCTTCGGATGCCGTTGACGAGCGGCCTTCAGGTACTCAGGTCCATTCGGGCGATCACGGGGCTGGCACAGACGCCGGTCGCCATCGTGACCGGTGACTATTACTTGGCGGAAACGCAAGCGGAGGAGATCAAGGCGCTTGGAGCGGAGCTCCGGTACAAGCCACTGTGGCTGGATGAGCTCGTCACATTGGCGCGTGAGCTCCTGACTGTGCCCGTGCGTGACTGATTCGCGTTTTCTCAAGGCGTGTCGACGAGAGCCCGTGGACCGCACGCCCGTGTGGTTCATGCGTCAAGCGGGGCGCTACATGGCCGAATACCGGGCACTCCGACAACGGTATTCGCTCCTTGAGATTTGCCGTACGCCAGACCTGGCGACGGAGGTCACGCTTCAGCCAGTTCGCCGCGTCGAGCTCGATGCGGCGATTCTCTTCTCAGATTTGCTGCTGCCACTCGAGCCAATGGGGCTGCCCTTCGACTTCATCAAGGGGGAAGGGCCGCAGATCGAACAGCCGCTCACGACGGCAGCCGACATCGATCGACTTCGCGTCTTCGAGCCGCGCGAATCGCTGGGCCACGTGCTGAAAGCCATTCGGCAGATTCAGACGGAGTTGCGAGGACGGGTGCCGCTCATCGGGTTTGCCGGTGCGCCGTTCACGCTCGCGTCTTACGCCATTGAGGGTGGACATTCGAACACCTTCGCCAAGACCAAGGCGCTCATGTACGGCGATCCCGCCGCGTGGCATCGACTCTGTGACAAGCTCTCCTCCGTGGTGGCGGACTATCTGCGTGCGCAGATCGAGGCCGGTGTGGATGCCGTGCAAGTCTTCGACTCATGGGTGGGGGCGTTAGGCGCAGAGGATTACCGTGAGTTCGCACTGCCCCACACGCGACGGATCTTCGACGCCGTCGGCACGCGTGTGCCCACGATTCATTTCGGCACGGGCACGGCCGCGATCCTCGAGGAGCTGCGCGATGCCGGCGGCACGGTGATCGGCGTGGACTGGCGCATCCCGATCGATGAAGCGTGGGCGCGCATTGGATCCGATCGGGCCGTGCAAGGCAACCTCGATCCGACGCTCCTGCTCGGGCCGCCTGCGCGGATGCTCCAGCAGACCGACAGCGTGCTCGCCCGCATCGGGAGCCGACCGGGACACATCTTCAATCTCGGTCACGGCATCCTCCCCTCCACGCCCGTCGAGCACGTTCAGATGCTGGCTCAGTATGTCCACTCCGCGTCGCGCCGCAACTGAGGGTGCCCCGCGCCGTTAATTTCACAGCTCCCCATGACCGTTGACGTCGCGATCGTTGGTGGAGGCATTGCGGGCCTGTCAGCCGCGTTCGAGCTGACACAGCGGGGCGTCTCGGTGCGGGTACTCGAAGCCTCCGATCGTCCGGGCGGCGTCATCACCACCGAACGATTCGACCAGTGGATCATCGACGGCGGCCCCGATTCGATGCTGATCCAGAAGCCCGCGGCCGTCGCGCTCTGTCGCGAGCTGGGCATCGCCGATCGCCTCATTCATACGTTGACCCCTCGTACCGCGTATGTCTTGCGTGACGGGGAACTGCATCCGCTGGTCGAGGGCTCCTTCCTGGGTTTTCCTGTCGGGTTCGGGGCGCTCGCCCGATCGTCGCTGTTCACGATCGGCGGCAAGCTTCGCATGGCCTGCGAAGTGGTCATGCCTCGGCGAGACGGCGACGAAGACGAATCCATCGGCGCCTTCGTGCGCAGACGATTTGGCGACGAAGCCGTCGAGTATCTGGCGGAGCCGCTCCTGGCGGGGATCCACGCCGGCGATGTGGAACGGCTGTCGATGCGCGCGCTCTTCCCAAGATTGATCGAAGCGGAACGACATTCTGGCAGCGTGCTGCGCGCGTTCCGGGCCATGCACGTGACGCCGTCGGCACAGGGGGCCTTCGTCTCGCTCCCCGGCGGAACTGGCGAGTTGGTTGACGCACTGTCCTCCGCTCTTCACGACGTCGTCACGACCGACGCGCGCGTGACCGACGTTCATCGAGCAGGCGTGCTGACGATCGAGTCGAGTGTCGGATCCGTGCAGGCTCGCGCCGTCATCCTCGCGGTTCCCGCGTACGTCGCTGCGTCACTCCTGCGTGGATTCGACACGACACTCGCGGCATTCTGCGACTCCGTGCCGTATGCATCCACAGCGACGGTGGCGCTCGGATATCGTCGCGATCACATCGCTCATGCGATGAACGGAACCGGGTTCGTCGTGCCGCGGGTGGAGCGTTCGGCGCTGCTTGCCGGGACGTGGGTGACCTCGAAGTGGCCCGGTCGCGCTCCCGAAGGCCACGCGCTGATTCGTGCATTCCTCGGAGGCGGACGAGACCCTCATCGGCTCGACGCCAGTGACGCGGAGCTCATCGACACGGCCCGGACCGAACTCGGTGACGTGCTCGGGATCAGTGGGGCACCCGTCCTGACGCGTCTGTTTCGCTGGACGCGTCAGAGTCCGCAGTACGAAGTGGGCCATCTGCAGCGGGTCGCCGCGATCGAGGGGCAACTGGCGTCAGTGCCTGGCGTGTTTCTCACCGGCAGTGGCTTCCGCGCGATCGGCATTCCCGACTGCGTCGCCGACGGGCGTGCCACCGCCGCCCGCGCCGCTGCCTTCCTTGGTCCTCGGGCGCTATGAACTCACCACAAGCTTGCGAATCCTGAGTTGTGAGTTTCTCGCTTTTTGAGTTTTGAGTTTTGAGTTTTGAGTGACACGTCTCATAAGATCCCTTCATGCGGCCACTCATGTCGGTTCTTCTGGGTCTTGCGATCGGCGTCGTCGCAATCGACGCTCAACACTCCTCCGGGGCACTGACACCGCAGATTGAATCGGTCCTGAAGCGCATCAAAGATGCCGACACTGGACAGCTTGCCGTCTCCGAGGAGGATGGCCGCTTTCTTCGTGTATTGGTATCGTCGCGCGGGGCGAAGTCCATTCTGGAAATCGGCGCGGCCAGCGGATACAGCGGCATTTGGCTCGGGTTGGGCGCGCGCGAGTCGGGTGGACGAGTCGTCGCGATCGAGTTCGACCCGCAGCGCGCCAAGGAAGCGTCCGAAAACGTGCGGCGCGCTGGCCTGACAGACGTCGTCCGCGTCGTTTACGGGGATGCGTTCAAGGAGATCCCAAAGCTCGAAGGCACGTTCGACTTCATATTCCTCGATGCATGGAAGCCCGATTACAAGAAGTTCTTCGACATGGTGTTTCCGCGTCTGAGTCCCGGCGCCGTCTTCACCGCACACAATGTCGTGAACAAGAAGAGCGAGATGGAGCCGTTCTTGCGAACGGTGCAAACGCATCCGGGCCTCTTCACCACCATCGTGTCGCCGTCGGGGGAAGGGATGTTGGTGTCGTACAAGATCAAGTAATGCAGAATGCAGAATGCAGAATGCAGAATGCAAAAATGCAAAACGCACACACTGTAGAACCCAGCGCGCAGCACTCGAAGAATTGGAAATGACGCCGTGAATGTGCGGTGCTTTGCTTTTTGCATTTTCCATTTTACATTTTGAATTACACCCTTCATGAAACCCGTGTACATCATCGGCGTTCCCCTGGACCTTGGCGGCGCGAGGCGCGGCGTCGACATGGGTCCGTCCGCATTTCGCATCGCGGGTCTTGGTGATCAGATTGCGGCGCTCGGACGCACCGTGGCCGACCAGGGCGACCTGGCCACTCCCATTCCGGAAACGCGCCACCCGGTCGATGAGAGCAAGAAGTACATCAAAGAGATCGCGCAAATCTGCCGTGAGCTCTACGGAGTCGCGCTGCGGTCACATGAAGCGGGCGCCGTGCCCCTCGTCCTCGGAGGCGATCACAGTCTCGCGGCGGGCTCGGTGGCGGCGAGCGCCGACTTCGTTCGGCGCACCTCGTCCCGTCCGCTCGGCTTGATTTGGGTCGACGCCCATGGCGACATGAACACCCCTCAGACCACGACGACGGGTAACGTGCACGGGATGCCGCTCGGCGCATTGCTCGGACAGGATCCGGCCGAGCTCGCATCGATCGGATCGTCCCCCTCGGTGCTGCCACAACAGACAGTGCTGCTCGGGATCAGGAATCTCGACGAGAAGGAGAAGGACAAGATCCGCGCATCGGGCGTGCATGTCTTCACGATGAAGGACATCGATCGCGAAGGGATCGCCGTCATTGCCGAGCGGGCGCTCATGCTGGCGTCATCCGGAACTGGCGGTATCCATGTCTCGTTCGATCTCGACGCCTGTGACCCGACCTGTGCACCCGGCGTAGGCACCCCGGTCAAGGGCGGCCTGGATTATCGTGAAGCACACATGGTGATGGAGCTGGTCGCCGACTCTCAGGGTCTCGTCGCGCTCGATCTCGTCGAGGTCAACCCCACGCTCGACATCCGCAATACCACGGCTGAATTCGGCACCGAGCTCGCGCTCTCAGCGCTTGGGAAGAGGATCCTGTAGGAATGGACTAGCAAGTGGATGATCGACCTCAGTCGCTGGCTGGAAGGACCATTGGGCCGTACCGGATTGTGTCGCGGCTCGGCGCTGGGGGTATGGGCGAGGTCTACACTGCCCGCGATCTGCACCTCGACCGCGACGTCGCGATAAAAGTCCTTCCAGAAGGCCTCGCGCACGATCAGAGTCGGCTCGAGCGCTTTCGTCGTGAAGCGCAGCTGCTCGCCGCGCTCAATCATCCCAACATTGCAACGATTCATGGGCTCGAGGAATCCGACGGGGCCTTGTTCCTGGTCATGGAGCTGGTTCTCGGACAGACGCTCGCCGAGCGCGTACACGGGGGGCGACGATTGCCTCTCGAGGAAGCGCTGAGGATCTGCAGCCAGTTGGCCGAGGCACTCGACGCCGCTCACCAAAGGGGTATCACACACAGAGACGTCAAGCCGGCCAACGTCAAGGTCACGCCGGAGGGACGCGTCAAGATCCTGGATTTCGGCCTGGCGAAGTCGCTCATCGAAAATGACGCCGCCGATCGCACACCTACGATGACTGCGATGACGGCCCCTGGTGTGGTGCTCGGCACACCCGCGTACATGAGTCCCGAGCAAGTTCGTGGCGAGCCAGCGGGCACGCAGGCCGACATCTGGGCCTTCGGCTGCGTGTTGTACGAGTTGTTGTCGGGCCGCGCGCCGTTTGCCGCATCGACCTTCGCCGAGATCATCGCCGCTGTGCTGATGTCGCAGCCCGACTGGCACGCGCTGCCAGCGGACACCCCGAGGTCGGTGCGCACCCTCCTGCGACGATGTCTCGACAAAGAGGCCCATCGCCGGGTCCAAGAGATCAAGGACGCCCAGGCTGTCATCGAGCGAGCGCTGCAAGGACGCGGCAGTGACATCGCTCCGCCGCGCGATCGATCGATCAAGTCGCTTGCCGTATTGCCATTCGTGAACGGCAGCGGCGATCCGCAGATGGACTATTTGAGCGATGGACTCACAGAAAGCATCATCCTCAGCCTCTCGCAGCTGCCGCAACTGCGTATCACCGCCCAGAGCTCGGTGTTTCGCTACCGCGGTCATAACGACCGGGCGATCGAGATCGGCAAGGAGCTTGGCGTGACGGCCGTGCTGACAGGCAAAGTCCAGCAACGAGGCCAGACCCTGCGCATCAGCGTGGAGCTGGCCGACGTCGAAGAAGGCTGGCAGATCTGGGGCGCGCAGTACCGGCGGAAGGCCGACGACATCTTTGATGCCGAGGAGAGCATCACGCGAGAGATCTCGGAGAATCTGCGTCTGAAGCTGTCGCGCGAGCACTCGCAGATCCTGGCACGCCGATATACGGAAAACGTCGAGGCCTACCACCTGTATCTCAAAGGCCGCTTCTATTGGGGAAAACGCACGCAGGAGGGATTGACGAAAAGCCTTCAGTACTTCCGGCAAGCCATTGAATCCGACCCGACGTATGCGTTGGCGTACGGCGGGTTGGCCGAAGGCTACGTTCCGCAGGGGTACTACTGTCATCTCTCCCCCACCGAGGCATTTCCTCGCGCGCGTGCCGCCGCGGAGCGCGCGCTCGAGATCGATCCCGGCTTATCAGAAGCCAGAACCGTCATTGCGATGGTCAAGAGCTATGAATGGGATTCGGTTGGCGCCGAAACTGACGCGCGTGCAGCCATCGAGCAGAGCTCGCGTTATCCGCGTGCGTATCAGGCGCTGGCCGAGTGTTTGACGATGCAGGAACGCTTTGTCGAGGCGGTTGTCGCGATCAAGCAGGGCCTCGATCTGGATCCGTTATCGCTCTATATGAATGCCGCCGTTGTGATGACGTACTACTTCACACGACAGTTCGAGGCGGCAGTCACACATGGGCAGGCAGCGATCGAGATGGATCGCACGTTCTATCCGTTGCACTTCTACCTTGGGCTCGCGTATCAGCAGAACGGACAGCTCTCGAACGCCGTCACCGAGCTTGAAGAAGCGCGGCGTCTATCCGCCGACAGCACCCTCATGATGGCGGCGCTCGGCGGCGCGCTGGCGGCCGCCGACCGCGGCCGCGACGCGCGAGAGGTCCTGGGCGAACTGGACGATGTCGGCACGCGCCGCTATGTGCCGCAGGTGTTTGTGGCAGCCATTCATGCCGCTCTCGGCGAGACCGATCGCGCACTCTCATGCCTCGAGCGGGCACGCGAAGACCGATGTTGTTGGCTGCTTCGATGTCTGCGATTCGATGCGCGGTTCGACGGGCTACGCGAGGAACCGCGCTTCAAGGCTTTGCTGCAAGCAGCTTCTCCATCTCGTCCATGACCTGATTCATCCGCTTGATCGTCAAATCGAGCGGTTCATCCGTCGTCATGTCGACGCCCGCGTCCTTCAGGAGATCGATCGGATACTTCGATCCTCCAGCCGACAGGAACGTGAGATACCGCTTGGTCGCCTCTTGATCGCCTGAGAGTACCTTCTCCGAGAGCGCCTCGGCGGCGGTGAACGACGTCGCGTACTGGAACACGTAGAAGTCACGATAGAAGTGCGGGATGAAGCTCCACTCGTGGGCGATGTAGTCATCGACGACCGTGAGCTTCTGATCGTGGCCGTAATATTCCTTCGTGATCCCCAGATACAGACTTGCGAGCGCATCCCCGGTGATCGGCTCGCCTTTCTCGCCCATCTGGTGCATGCGGAGCTCGAATTCCGCAAACTGCGTCTGGCGGAACACCGTGGCCTTGATTCCTTCGAGGTAGTTGCCGAGCAGCGAGAGGCGTGTCGGCGTGTCCTTGATCTGCTTCAGCATGTAATCGATCAGCAGCGCTTCGTTGAACGTTGACGCGACTTCGGCCACAAACGTGGGATAGCCCGACGTGATGTACGGCTGCGTCTTGTTCGAGAAGTAGCTTTGCATCGTGTGCCCGAGCTCGTGCGCCACGGTGCTCACGTCGTTGTACTGCCCCAGGTAATTGAGCAACATGAACGGGTGCACGTCGTACGCTCCGCCGTTCGAGTACGCGCCCGACACCTTGCCTTCCGTCGGATACCAGTCGAGCCACCGCTCGTTGAAGGCACGCTGGAGAACGCTGGTGTACTCGGAACCAAGGGGCGCCATCGCGGCCATCACATGCTTCTGCGTCTCTTCGGGCGTGTACCGTAGGTTCACGTCGGCGACAAGCGGGGCGTACAAATCGTAGTAGTGCAGATCGTCGGTGATGCCCATCATCCGCTTCCGCAAGCGCAGATAGCGATGGAATGTCGGCAGGTGGCGATTCACGCCGTCGACGAGCCGCGTATACACCGATATCGGAACGTTTGGCCCATTGAGCGCCGCCTCGAGGTCATTCGTGTACTTGCGGGACTTCGCATAGAACAGCGTCTTCTGCACGCTCGAGTTCATCGTCATCCCGAGCGTGCGGCCGAAGCCGCCGAGCGCGGAGAAGAACGCGGACATCGCGGTCTTGCGGTCGTCTCGATTCGCCGAGGCTCGGAGCTCGCTGTAACCGGCTTGATCCACTTTCATGGTCTTGCCGTCGTGCATCGTGATCGTCGGATAGGGGAAGTCCGCGTTCGTGAGGATCGTGTAGATGTTGGTCGGCGATCCAGCGAGGGGGCCGGCATCCGCCAGGATCTTTTCCTCGCCGTCCGACAACGTGTGGGGCGCGCGCCGGATAATGTCGCGCAGGTAGAAGGTGAAGGGTTTCAGCCTCGGTTCAGCCGCGATGGCCTTCTCGACGGCCGCGCTTCCGACCTTCAGGATCTCCGGCTCGATGAACGACGCGTGTGCGGCGAAGCTCGCGTAGAGCTGCTGCATCTCCTGCTGCATGCCCTGGGCCTTGGAGTTCCGAGTGTCCTGATCGGACAGCATGCTCGCGTAGACGTAGAGGCGAGAGAGCTCCTTGTCGAGCCGTGACATCATCTCGAGCGCGTCTGCCAGCACCTTGGACGACGCGCCGAGCGTGCCCTGGAACTCCCGGAGCTGTGGCAGTTCGGCCGCAATCTTTCCTTTCTCGCCCCGCCACGCCGCCTCCGATGGATAAATGTCCGCGAGGTTCCACTTGAACGTGTCAGCGACCTTGGCCCGGTCGCGCTCCTGTCCAGCCGCCAGCACACTCATGCCAATCACCACCACCAAAACAGACACAGGTCGGATACCGGCTCGACACATGTTCAACTCCTGAGAGCGTCGCCACTCATGAGGTTCAGCCTGTACCCTATTACCCTACACACTAACCCATGCCCAGACCCAGGTTGCGTGACAACTGGCCGGAATACAGTGACGAGCAGCTGCTCGACGTACGCATGTCCGACGTGCCGCTGGCAATCGAGGGAACACTGGCCTCCCGCTTCGATCAACTTCGATCGGAACTCGACGCGCGAGACCTGCATCTTCCCATCCACTTCTATCTATCGGATGAGTGGTTTACGCCGGATGGTGCGACGGCCATTGCGATCCCGTTCTACCTGGCCCATCCGCGCCTCGAGAAGCTGGAGGAGACCCAGATGCTCGAAGTCGAGGGCGGGGAGCACGAGTGGTGCATGCGCATCTTGCGGCACGAAGCCGGACACGTCTTGGACAACGCGTTCCGCCTTCGTCGCCGCCGACAACGGCAGAGGACGTTTGGCGCGCCGAGCAAACCGTACCCCGACTTCTATACTCCGAAGCCCTACAGCAAGAGCTTCGTGTTGCATCTGGACGCCTGGTACGCCCAGAGCCATCCTGACGAGGATTTTGCCGAGACGTTTGCGGTCTGGCTCACACCGAACAGCGAGTGGCGCCAGCGGTACGCAGGCTGGAAGGCTCTTGCAAAGCTCGAGTACATGGATTCGCTCATGCAGTCGCTTCGTCATGAAGCCGCACCGCTGCAAAACCCGGAGGAGGTCGACCCGCTGTCGATGTTGCGCACGACACTGAGGCAACACTATCGAAACAAGCGACGGTATTACGGCGTGGACTACCCCAACTTCTACGACCGCGACTTGAGACGCCTGTTCTCCGACGCGCCGGACTTCGCAGACCAGATGACAGCCGCTCAATTCATCAACCGCATCCGACGTCCGGTTCGCCGCGCTGTCGCCGGATGGACAGGCATCTACCAATACACGATCGACCAGGTGCTCGAGGACATGATCGAGCGGTGCCGCGAGCTCAAGCTGCGACTGGCGGTCCCTGAAGATCACGCGCGCCAGGAGTTCACCGTGCTGCTCACCGTCCAGGCGATGAACTATCTGCACAGCGGAGGGCACCGTCTCTTTCTGTGAAGAAGCTCCGCATCCTGGCCCTCGTCCACGATCATCTCGTCCCTCCCGAGGACACAACGGGTGTCGACATCCTCGAGGCGGAGTGGAAGATGGAGTACGACGTCATCGAGACGCTCCGCGAGATGGGTCACGACGTGCGAGTACTTGGGATCAACGACAACCTCGGCGGCATTCGGCCGACGGCGGGACTCTTCAAACCTCACATCGTCTTCAACCTGATGGAGGCGTTCGCCGATGTGCCGACCTTCGATCAGAACGTCGTCAGCTACCTCGAGCTCCTGAGGCTGCCCTACACCGGATGCAACCCGCGCGGGCTGATCCTCGCGCGCGACAAGGCACTGTCCAAGAAGCTGCTGGCATACCACCGCATCCAGGTTCCCGACTTCATCGTCGTCCGGCCCGGGCGGAAGGTGACTATCCCAAAGCGCATGGGCTTTCCCCTCATCGTCAAGTCGCTCTTCTTCGAGGCGTCCGCGGGGATCTCGCAGGCATCGGTCGTCGAAAATGAAGAGCAGCTCGCCCGGCGCGCGACGTTCATTCACGAAAAGCTCGGCACTGCGGCAATTGCCGAGCAGTTCATCGACGGCCGAGAGATCTATGTGGGCGTGATCGGCAACGAGCGACTCGATGTGCTGCCCGCCTGGGAGATGTCGTTTGCTGGAATGCCGGACAACCGATGGCGAATCGCGACCGAACGCGTCAAGTGGAGCACCCAGTACCAGAAGAAACACGGCATCATGACCGATCGGGCCAAGCTCGACGAAGCCACCGTCGATCGGCTGCAGCGTGTCGCCAAACGCGCGTATCGGGCGCTCGATCTGAACGGCTACGCTCGTATCGATCTGCGTGTCGATGAGGACGGGCGAATCTATGTCCTCGAGGCGAACCCAAATCCCAACATGGCGTACGGAGAGGACTTCTCCGAGTCCGCCGAAGCGAGCGGCCTCTCGTACGAGCGGCTCCTGGATCGCATCATCGCACTCGGCCGACGCTGGGAACCCGCACGCACGGGTTGAGGCACAATATCGCCGTGCGCTATGTCAACCGGTTTTCGTCTGAAACGAAGCTGTTGGTCAATGCCGCGCTGGGGGACGACATCCGCGCGTGGGCGCGGAATCACTTGAATCCCGACCCTCATGGCGCCGGTCAGTTCCGAGATCAATACGGCGTAGTCAGCGTGTATTTCGACACCGAGGCGCGTGACGTCTACCATCGGCGACGCTCTTACGGACGCAGCAAGTATCGAATCCGCCACTATGAGAACGACGAATCCGCATTTCTCGAACGGAAGCTGCGTACGCGTCTTCGTCTGAGCAAACGGCGGACGAGAATCCCGCTCGGGTCGGTCCCGCATCTCCAACTGGACGACCCGGATCCCGAGCACCCGGGATTCTGGTTTCTTCGCCGCATTCAACTGAGAGAGCTGCGCCCTGTCTGTGTGATTCGATACTCGCGCACGGCCCGAATGGCAGATACGCCGGAAGGACCGGTTCGCATGACCCTCGACACGGCGGTGCTCGCCAGCCCGACGCACCTCGTGACGTTCGCCGCCGGCCCGGCGCGCCCCTTGGTCGAAGGTCAGATGATTCTCGAGCTCAAGTACTCCGGTGTCTTTCCCCGACTGTTCAGGGACCTCGTCGATCAGTTTCACCTGACGCCGCGACCGGCGTCGAAGTATCGCTACGCCACGCAGGTCCTGGGACTTGCTACGTCAGGCAACGTGATCGCCGGGCCCTGACCCTTCAGCTGCACATGGCACTCACCCCAGGGGCTCGGCTTGGTCACTATGAAGTTGTCGCTCTCATCGGCTCTGGAGGGATGGGAGATGTCTATCGCGCTCGCGATCCGCGGTTGGAACGAGAAGTGGCGATCAAGACATTGCGATCCACGTCGG
>Ga0114129_10009160_pt1 | contig 14111 bp, 14 predicted proteins | sample RhiMetdeltSRZDD1_FD_80071 | JGI IMG/M metagenome (GOLD analysis project Ga0114129, IMG submission 80071) | Populus rhizosphere microbial communities from Tennessee, USA - Rhizosphere MetaG P. deltoides SRZDD1 (version 2) (version 2) | ecosystem: Host-associated > Plants > Roots > Rhizosphere >... | reverse complement strand
GGCCTCGCCCTTCTCGATTTTCGCGATCACGAGCGCCTTCGCGTCCGCGGCGTTGAGGAGCTCGCGCAGGCCGTGGCAGTCCTCCGCGGACCGGACGAAGGAGAGCGCGACGTAGTCGATCCCGAGCGAGAGGGCGAACTCGAGGTCCTGGAGGTCCTTTTCCGTCACCGAGGGGACGGGGATGGGGACGCCTGGCACGTTGACGCCCTTGTGCGCGCCGACGGCGCCGCCGACCACGACCACAGTCCGGACGCGCTCGCCGTCGACCTCCTCGACGCGCAGGCGGACGAGCCCGTCGTCGATCAGCACCTCGTGGCCGGGCTGGAGCACCTGGGTGAGCACCGCCGGCAGCACGGGCAGGTCGCCCTTCGAGCCGTTGTCTCCACCGCTGAGGACCACGGAGTCGCCCTCGACGAGGATCCTCGGCGTGTCGAGGTGGCCGACGCGGAGCTTCGGCCCCTGGAGGTCGGCGATCAGCGCGAGCGGCCGGCCGGCGCGTTCCTGCGCCTCGCGGACGACCCGCGCGCGCTCGCCGTGCTCCTCGTGCGTCCCGTGCGAGAAGTTGAGCCGGGCGGCGTCCATGCCCGCCTCGACGAGCCGGTCGACGGCGGCGGGGGACGACGTCGCCGGCCCGATCGTGCAGACGATCTTCGTACGGCGATGCCCGTGCGACACAGCACGCACGTTAGCGCGCCCGGAGGCCGCTCCCGCAGGGGCATCTCGGGCACCCGGGGGAGCCCCCAATTTCGACACTACGACGAAATACCGCGCGCGTGGCGCGCCGAAGTGAGCCGAGCGTGTGCCGGCCCGCGTGGCCGCGTGCTAGCGGCCGGCGCGCGGGAACGCGGCCCAGCCGGGGTACTCCGCGCGGGCGCCGAGCTCCTCCTCGATGCGCAGGAGCTGGTTGTACTTCGCGACGCGGTCGCTCCTCGACGGCGCGCCGGTCTTGATCTGGCCGACGCCGGTCGCGACGGCGAGGTCGGCGATCGTCGTGTCCTCCGTCTCGCCCGAGCGGTGCGACATGACCGACGCGTATCCGCCGGCCCGCGCGAGCTCGATGGCCTCGAGCGTCTCCGTCAGCGTGCCGATCTGGTTGACCTTGACGAGGATGGCGTTCCCGTCGTGCTCCTCGATGCCGCGGCGAAGGCGCTCCACGTTCGTCACGAAGAGGTCATCGCCGACGAGCTGCACGCGCTCGCCGAGCCGCTCGGTCAGCAGGTGCCACCCCGCCCAGTCGTCCTCGGCCAGCCCATCCTCGATGGACACGATCGGGAAGCGCGAGCAGAGGTCCTCCCAGAAGCCGATCATCCCCTCCGCGTCGAGGTCGCGGCCCTCGCCCGGCATGCGGTAGCGGCCGTCCGCGTACAGCTCGGTCGTCGCCGGGTCGAGCGCGATCGCCACGCGGTCGGCGTGCCCGGCGCGCTCGGCGGCCTCCAGGACGGCTGCGATCGCGTCCTCGCTCGACCCGAGGTCGGGCGCGAAGCCTCCCTCGTCCCCCACGCCCGTCGCCAGCCCGCGCTCGTGGAGCAGCTCCTTGAGGCGGTGGAAGGTCTCGACGCCGATCCGCAGCGCCTCGGAGAACGAGTCGGCGCCTGCCGGCACGACCATGAACTCCTGGAGGTCGAGCGAGTTCTGGGCGTGCGCACCGCCGTTGACGACGTTCATGAGCGGAACGGGCAGGACGTGCGCGTCCTCCCCGCCGATCCAGCGATAGAGGGGCACACCCGCCTCGGCCGCCGCCGCCTTGGCGACCGCGAGCGACACGCCGAGCACCGCGTTGGCGCCCAGCCGAGACTTGTTGGGGGTGCCGTCCAGCTCGACCAGAAGCTTGTCGACGGCGGCCTGATCGCCCGCGTCGGCCCCCGCCAGCGCGGGCCCGATCTCTCGTTCGACGTTCTCGACCGCCTTGAGGACGCCCTTGCCGAGGTAGACGCCCGGATCGCCGTCGCGGAGCTCGACCGCCTCGAACTGGCCGGTCGACGCCCCCGAGGGCACGTCTGCCCGCCCGACGGCCCCGGAATCCAGCTCGACCTCGACCTCGACGGTCGGATTGCCCCGCGAGTCGAGAACCTGCCGCGCGTGCACGCGGATCACCTTCACCGAATGCCCTCCTTTGCCCGGTCGAAGTATCGATCCTGCTCCTCGAGCGGGAGCGACTCCCACTCCCTGCCCTCCTCGCCGGCGAGCTCCGCGGCGCGCTCGACGCGCTCGACGAAGCGGCGGCTCGCAGCCCGGAGCGCGAGCTCGGGATCGACGTCGAGCCGCCGCGAGACGTTGACGGCCGCAAAGAGGACGTCGCCGAACTCGTCGAAGACGTGCGGGTCCGGCTCGGTCTCGGCCGCCCGCTCCGGGGCGGCGGCGACCGCCTCGCGCAGCTCGGCGAGCTCGTCGTCGAGGTCGCCCAGCGCGCCTGCGAGCTCCGGGTAGTCGAAGCCCGCCGAGGCGGCGCGCCGTTGCACCTTGCGCGCGTGGGAGAGCGGCGGCAGGCGGTCGGGCACGTCGTGGAAGATTCCCTCCCGCGCCTCCTGCTCGCGCTTGAGCTCCTCCCAGCGCCCCTTGACGGCTGCGGGCGTCTCCAGCTCCATGTCGCCGAACACGTGCGGGTGGCGCCGGATCAGCTTCGCCCGGATGCCCCGCGCGACCTCCGCCAGGTCGCCGGCTCCGCGCTCCTCCAGGAGGAGCGCGAGGAACACCGTCTGGAAGAGGAGGTCGCCGAGCTCGTCGACGAGCTTCGCGTCGTCCTCGGCGAGCGCCGCGTCGGCGACCTCGTAGGCCTCCTCGACGGTGTGGGGGACGATCGTCTTCGCCGTCTGCGCACGGTCCCACGGGCAGTCGCGCCGCAGCCGTTCCGCCAGCTCCTGAAGTTCGACGAGCGCCCGCTCGAGGCCGTCGCCGCCGCCCACCTGCTACTCGGTGGTTGTGGTCCCGGTTTCGCCGCCCGTGTCGCCCTCTCCGGTGGTCGTCTCGGCGGGCGGAGGCGGCTCGAAGCCGGGGGCGTACGCGGTCTGGTCCTCGAAACGCGCCCGCAGCTCCTCTATCCACTCGTTGATCCGCGTGTTCTTCTTCTCCTCGAGCAGCGTGCTGCGGATCTGCTCCTCGACCGCGGAGAGGTCCTGCGTGGACTTCTCCTTGATGTCGCCGACGGCCTCGATGATGTGCCAGCCGAACTGCGTCTTGACGGGCTCGGAGAGCTCGCCGGTGTCGAGGTCGAAGGCGACCTTGTCGAACGGCGCGACCGTGGCGCCCTGCTGCGCCGTGAACTTGCCGCCCTCCTTCTTCGACGCGGGGTCCGTGGAGTACTGCCGCGCGAGCTTCGCGAAGTCGGCGCCTCCCTCGAGCTGGGCGTGCAGCTGGTCGGCGCGAGCCTTGGACTTCACGAGGATGTGGCGCACCTCGCGCGATGCGGGGGTCTCGAACTGGGCCGCGTTGTCCTCGTAGTACTTCTGGACGTCCTCGTCAGTGACCTCGACCTCGTTCGTGACCTTCTCGAAGACCTTCTCGGACAGGAGCCGCGTGCGCAGGTCGCTCTTGACCTGCTCCTCGGTGAGGCCCTGCGCCTCGAGCTCGTCCTTGTACTTCTGCTCGTCGCCCTGGAAGAACTGCTCCTTCAGCTCGTCGAGACGCTTGTCGACGTCCGCGTCGGTGACGGTGACGTCGAGCTCCTGCGCGGCGATCTCGAACTGCGCCTGCTCGACGAGGCTGCGGACGATTGCGTTACGAAGCTGCGCGAACTCGGGCGTCCCGGCGGCCGGGAACTCCTGCTCGCGCGCCTCGTAGGTCTTCTCGGCCGAGGCGAGGAGCCTGTCGTACTCCGCCTTGGTGATCTCCTTGTCGCCGACGACCGCTATCGCGTCGGCCGGGACCTCGACCTCGGTCCCGTCGTCGCCGCCGTCACCGCCGCAGCCGACGGCCGCCATCGCCAGCGCGAGCGCAGCAAGGAGGGCGACGATACGAGTCCAAAAAGGCATGGTGGGCGACCAACTAGGCGGAAAGCCGTAGGTCGAGGATACCATCGACCAGCGCGAGCGCTTGGGGGAACCCGTCGCCCCTCTGGGTGAGCTCGCGCTTCGCACTCGAGTACACCGCCGTCGGAGCCGACGACCGCAGGTCGCGTAGCTCCGCCGAGCCGAGCACGAGCGGCCCGACGACCGCCCGACCGCCGCGGAAGACGAGGTAGTCGGCCCCGATGCGCGCGAGCTTCAGCTTCGCCTCCTGGATCGCGAACAGGTTCTCGACCGGGTCGGGCACGGGGCCGAAGCGGTCCTCGGTCGCCGCGTGGAGCTCCCGCAGCTCGTCCTCGGACTCGACGAGCGCGAGGCGGCGGTGCAGGTCGATCTTCTGCGCCTCCGCGGGCATGTAGTCGGTCGGGACGTAGGCGTCCACCTGGGCGTCGACGCGCACCGGGCGGGCGACCGCGCGCCGGGTGCCCGAGAGCTCGGCGACCGCCTCGCCCAGCAGCTCGACGTAGAGCTCGAACCCGATCGCCGCCACGTGGCCCGACTGCTCCGCGCCGAGGAGGTTGCCCGCGCCGCGGATCTCGAGGTCGCGCATGGCGATGGCGAACCCGCTGCCGAGCTCGGTGTGGTCGGCAAGGGTCGCAAGGCGCGCCCGCGCCTCCGGGGTCAGCTCCTGGCCGTCGGGATAGAAGAGGTAGGCGTGGGCGACCTCGTCGCTGCGGCCCACGCGCCCTCGGATCTGGTAGAGCTGGGCCAGCCCCAGGGCATCCGCGCGCTCGACGATCAGCGTGTTCGCCTGCGGGATGTCGAGGCCTGACTCGATGATCGTCGTCGAGACGAGCACGTCCGCGTCGCCGGCGAGGAACGAGAGCATGTGGCCCTCGAGCTCGCGCTCCGGCATCTGGCCGTGCGCGACGATGACCCGGAGCTCGGGGACGAGCTGGCGCAGGTGCTCGGCTGCGTCCTCGATCGTCTCGACGCGGTTGTGGAGGAAGAACGACTGTCCCTCGCGCCGGTGCTCGCGCAGGAGCGCCTCGCGCACGAGCTCCTCGTCGTACTCGCCGACGTGCGTGCGGATGGGCCGGCGCCCCTGCGGCGGCGTCTCGATGACGCTGATGTCCCGCAGGCCGGCCAGCGACATGTGCAGCGTGCGCGGGATGGGCGTGGCCGACAGCGCGAGCACGTCGACCTCGAGCCGCAGCTGTCGCATCAGCTCCTTCTGGGCGACGCCGAAGCGCTGCTCCTCGTCCACGATCACCAGGCCGAGATCCTTGGGAACCACGTCGCGGGAGAGCAGGCGGTGCGTCCCGACGATCACGTCGACCTTTCCTGCGGCGAACTCGGCGAGCACGCGCTTCACATCGGCGGGCTTACGGAAGCGCGAGGCGAGCTCGACGGTGACCGGCAGGTCACGGTAGCGCTCGCGGAACGTGTTCCAGTGCTGCTGGGCCAGGATCGTGGTCGGCGCGAGGAAGAGCACCTGCTTGCCGTTGGCGACGGCGACGAAGGCGGCGCGGACCGCGACTTCCGTCTTGCCGAAGCCCACGTCCCCGGCGACCAGGCGGTCCATCGGCCGGGCGGACTCGAGGTCCTCCTTCACGACCTCGATGGCGACGCGCTGGTCGGGCGTCTCCTCGAACGGGAAGCTTGCCTCCAGGCGCTCGACGAGCTCGTTGTCGGCCTCATAGGCGATGCCCTCGGCGCGCTGGCGCTGCGCGTACAGGGCGAGCAGCTCGCCGGCCAGCTCGTGCGCGCCCGCACGCGCGCGGTTCTTGATGTTCTGCCAGGCCTTCCCGCCGAGCTTCGAAAGCGCGGGAGCGTGCCCGTTCGCCCCGACGTAGCGGGAGACCTTGGCGATCTGCTCGTGCGGGACGTAGAGGCGGTCGTCGCCGCGGAAGGCGAGGAAGAGGTAGTCGCGCGTGACGCCGGCGACGGTCTTCGTCTCGAACCCGAGCAGCTGTCCGACTCCGTGGTCCTCGTGCACGACGTAGTCGCCGGTGCGCAGGTCGGCGAAGCTCTGGAGCGCGCGGCCGACCCGGACGTCGGCGCGCGGGGGGCGCTTGCGGAAGACCTGCGTGTCCGGAAGGAGCGCGATGCCGAGCTCGCGCAGGACGAAGCCGCGGCGTGCGGGCGAGACGGCGAAGACGAGTCCGGGCTCGTCGGGGAGCTCGTCGCCCGGCTCGACCACGACCGCCTCGACGCGGCGGAGCAGCGCCTTCGTCCGCAGGGCCTCGCCGAGATGGGCGAAGGTGACGACGACGCGGTTTCCCCCGCGCACGAAGGCGAGTAGGTCGCGCTCAGCCTCCGAAAGCCCGCGGGCGGCGACGGCCGGCCGCTGCGCTTCGAACGAGTGCCGCTGCCCGGCCGGAAGCTGTGAGACGAGCAGGGCGTCCCCGAGCGCGAGCGTGGCGCCGAGCTCCTCGCGGACGACCTCTTCGACCTCGCCGGCGTCCCAGACCACGTGAGGCGTCGGGAGCGGCGCCACGAGGTCGCCGGGGACGGGCGCGGTCTCGCCGGCCTCGTCGTCGACGAGCGTCGGCTCCTCGTCGCCGGCGATCCGCTCGGCCGCCGGGTACACGGTCGCCTCGTCGAGCTCGTGGAGCGTGCGCTGCGTGAAGGGCGAGAAGGCGCGCAGGGACTCGATCTCGTCGCCGAAGAGCTCGACGCGCACCGGCTCCCGGCCCGTGGAGGGGAAGACGTCGACGAGGCCGCCTCGCACGGCGAACTGCCCGCGCTCCTCGGCCTGCGAGACCCGTTCGTACCCGGCCAGGGCGAGGTACTCGGCCAGCCCTTCGACCCCCGGCTCGTCCCCGGCGCGCAGGACGATCGGCTCGGGCCGCGAGCTCTCCGGCGGAATCCCTTCCGCGGCGCCGACCGCGGAGGCGCAGACGAGCCCGCCGGCGGCGAGCACCTCCAGAGCGCGGGCGCGCTCGCCGACAAGGTGGGGCGGCGGCTCGAGGCCGCTTCCCCAGCGGACTCCGCGCGAGGCGAAGAGACCGACCCGCTCCTCGCCCAGGAACCACGAGGCCCCTTCCGCCGCGTCGCGCGCCTGCGCGTCGTCCGGGAGGACGACGACGAGCGGCCCCCCGCGCGCGAGATGCAGCGCGGCGAGAAAGAGCGGGAAGATCGGCTCGGAGACGCGCGTCTCGCCCGGGTCGTCCAGAAGCTCGCGCATCCGGTCGCCCTCCGCGACCACGCGGGCGATTGGGATCAGGGTAGGTGCGCGTGTGCTGGTCGGCCGGTCCATGACGACTGGCGGAATCTGCGTTCCGCCGGGGTCATCGTATCCGCGGCGCGAAGCTCTACGATCCCCGCCATGGCCGGCGAGCTGCGCCCGATCGGAAACCGCCCGAAGCTGGTTGCGTCCTTCGACGCGCCCGGAGCGGACGAGGCGTTCCGGCGCTGGCGCGCGGAGCATGCCGACACCCTCGCAGGCGTGCCTGCGGAGGCGATGCGCGTCGAGTACGGCCGCGCGCTAGGCGGAGGGCTCATCGTGCGCGTCCGGATCGACGAGGAGCACCTCCCCGCCGCGCTTCGCGGCTGACTTCTCACCCGTCGCAGGGCTAAGGTCGCGGGCGCGTTCTGCCGAAATGAGTGATCAGCACCGGCGTCGGGCCGCTACGGCGCGCGGAGCATCTGCGGCGGGTCGTCTCCCAGCGGGGGCGGCCCGCCTTCATGTGTCAGGTGGCCGTCGCGCGTCTATTTCCCCGGGGCGCCCCTGGCTTCACGCTATCGCGGAACTCCGCGCGCGTGCCACGCGAGACGGTGACGACTTCGTGCCGGCTACGGGCGCTCGTTGAAGCGCTGCTGGGCTTCCTCGACGCCGTCGCGCGCGATCGTCTCCACGGCGTCCGCCGCGCGCGAGATGAGCGCCTCGACGTCGACGAGGTCGTCGAACGGCGAAAGGACCCAGTCGGCGACCGGCCGCGGGTCACCGCGCTCCGGCCTGCCGACCCCGATGCGGAGGCGCAGGAAGTCCTGCGTGCCCAGGTGCTGCCCGAGCGAGCGAAGGCCGTTGTGGCCCGCAAGCCCGCCTCCGGCCCGCGCCTGGAGGCGGCCGAGCTCGAGGTCGACCTCGTCGTGCACGACGAGGAGCTGCTCCGGCGGCAGCTTGTAGAAGCGCGTCGCGGCCCCCACCGAGCGTCCCGACTCGTTCATGTACGTCTGCGGCTTCAGGAGCGCGACTCGGGCGCCGTCGAGACGAACGTCGGTGAGGTCACCCGAGAACTTGGAGCGAAACGACCCGCCGTGCCGCCGCGCGAGCTCGTCCACGACCATGTGCCCGAGGTTGTGCCGGGTGCGGGCGTACTCCTTGCCGGGGTTGCCCAGCCCCGCGACGAGCAGATCGAGCGACGAGGCCTGCTCGCCCCGTCGAAAGAGCCTCACTCGCTCTCGTCGGGCTCCGCTTCGGCGGACTCGCCCTCGGCTTCGGGCTCGGCGCCTTCCTCGGCCTCGACGCCCTCAGGCAGCTCGCCTTCCTCGAGCTCCTCGGCCTCCTCGACCTCGGGCTCCTCGATCTTCGTCGGCGGCGTCACGTTGAGCACGACGGCCTCGGGGTCGTCGAGGATCGTCACGCCCTCCGGAGGCCTGATGTCGCCGACTCTCAGGCTGTCCCCGATGGCCAGTTCGGTGATGTCGACCTCGAAGCGGTCGGGCACCTCCATCGGCAACGCCTCGACGTTGATCTCGCGCAGGACGAGCGTCAGCACGCCGCCCTCCTTCACGCCCGCCGACTCGCCGAAGGGCTCGACGGCCACCTGCGCCTGGATCGTCTGGTCGAGCCGGACCTCGTGGAGATCGATGTGCAGGAGGCGCGGGCGGACGGGGTCGAGCTGGTACTCCTTGAGCACGGCGTGGTGCGCGGTCTTCTGACCGTCGAAGACGACGTCCAGGATCGCGTGAAGACCGTGGTCGCCGGTCAGCACGCGGCGAAGCTCGCGCTCCTCGACGGTGAAGGGATGTGCCTTCTTGCCTGCGCCGTAGAGGACGCCCGGAACCATTCCGGCCGCGCGCAGGCGGCGGGACTCCGCGCTCCCCGCGGTCTCGCGTGCCTTTACACCCAGCTGGATCCGTTCGCCGGCCATCGGCCGGCAAGTGTAGCGAAGCCGCGGAGGCCGACGAGCCTAGCCGGGCTGGGGCTGGAAGCGGCTCTGGAGCTGGGAAACGTAGACGCCGAGCTCGCGCTGGCGCTCCTCGAGGCGCTCCTCCCGGATGGCGAGCAAGTCCTCGCGCCGCTCGACTTCCTCCTCGCGCATCTCGAGGTCGGCTTCGACGACGGCCTTGCGGGCCTCGTGGTCGTTCTCGCGCTGCTCCAGGTCCTGGCCGCGGTCGCGCAGGCTCGTCTCGAGCTCCCGCACGCGCCGCTCCCGCCGCTCGATGCTCTCGCGGGACTCGAGCGCGTCCGCGGCCGGGCCGAACGTCTCCTCGAGCTCGCTCACACGGCGCTCGCGCTCGCGAAGCTCGACCGCGCTGGCCGCGAGGCGCGCCTCGCGCTCCTCGAGCTCGCGGGTCGCGGCGGCGACCTTCGCCTCGCGCTCGGCCACCTGCGAATCGTCACGGGAGCCGGCGAGCCGCTCGATGTTCTGGATCTCGACCTTGATGACGGGCGGGATCAGGCCGCCGGCCGGGGCCGAAGGTGTCGAGCCGGGCTTGCGCCGCCGCCGTCCGCGCCGCCGCGGAGGCCGGGCGGGCTTGTCGGGAGTGAGATCGTCTCGTTCAGTCACAGCCTCGCGGCATGAGCAGACGATGGCGGCCTGGACCGTTCCGGGCATCCCCCACTTTGGCGATCCTCGCGCCGATCCCACGTTTCAGGGATGCCGCCCCCGGCCGGGACATCCGAAACATTTCTTGGCGTACCACCCAACTGCAGCAACGAAAGGCGGCATCGTATGTCTGCGGATCTCCTCCGGATCAAGATCCGGAACTTCCCTCAGCCCCACCTCGGGCGGCGTCTTCTCATCGCCGGCCTGAAATAGCGGCGGCAACACCCCTCGAGCGGCCCGACGGGCCGCTCGGCGTTTTCTGGACTTGTGGCGGCCGCCGGAGCCTGCGACGCTTCGGCTCTAGGGGACAACTCCGGGGAGGAAGACCAGATGTACAGGAAGGCGTTGCTCGCGCTGGCGGCAGCGACCGCACTTGCGGCCGCCGCCCCTGCGCAGGCCAACCACACGCTCGCGCACAAGGTGGCGCTGCTCACCGAAAAGCTCAACTGTCTGCAGAAGTACCCCGTGTACTCGTTCGGGGACTACGCATACTCCGAGATCGAGTCCGACCTCGCAGACCAGGGGAATGGGCAGATCGAGGTGCTCGTACCCGACGTCCTGCCGGTCAATGCGCTCGACTTCGACTACGGCAATGCAAACCCGCAGCCGAGCGACGCCTACCTGCTGGGCGTGAAGCGGACGCGGGCTTGCCTGGCGAAGTTCGCGACGGCGTCGAACCCGGTCTCGGCCAGGCGGGCGGCTCCGGCCAAGCTGGCGCGCCTGCGCTAGCGGATCAGGCGACGATCTCGGCGGGAGCGTCCGGGCGCAGGAGCTCCCAGACGAGAAGATGGGTCTCGATCTCCCTGCGGGCCTGCTCCTCGTCGGGCGCGTCGGTCCGCTCCACGTCGAGCTCCCGGTCGCCGACCGGGCGCACGGCAAAGCCCGAGCGCGCGTAATGCACGCTGAGCTCCTCGCGCAACGAGGGATCTGAGATTCGGATTCTGAGGGGCCGCAGTTGAGCTGTATTCATCGGCTGCGGACACCGGTTCGGGCACCCCCAAACCGGGGGCTTTCCTCAGACGGCAGAGAGGAGCAGCAGTATCACGGCGGCCCAGACGGCGAGGCCGACGATCACAGCGAGCGCGGTCCCGCGGAAGAACCGCATGAACTCGCTCGAGGGCTCGCGGCGGAGATCGTCGTCGCACTCCCAGTCGGCGTCCTCGCCGGCCCACGGGTCGTCGTGGCCCGCAGGGAGCCGATCCTGGCGGCTGGGTCGCCTGGTTCGCTTGAGCTGCATCGCGTTCTCCGAACCGCAGAGAGACGCGTCCCCCGACGCCTAGAGGGCGTTGTCCCGTCCTCAGATTACTCCTGCGCAGGGATTTCGCAAGGCCTGCGGACGGCAACGCCGCCGCTCCGACGACTCCGTTCTAGAAGAGCTGGTTCTCGCCCGCGAAGATCGCCGAGACCGACTCGTCCGAGAAGACGTTCTCGATCGTCTCCGCCAGGAGGCCCGCCACGGGGAGCACCGTCAGTTTCTCGGGCCGGCGGAGCTCGTCGGCCGGAACCGTGTCCGTGACGGCGATGCCCGTGAGCTCGCTCTCGGCGAGCTTCTCGAGCGCGTCGTCCGGGAAGAGCCCGTGCGTCGCGCAGGCGTAGACCTTGGTCGCGCCCGCGGCGAGCAGGGCCTGCGCGCCGGCGACGAGCGTCCCGCCCGTGACGATGATGTCGTCGCTCATGATCGCGACCTTGCCCTGCACGTCGCCGACGACCTCGGTCACCGAGGCGACGTCGTGGGCGGGGCGCTGCTTGTTCATGAGCGCGAAGTCGGCGTCGAGCATCTGCGCGAACTTTGTCGCCATTTTCGCGCGGCCCGGATCCGGCGAGACCGCGACGACGCCGTCGCCGTGGAGGCCGAGCGTCTCGCGGTAGTAGCGCGCGAAGAGCGGCAGCGCGGTCATGTGGTCGACCGGGATGCGGAAGAAGCCCTGGATCTGGCCGGCGTGGAGATCCATCGTCAGCACGCGGTCGACGCCGGCGGCGTCCAGGATGTCGGCCAGGAGCTTCGCGGTGATCGGCTCGCGCGGCGAGGACTTCTTGTCCTGGCGCGAGTAGGGGAACCAGGGCATGACGGCCGTGATCCGGTTCGCTGAGGCGAGCTTCGCACCCTGGATCATGATCAGGAGCTCGAGCAGATGGTCGTTCGTGTACTTGCCGTGGCAGGCCTGGACGAGGAAGACGTCCGCGCCGCGGATGGACTCGCGGTAGCGGCAATACGTCTCGCCGTTCGCAAAGGTCTTGAGCTTCACGTCGCCGAGCTCGATGTTGAGCTGGTCGGCGATCTTCTGGGCCAGGACGGGGTGCGACCGGCCGGAGAAGAGCATCAGCTTCCCGGAGGGCCCGCGCTCGATCCAGCGGCCCCGCTCGCCGTGCGGTTGAGGCTTGTGCTCGGGCGTCACGTCGAGGCCCGGTAGCGCCAGCTCAGTCGTTCCGCTTTCCACGCGTGTAGCCCTCCTTGGTCTCCTGGCGTGCCCGTGCGATGGCGAGCGAGTCGGGCGGCACGTCCTCGGTGATGTACGAGCCGCCGCCGATCCATGCACCGTCTCCGATCGTCACTGGAGCCTCGAAACCATTGTGAATGCCGGTCCTGACGTTCTTGCCGATCGTCGTCTTGCCCTTCTCACGGCCCGGCTGGTGCGGGAAGTTGGCCGTGATCGTTCCGGCGCCCACATTGGTGCCCTCGCCCACCTCGGCATCGCCGAGGTAGCTGAGGTGAGGCACCTTCGCCCCCTCGCCGATGTGCGCCTTCTTCAGTTCCACGAAGGTTCCGGCCTTGGCACGCGCGGCCAGCACCGTTCCGGGGCGAAGGTAACAGAACGGTCCCACGAGCGCGTCCTCGCCGATCTCGGCCTCGTCGACCACCGCGTGCGGGCCTACCTCGGCCCCGCGCCGCACGACCGTGCGGCCGCGCAGGACGGTGAACGGGTGGATGACCGCGTCCGGCTCGATGGAGACATCGGGCTCGATCCACGTCGTGGCCGGGTCGACGATGGTCACACCGGCCTCCAGGTGGGAGGCGACGATCTGGTCGCGAAGCCGCGCGCCGGCGGCAGCGAGATCGGCCCGGGTGTTCACGCCTTCGCCAACACGGGGGTCCTCCGCACGGTACACCGCGACGGGCCGCCCGTCATCCACAAGGTGTCGCACCGCGTCCGTGAGATAGAGCTCGCCCTGGGCGTTGTCGGTGTCGAGCCGGTCGAGAGCGCCCCAGAGCGCCTCGCCGTCGACGATGTAGACCGACGAGTTGACCTCGCGCACGGCCAGCTGCTCCGGGGTCGCGTCGCCGGCCTCGACGATCGCGACGAGCCGCCCGTCGTCGCCGCGCAGGACACGGCCGTACGAGCCGGGCTCGTCGGGCTCGAACGAGAGCACGGTCGCGGTCGCACCCTCGGTCCGGTGTGTGTCGAGAAGGCCGGCGAGCGCGGCCGCCGAGAGGAGCGGAGCGTCCCCGGCCAGGATGAGGACGTCGCCCGAAAACCCCTCGAGCGCCGGACGGGCCGCCGCGGCGGCATCCCCGGTCCCGCGCGGCTGCTCCTGGACGGCCAGCACGGCGCCGGCCGGAAGTGTGCCCTCGAGCTCGGCCACCGTCCCCGGGGAGGTCACGACGACGAGCGGATCGGGATCGAGCTCGCGCGCCGAGGCGATCACCCAGTCCACGAGGCGGCGACCGAGCAGCTCGTGCAGGTGCTTCGGCCGCGTCGACCGCATGCGCGTGCCGAGCCCGGCGGCCATCACCACCGCTGCGATGGGGGTGCGTGTCACGAGGGCGTCATGGCTGGGGCGGGAGGATTCGAACCTCCGATCACGGGACCAAAACCCGTTGCCTTACCACTTGGCTACGCCCCACTGAAAGCGAGTATACGACCGCCTACCGGCGGTCCATGAGCAGAATCACGAGGAGGATTCCCGCCATCGCGACGAGGGCGAGGATGGCCAGGAACTTGAAGAGCTCCCAGAGCACCGGGACGATCACGGCGATCAGCTGCGACGCAGCCAGGATCCAGAGCACCTCGCGAAGGAGGTGCGAGCCCGTCCGCCGCCCGACGAAGATGTAGAGGGCCGTCGCCGCAATCGCGGCGGCGAGAACCCAGAACCAGCCGAAGTTGCCGAACACGACGGCAAGGCTCTCGACGAGGCCGATGAGCAGCGCGAGGCGCAGCCTCCGCGCCTCGAGCCACGGCCCGGAGCCCTGCTCGCGGGCCTCTATCGCCGGCGTCGTGTCCATGTGAACGAAGTTACCAAACCGGTGCGACCACCCAGCTCCTCGCGCGACGCCCGAGCGCGCGCGCGGCAGCGCGAGCGTCCTCGCGCCGGTGGAAGAGCGCGTAGACCGTCGGGCCGGCGCCGCTCAGGTCGGCCCTGAAGGCCCCCGCAGCACGGAGCTCGTCCGCCAGCG
>Ga0114129_10009158_pt1 | contig 14112 bp, 14 predicted proteins | sample RhiMetdeltSRZDD1_FD_80071 | JGI IMG/M metagenome (GOLD analysis project Ga0114129, IMG submission 80071) | Populus rhizosphere microbial communities from Tennessee, USA - Rhizosphere MetaG P. deltoides SRZDD1 (version 2) (version 2) | ecosystem: Host-associated > Plants > Roots > Rhizosphere >... | reverse complement strand
TGGAAAGCATTGTCAATTTGCTCGAGGAGAAGCTCAACGAGACAAAGACGCGTTCCGGACCTCCCTCCCTGTCTCACGATCTGCGGTCCGGGCACGTGCCAGATGGTGAGACCTGATAGCTCTTAAAAAGGTTGTTCGGATCGACGGGAGTGCCTGACAGTTTGTTGTGGATCTGTCAGGTCTTGCGCATTGAAAGGGGACTGTAATGTGTTTATTACACTGGGAGATGGTACCAAAGCCCCCCATCGCCGTCATGAAGACATATCACATCATCGAATTGGGAGAATGCAACCATGAACTATCCATCCAACCCGCCCATGATGCCAGACACGGATTTCCCGGCTCCGCAGGGAGCCCTTCCGGTCTGGACCAAAGTCTTCACGAAGCCCGGCGAACGGACATTCCTGGAGATCACCGATCACCCCGAAGCAAAAGCAAGGTCTGCCTATATCTGGGTGTTCCTTGCAGGGACCCTCTCGGCACTGATCAGCAGCCTTGTGCAGTTCATCGGCACCCTCATTGGGATCCAACAGGTCGCGCCCGACATTGGGCAGATCCAGGGTTTGCCTCAGGTGATGGGCACGGCAGGTCTGCTGGGCGCCGTGTGCGGTGCGCCAATTGCAGGCGTCTTTTCCGTGATCGCGTTTGCGATCGGCGTGGCGATCGTCCATGCCACGGCAAGATTTTTTGGCGGTCAGGGATCGTTTGACAAGCTGGCGTATGCGTTTGGGGCGGTTGCCGCACCCATGTCCCTGATCACAGGAGCCGCGACGCTACTCAGCATCATCCCGTTCGTCGGCCTTTGTACGATCCCTGTGATCCTCATTCTGGCATTGTACGCATTGTTCCTGGAGGTGGCAGCGATCAAGGCTGTTCACCGCAGCGGCTGGGGCGAAGCTACCGCGGCCCTGCTCCTGCCCGCCATCCTGATCGGTCTGCTGTGCGGGTTTGCCTTCCTGCTGTTGATGAGGGCCGCTGGTCCTTCCATCAACGAGATCCTCCAGCAACTGCAGCAAGTGCGGTAGCGAGGCGGGTTTCTGGAAAAGGTTTGTCAATCGTAATTACATCACCGTAATAAAAATCTCCGAAGATCTCTTCGGAGATTTTTGGATATGGTTCACTTTCCATTGGTCAACTTTTCAAGCGCCCCCACCCAGGGCTTGCCAAGCCTGTGATTCTTCGATACCTCGATCTTGTTGAACTTCTGCGCGATCTGCGGCATGAGCATGGCGATCGTGCCCCAGTCGTCTGTAAAGATAGCAACTTTCATCTTATCGGCGTATTGCCCGGTCCACATCCAATCCATGCGGAAGCGGTCCGCTTTGACCCAGTAGCCGCGCTTCTCCCACGCCGCCACAGAGACGTCGATCCCATCTGCAATACTTTTGAGGGCAATGGCAATAAAGGCAGCCAGGTCTTTCGCTTCATCGGTGACAGCTGTCTGTTGCGCCAGCTCACGCACCGCCAGCACAATTGCTTTGGAAGATTGGGTCCGCTCTTTTCCGGCGGATTCAGGGTTGATGATTGGGGACATGAAAAAACTCTCTGCGTAAGTAAGATAGCCAACAGGCGGCGATTATACCGCTATTCATCTTCGCCCACTCATGCAATTCCCTGCGATGTAACTTATTTTCAGCAATTCTGTCTTGTTTGGGAGTAATCGCAGGTCAATTTTTCAGGAAGGATTTATTATTATGTTATTCGCACCGAAAGAAAAAGGTCAGGGGCTGGTCGAGTACGCCATCATTCTCTCGTTGGTTGCCATGGTGGTGATTGCGGTGGTATGGGTGATGGGTCCGAGGATCGGGGAAACGTACAGCACGATCAATAGTTCTTTGCCATAAGGCTTCCCCGGCACGGCAAGAGACATTGAACCAGACCCTGCGGCAGGCAGGGTCTGGTTGTTTCTACTTTTCATTAGCCCAGGCTGACTTTCCTGGTGGCAGGGCGGCCTTTGCCACCGGGATCCGCGGACCGGCTGGCAATCCCCTTATTCATGGCCTCGACAATTCTCTGGATCAAGGATCGATCGGTCGAGCCCAGGATATCGTTCACCCCTGAGGAGTTCCTGATCTGTATGACATAGGAAGGTGTTGCTATAGCCACCAGGACCAGTCCGATGACGCTCAGGAAGATCCCCCAGTTGAAAAACTCGCGGTAGTATCCGGTCTGGTCGATGATGCTCCAAAGAAGCAGGAAAGCGCCCACCAGCACCAGCCAGAGGGGGCGAGTGTTTTTGCCGCGCCGTATCACGGTTATGGACTTGATATCGGACAGGGGGTAGGTCTGGGTACCAATAAGTGTTCTGCGGTTTGTGATTCTAACCAACCCTTCCTGCAGAATTGTTGTTTCCTGATTTTCGTTCATCTTGCCTCTGGCGTTCGAGCCGGTTTTCTTGTGTTATTTCTAAGCTTCTATTAGTGTATACGCAGTCGGCGCAGGTGGAGTTGCACGGGATGCCTGGCTTCCAATCAAGCCTTCGTCTATGCCGAGCAGGCGGGCCGGCTCATCAGCCAGTCAATGGCGGGTTATGGGATCGTTTCATCCATGAGGAAGCGGGGGATTATCATTCGCCGTCATCTCCTGCCCTTGTCAGGTATTGACTCTGTAACGAAGTAGGCTTTCTCTCGTCCTGCTATCAGGAAAGCAGAGAACAATGTCAGACAATGCCCATCCAGCCGTGAAAGAGATTGAACAGTCTCCCGAGCCTATGCAGCGTACCAAATCGTCTGCAGAGTTATTTGCATCATTTATTATCTATCTTATAGCGGGATTATCTGTAACGGTCATCATTATTGTGATTTTCCTTTACGGGTAGTTTCCAGCCAGGCGTTTTGGAAGGATACCCTTTATTAGGGATTTCACTCGCGTCATTCCAATGTTGGCGATAGGGGCGGCTTCAAGGTATTGGAGCGCCGGAGCCGGCCAGTTCCAGCCGGACATATCGAGTTTGCGAAATATCTGAAAGAGGATGGTTCGTCGCGGGGTATAGTAGATCACTCCACCACGTGCCCAAAATCGTCACAATGCTGCCTGCCTGCGGTATAATTTCGCCGCTCCTAGCGACTAATACCTGAACAGAAATCCCGGGGACGTGTCGGAACTGGCAGACGAGCATGACTTAGGATCATGTGCCGCAAGGCGTGAGGGTTCGATTCCCTCCGTCCCCATCAACCTTAAACAACACGTCGTTGTGAGGAGCGCAGCGAGGAAGCAATCCCCCGCTTCGACTGCGCTACGCTCCGCTCAGCGCGAGAGAAAATATTGAAGGGAATGACGAATTTGAAAATCGAAAAAACCGTTGAAGAGAACCACGAAGCTAAATTAGTGGTTGAAGTTGAGCCCGAAAAGATGGACATCTACAAGCGCCGCGCGGCGCGCCAGATCTCACAGCGCGGAAAGATCGCGGGGTTCCGTCCCGGCAAGGCGCCGTACGATATGGTTGTCCGTGCCTATGGAGAACAGCCCATTATCGAGCAGGCGATGGACCTGTTTGTCGATGCCGAATACTCCAACATCCTCAAGGAAGCCGACGTAGAGCCGGGTGCGGCCGGGTCGCTGGAGTCGATCGATTCGCTTGAGCCGCCCAAGCTGACCTTCAAGGTCCCTCTTGCCCCCGAAGTGGACCTGGGCGATTACCACTCCATCCGGCTGCCATACGAGTGGTCCGCGCCCGATGAAAAAGCCATCGACGCGGCTGTAGAGGATCTGCGCCAGATGTATGCCACCACCGAAAACGTGGAACGGGAGGCGCAGGAAGGCGATTACGTGCTGGTCGACGTCAAGTCGGAGACCACGGAATTGAACCGCACAGGCTTCGCGGCCTTCATCCGCAAGGACGAGCGCGACACCGAATGGCCCTACAACGGGTTTGCCAGGGAGCTGGTCGGTTTGAAGCCGGGCGATACCAAGACAGTCAAATATACCTTCCCGGAAGACTGGGAGGTGGAGGACCTGCGCGGGAAAGAAACAGAAATGGAAGTCACGGTCAAGACCGTACGCGCCGTGTCTTTGCCCGAGCTAAATGATGAGTTTGCGAAGACCACCGGCGCCGGCGAGACCATCGAGGCTTTGCGCGAGGCTGTCAAAAAGGACGTCGAGACCCGCTCGAAGGCCGAGTACGATGACAAGTATTTTGTCGACCTGATTGAGAAGATCAAGGAAGGCGCGACCCTGAAGTATCACCAACACGCCCTCGAACACGAAGAAGAACACGTGCTCGAGGATCTTGGCCAGCGGCTGGCCCAGCAGGGCATGGATCTGGACACCTACTTCAAGGTCCGTAACACCACTCGTGAACAGTTCATCGCCGATGAAGTGAAACCCGTTGCCAAGAAGCGCTTCGAGCGCTCGCTCGTTCTGGATGAGGTCGTGCGCCGCGAGCAGATCGAAGTCGATAACGCCTCCCTCGATGCCGAGTTCAACCAGACCCTGTCCGCACTGACGATGCAGGGTGTGGACCTGGGCAAGATCCGCGGTGGACGCCGCGGGCAGCAGCGCGTCGCCCAGGCCGTCGCCATGGAATCGGCGAACCGCGTCCTCACCCGCCGCGCCCTCGACACCCTGAAGTCCATTGCCGTTGGTGAGTATGTCCCGCCGGAAGAGCGCCAGAAGGCTGACGAAACTGAGGTGGAAGCGGCTCCCCGAGAAGAAGTGACGGAAATCGAAGGGACGGCACCGGAGTCGGAACGTCTCGTCGATACGACAAATGAACCTGTGGAAAGCGTAGAGGCGGATCCGGAAACGGAACCAGTAGTCGGCGACACGGCCGTGGATCCGGAATCAAAATCTGAATAAGAAACCCTGATAAAGTTTTAACGTAATTCCAATATGGACCCGGTATGATTGGCGAAATATAAGGAGATGATATGATCCCTGATTTCAAAAGCGTAATTCCCATGGTAATTGAGTCTTCGGGCCGCGGTGAGCGCGCCTATGATATTTATTCGCTGCTCCTCAAGGAACGCATTATCTTTCTCGGCACGCCGATTGATGATCAGGTGGCAAACCTGATCGTGGCGCAGCTGCTGTACCTGAACCAGCAGGATCCTGAGAGAGAGATCAACATGTACATCAACTCGCCCGGCGGCGTGATCTACGCAGGACTTGCGATTTACGACACCATGCAGATGGTCACCAACCCAATTAATACCTTTGCTGTTGGCGTCACTGCCTCCTTCGGTACCGTGCTGCTGACTGCTGGAACGAAAGGCCACCGCTACGCCTTACCGAATGCCACGATCCACATGCACCAGCCTCTGGGCGGCGCTCAGGGTCAGGCAACCGACATTGAGATCCAGGCAAAGCAGATCCTGCGCCTGAAGGCCTTGTTGCTCGGTATCATGGCCAAGCACACCGGACAGCCTCTGGAGGTGATCGAGCGTGACAGCGACCGCGATTACTACCTGGAAGCCAAGGGTGCCGTGGAATATGGTCTGGTAGACCACGTGCTTGAGGCCCCTGTAAAGGTTTCGTAATTCGTCCATTTGCTAGTCCAAGTCCGCCCCAACCCGGGCGGACTTTTTTTGTTCGGCATTCCCGGTAGAACGCCGGGACGCTGTGAGCGGAGCGTGTGCCAACAGGGCAGTCAAAGCGCCGGTTTCCCTGCCAGATGGGCTTCGACTGCTGAACAGAAAAGCACTGTCCCTCCGCAGGGCAACCTGCGCCCCTTCGGTCAGCGAGGAGAAATCCACAAGGTATAATCTCTGCACGGAGCCTTTATGACCTTTTCCATCGTTGCCTGTGATCTGGAAGAAACAGCCTGGGGTGTGGCGGTCGCCTCGAAGTTCCCTGCGGTGGGCGCGGTGGTCCCGTGGGTGCAGGCGGAAGCCGGTGCCGTGGCGACGCAATCTTTTGCCAATACCTCCTACGGTCCGCGCGGGCTGGCGTTGATGGGCACAGGCTTCTCGGCGCAGGAGACGCTCGAGCGCCTGCTCGAAGACGATCCCGACAAGGAACTACGCCAGGTTGGTTTGGTGGATGCGAAGGGTGGCTCTGCCACATTCTCGGGCGGCAGCTGTTTTGCCTGGGCAGGCGGCCTCTCTGGAAAGGGCTATGCCATTCAGGGAAATATCCTGGCAAATGACAGAGTCATCCCTGCGATGGAAGAGGGATTCCTGTACACAAGTGGGAATCTGCCCACCCGGCTCCACGCCGCCTTACTTGCGGGAGACCGTGCCGGCGGTGACAAGCGTGGTCGCCAGTCCGCGGCCATCTATGTCGCCAAGCCGAAAGCCGGCTATGGAGGCTTCGTCGACCGCTGGCTGGATTACCGCGTGGACGATCACGAAGACCCTGTGCCGAGGCTTGGAGAATTGCTCGAGATGCATGAGCTGTATTTTGGGAAAAGCGCTGAAAGTGAGCGCGTTGAGCTCAAAGAGAACACTCTGCAGCAAATGACCCGGATCCTCACACAGGCAGGTTATCTTAAAAATGAAAAAGGCTTTGCCGAGGCGTTCAGTGAATTCATCGGCAATGAGAACTTCGAAGAGCGGGCCGATCCACAAGCGCAATGGATCGATGGACCGGTGTTGGAATATTTGGTGAAGAAGTTCGGTAAATGATATTAAACAGAAAGGACACGGAAAGCACCAGGGAAATCCTTTAAGTCCTTTGTGTCGTTCTTGTTGAAAATGCTACCCTCTCACATAAAATCCCTCATTATCGACATGGATGGCGTCATCTGGCGCTCCGATGCCCCGATCGGTGATCTCTCGGCCATCTTCAAGCGCGTCCGTGAGCGCGGGCTGAAATTCGTCTTTGCGACCAACAATAGTACCCGGACCTCAGAGCAGTATGGTCTGCGCCTGCAGGAATTCGGCGTGGACGTGGAGCCATGGCAGGTGGTCACGTCCTCGCAGGCAGCGGCTCATGCCATGGCACAGAAATTTTCTCCAGGGACAAAGGTCTTTATGATCGGCGAGGACGGATTGCGCCTCCCGCTGGAAGAAAAAGGATTTGAAGTCCTGGCGACCGAGGACGCACCGCAAGCCCGCGCGGTTGTAATGGGCCTCGATCGTGGTGTCAACTTTCAAAAATTGGTGGAGGCAACCCTCCTGGTGAGAAGCGGGATCCCGTTTTATGGGACGAACACCGATAAGACGTTTCCCACGCCGCGCGGGCAGATCCCTGGCGCGGGGGCATGGATCTCCGTGATCACTACGGCAACGAATGTCGAACCGATCGTTGCCGGGAAGCCATTCCCCTTCCTAATGGACCTCTCCATGGAGAAACTTGGTACAAAGTTGCAGGAAACACTGGTCATCGGCGACAGGGTGGAAACGGACATTGCGGCGGGTCAAGCGGTTGGCTGCCCGACGGCGCTGGTGCTGACTGGTGTGTCTACCAGAGAAGAGGGAGAGAATTGGAAGCCAAAGATAGATATTATTGCTGATGATCTGGCAACGCTGATTGGCTAAGCTCCCATCTGTTATGCAGGATTGTCAAAATTCGCATAGAATCCTGGATCTGGAAATCCAGACGAGCGATCAGAAATATATGTTAATTTATGATCTAGATCTAGAGGAAATTACCAGCCTACTCAAGGAATGGAACGAACCTGCTTACCGCGCAAAGCAGATCTGGCAGGGTTTATATCAACATTTCTATAACGCTCCTGAGGAATTCACAAACTTGCCAAAATCCCTGCGAGAGAAACTGGCAGAGAAGGTCACATTCTCTGCGTTCAAGATAAAGATTTATCAAGACTCTTCGGATGGAAGCACCCGCAAAACGCTATTTGAATTGCCCGACAAAAACTTGATCGAAGCTGTATTGATGCGTTATGGCGATCCAGCGGATAACCCGCAGATCACCGGCTCCCCCACCGGCAGAGGCGCCAAGAATCGTCGTACGCTGTGCATCTCCACCCAGGCAGGCTGCGCGATGGGTTGTGTTTTCTGTGCGACCGGCCAAATGGGTTTCAAGCGCCACCTCTCTGCGGGAGAGATCATCGCCCAGGTCATGTATTATGCGCGCATGCTGAAGGAAGAGAACGAAGTTGTCACAAATGTCGTTTTAATGGGGATGGGCGAGCCTTTCCACAATTACAACAACACGATGGAGGCGATTGACCGGCTCAACGATCCGGCGGGCTACAAGTTTGGCGCCCGGCGCTTCACCATCTCGACTGTGGGGCTGGTGCCAATGATCCGGCGCTTCGCGGACGAGAAGCGGCAAGTGAATCTGGCCATTTCCCTCCACGCCGCGGACGATGAATCACGCGTGAGCATGTTACCCATCAACAAGAAGTACAAAATCGATGAGGTCCTCGATGCATGCCGTTACTACGTGGCACAAACGGGACGGCGCGTCACGTTTGAGTGGGCATTGATCCATGAAGTTAACGACACACCGGAAGTGGCTCTAAAACTGGCTGCCAGGCTCAAAGGTTTGCTTTGCCATGTGAATGCCATTCCCCTCAACCCTACAGCAGGATTCGAAGGTCGCGCCACCGACCGCCAGCGAGCGGTACTGTTCAAAGAGACACTGGAACAGGCCGGGATTCCCTGCACAATCCGGATGAAGAGAGGGATTGATATCCAGGCCGGTTGCGGTCAGTTGGCTGGGGCTGTTGCTTCTTAGAGATTCAAGAGCTTGAAAAAAAATAGTGATTGACTGGCTATGCGCAAATTAAATCAGAGTGAAATCCTGTGAAGATATCCGCTCTTTCCCGCGTTAATCCTGTAGAACGCATGACGGAAGCCCATTCTTTGCGGCTCATCGATGAGTGCCTCGCCGGGAACGAAGATGCGATTGAGATGCTCGTCCGCGAGTATGAGGCGGGCGTATTCCGGCTGGCCTTGTCCATTCTGGGCGACCCGGCCGAAGCCAATGAGGTGATGCAGGAGACCTTTCTATCGGCACTTAGGGCTTTGCCGTCTTACCAGGAAAAGAAATCCTTCAAAGCCTGGCTCTACACGATTGCGCTGAACCATAGCCGCAGTCATCTCCGCAAACAAAAAGTGATCGTGCGTCTGCGTTCCACGCTGACCGCAATCTTCCGGGTTGAGGTTGAAAAACAAACCTCACCGGAAGACACAGTCATACAGAACGAAAAAGAGGCGGTTCTCTGGCATTCCCTGAACCAGCTTGACGATCGCCACCGCATAGTGGTTATTCTCCGGTATTTTCACGAGTTATCGGTTGCCGAGATCTCTGAAATCCTTTCGGTCAATGAAGGAACCATCCATTCCAGGCTACATAACGCGCGCGCCAGGTTGAGAGATAGCCTGAAGCATTTGCATGGAGAGTAAGTGTCAATGTCTATTACACATGAACAAGCTCATCGGTTGATTCAGCTGAATATGGATGGAGGCCTGAGCGCGCAGGAAACAGCGATACTGTCCGCGCATCTGCATAGTTGCAGAGAGTGCAATGCATTCGCCAGAGAGATCCGTGACGTGGCAGAATTGCTGCCTGTCATCATGAAAAGGCAGTGGAGCGCCCAGCCTGTTCCCCTCTCAATCCCGGCCCTCCTGGGAAGAAAAGAGGTAAACAGCAGAGCAAGCACCTTATTGACTATGCGCACGGGATTAATCGGCCTTGTCGTCATGGCTCTATTCTTCAGCACGTGGCAATTTTTAGTACCGGGTCCAGTTTCCTCCCCCCAGTTGCCGCTGCAAGTTCCCCCGGTGCCGACCCCTTCTTCTTCACAGCCCGCCCAATCTACCAGCACCAGGATCACATTCCAGGATTGTGAAATGATCCTGTACTCCGTTGGGGAAACAGATTCAATCGCCAGCATCGCCGCGCAGTTTTCGCTATCGGCGGAGACGATCATAGAGCTCAATCATCTCCAGACCGAAGCGGTCAGTCCATCGCTGGAACTGCTGATTCCCTTGTGTAATTTCACGCCGACCAGCACATTCCACGCTGCCACATTTACAACTACCTACACGCCGCGCTTCATCGGCACGGCCTCCACGCCGGTGGAAAGACATTAAGAAAACATTACGCCTGCGGAAGGCAAACTTGTCAGAACCTTCAGATTGAAGTATAAGTCCCCAATCTCAGTTGAAATAAGGTCTTATGGATAACACAAACGAAATTACCTGGAACAAGTTCTCCTGGCTCGAACGACCCATTCATCCCGCCCTGGCGGCAATCACGGTAGAAGTTGTATTGTTCGCCGGGATCATCCTACTGGCAATTGTCACAAGATTTTATGATCTTGATAGCCGGGTCATGAGTCACGATGAAAGCCTGCATACGTATTTCTCATGGCTGCTCTACCGCGGTCAGGGCTACCAGCATACCCCCATGATGCACGGGCCCTGGCAGTTCCACTGGATCGCGCTTTCCTATTTCCTGTTCGGCGTCAGCGACTTTACGGCACGCATCCCGGCGGCTCTATTCAGTATAGCGACTGTTGCGATGGTCTGGCCCTGGCGGCGCTATTTAGGTAGGACCGGCGCAATCGTTACTGCCCTGCTGATGGTCGTCTCGCCCTTCATGCTCTTCTATGGAAGGTATGTGCGTGAGGATGTGTACACGGGCTTGTCGGGGCTTCTGATGCTGTATGCTATCCTGCGCTACCTGGAGAGCGGCGGCAACAAATATTTGTACATGCTGGCGATTGCCCTGATCATCCATTTTGCCGATAAAGAGACATCCTTTATTTATGCTCTGCAGGCATTCGTTTTTCTGGCGGCGTATTTTGTACTTCAAATTACAAGGAAACCGTGGGAAGGCAATCACGGGCTGTACCGGACGTTTATTATCGCGCTGGTTGGCGGAGCTTTCCTGCTGGGGATCGGGGTGAGCGCAGATTATCTGAGCCGGCCGCATGAGACGCTGACCGGAACGGAAACGGCAGCCCCCGCGAACCCGGAGGATACTCCTTCGGAACTCGCCCCAACAGAGCAGACGTCTATCCTCCCGAAAATCGTGCTGGCGGCCGGCGCGCTCATCATCCTGGCAGCGGGACTGGTCTATTTTGTTCAGGCATATATCTGGCATAAGATTCCCAAAAGCAGGTCTTTCGATCTCATGATCCTGTTCGGGACGTTCGTGCTCCCCATGGCAACTGCTTTTCCCCTGGACTGGCTGAAGGAAAGGTTGAATGTTGTCGTCCCAACGGATGCCGCATCTGTCAGCACGCTGGATGTGCGGTCGCTGTGGATCATTTTTGGGTTTGTCGCTTTTTTCTTTCTCATCTCGATCTTCATCGGGATGCTCTGGAACCGCGACTGGTGGAAATATGCCACAGTATTCTGGGCAACCTTTACGATCTTCTACACCACGTTTTTCACGAATGCGGCTGGCTTCTTCACAGGCGTGATCGGGTCTCTGGGATACTGGCTTGTGCAACAAGGAGTGGAACGCGGCAGCCAGCCTGAGTATTATTACCTGCTAATCCAGATCCCAATCTATGAGTTCCTGCCAGCCGTCGGAACGCTGGTGGCAATTGGGTTGGGACTGCGAAAACTGCTGGCGGAGCGCGCCGTCACTTCTGAGGTCGCATTTGAGGCGGATGAGTCGAGCGATGAGCTAAGCCCGATCGAGCCCACGGCCAGCTCGCTGTCTGAGATTGAGATTGAGCCTGTTGAGGAACAGGTTGAGACGGAACCTGTCCAACCTGTCGAATCCAATTTTGGTCTGTTCTTTGGACTCATGACCTGGTGGGTCGTGAGCAGCATTCTCGCCTTCACTGTAGCGGGCGAGCGGATGCCATGGCTTACCTATCACATGGCCTGGCCCATGATCCTCTTATCGGGTTGGGCGATTGGCCAGATCATTGACTCCGTTACGCCGCGCTTAAGCCTGGAGCAACCACAACGGATGGGTCTCGCCCTCCTCACCCTGATCGTATTTGTGCTCGCAGCATTTAATACAGTACGCTCGCTATACGGCGCCACCCCGCCCTTCCAGGGGTCTGAATTGCTGCAATTGCAGGCAACAGCAGGGTTCATCTTCCCCTGCATCACCATGATCCTCTCAGGAGCATTGCTGGCGTACCTGATGAAAAATGATCTGACCAGCCTCGGGATCGTGGCGCTGATGGTCCTGGCGTTGATCACACTGGTCTCCAGCATGATCAACGGGGCTTCACTACTTTCATCGCTATCGACGGTGGACATAGACCCGACCAGCCTTTCCTCAGCCTGGTTGAAGTTTGGAGCCGCACTACTGGCGTTGATCGGAAGCATTGCGGGCATCATTTACCTGATGCGACAGGAACGCCCGACGCCCTTTGCCAGCCTGGTGGTCCTGACGATCTTCGGTCTGCTATTCGTTCAAACCGTGCGCACTTCATTCCGGGCGGCCTACCTCAATTACGATAACGCCACCGAATATCTGGTGTACGCGCACGGCGCGACAGGCGTCAAGGATGTGATGCGGCAGGTGGAAGAAGTCTCGGAGCGAACGGCAGGAGGTCTCAACGCTGTGATCGCTTACGACGCCAGTGCGCCAGATACCGGCGTGTCGTGGCCTGTTGTCTGGTATTTGCGTGATTACACGGCCCTGCGTTCCTTCGATCAGCCCACACGCTCTCTGCGCGATGCCGTGGCGGTCATTGTCGATCAAAAGAATTTCGATAAGATCGTTCCGGCGCTGGGCGATGAGTACTATCAGTTCGATTACATCCGCATGTGGTGGCCAAACCAGGATTACTTCAACCTCGACAAGACGAGGGTCTTGAATGCGATCACGAACCCGCAGATCCGTGAAGGAATCTTTGACATCTGGTTCAACCGCGACTACACGACCTACGCTCAGGCGATCGGCAGTACATCGATGACGCTGACCACCTGGCAGCCCGCTGACCAGATGAGGCTTTATGTTCGCAAGGATGTAGCAGCGAAAATCTGGAATTATGGCGTCGGTCCGGTGGAAGCCCCGGTAACGGTCGACCCGTACGAAGGGGGCACCGTGATGATCCCCGCGGACCAGATCTTTGGCGGTGAGCTCTATCCACCGCTCGGGCTGAATGCGCCGCGCGCCATCGCCGCCGGGCTGGATGAAGATATTTACGTGGCCGATTCGCGCAATCATCGTATTATGCATATCGCAGGAGATGGAAGCTTGCTGCAGCAATGGGGTACGTTCGCGGACAACGCCAGCGGAAATGCTCCGCTTGGAACCTTCAATGAACCCTGGGGCGTGGCTGTGGGGCCCGATGGCTCGGTCTACGTGTCGGATACATGGAACCATCGCGTTCAAAAATTTACAGCGACCGGCGAGCCTGTCACCTCCTGGGGACAGTACGGCCAGCCATTCCCCGAGGACCCGGCCTCGCAGAGCTCTTTCTGGGGGCCGCGTGGCATCGCTGTGGACTCGCAGGGTCATGTCTTCGTCGCTGATACCGGAAACAAGCGGATCGCGGTCTTCGATGAAGAGGGCAATTTCCTGACGCAGTTCGGGACAGCCGGTCTGGACCCTGGCCAGTTCGATGAGCCTGTGGGTGTGGCAGTATCCAGCGATGGAACCGTCTATGTGACCGACACATGGAATCAGCGGATCCAGTCGTTTATCCCGAATGAAGATGGGAGCCAGTACTTCCCTCTGAACCAATGGGATGTCAATGCCTGGTTCGGGCAATCACTGGAGAACAAGCCGTTCATTGCCGTGGGCCCAGATAAGCATGTATTCATCACCGATCCTGAGGGATACCGCGTGATCGAGTTTACCGAGAACGGAGAATTCGTGCGCACCTGGGGAGACTTCGGCAACGGACCGGATCAGATCGGGCTCGCAGCGGGCGTCGCTGTGGACCCGGCCGGATTCGTCTGGGTCACCGATGCCGTCAACAACCGTATCCTGCGGTACACACTGCCGCAATAGAGGATATCACACCGACGAGCCTGTCCAAAATGAACAGGCTCGTTTTTTCATGTTACTTTTTCAGCCTGCGACAGTTTTTCCAGAACAAGCTCCCCCTCCACCATAACCCAGTACGTCTTCTCATATTCATGGACACAAGACAATTGTTCTAACTCACCAGGCATATCTAAAACCTATGCCTAACGGCAATTCCCTCAAAAATCTTTAGTGCCTATTCACTTGATTGGCTGCTTTAGTTCTTCAACCTCGATTGGTGTCAGATGGCTCCATTGACCTGGATGCGGAAGCAAGACTGATAATGCTCTATGATCATTGTAGGTTAATGCG
>Ga0114129_10009157_pt1 | contig 14114 bp, 9 predicted proteins | sample RhiMetdeltSRZDD1_FD_80071 | JGI IMG/M metagenome (GOLD analysis project Ga0114129, IMG submission 80071) | Populus rhizosphere microbial communities from Tennessee, USA - Rhizosphere MetaG P. deltoides SRZDD1 (version 2) (version 2) | ecosystem: Host-associated > Plants > Roots > Rhizosphere >... | reverse complement strand
CTAGTCTCGGAAAAGGCGGGTCTCGTCCCTCCCCGGAAACCCTCTTCCGTTCCTCGCGTATGCAACCGGGTCGGCAGGCCCGACGCCTGCCCGGGAGGAGACATGCCGGTCGATTTCACTCGTCCGATGACTCGGTTGATTTCGGCGGTCGCGTTTGCCGGGCTCTTCGCCGGCGGGACGGCGGCGAGGGCGCAGCAGTCCGCGCCCGGCGAGCCGGCAAAGGCGCGCCTCACCTCCCTGGACGTCGCCGGCATGGACAACGGAGCGCAGGCCTGTACCGACTTCTACCAGTACGCCAACGGCGGCTGGCTCGCGACTCACCCGATCCCGTCGGACCGGCCGCGCTGGGGAACGTTCGACGAGCTGTTTCAGCGGAATCAGAACGACCTTCGCGAGATCCTGGAGAGACTCGCGTCGGACTCGTCGGCGCCCGCGGGATCGGAGGAGCGCAAGCTCGGGGACTTCTACGCGGCGTGCATGGATGAGCCGGCGATCGAGGCGAAGGGACTTTCCGCCATCGAGCCGGAGCTCGCGCGCATCGATGCGATCCGGACGGTTGCCGGGTTGCGCGCGGAGGTCGGCCGCCTCCAGTCGCAGGGCGTCAACGCGATCTTCGCGTTCGGGTCCGAAGAGGACCGGAAAGACTCCTCGCACGTCGTCGCCGCGGCCCTGCAGGCCGGCCTCGGGCTGCCCGACCGCGACTACTACCTGAAGAAGGACGCCAAGTCGGTGGACCTGCGGAAGAAATACCTCGCCCACGTCGCGAAGATGCTGGAGCTCGCCGGCACCCCGGCCGCGAAGGCCGCCTCCGACGCGAAGGCGATCCTCGCGCTGGAGACTCGGCTCGCCGAAGCGTCGCAGAGCAACGTGGACATCCGTGACCCGGACAAGACCCATCACCCGATGACGCTCGCGACGTTCACCCGCTCCACGCCGACTCTCGAGTGGGCCTCGTTCTTCCGCGAGCAGTCGATCCCGGCGGACGTGTCGATCAACGTCTGGCAGCCGGACTTCTTCCGCGCCGCCGACAAGCTGATGAAGTCCGTGCCGCTCGCCACCTGGAGGACCTACCTCCGCTGGCACGTGCTGGACGCGATCGCGCCCGCCCTCCCGAAGAAGTTCGTGGACGAGAACTTTGCGTTCAACGGGACGACGCTCGCCGGCACCCCGGAAATCCAGCCGCGCTGGAAGCGTTGCGCGAATGCGACCGATGCGGCCATGGGGATGGCGCTCGGCCGGATCTACGTGAAGGAGCACTTCCCGCCGGAGGCGAAGAAGCGCGCCGACGAGCTCGTGCGCAACGTGCTCGCCGCGCTGACGGACGACATCCGGACGCTCTCCTGGATGAGCGAGCCCACGAAGAAGGCGGCTCTGAAGAAGGTCGAAGCGTTCGGCACGAAGATCGGGTATCCGGACAAGTGGCGCGACTACTCGACGCTGGAGTCCACTCGGGACTCCTACGCCGCGAACGTTCTCGCGGGCCGCAACTTCGAGTGGCGCCGGGACCTCGGCAAGATCGGAAAGCCCGTCGACAAGACGGACTGGGGAATGACTCCGCCCGAGGTCAACGCGTACAACAACTCGGCAAAGAACGAGATCGTCTTCCCCGCCGGGATCCTCCAGCCGCCGTTCTTCTACCCGGACGGAGACGACGCCATCAACTACGGCGCCATCGGCGGGGTCATCGGACACGAGATCATCCACGGGTTCGACAACTCCGGCCGGAAGTTCGACGCGAACGGAAACCAGGTGGATTGGTGGACGGCCGAGGACGCGAAACGATTCGAGGAGCGAGCGAGCTGCATCGTCAAGCAGTTCGACGGCTACGTCGTCGACTCCGACGTCCACGAGAAAGGGGCGCTGGTGCAGGGCGAGTCGATCGCGGACCTCGGCGGGCTGACGATCGCATACCGCGCCTACAAGAAGAGCCTCGAAGGAAAGCCCGCTCCCGCGCCGATCGACGGCCTCACGGGGGACCAGCGGTTTTTCATCGCAAACGCGCGCGTGTGGGCGTCGAACCACCGTCCGGAGTTCGCGCGGCTGATGGCCCAGACCAACGAGCACCCCCTCGGGAAGTTCCGCGCGATCGGAACGGTGTCGAACATGCCCGAGTTCGCTCGGGTCTTCGACTGTTCCTCGGGCTCACCGATGCTGCGCGAGCCGAGGTGTCAGATCTGGTGAGCGCTCCCTAGCCCGGCGCATCCAAAACGGGTCTGCCCGCCGTAGCATGAAGGCATGCGGGCGGGCAGACTTTTCTTCTTCGTCGCGCTCTCCCTGTCGGTCCGGGCGACGGCGGGGGCCCACGAGCTCGGCACCATCCGCACGTTCGTCACTTTCCACAGGGATGGCACCTTTGCAGTCGAGCTCATCGTGGATCGCGAGCACCTGCCTCCAGGGTTCGGGCAAGGAAGTCCCGCGAAGGAGCCGGTCCGGATCGAAGGCCTGACGCCGGCGCTCGATCGAAAGATCGGCGGGATCCTCTATGCGGCGGTGCGCGGCTCGCGGGCGGCGTTTGACGGGCGCCCCGTGCCGACACGGATTTCACTTGCGCGACTGCCGGGCGAGGACGATCTCGCCGTTGCCGCATCGCCCGAGCTCCGCTTACTGCTCGCGGGGACCATTCCGGCTGGCGCAAGGACGTTCACCTGGACCAATCGCGTCGAGCTGGGAACATCCATGCTGACGCTCGAGAGCGAGGGCCAGAGCAACGAGGAGCGCCAGTGGCTCGAGAACGGGAAGGAAAGCGAGCCCTTCCCGCTGGCAGCGGCGATCGTGCCGCCGACGCGGGGAGAGGTCGTCCGGCAATACCTGGCGCTCGGATACACGCACATCCTGCCGAAGGGGACCGACCACATCCTGTTCGTGCTCGGGATCTTCCTTCTTTCCACGCGCCTGAAGCCGGTGCTGCTCCAGGTGACAGCATTCACCGTCGCCCACACGATCACGCTCGCGCTGACCATCTACGGCGTGGTCTCGCTGTCCCGCGCGATCGTCGAGCCGCTCATCGCCCTGTCGATCGTCTACGTCGCGATCGAGAACGTCACGACGACGGAGCTGCGCCCGTGGCGGATCGCCCTCGTCTTCGCGTTCGGGCTCCTGCACGGAATGGGGTTCGCCGGAGTTCTGACGGAGCTCGGGCTACCCCGCTCCGAGTTCGTCCCGGCGCTCCTCTCGTTCAACCTCGGGGTCGAAGCGGGACAGCTCACCGTGATCGGGATCGCGCTCGCCATTTTCGGGCTGCCGTTCCGGCGGAAGACCTGGTATCGCTCGCGGATCGTCGTCCCCGCGTCGATCGCGATCGCGGCCGTCGGCTTCTACTGGTCGGTCCAGCGGGTCCTGATGCGTTAGAGGGGGTTCGGCAGGCAGATTGGTATTTTCCCGCGAAACTGCCGAATTACCTGCCTGACCCCGGGCTCAGCACCGTCTCGTAGTGCGCCGAGCGGGCGTCGAAGCGGTTGAGGAGCCGCCGCGCCTTCTCCGGCACGACCGCGGCCTCGTAATCCTCTCCGGCGAACTCGCGCACGGCGTCAAGCGAGTCGAACCAGAGGATCGTCACGAACTCGATGCCCTCCGGAACGTCGCGCTTCAACATGTGCGCTCCGGTCAGCCCGCGGATGCGGCGGCTCGCGATCCCCGGCAGGATCTCCGACTTCAGGAGATCTTCGTAAGCCGCGGCGTTTTCGCGGCTCGTCCACCCGTGCCAGATGCGGCTGATCACGCCTTCGCGCGCCGTCGTGCCGCCTTCTCAGCGGGCGCCGTCTTTTCTTTTCGCGCGGCCTTTGGTCTGGTCGCCGCCTTCTCCTCCTTTGCGGACGCCTCGAGGAACCGCTCGCGCATCGGCGGAAGATCGGCGGCCGGCTTCTCGAACCCGCAGCCGGCGCGGTCGCACGCGAGGACGTTGCCGCCCTTGCGCTCGCGCAGGAGCATGTACGGGTTGCCGCACTTGGGGCACACCTCCGGGATCGGCCGCGCGTTCAGCGAGAAGTCGCACGCCGGATAGTTGACGCAGCCGTAGAACGGCTTGAACCGCCCGCGCCGCTCCACGATGGCGCCGCCGTCCTTCGGACAGGCGACGCCCGTGTCCTGGACCGGCTTCGGAGGCTTGTACTTGCAGGTCGGATAGTTCGAACAGGAGACGTACGCGCCGTAGCGCCCGTGGCGGCGTACGAGGGCGTTGCCGCAGTTCGGGCACGACTCCCCCGTCGGCTCGTCGGGACGCGCCTCCGCTTTGCCTGCGGCGATCGCGACGTTCACGACGTTGCGGCACTTGGGATATGCGGTGCACCCGAGAAACGAGTTCCCCGAACGGCTCTGGCGCAGCTTCATCGGGGAACCGCACTCCTCGCACGTGGTCGACTCCAGCTCCGCCGCATCGATCGCGTCCTCGTCCGGATCCGGAATGTGCATCGTGAACGTGCACGCGGGATATCCGCTGCAGGCCACGAAGAGGCCGTTCTTCCCCATCCGGAGCTTCAGCTTCTTGCCGCACTGCGGGCACTTCTCCTCGAGGTCGATCGGCACCGGCAGGTGCAGCCGGCGCGCCTCCGCGAGCGGGATGCCGGCCTTGCTCGACACCATCTTGTCGAGCGCGCGGTCACGGTCGAGCGTGAATTTCCGGTCGAAGTCCGCGAGCACCTTGCGCCAGGAGATCTTCCCCTCTTCGACCTCGTCGAGCCGCTGCTCCATCTCCGCCGTGTATCCCGTCTCGAAGAAGTCGTCGAAGTAGGGGATCAGGAGCTCGACGACGGTGCGGCCGAGCGCCGTCGGCAGGAACCGGCGGTCTTTCTTGCGGACGTACTCGCGGTCCTCGAGCTTCCGAAGGATCTCCGCGTACGTCGAAGGCCGGCCGATGCCATTCTCCTCGAGGAACTTCACGAGCGAAGCCTCGTTGTAGCGCGGCGGCGGCTGTGTCTCCTTCCGTTCCGGCTTGACCGCGACGAGCTTCAGCGACTCGCCCGCGGTCAGCGGCGGCAGCTTCGCGCCGGCAGTCTCCTTGTCCCCCTCCTCGTCGTCCTCGGCCGCTACGCCGTACACGGCGAGGTAGCCGGGCGTCTTCAGCGTCGAGCCGGAGGCGCGATAGACCGCCCGGCCCGCCTCGATCTCTGCGGACACCGTGTCGTAAACGGCGGGCGCCATCTGCGATGCCACGAAGCGCTCCCAGACGAGCCGGTACAGCTTCGCCTCCTCGGAGGCCAGATGCTTTCCGACTTCGTCCGGCGGAAGGGAGAGGTCGGTCGGACGAATCGCCTCGTGGGCGTCCTGGACGTCGCGCTTGCCCTTGAAGAAGCGCGGCGACTCCGGGAGGACGTCGGCGCCCGACCCGTACCGGGAGGTGATGTGCTCGCGCACCGCGGAGAGCGCGTCGTTGGAGACGCGCGTCGAGTCCGTGCGCATGTAGGTGATGAGACCGACGCTTCCGCGGCCGGGGATCTCACGACCCTCGTACAGGCGCTGGGCGATCTGCATCGTCCGGCGGACCGGGAAGCCGAGCCGCCGAGCCGCCGCCTGTTGAAGCTGCGACGTGATGAACGGCGGCGGCGGATTCTTTCGTCGTTCGGAGGTATCGACCTTCGTGACGCGCCACTCGGCGCCTTCGACCTCCTGCCGCACCCGGGCCGCGGCGGCCTCGGATTCGAGTCGCGGATCCGTGCCGTCGAACTTGAGCTTCTGACCTTCGAACGACGCGAGCTTCGCGGTGAACGGCGGGGCAGCCGAGGCCTCGAGGTCCGCGTCCACCGTCCAGTACTCGACCGGGACGAACCCCTCGATCTCCTTCTCGCGCTCGCAGATGATCCTCAGCGCGACCGTCTGGACGCGCCCCGCCGACAGGCCGCGCCAGATCTTCTTCCAGAGGAGGTCGGAGACCTCGTACCCGACGAGCCGGTCGATGATCCGACGAGCCTGCTGGGCGTCGACCAGCCGGGAGTCGATCTCCCCCGCGTCGTCCATCGCCGCGAGCACGGCCCGCTTCGTGATTTCGTTGAAACGCACGCGGCGGAAAGGCTTCTCTCCCGCGCCCGGCTCCAGGGTCTCCTTCAGGTGCCAGGAGATCGCCTCCCCTTCGCGGTCCGGGTCGGCGGCGAGGTAGACGGCGTCGGCCTTCTTCGCCGCGCGCTTCAGCTCCGCGAGCGTCTTCTCCTTCCCGTGGAGAACCTCGTAGGTGGGCTCGTAACCGTGATCGCGGTCGACTCCGAGGCCCTTCTTCGGAAGGTCCCGGACGTGGCCGTAGGACGCGAGCACACGGAAGTTCTTCCCGAGAAACTTCTCGAGCGTTCTCGCCTTTGCGGGCGACTCGACGATCACGATGCTGGTCATGACGGGTGCGGGACGGTGCCACAACCGACTGCAAAGCGCAATTCGGGGGCGTGTCCCGATTACTACAACAAGACCCTATTCCCGTGACTCCTAACGCCTAATCGCAATGTACCGACCGCCCTCCGCGACGACGAGCCCTGCGCCTTCGAGCTCGAAGAGCGCCGCGAGGACCGTCGCGGCGGGAAGGTCGAGCGCCTGCGCCAGCTCATCGGCGGACAACGCCTCCTCTCGCGCGAGCGCGTCATAGAGACGCGTCGCATCGGCCGAAACGTCGGACGAAGCGAACGGCGCGCGCGGCGACGCGGCTCCCGGCACCCCGATCGAGGGGAAGAGCTCGGTCAAGACGTCCTCCGCTCCGCGACAGAGAATCGCTCCGTCGCGGAGGAGCTCGTGCGCGCCGGTGGAGGTCTCGGAGAACACGCTTCCCGGCACGGCGAAGACGTCGCGGCCGAAGTCGGCCGCGAGCCGCGCGGTGATGAGAGAGCCGCTGCGCCGCGACGCCTCGACGACGACGACTCCCGCCGCGAGGCCCGCGATGATCCGGTTCCGGATCGGGAAGTTCTGCGGTCGCGGCTCGGCGCCCGGCGGGAACTCGGAGAGAAGAAGATCGGTCTCGCCCATCGCCGCCTTCAGCCGCGAGTGCTCGCGCGGGTACTCGACGTCGAGCCCGCACCCGAGCACCGCAACCGTCCCGCCCGGTCCCTCGCGGGCCGCCTCGTGGGCGGCCGCGTCGACTCCCCGCGCGAACCCGGACACGATGGTCACGCCGGCGAGCGAGAGGTCGCGGGCGAGCCGCGCCGCGACGTCCCGGCCGTAACGGGTGGCGCTCCTCGATCCCACGACCGCGACTGCGGGCGGCCGCAGGCGCTCGCGGCGACCGCGCGCGAACAGGAGAAACGGGGGGTCCGGGATCTCCGAGAGCGCGGCCGGGTAGTCCTCGTCGAAGGCCGTCACGATCCGGATCCCGGAGCTCTCGACGGAGGAGGCCCAGCGTTCCGCGGCCGCGTCGGAAGGCCCCGCGAGGACGTCCCGGGCGCGGGAGTGCGAGCCCAGTCGCTCGGAGAGCTCGGCTTCGGGTGTGGCGAGCAGCGCCTCGAGCCCGCCTCGGTCGCGCAGCGCCGGCCAGACGCGCTGCGGCGTCAAGTCCCGCGAGCGGGCCCAGGAGATCGCGGTGCGGCGGGCGAGCGCGGCGATCGACATACCTTCAACCTACCTTTTCGCCACGGGAAATCATGAGGCGGGTGCAGGTCCCTTCGAGACCTGTCCCCGCGACTTTGCCTGAATTATTCCGGGAAGCCGAAGGACGGGCCCGGGCCCACGCGTCCAAAGTCTTGAATGGGCCGGCAGGAGCGCGTTTCATGGTTTCTTCAGCTTCGGACCGGTCGCGCGCCCCGGAGAGAGTCGCGAGGACGGGCCCGGCGGAGGGTCTGCACCCGTCGCAGTCCACGACGAGAAAGAAATTCGGGAAGGGAGAAACGCCTTTCCTATAATAGCCGCCCCACGAAGGGGTCATGAGGATCGGTTGAAGAAGTCAGTACTCGCTCTCGGACTCGTCTTGGTCACGACCGCGTGCAGTTCCTACGCACGGACGGACAAGGCGGCCACGCAGATCTCTTTCGGCAGCACCGTCGCCCGGAAAGGCCTCTGGCGGGAGGCCGCGTTCCGCTTCCAGAAGGCGATCGAGAAGGAACCGAACAACGCTCGCGCCCACAACAACCTCGCCGTCGCCCTCGAAGCCAGCGGCGAGTTCGCGCACGCGCTCGCCGAGTACAAGAAGGCGCTCGAGCTCGATCCGAACGATTCGTACATCCGGCGCAACTACGCCCGGTTCGCCGAGTTCTACACGTCCTACACCCGGACGACCGGAAAGACGGCCGGTGGAACCTAGGCGCCGGCTCCGCGTCGGCGCGGCCGCCGCGCTCGTCGCGCTCTTCTGCGCTCTCCCGCTCCTGGGCGGGGTCGCCCAGGTCAAGCTGAAGCTCCCTTTGAAGCCCCGCCTCCCGCTCCGCGGCAACGAAAAGATCGCGCTCGCCCCCTTCGTCCTCGCGACCGAAGCGGAGAAGGCCCGCGACAAGCGCCTCCAGAACGTCGACCTGCAGGCCGAGTTCCAGCGCTTCCTGAAGAAGCAGATCGAGAAGAAGACGAAGCTGGAAGTGGTCGAGCTCCCGACGGACCTGAAGCTCCCGACCCAGAATCTCTCCGAGCTCGGCCGCTCGACGGAGTTCTGGCGGGCCCTCGGCGCCCAGACCGGCGCGGAGATCATCGTTTCCGGAAGTCTCGAGTTCCGCGTCGAGGACCGCTCGGGGTACAAGACCGAGGAGTATGTCTCCCCCATCGACGGTCGGACGTATTACCGCCAGGTCTACGTCGAGCAGACCGGTTTCCTGTTCGACATCGTCTTCCTCGTCTTCGACGGACGCTCCGGCGAAAAGATCCTTCAGGATGAGTTCAAGGACTTTCGCCAGACGGGCGGCCGGCGCGCCGACGAGCTCCAGGGTCTCTTCGAAAATCTCTTCTCGCTCGAGAACCAGATCCTGAACCTCTTCGTGGCGCGCGACCGCGAGGCGGAGAGGTACATCTTCACCGATTGAAGAAGGGGACAGACTTATTCTCCGGCTCCGCCGGATCTCCTGATTCGAGCTCCCAAGGAGGCAACGTACGTCGCGAGGTCAGGCAGGTCATGTTCGCCTTGGGAATAACCCCAAACCCCTTGCCTGACCCCTACACCGAGGCGTCATGAAGAAGATCGCGCTCGCCGTCACTCTCGTGCTCTGTATCGCCGCGCCGGCGTCCGCCCAGTTCGGCAAGAACAAGATCGCCTACGACAAGTTCGACTGGAAGCTCTACCGCTCGACCCACTTCACGGTCTACTTCTACCCGTCCGAGCAGGTCTCGCTGCCGAAGGTGACCTCCTACGCCGAGAGCGCCTACGACGAGATCTCCCGCGCTTTGAACTTCCAGATCCCCAAGCCGATCAACCTGATTTACTACGCGACCCACTCGGACTTCGAGCAGACGAACACGCTCCTGAACTTCATCCCGGAGGGGATCGGAGCGTTCGCGCTGCCGTCGCGCAACCGGATGGTGCTGCCCGTCGACCTTCCCGACGAGAAGCTCCAGCAGCTCATCCAGCACGAGCTCACCCACGTCTTTCAGTTCGAGATCCTCTTCGGGGGGAACTACATCCGCGCCGCCACGACGAACGCCCCGCAGTGGTTCATGGAGGGAATGGCGTCCTACTTCGGCAACGACGAAGACAACAAGGACCGCATGGTGCTGCGCGACGCGGTGCTCGCCGACCAGGTCCCCGAGATCGCCCAGACCGGCGCGATCTCGGGCTTCTTCGCGTACCGGTTCGGGCACGCGGTCTTCGACTTCATCGAAGCCGAGTGGGGCAAGGACTCCGTCCGGGACTTCGTCTTCGAGTTCCGCAACCAGATCGGCGGCAACGTCGAGAAGGTCATCCGGCGCGCGTTCAACCTGTCCGCGGAGGACTTCGACGTCAAGTTCCGGCGCTACCTGCGCCAGCGATACCTGAAGATCCTGACCGAGAAGGGGGAGCCGATCGACTTCGGCGAGCGCTTCAAGCTCGTCGAGGAGCCGTCGGCCGAGCTCATGCCGCGCGCGTATCCGTCGGGAGACTTTCTCGCGGCGGTCTCGACGCTGAAGAACGACGCCGACGTCGTCGTGCTCTCGACGACGGATCGGAAGCTGTACCGCAACCTGACGAAGGGCTACACGACGAAGTACGAGTACATCGTGGCCCAGTGGCTGACGACGGGTCCGGTCGGAGGGGGCGACGTGGCCGTATCGCCCGACGGGAACACCGTGGCGGTCTTCGCGCGGCGCGAGCGCGGCCGCGAGCTCCTTCTCCTGAACGCGCTGGACGGCGGAATCCGGGAGCGCGTGGAGATGCCCGACCTCGACCAGCAGCTGAACCCGGCCTTCTCCCCCGACGGCAACACCGTCGTCTTCCGGGCCTTGAAGGGCGGACGCGCGGACATCTGGGCGTACTCGCTCTCCTCGAGGAATATCGTCAACCTCACCGACGACGCGGCCTTCGACTTCGGCCCGACGTATTCGGCCGACGGAAAGTGGATCTACTACTCCTCCGTCCGCGGCACGAAGGCGAAGATCTTCCGTTTCGATCCGTCCTCACCGGGGTCGCGCCAGCAGATCACCTACGGCGAGTGGAACGACGAGGACGCGGCGCTCTCGCCCGACGGCAAGCGCCTCTTCTTCACGTCCGACCGGGACGGCGGGATCTTCAACATCTACTCGATCAACCTCGAAACGGGTGAGACGAACCTCCACACGAACGTCGTGGCGGGAGCCTTCTCACCGACGGTCTTCATCGGCAAGGACAACACCGAGAAGCTCGTCTTCGCCGCGTACTACAAGCGGCGGTTCACGCTCTACATCGCGGATTCCAAGAAGACGGTTCGCCGGCTTCCGGACCTTGCACCCGCGGTCTCCCCGGCCGGGCCCGAGTCCGAGACGCCGTTCCAGCCGGCGATCGAGGTCTCGATCGACCCCGAAAAGGTCCAGCCGCGCGCGAGCCACAAGCTGCAGCTCGAGGACGCGCAGGTGGTCGCGGGGGTCAACACGGACCAGACGTTCGTCTCGAACACGATCCTGATCTTCGGCGACAACCTCGGTGACCGCCGGCTGATCGCTCAGTTCCAGTCGCTCTCGTCGTTCACGAACTTCAACTTCATTTACTTCAACCTGAAGAGCCGGCTCCAGAAGGGGTTCGCGCTCTTCGACGACCGGACCTACTTCCTCGGCTTCGATCAGTCGCGCGGGACCATCGAGCGCGGCCGCCGGATCTACCGGCAGACCGGCGGGCTCGCCCTGCTGAGTTATCCCTTTTCGCGCTATTACCGCGTCGAGGGACAGGTCGGCTACATCTCGCGCAAGTTCGACTTTCCGTTCGTCATCCGAAACCGGGACGGCACGCAGTCGTTCTTCGTGTCGGCGCGGTCGGACAACTACCCGACGGCCGGAGTTTCACTCGTGGGGGACACCGTCCTGTACGAGGATTTCGGGCCGCTGTCCGGACGCCGCTTCGCGATCTCCTACACCTACGCGCCCGACTTCAAGAAGGAGGACGACCCGTCCACGCCCGAGGTGGAGAACTCGAGCACTCTTTCCTCCGACGTGTCGGTCGACCTGCGCCACTACTTCAAGGTGTCCCGGCGCTCGCTCATCGCGGTCCGGCTCTACGGCGCCCACTCGACCGGAAACTTCCCGAACGTGTACTACTTCGGCGGCCTGGACACGCTGCGAGGGCTTCGCTTCCGCGAGCAGATCGGAAACACCGTCGGCTATGCGAACTTCGAGTACCGGTTCCCGTTGATCGACGTCCTCGCGACGCCGATACTGGCGTTCCGCGACATCCGCGGCGAGATCTTCGTGGACGTCGGCGGCGCGCAGCTGAAGAATCAGCGGTTCGTCTTTTGGGGAAAGGACCCCGAGACCGGAGAGCGACATCTCCTGGACGGCAGGGCCGCCTACGGCTTCGGATTCCAGATCGACCTGCTCGGATTGCAGCTCCACTGGGATTTCGCGAAGCTGTGGGACTTCAAGAAGACCCTCTCGGGCCTGAAGACGTCGTTCTACATCGGGGCGCAGTTTTAAAGTCTTAGCGGGGTCAGGTCTTCACCAATCTCCACGGTCGGCCGACGAGCCGAACCGGTCTTGCCATCTTCGCGAAGCGAAGTGGCAAGTGGAGACCTGACCCCTCTTCGTTGACTATTCGAAGTATCCGTTCACGTCCAGGATCACGTGGACGTTTCCCGACGGCTGGCCGCTGCCGATCGAAACGCTCCCGACCGGCGTCAGGTCCACGATCACGTTGTTCGCGCGCGTCTGTCCGGCGCGATAGTTGATCGTCGACGCCAGGGGCGCCGCGTCGCCCGCGAAGATCACGACGTAGCCGGGAACGCTCGCGCCCGTCACGGTCAGGTTCCCGGAGATCGCCCGCGCGGTCGCGGGCAGCCCGCAGGAGAGCGCCACCGGAAAACCGCGCTGGGTCAGCCCGGCGAGCGGCGGACCTCCGAGCGGGCCGGAGGGATTTCGGGTGTCGACCAGGCGGCAGGGCGTTCGCGTGTAGAACCGCGTGCCTTCCGCGAGGAACGGCGGCCGCACCGGCTGCACCGCGGGGAACGAAAGCGTCCGGAGGTAATCGGTCACGGCGAGCTTGGGGGTCGAGTCGCAGCGATAAAGGCTCTGTCCGGTCTCGCAGCCGCGGCCGAGTACGTAAATGAACGCGTGGGTGATCCGGAAATCGGCGAGCCGCGCGTTCTCGCCGGTCATTCCGATCAGGAAGTCGCGGATTCGGTCGCGCTGCACTTCTTCGCCGATGACGTCGGAGCTCCACCCGAATTCGGTCACCCAGATCGGTTTGCCCGCGTTCTTCGGGTTGTACTGCTGGAGCGGGTAGAGCTTGTTCCACCAGAGGTGATCGGCCGCGTCGTCGGCCGTCCAGTCGTCGTGAGCGTTCGCGTGGACGGAAATGACGTCGACGAAGGACGATGCGTTGCCGTCGGGGAAATCCGTGCTCTCGAGCTGCGAGAGGATCTGGAGCGTGCGCAGGTTCCACCCGCCGGAGAGCGCCGGCCCCGCGATGCGCGCGGCCGGATCGATCGACCGGATGATCCGCGCCGCCTCGACGAGGTAGTCGACGTAGCGCGGCGCGACGGTGACGTCGGCGTCCCACCCGACCCCGAATCCCGGGTTGCCCGTCAGGTCCGGTTCGTTCCACACCTCGTAGGCCGCGACCCTTCCCTTCATGTGCGACGCCACCTGGCGGACGTAGCTCTTCCACAGCTCGACGTCCGACGGCGGCTTCGCGCCGTTCGTGCAGCCGCAGGCCCATTGCGGCGCGCCGGAGAGGATATAGAGCACCTGCTGTCCGCTCGCACGAGCTCCATCCACTTCGGTGTCCGCCGGCTCCCAGGTCCAATGCCCCTGCGTTGGCTCGACGAACGACCAATAAACGCTGACGCGCGCCCATCCCACGTTCGCCGCGCGCGCGAGCGGGCCGCCGTCGTTGGCTCCGATGACCACCGGCCGGGCCGCTTCGGCGGCCGCGGACGACAGCAGCAGCGCGAGCGCAATCGACGAGGGTTTCATGGGCGAGGAAAGCCGCAACACGCGCCCGGAAGCAACAATTTCGTACAATCGCGGGACATTGCCCCCGCGAAGCTCTCTGGCGATCCGAGTCCTCGGAACCTACGGGGGATCCGCGCCCGGATACCGGATGACGACGTTTCTGATCGACGGCGAGACCGCGCTCGATGCCGGCGCGCTCACCGAGACTCTGACGCTCGGCGCGCAGCGTCGAATCCGCCGGGTGGTTCTGACCCACGCGCACTTCGACCACTTCGCGTCCCTGCCCTTTCTCGTCGCGAACCTCGTCGGGCGCGAGTCCGAGCCGCTCGAGGTCGCGGCGCCGGAACAGGTCCTCCGAGCGCTGCGCAAGCACGTTTTCAACGACCTGACGTGGCCCGACTTCACGCGGCTTCCCTCCGCGGCGCGCCCGACGCTGCGCTTCCGTCCCCTGCGCGACGGGCGGCCGTTCCGCGCGGGCTCCGTCACGATCACGCCGGTTCCCGTCAACCACCTCATACCGAGCTACGGCTACGTGGTGGCGAAGCCCGGCCGAGCGGTCGTCTTCTCGGGCGACACCGGTCCGACCGACCGCATCTGGGAGGCGGCGCGGCGACTGCGGAATCTCGCGGCGATCTTCCTCGAGGTTTCCTTCTCGGACACGCAGGAAGAGGTTGCGCGAGACT
>Ga0114129_10009155_pt1 | contig 14117 bp, 16 predicted proteins | sample RhiMetdeltSRZDD1_FD_80071 | JGI IMG/M metagenome (GOLD analysis project Ga0114129, IMG submission 80071) | Populus rhizosphere microbial communities from Tennessee, USA - Rhizosphere MetaG P. deltoides SRZDD1 (version 2) (version 2) | ecosystem: Host-associated > Plants > Roots > Rhizosphere >... | reverse complement strand
CTTCTTCACCCTGGCGGGCGCCTTCGTCTACCTGTACATGTTCCTGAGCGTCCCGGGAGCGTTTGACCTCAACTTCGGGAACGTGACCTCCCACCCGGCTCTGACCGTCCTGATCGTCGTGGGCGGGATCGCGACGATCGTTGTCCTCGCGCGCATCTTCTGGCGCGAGGTGAAGAAGCTCTGGGCCAAGGCCAAGCAGGGCGGCGCGATCCTTTCGCACCCCCGACGGTACTTGACGCACGTCTTTCTCCCCTCGTTCCTCAGCTGGATGTGCGCACGGATCGTGACCGCGATCTTCCTCGCCGCGTTCTCTATCCCCGTCACGTTCAACGCGGTCATGTGGGTGACCGGCTCGGGTTCACTCGCGAGCGTGACCTCCTTCACACCGGGAGCCGTCGGCGTGACACAGGCGACGAACGCGCTCGCGCTCAAGACGTGCTGCGACGTCGCGAAACACCAGGCCGTGGATTATTCGACCGCCCAGCAGCTGATCACGACCGGCTGGAATCAGCTCGTGGCGATCGTGCTCGTCGTCCTCGTCTTCGGCTGGGCGGGGGGCAAGCAGCTGGTCGGCGAGTCGTACGCGCAGGCGAAGGTGAAGAGCGCCGAGATGCGGGCGGACCGGAAGCAAAAGCGACAGGAACGTCGGACGAAGAAGCAGGCGAACTAGGTCGAGAGGGTCCGATCAAACCGATGAAAGGAGGCTGGCCAGTGGCAACCTCGTGGCAATTGGGTATCCGGACGAGACGACCGCGGAGCAGGCGAGGCAGACCGTTCAGAGCCTCGAGTCCGAGCTCGTCATCCAGGCCGACCAGGTCGCGGCGATCTCCCGCGACAAGGATGGGAAGTACCACGTGACCACCACGCATGACGGCGCCTCGACCGGCGGCGGCGCGATCTGGGGCGGCTTCTGGGGAATGCTGTTCGGTCTGATTTTTCTCGTCCCGTTCGCCGGCCTGGCAATCGGAGCCGGCCTGGGCGCGCTGTTCGGCCACCTCGGCGAGAACGCGATCGACAAGGAGTTCCAGGAGCAGGTACGCGATTACGTGCAGCCCGGCACGTCGGCGCTGTTCATGATCATCGAGCAGGCGACGCCCGATAAGCCGATCGCCGCCCTCAAGCAGTACGGCGGCACGGTAATCAAGACGTCCCTGTCGGAGGAGGAGACGAAGAAGCTGCAGGAAGCGCTGACGCCCGCGGAACCCGCGTCGGCCGGCTCCTGACCGCGCGGGGAGGCTGAACCAGGGGGCCGCAGCTACGAAGCGCCCCTCCGTTGCAGCAAGGTCACGAGGTGTAGAACGGGAGCCGGCGTGCCCATCCAGGCGCGATCGGCTCTAGGAAGTCGGGTTCGACCCGCCGGCTACTCCGGCGTGACGTATGCGGCCGTGATTCCGCCGTCGACCGTGAAGGTTGCGCCGGTGACGTGGCTGGATTCGTCGCTCGCGAGGAAGAGCGCGGCATTGACGACCTCCCGCGGCTGGGCGAGCCTGCCCATCGGCCAGTGGACGCGCCGGCGCTCGAGCTCCTCGGGATCGGCTCCGTAGAGGTTCAGCAGTAACGGCGTCTCGACGGGTCCCGGGCAGAGGGCATTGACGCGAACTCCCCGACGCGCGAACTGTGTCGCCAGCTCGCGGCTCATCGAGAGCACGGCGCCCTTCGAGGCCGTGTAGGAGATCTGTGACGTCGCGGCGCCCACCAGCGCGACCAGGGATGAGACGTTGATGACGGATCCGCCTCCGCGCTCGAGCAAGTACGGGATTCCGTGCTTGCAGCAGAGGAAGACCCCCTTCGTGTTCACGTCCTGCACGCGCTGCCAGATTTCGACAGACGTGTCGAGGACGGAAGCGTCATCCGCCGGAGAGATGCCGGCGTTGTTGTAGAGGACGTCGATCCCGCCGAACCGCTCCGCGGTCGCGCGCATCATCGCCTCGACCTGCGACTCATCCGTCACATCGACCTCGAACGCGAACGCCTTCCCCCGCTTGGGGGCGTCCGCCCCCTCCGCGGCCGCGTTCACGTCGATGTCCGCGGCGCACACGAGCGCCCCCTCGTCAGTGAAGACCTCCACCGCCTCGCGGCCCATCCCCCTGCCCGCGCCGGTGATGACGCATACCTTTCCGTCCAGCCGCCCCACTACCGGCCCCGGCGTTCGCGGAACGCCTTCGACTCCTCGACCAGCGCCTCGAAGAGCCGCAAATCCTCACCCTCCTCGGGATGCCACAGCACGCCGACGGCAAAGCGGTGCTCGCGATCCTCAACCGCCTCGATGCTTCCGTCCTCCGCGTACGCCGCCACGTCGAGCCCCTTGCCGATCCGCCCGAAGCCCTGATGGTGGTGTGACTCCACGCGTACCTCGCTGCCGATCAGCGAGCCGAGCCGGCTGGCTGGATCGACCGAGACCCCGTGGGCGGCAAACAGGCCCGGTGTCACCTTGTGCTTGTCGTCCCCGACGACCTCGGGGAGATGCTGCACGAGCCCTCCTCCCTTCGCGACGTTCAGGAGCTGCGAGCCCCGGCAGATCGCGAGCACCGGCATGTCCCGCTCGAGCGCGGCCTGCAACAGCTCCAGCTCGGCCTCGTCGCGCTCGGGACGCAGGTCTTGCGTCTCGGGGTGCGGCTCCGCACCGTAGGTGTCGGGATCGATGTCAGATCCACCGGAGAAGACCATGCCGTCCAGCGCATCCAGCGTCTCGCCGACGCCCTCGCCGGCTGGCGGAACGAGCAGCGGGCGCCCGCCGGCCCGCTCGATCGCGCGGACGTACGAGAGCGGGATCAGAGCGGCGGGCAACGTCCAGTGACCCCATGTTGCCAGCGGCTCGGCGTAGGTCGTTATCCCGATCAGCGGTCTCACACGGATGCGAGGACGGCATCCAGCGGCCGCGGGACCCGGTGGAGGTCGAGCGCGTCGACGAGCATGGCGCCAGTTTGAATCTTTCGGCCGCTGTATGTGCCGAGGAAGCGACGCAGCTGCTCCTCCGGTTCGCGACCTCGCCACGCCCGCTGCTGCTGGAAGCTGCGGAAGAGTCCGAGCTCGTCGCGCGCGGCGAGGACCTCCTCCACCGCCTGGACGCCGAGGGCGCGGATCAGCTCGTCCTCGAGGTCGCGATTGCACACGAAGAACCTTCCAGTGAGACCGACCGCCTCGAACGCTTGCCGGAAATGCCGCTCCTCCTGCACGTCGCACAGGCCCGCGAGGGTGACGTGAGGATGAAGGCGTTGGACCTGCTTGCCGATTGCCTGCGCGCCGCCGATCGCCACCACCGAGACTCCTTCCTGCTCGAGATCGCGCCCTTTCCGCCGCGCCAGCGCCTCGAGCGCGAGCTGATCGCTGACCCCCTCGACCAGAATGACGCTCACGTTGCCTCCGCGAGGATCTCCGCAACGGTGCGCCGGCCCTGCGCCGCGAACTCGGGGTTCGTCTCGCGGTAGTAGGTCTGCGCGCCCAGTCCGGTCCACAGTGCCCAGCCGTGCCCGCGCGCCCACGTGTCTTCGTCGACGCTGACGGCCTCACGAAAGACGACGCGTGCCTGCGGGCCCAGGAGGTTCCACGCCACCATGAGATCGCAGGCCGGGTCGCCGACGCCCGCTCCGCCCCAGTCGATCACCGCCGCCAACCTACCGTCCCGCACGAGCAGATTCCCAGGCATGACGTCGCCGTGCACCCACACGGGCGGTCCCGTCCACGCGGGTACATGGAGCGCCTCGTCCCACAGCGCAGCGGCGGCAGCGGTGTCGACCACCCCGTCCAGAACCCCGAGGTTCGCACGCGTGAACTCGTCCCAGTGCGAGAGGGCGGGTGCGCGTGCAACCGGAGGTCCCGGAAGCGGCACTTGGCGCAGCTCTCTGATGAACGCCGCGAGCTCGGGGGCGAGCCAGTCGACGTCACCCGGCCGCGGGTTCTCGCCTTCGAGCCACCGGTAGACGGCCCACTCCTGTGGATAGCCCGCCGCCGGCGCGCCCTGGGCGACCGGCGCCGGAAGCGTGACCGAGAGCAGCGGAGCGAGCGCGGGCAGCAGGCGGAACTCGCGTGCGAGCGAGCCCATCGGCGACCGCCGATTGCGGATGCGGGGAAGCCGCACCACGAGGTCGTCGCCGAGGCGGTAGAGCGCGTTCACCGTCCCTGAGTTCGCCACCGGCTCTAGCGGGAGGTTCGCCCAGTCCGGGAACTGCTCGGCCAGGAGTCGCCGGACGAGGGCGACGTCCGTCTCCGTCTCGTCGGCGTGCATCCTAGGCACGCGCACGCGACACCCCCAGCAGGTACTCCTCGCGGTTGAGCGGGTTCGCATCGGTGCGCGGTCGCGCAGGCACGGGCTCGGACACCGGCTCGTAGTGGTCGAATGCGGATTCGAGCACACCCTCGCCCCGCGAAAGCCCCTTCAAACGCTGCTGGAGCTCGCGCATCCTCGCCGTCCGCAGCTCACCCTCAATCGTGGCCCACGACCCGCTCAGCATCGGCGTCTCGGTGACGGCGCCGAGCTTGGCCAGCCCCGGGAGGACGGTTCCGAGCGAGTCGGCCGGCACGTCCAGCCGGAAGCGGTGCACCGGCTCGCACACCACCGTTCCCGCCTCCTTGAGCGCGGTCATGGCCACCAGTGGCGTCAACTTGCGGAAGTCCTCGCCCTTGCTCGACATCGCCCGACTAAAGCCCTGGTGCGCCGCGCTCTGGCGCGGGTAGTAGCCCGTGTGCGTGAGCGTGACGGTGCAGTCGGTCACCTGCCAGCCCTGCAGGCCCTCGCGCAGAACGTCGTGCACCGTCTGGTCGACCGCCGTGAAGAAGGCACGGGGCATCGTTCCGAGGCGGTCCTGCGCCACCCGGTAGAGGAGGCCCGGCCCGCCGGGCTCGATCTGCAGCCCGACGGTGGCGAGGAACGGATTGTCGTCGTCAGTGATCAGCTCGAACGCGGCGCCGGTACCCGTTGGCCGCTCGATGCAGATGGTGGTCGTCTCGCGAAACTCGACCTCGAGTCCGTAGTCGCTCGCCAACGTGGCCGCGATCACCTCCTTCTGCACCTCGCCGTAGAGCGAGACGGAGAACTCCTGGCGGACGTCGTCCTGCCGCACGTTGATGAGCGGGTCCTGCTCGGCGAGCTGCGTGAGCGCCGTGTGGAGCGCGCCCTTCTCGTCGGGATCGGCCGGAACGACGATCGTCTCGAGCGTCGGCGGCGGGAAGTAGTGAGCGGCACCCGCGCGCGAGAGGCCGATCGGGTCGCCGATCCGCAGGTCACCGAGGCCGGACAGCTTCCCGATCTCGCCCGCGCGCACCTCATGGCGATGAACGGCGGAGCCGCCCTCGAACCCGGCGATCGCCGTCACCTTCCGCTCGTCGATCCGGTCGCGCGTGCGGATGGTTCCCGAGAACAGGCGCGCGTAGGCGACCTTGTGGCCGCCCGAGTCGCGCTCGATCTTGAAGACGGTCCCCGACAGCGGGCCGTCCCCGTCCCCGACCTCCGCCGGAAGCAGCTCGGCGAGTCCGGCCATGAGCTCCTTGATCCCGACGCCCTTGAGCGCCGAGCCGAAGAACACGGGATGCACGAGGCCGCGCCGCGCCTGTGCCGCGAGCTCCTCGCGCAGCCGCTCGACCGACACGCCCCCGTTCACGTACGCCTCCAGGAGGTCGTCGTCGCGGTCGGCGAGCACCGAGGCGAGCGTGTCGGGATCGGCGTCCACGGAGACCGCCGCCGGCGTGAGCCGTTCCGCGATGGAGGCCAGCACACGCTTCGGGTCGGCGCCGCGCCGGTCGATCTTGTTCACGAAGAAGATCGTCGGCACGCGCAGCCGCTCGAGCGCGCGCCACAGGAGCGGCGTTTGCGCTTGCACGCCCTCGGCGGCGGAGACGACCAGGACGGCCCCGTCCAACACTGCCAGGACGCGTTCCACCTCGGCGATGAAGTCGGGGTGGCCCGGGGTGTCGATCAGGTTGACGATGACGTCGTCGATCGCGAAGGTCGCAACCGCGGTCTTGATGGTGATCCCACGCTGCTGCTCGAGCGCGAGCGTGTCGGTTTGCGTCGTCCCCTTGTCCACGCTGCCGAGCTCGTGTATCACCCCCGCGGCATGCAGCAGCCGCTCGGTGAGCGTCGTCTTACCGGCGTCTACATGCGCCAGGATTCCCAAGTTGAGCGTACGTCGAAGCAACCTGCATACCTCCCGATTCGGTCACAAAGGCCCTAGTCGCTGGAGTTGCAGGTGCGCGCACAGGATCGCTCCTTGGTCGCTTGGCGCTTGGGCGAAGAGTATAGGGATCTAGGCAGCGCGCCCGAGGAACGTGAGGACGGCCTCGGACAGGGTGGCGATCCGCTCCGACGCGAGCGTGTACAGCACGTAGTAGCCCTGTCGCCGTCGCTCGACGAGGCCGGCGCGGGCGAGGAGCCCGAGGTGCTTGGACAGCCCGGCCTCGCTGATCCCGATCAGCGGCGCCAGCTCCTGCGTCGAGCGATCGCCGGCGGCGATCAGCTTCAGTGCACGCAGACGCGTCTCGTCCGCGAGCGCGCGCAGGACGTGGATGACCTCGTCCGAGGGGAGCTTGGACTTGCCCTCGGCGAGCGCGAACGGCGCGGGATAGACGATCGTGGCAGGCCAGGGCGGATCGCAGTTCAGCCGGACGTGCGGCCAGACGAACGCGCTCGGCACGAGGACGAGCTGCGCCGCCGGGTCGACCTCGACCGTGTGCTCATGGGGGAGGTCGCGCCGGATCTCGTGCTTCACGTGATCGATGAGCAGCTGTGGCGAGAGCCCGGTGAGGTATGCGTAGACGCCGTCGCCGGCCAGCCGCTGCCCGGCATCCGAAACCGTCGCCGCCAGCCGAGGCTCCAGGGATTCCCACTCGTGCGCGAACGCCGCCTCCCAATACGCTCGCAGGAGCTTCGCGAACCGGTCGAGCAGCTCGCGTGGCGACTCGAAGATGAGCTCAGCGAGAGCCGTATCGGCTCCGTAGAACTCGGCGCGGCGCGTCGCGTGCTCGCGAACGGGCGGTTGCTCCAGTAGCGTCACGTCCCGCTCGCCGCGGTGATCCCACAGCGGCCGCAGGAAGCCGAGCGCCACGGTCGCCTCGTCCAGTTCCTCCAGGGCGCGCAACTCGTCGTCGAAAGCGCTGTACGTCGTCCGAGGCGAAGGCACGAGGAACTCGGGGATGAAGCCGCGATACGCGAACGCGAACGCAGCGATCTCGCGCTTGAGGGCCGTCGGAAGCGTCCGGGCCTTCCGCACCCAGGGATGCTGGAGGGGATGGTGCTTCGGCTCGGTCAGGACGTGCAGGCTGAGGACGGCCTCGACCACGGGGGAGTAGGAGAACGCGATCGACTCGGCGGGGTCGGCGGCGAAGCGGAACGTGATCATCGATTCACTGTTTGGCTAAAGAGTTGACTCCTAGTGTGGCCGGACCCCACCCTGTCGTCAAATGTTGCGCGTGACCTTCGCGATCGTGGCCGTCTCCCTCACCGTGCTCCCCGGGTCGGCACTCGGCGACAACGCGACGCTGACGGCGATTGTCGGGACGAACGACGGATTCGACATCACACTCAACGACGCGAGCGGCACGAAGGTTTCGCGGATCCAGCCTGGGACGTACACGGTCATCGTCGAGGACCGCTCGGCGATCCACAACTTCCACCTCGCCAGCAACACCGACGCGACGGTCGACTTCCGGACGGACCTCGAGTTCATCGGGACGCAGGCATTCACCGTCACCTTCCGCAACCACACGACCTATGCGTACGCATGCGAGCCGCACTGGCAGACGATGAACGGCTCCTTCCTCGTCACCGATACGCCCGTCGCGCCTCCGCCGCCTCCGCCGCCTCCGCCTCCTCCACCGCGCATCACGAAGCTGACCGCGTCCGTCTCGGCCGCTGGGAACGTGACTCTCAGCCCCTCGTCCGTTCCCAGCGGCCGCGCCCGGATCGTCGTGACCGACAAGTCCCAGAAGGCAAATTTCCACCTGGTCGGCAAAGGCGTAGATAGGCGGACCGGGATGCGCTTCCGCGGCTCGGTGGGCTGGAGCCTCCGGCTCGGGGCCGGGACGTACCGGTACGGAAGCGACGGCCACCCACTGACGAGGAAGCTCCGGGTGAAGTAAGACTCCCGGCGTGACCGACACGGTCGTGGTCGTCGCCGGAGGATCCGCGCCCGCATCGCGGGCGCTCGAAGCCATCCCCCCCGGGGCGCCTGTGATCGCCGCGGACGGAGGGGCGGATCACGCAATTGCGCTCGGACTCGAGATCGAACTCGCCGTGGGCGACTTCGACTCGGTGACGCCGGCCACGCTGGCCTCGCTCGGCGACCGCGTGGAGCGGCATCCGGTCGACAAGGACGCCACGGATCTCGAGCTCGCGCTGCGGGCGGCACTCACCCTCGAGCCCCGACGAATCCTCGTCGTCGGCGGCGTCGAGGGCCGCCTCGACCACCTCCTGGGCGAGCTGCTCATACTCGGAGCCGACGAGCTCGCGGGCGTGGAGGTGGACGCGGTCCTCGGCGAGGCGCGCATCCACGTCGTCCGCGGCGAGCGCTCGCTTGTGGGATGGGAGGGCGAGCTGATCTCGTTGTTCGCGCTCCACGGCCCGGCCGAAGGCATCGTCACGGACGGCCTCCGCTACCCGCTGCGCGGAGAGATGCTCCTCCCTGGATCGAGCCGCGGCATCTCCAACATGTTCGCGACATCGGAGGCGCGGATCACGGTCGAGCGCGGACTACTGCTGGCAGTGCGACCCTAAGAACCGGGTCGTCACCACGTCCGAGGCGGGCACCGGCTTCGTCAGGAGCCCGTGCTCGTGCATCCAGGCGCCGAACCGCGCCCACTCCTGCTCGCTCAGGCAACCGTCACCCAGTAGCTCGAGCGTGGCCGGCGTGGATGCGGCCAGGAAGGACCGTTTCGACGCCGTCACCTTGTCCAGGATCTCGAGTGCGCGGTCGGGGTGCGCGCGTGCTTCGTCCGTGCCCAGGAGGAACGCGTCGACGAACCTCTGCACCGTACTCGCGTACTCCTTGTTCGACCGGAGGCGCTCGGAGTTCGCAACCAGCACGAGCTCGTCGTACGTGGGAATGCCGGCCCGGTCGAGCGGGATCACGGTGGGCGAAAGCCCGCGCTGTCTCAGCTCGATCCCCTCGACGTTGCGGTAGACGCCGAGGATCGCGTCCACGTTGCTCGCGAGCAGGGCCGGCAGCAGGTTGTAACCGACGTTCACCACCTTCACGTCGTGCGCGAGCCCAGCCGAAGCCAGGGCCGCGTGGTCCGCCGGAACCCCGGTGATGCCGATCGTGCGGCCTTTCAGATCGGCGACGGAGCGAATGGACGGGTTGATCGACATGAAGGAGTTGAGCGGCTGCGAGACGACGGCCGCGACGGCAACGACCGGCAGCTTCTTGGCCGCGGCGAAGAACACCTCCTGCTCGTACGACACGGCGAGGTCGCTGCGCCCGGCGGCGACCAGCTTGAGCGGCGCGGCCGGGTCGGACGGCGCGTGGATCGAGACGTCCAGATCCGCCGTGCGGAAGCGCCCGGTGTCGCGGGCGTAGTAGAACCCGACGTGATCGGGGTTCGGCGTCCAGTCGAGCGTCAGCGTGACGTGCCGGGCTGCATCCCCGTCGCCACCACTACCGCAGGCGGCCAGCGCGAGCACCAGCGGCAGCGCGAGGAGCGCCTTAAGCATGGGCTTCCTCCCACTTCCACGGGACGAGCAGGCGCTCGGCGAGCGTGACGGCGCCGTACAGGCCGAGCGCGAGCAGGGAGAGGATCAGGACTGACGCGAAAATGATCGCCGTGTCGAGCGACGGCTGCGACTGGAGCATGACGAACCCGAGCCCCTCCGACGACCCCGCCCACTCGCCGAACACCGCACCGACGGCGGCGTAGGTGGCGGCAACGCGGGCGCCCGAGAAGATCATCGGCAGCGCGCCGGGGAACTCGACGCGGCGGAAGATGTTCCAGCGCGCCCCGTGCAGCGTCCGCATCATGCGCACGAGCTCGGGATCGCTGGCCCGCAGCCCGTCGACTGCGTTCACGACGATCGGGAAGAAGCACACGATCGCGACCACGACCAGCTTCGGGCCGATCCCGTAGCCGAGCAGGATGGCCAGGATCGGCGCGAGGACGACCGTCGGCACCGTCTGCGAGACGACGAGCAGCGGCAGCAGCGCGCGGCGGAGCGCGGTTGAGAAGTGGAGCAGGACCGCGAAGCTCAGCCCGAGCGCGACGGCGAGCACGTACCCGAGCACCATCTCGCGCGCCGTGACGAGCGTCGCAGCACCGAGAGTGCCCCCGTCATCCCGCAGCGCCGTGCCAACGGCCGAGGGGGCGGGAAACAGGTAGTCAGGCACGTCTGCCGCGCGCACGACCAGCTCCCACAGGCCGATCAATGCCACGAGCAGCAGCAGGGGCGGGAGCCAGCGCCTCACTCGATCGCCTCCAGCGCGCGCCGCCGCAGCTCGACGAACGCCGGGTCGGTGACGTCGCGCTCCACGTCCACCTCGAGGATGGTCGCGATCCGCCCGCGCGAGAGGACGGCGAGGCGATCGCACAAACGCAGCGCCTCCTCGATGTCGTGCGTGACGAGCAGGACGGTCTGGGGCTGGTCGGCGAGCGCATCGCCGAGCCAGTCCTGGAGCTCCCCGCGCGTGATCGCGTCCAGCGCGCCGAAGGGCTCGTCCAGCAGGAGAACGTCCTTGCCCGCGAGCAGCGTGCGCAGGAAGGCCACGCGCTGGCGCATCCCCGCGGAGAGCCGCGCGGGCCGCAGCTCCTCGGCGCCCTCGAGGCCGAAGCGAGCAAAGAGCGGACGGGCCGCCGCGCGCGCCTCCGGCCGGCCCAGCCCCGCGTTCTCGAGCGCGAGGCAGGCGTTGTCGAGCGCAGTCCGCCACGGGAGCAGGCCGTCGCGCTGCGGCATGAGCGCGCAGCGCCGGAGCCGTCCCTCCGCAGTCGCGTCGCCGCCGACGGTCACGAGGCCGTGGTCGGGCTCGTCCAGCCCGGCCACGAGCGAGAGCAAGGTTGACTTTCCCGTGCCGCTCCGCCCGACGATGCCCAGACGCTCGTGCAGGCCGATCTCGAGGCTGACCCCGTCCAGCACCCGCCTGCCGCCCAGGATGCGGAGGACACCGTCCAGCGAGATGCCGCCGGCCGCGACGCCCCTTCGCTCTACGACTGCGTAATTCATCCACTCCCTCCGCCGGCATGAACCGGATCAGGTTCGACGGGTATGCGCTAGGAAGCGCGATCTCAGCCCCTCCACAGAGGCTCCCCGGTATCTCAATCGTACAATCCCCGGCCATGGACGCGTGGCTGACGGAGGTTCGCGATGCGATCGCGGAGGCCTCGGGAGTTCCCGCCGCCGAGCTCGAGATCGACGAGGACGCGGCGCGCGAGCTTCTGAACCTCGCCCGGATCGCGGCGCACGAGAGCGGCGAGCGCACGAATGCGCCTCTGCTCACGTACCTGGCGGGTGTCGCCGTCGGCCGCGGCGCGGATCTCGACCAGGTCGTCGCCGCCGTTACTTCCGCGCGATGAAGACGAGAAACCGGTGCTCGCCGGTGGGCTCCTCGTCCTCGTAGCCGCCGCGCACGACGACCTCCCGGAATCCTGCCCGCTCGAGCATCATCACGAGCTCGTCGCGGAAGTAGAGCATCAGGTCGATCGGATACTGCTCCTCTGCAATCAGCTCTCCGTCGCGCCACTGCTCGGCGCGGATCTCCGCGCGGACCGACTGGGCGAGCGGGTCGAGAGCGACGGCGCGGACGCGGAGGGAGTATTCGCTCCCGTCAGAGGCTTGCTTCCGCTCGCGCGGAGCCGGCCACGGCTGCGGGAGCTCGTTCCGCTTCTCGCTCGGCCAGTAGGTCCAGTCCCGCGGGTTCGCGTACGGCACCTCGTTGTCGAGGACGAGCCTGCCGCCGGGCTCGAGGTGCTCGAAGATGCGCGCGAGCGCCTGCTGGTCGTGCTCGCGGGTGCTGCCGACGCCAAGCCCGCCGCACACGACAATCGTCCGGTACCGGCGCGGAAGATCGAGCTCGTGCATCGACTGGGCATAGAGCGTCGGGGACAGCCCCTCCCTCTCCGCCCGCTCGCGCGCAAGCGCCAGCATGTCTGCGGACACGTCGACTCCGTCCACGTCCAGCCCGGCCCGCAACCACGGGACCAGGAGCCTGCCCGTGCCGCAGGCGAGGTCGAGCGCCGGTCCGCCGCCCTCCTCGACGAAGCGCTGGAAGTACTCGATCTCGGGGCCTTCCGTGTTGAACTCCGCCCAGTAGCGGGCGATCACGCCGTAGTGCCAGGTCTGAGGCGAGCCCACCACAGAACGTAGTATCCCCGTCCGCATGGCAGTCACCGTCGTCGGATCCGTCGCCTTCGATTCGCTCGAAACCCCGTTCGGCAAGCGCGACCGCGTGCTCGGCGGCGCGGCGACGCACTTCTCACTCGCCGCGAGCTTCTTCACCGACGTACGCGTTGTCGGCGTCGTCGGCGAGGACTTCGGCGAGGAGGAGCTCTCGGTCTACGCGACACGAGGCGTCAACACGGACGACCTCGAGCGCGTCTCGGGCGCACGCTCGTTCCACTGGTCGGGCCGCTACGAGGAGGACCTGACGGTCGCCCACACGCTGGACACGCAGCTCAACGTCTTCGCGGACTTCGATCCGACGCTCTCGCCGGGCGCGGCCGCCGCCTCCACCCTCTTTCTGGCGAACATCCAGCCCGATCTCCAGCGCCGCGTCCGCCGGCAGTGTCGAGATGCTTCGATCGTCGGCCTCGATTCGATGAACTACTGGATCGAGTCGGCCCGTGACGCCCTGATCGAGACGATGCGCGAAGTCGACGTCGTCACGCTGAACGACGCGGAGCTCCGGATGCTGACCGGCGAGCCCAACCTCGCCCGCGCGGCGCGCTCGCTCCGCGACCTCGGCCCGCGCGTCGCTCTGGTCAAGCAGGGTCCGTACGGCGCGTGCATGTTCACGAGCCGGGGGTACTTCTCCATCCCGGCCTATCCGCTCGAGACGGTGATCGATCCCACCGGCGCCGGGGACTCCTTCGCCGGCGGATGCTTCGGCTACCTCGACTCGCTCGGCGACCCCGATCCGTCGGACGATGCCTTCCGCGCGGCGGCCGTCTACGGCTCCGTCATGGCGTCGTTCGCGGTGGAGGACTTCGGCACCGAGCGCGTGCAACGGCTCACCGATGACGAGATCACCGCGCGGTTCGCGGAGTTCAAGCGGATGATGAGCTTCGAAGAGCCTGTCCGCGCCCGCCGCTAGCGCCTACCAGTCGACCCTGAGCAGGTCGCTCCTGAGGATGAACGCGGCAGCGTCCGCGCGGAAGCACTGGACGCTGACGCGCGTTTCACCGAGGAAGACATAGTCCGATAGCAGCCCAGGGGCCGGAAGCGAGAGCGTGGCGTCCGAGCTTCCGGCCGTCGTACTTCCGATCGGGACCCAGGCGTTGTAGTACCAGTTCCAGAGGTAGACGATCTGCGTGCACGCCGCGCTCGCGTGCCCGTTGTACGTCACGGTCAGGCTGCCCACGTTGAAGGGCATGCCGGTAAGGCTCGCCGACCACTGGGCACTCGAGCCGACGGACGAAACCGCGTAGTAGCTGCCGTCGTCCGCGCTCAGTCCGGCGACATTGCCCGACGTATACGCACCGGCCAGCACGTTCACCGACCACGGCACGGCGCTGTTCCCCGGCGGCGGGGGCGGAGGCGGTGGCGGTGGAGGCGGCGGCGGGGGCGGAGGAGGTGGAGGTGGTGGCGGAGGCGGGGGCGGAGGCGGCGGGGGCGGAGGCGGCGTCGACCCGAAAATAACGGTGACCGTCGCCGACTCCACGGACTGGCGACCGGCCGTGTCCACCGCACGTAGGAAGTACTGGTACGACCCGGAGCCGACCAGGAAGTCGGTGTATTCCAATTGCGTAACCATGCCGGCCAGCACGCCGTCTCGGTAGACGCGATAGCCCGCGATGCTGGAGGAACTGGTCGAGGCCGTCCACGTCAGGTACGCGCGCCGCGGATTGTCGAGCGCAGCGCCGGTCACGTTGCCCGGCTCCGACGGAGCCTCTCCCGGCGGAGGCGGAGGCGGCGGAGGTGGAGGCGGAGGCGGAGGCGGCGGAGGTGGAGGTGGTGGTGGTGGAGGCGGAGGTGGCGGTGGGGG
>Ga0114129_10009154_pt1 | contig 14117 bp, 10 predicted proteins | sample RhiMetdeltSRZDD1_FD_80071 | JGI IMG/M metagenome (GOLD analysis project Ga0114129, IMG submission 80071) | Populus rhizosphere microbial communities from Tennessee, USA - Rhizosphere MetaG P. deltoides SRZDD1 (version 2) (version 2) | ecosystem: Host-associated > Plants > Roots > Rhizosphere >... | reverse complement strand
GGAGCTTACGCTTCCAGAAAAGGTCAAGGGCTTTCTGCCGGTCGTGCTTCCGATCCTTGGGACGATCCTGTTGATCGCGGTGCGATATCAGGCAGGCCGACCTGTCGGCTTCATCTATTGTGACGCGTTGATAATGCTCGCGTTGATCAGCTACATCTGCGCCTCGGTCTTGCTAGTGACCAATATCTTTGTGAAGGAAAACATTCTGGCCAAACTGGGGTTAATAACTGTTGCGCTGGGTTATTGCTTCAACTTGACGGGCTGGATGGTTCGTTGGATCGAAGCGGGCGACAAGGAAGGATGGAAGGACGGCATCAACGGTTTCTGGCGCTATTTCCCGCTTGATAATCTGTACGCTCTGACGCTGGGCTTTGCGGCGGGAGCGGCGTTGACGACGTTAGTGGTTATTCGCAAGCCAAAATATATGGCGCTAGGGGCGATGTCGATGCCAATCCTGGTGGTAGTTCTCGCGCTTGGCATGATGCTTGGCAGCGGCATAAGCACATTGCCGCCGATCCTGGACAGCTATTGGAGACCGATTCACGTTTCAATAGCAACCATCGGTTACGGTGTTTGCCTGGTGAGCTTCGGACTCGCGTTCGCCTATCTCCTCAAAGACGGAATTCGATTTGAAGGCGTGGCGATATGGACCGGTTTCTATGGCCTGCTTACGCTGGTAATGCTTGGGTTTGGCACAGCGAGCGCCTTCGAAGTCTTCCGGGGTCAGTACACAGTCAACCTCGCATTGGAAAAGAGTTCGCTTCCGCTGCGCGCTGAGTTGCCGATGGTTGGTCCGCTGATGCTTCTGACGCTTCTTGTTCTTGTGTTGTCCGTAGCGCTTTTCGCCCTTGATCACTTTAATAAGGACGAGAAGGCGAGGGTGTGGGGTTGGAGACTCTTTCACGGGGCTGTTGTGTTACAGACTTTAGTCGTCGTGGTTCTTTTCTTCCAGATGAAGACTCTGGACAATCCGGCGCAACACATCCCGGCGCGTGAGTATCCCGCCTTTGCCGTGTGGATGGGCGAGCAGTCTCAACAAAGCCTCACGCCCGAACAAGCACAGACTTGGGTGCAACAGAACCAGTCGAGCCTGAAACTCAGCATGACATCGAATCCGGTAGAGTTTGGGGCGCTGATTGGATTGTTCGTTGCGCTCCTCCTGGTTGCGCTGTTCTCGTGGAAGCGCGAGAAGCTTTTGACGGCGCTGCCCGAGCTTAAGACTATCGATTCTCTGCTTTATAGAACAGTGGGCGTGGCTTTCCCGTTGCTATCGTTGCTGCTGATCACTGGAGCGGTGTGGGCAAATGAGTCGTGGGGGCGTTACTGGGGATGGGACTCAAAGGAAGTCGGAGCATTGGTTGCGTGGATGTCTTACGCAGGCTTTCTGCACACGCGTATCGCGCACGGCTGGCGTGGACGCCGCAGCGCGTACTTTGCGCTGCTGGGATTCGCGCTGGTGATATTCACCTGGCTTGGGGTGAGCTTTATTATTCCCGGCCTCCACTCTTATGCCGGTGTTTAGCATTTGAGTGGAGCTGGTAGTGGTCTAAGCAAAAAGGGCGGGCCTTTCGGCCCGCCCTTTTTGCGTTCTAGCCCGTTTTCACTGTCTCAAACCAGAAGACAAAGGTTTCTGCTTTGTGCTTTCTGCTTTCTGCCTTGTGATTTGTGTCACCCATCATTCCACCGTGATGCTGTAGGCTTGCGATGAGACTCCTGACGGATTCACAACTCGGATCTGGTGACTTCCTGAAGCCAAAGCTACATGCTTAGCAATCAGGACGCCCGAATCCAATGTTCCCGATACCTGTACTCCATCAACAAGCAAAATAGCATTGGGCGCGATTCGATCTCCGCTCACGACCAGTTTGCCTTTGCCTACTCTGTATTTGACTTTGGTTATTACCGGAGGGGGCTCGGGCTCAATCACTCTGATCTGTATCGATCCGCTTGCGCTCTGAGCCCTCTGATCTCGTACAGAAATCGTAATGTTGTATTCGCCGCTGACTGCCGCGGTACCCGAGAGCGCGCCACTGAAGACGTTGAACGCCATTCCCGAGGGAAGTGCTCCAGTGGTGAGTGACCAGTCGTAAGGTGGCGTTCCGCCTGTGGCCTCCGGCTGATAGTTAACAGGCGCGCCAACGACTGTTTGAAGCGAGGCCGCGACGTTGAGTCGCAGCAACGTGGACGCGGGTGCCACTGTTACCGAGTATTGCTTCTGGAACGAACGCGATTCGGAATCGGTCACCTGCGCTGTAAAGGATGAATTTCCGATCGCCGTCGGAATGCCTGAAATCAAACCCGTCAACCGATCCAGTCCCAATCCGGAAGGCAGCGAGCCATTCGCTATTGTCCAGACAAAGGGCGGTGTGCCGCCGCCAACAGTGAGCTGATAGACAAACGGAGATCCAACATATCCCTGTGGTGGATCCGGGCTGTCGATGGATGGCGGGCCGGGCAAGACGGTGATTTTGAGATTAGCAGAAGGTTGACCGAAGAACCCCCGGCCTTCCTGAAACAACTGCCACTGAAAGTCATACGTGCCTGCAGTGCGAGGAGCGATGGCGGTGAGTCTGATTTCGCGGGGCAGCCCTTTGAGCGTAAACCCCGCAGACGGTGCAACGCTGGCGCGCCACGTTGTGTTATTGGCTGGGTTCTGGGCTGCGGGTTTGACCGAGGCATCCCAGATCTCATAGCCGCTATTGAGCCATTTCATCAGCACGCTGAATTGCTGGCCCGCCCGAACAGGGGGGACGATAGTCTGCATTATGAATTGTGAGTCGTATTGCAATGGCTCTCGAACTGTCATCGAGAACCGCCTCTGCAACGAATCCCCTGCACCGTCGTTTACCTGAACCGTGAAACTAAACGTTCCCGTTTCGCTTGGCGATCCGAAGATGATACCGCTGGAGCTCAAGCTCATGTTCGTCGGGGGCCTGCCCAGAAAGTCCACAACGCTCCAGGTGTGCGGCAAGACGCCTCCGGAAGATGTCAGAACCACAATCCCACCAACGAGCTTGACGGCATTGGGAAGCGGCGAAACGCTCTCGATGGCAAGCGGACGGGATCCGCGGTCGTTTATAGGATAGACAAATGCGATTCCGTTTACGTCATCTTCGGTTAGTGACGCACAACGTCCGTCAGAATGCGCCGACCCGAACATTGTGGCCTCGAGATGCTGCGCGTGACCCAACCCGAGCGCGTGACCCAGCTCGTGCGTAGCAACTTCTCTAAGATCGCAATTATTGGCAAAGCTGCAAAACGAGTAGGGGTTGAACGAAATAAACGCGTACTCAGCCGGTACATAAGTCTGGCCGTTGACCAGCCGCGTCACCCCGCTTGTCCATCGGAGACCTCCCAACGCAATTATACGAGAGCAATCTGCTGCGCTGGGGGCGAATCGACCGTCACAGTTGTTGAAGGCAATCACATTCACCGTTCGCTGCGTGCTGCAAACGTTGCGTGGACCTCCGTTCACCAGCCGCAAAGCAGAGCCCTCAACGTTTGACCACGCTGTCAGCGCTGCGTCCACATTCTCAATAACCTGGGCATTAGGCGCACCTTCGGGATTGATATAAAAAGTGATTGGTTGATGATTGTCGGGCTCGAACCAACGCACGGACGTCACCGGGAATAGCAAATTGAACTGCGGATGAACCTCTCGCCTCGCGATGGCTTCCTGATACTCGGGAGGCTCATGCAAAAGCCGAACGTCGCTATAGTGCTCGAGTTGAAACGCACGCGAGCGATTTGCGAGCGCTTCGAGTCTCGTTTGCACGACACGGGTGTACTCGAGGAAATCCGGACTGTCGGAAGGGGAGTCGACGGAGTGCGGGTGGTGTCGCATTCGTTCGAGCATTGCTCCGCAGCTTTGCTCGGCGCGAACTAGCGTTTCGCGGCCGCCCCCAGAATCGACCACTGATAGCTTTCCGAAAGACATCTGATGAACACGAAGACTGCCGTCACGCCACGTATCAAGGTAAAGAAACACCCGCTCACCTACTGAAAAACTGGGCGTGCCGAATATCATGCTGCCCTGGCCCTCCGCCTCGCCGCCCTCCTCTTTTAGTACAATGTCGCGGCTCCCGATGTCGCCCTTTAGGGTCTGCGCAACCCTGATCTTGATGTATGTGAAAATGCGATCATCGTCCGAATCCAGGCGACATGCAGTCGAGAGAACCCGTCCTGTGACAATCGCCCTGGCGCCGACTATCAAATCGTCATCAGAAAAGGAAAGTCCCGAAGCTGTCCTGTTCGCAAGTGTTCCGCTTGTCAGCGCAACGAACAGTCCCAGACACATCAAGCTGATCTTAGTGATGATGTTAGTCACGAGCTCTTCTCGCTGAAAAACTTTAGGGGCTTTCCGGGGCTAACAGAATTGCTAACGTGTGATATAGCTGAACTGCAGGGAAAATAGCAAGAGTCTCGGAAGGCCGAGCGCCGGCTCAGACGATCTGCAATTCGGCTTCATTGAGGCGTCTTAGTAATCGAATGTAGCCGTCCGCTTTTACGTTTTGGAAGTCACCGGGATTTGCCCACGCCCAGATGGTCAGCGTAGCCGCGTTGTCTGCCAGGGAATCCACATTTATCGACGGGGAAGGGGTTTTCAGGATTCTGGAGTCATGAGCTAAGGCTTCAGAAATAGCCTGAATGGCATTCTCGACATCCTCCTCACGAACCTTTACCGTCAGCTCCAAACGACGGCGTTGGGTGAGCGAGTAGTTTATGATCTTGGAGCCCCAAACCTTTGAGTTCGGCAAGATGACGCGAACGCCGTCCACCGTGGTCATTTGCATATTGACGATCGTCAGTTCTTCGACGACCCCGTGCGCACCCTCCACTTCGATAAGCTCGCCAGCCCGAAACGGTCTATAGATCAACAAGAGCAGCCCGGCGGCGAAGTTCGCGAGAGTGTCTCTGAGGGCAAAGCCGAGGATCAAACCGGTGACCCCCAAACCGGCGATAATCGATGTTATCGGGACGTTGACCTTTTCAAGCGCAATCAGGGTCGCAGTGAGCAGTATTGAAAGTGATACGGAGCGCAGAAAAAAGTCTTTGAGCAGGACGTCATCGCGAACACGACTGCGATCAAGGATCTTCCTCAGCCATCGTCTGCTCAGTTTCGACGCCAGCACGCCTATCAGTAAGACGAGCAAAGCGACGGCCCACTGGGTAGCGTGCTGGGTTACAAATGCTTTTATCGTTTCGAACTGGGGCATAAATTGAAACCGGGTTTCGCTCCTCCCGTTTAACAACAGGCAAGGTACATTGCTCTCCATCGGCGCGCAAGCGGATGTGCGAGGGTGCGAGTGCGTGGCTCTCAACGCTGCTTCGAGCGTTCGTCCAGTTGTTGCGAATATCTTGCCGACTGAGAAGGTATTGAGAATGAAGAGTCGCCCTTGTTAGTATTACATCGTTTGACCCTCGTTTAGTTGGAGACCCGCTGGATGACCAATGTTGTTGTTTTCGTTGTTACTCTGCTCATCAGTACCTTCGGATTTGACGCGCGAACATTCGAACCCTCTAAGAGCCTTCTAAAACAGATCGAAGAGGGAAGGGACGAGCTCAAGAAGGAATCGGTCCAGATGATTATGGGGACCGTAGGTACCCGGCGCGTTCGGATCGGCCGGCGCAAGTACCAGGACGTTCCGGTAACTGGGATCGTCGGCCGCGAGATGGCTCTTGCGATTCTTGACGCGCAGGGCGAGATCCGAATCGCCCGGGCAATCAAGCGCGACCCGGGTTTTGAAGTACTCACTCCTGGCTTCATCCTATCAATGCGCCGTGAGAACGGTATCAACTCCGATATTGCCTGCGTAGATCCGCCGGGCGGGAGGGTCGTAGCCGTCAAATACCCTGTTTCAAATGAGGGCAATCGGTTTGGTCCGGGTGAACTTGTGATTGAGGCAGTCTACACTCCGTACTCCGGTGAGATAAAAACCGAAGAAGTAATAAACCGCGGCATAGAAGTAAAGAACGGGTTTATCGATAAGGCCTACTCACGTCTCCGCGATCGGGGGGTGCTCTCGCGAGCCTTTCCTGGACGAAGAGTCGTCGATGTGATTCCGAAAGAAATCTTGCGCGTGCTGCTGCTAAATGAGCATATAGACCCGAGCGAGTTTAAGAGCGCCGGCGCGGCCAAGCCGCTCATCGAACGGGTTCTTACAATAATAGGCACTAATCGAGACAAAGCTTATTCATACTCCATCAGTAGCGCGGGCGCTCGGGGTCTGGTCCAGATGATGCCGTCGACCTACTCGCTGTTGCTCTCAAGGTATACCTCCGCGGGGCTCAAATCGAACTTCGCAGCAGCGGTATCGGATCCTGTAAACGCAGTGATGGCCCAGGTGTTGTTATGTGATTCGGATTGGGAGTCGATTCGATCCAGGGTCGACATGCCGGTTGAGCGCGTCGGTCCCTATCTGGCGGCAGCCTACAACGGCGGCGTTGGGAGAGTGTTAAACGCGCTATCAAACGATGAAATGGATTGGATGGAAGAACCTGATCCGAACCGTCGCCCGACGATGACTGTGACAAGAAGAATCCCGGTTCGGGTTCGCGGACGTAACGGCAAGAAGACAAGGCGATATGTCGTCAGGAGCTACACTCAACCGATCTTCAAAAATGAAACCAGCAAATACGTAAGCCAGTATCATTGGATCAGCAACTATCTAGCTGAACGCTCAAAGACCGGCTCTTCTCCGGACCATGTCGTCAGGCAATAATTTTCTACCTTAATCCCCGTTCGGCCCGCCATCCACAAAATGCATCACTAAGATAAAGTAGCTGGTAATGGAGAGTGAGGAAACCATTCCCAGCACCGTTTGCTCATGACGCACAACCCTATCCAGGCAAAGTTAGGGCGTCAAGCGCTTACGGGTTTGCAATGGTTGGCGAGTTGAATCGAGGATCCGAGACACAAATAAAGAAGGACCGAAGCGATCAGCACAGCCCCCGTTGCCCTGATCATTTCGGCCCTTCCGTTTCGAAGCTCGTCTCTAGAGTTGGCAAGCGCGATGCCAAAGAGAAGTATCTGAACATCCCGCTCTAAACTGTTGATAAGCGATTGCTTGGTCGCAGGAGAGACCACACCTACTTCAATCGAGTCACGCTTTTTGTCATCGACCGTTACTGTTTTTGTTATTCCTCAGCCGGTGACAACTTCCCCGATTGTCCACGAAACGCCGGCAGCGCTCGTGGCCGCAAGGATTCCCTTAGCTCCGGCAACCATGGACGGGCTTACGGCTCCGATGTCTTGCGCATTGCCTTCGTGCAAAAGTGAGGCTACGTAAGCCGCGATAGTTGCGGTCAAGCCGTAAGGATCGTGACCGGTGACTACGACTTGTCGTTGCCGGTCGCCTCGGATAGCTGTACACAGGATCTCAAACTCGGACTTTTGGCGGTCTTCCACGGATGGACCGAAGCTTCCTTTACCTGCTTCACGGATAAGCGGTCCGCCCAACGGCGACCGCAAGATCAAACCCGCGAGAGAAGAAACTGCCGTCAAAAGCAACGCCGGGATAGGCAGGACCATAAGCGTAGTTACGTTTTGAGTTGTTACGTGACGGGGCACCATAATCGCCTCGCCAAACGGAACCGACAACGCGGTGCGACGGCCCGACTTCGGAAAGCTCACGACTCTGCTGATGGGAGTCGACGAGGTTGGCTCAAGAGCGGAGTTGCTATACTGAAACCCGGGCGAACCAATTCCTTTGGCTATACTCTGCCGCGTCCCTCGACTCGTACCGAATCCTTTGATTGCATAGGCAATTTCTATTTCATCGCAGGGCTGCAGGCCTTCGGCTGAAAGCTCGGCCGCCGCGTCGCCAAGCGCATACTCAAAGGCACAGCCCGGCACAAGAGCAGCGCCGCTTCGCCTGGCTTCGTCGTCAAGCTGTTCAAATATGTACCGGATAAATGCCTGCTCGCCTGTTGTATCGAGATAGTGAACCCCGCGGTGCGCAGCTTCACGAACAACCGGTTCACTCAAGCCGTTAAATGGGCCGGCGCAATTGATTACCACCGTCGAGCCGTCCAGGGCTCGCTTTATGTCGGAATCGCTGGTGACGTCTACCTCAAGGGTATCGAATTGACTTCCCAGTTCGGTTGCTAGCTTTTTAAGTTTATTTGAGTCGCGGGCGGCGAGCCGCGACGGGCACCCGAGTCGCTTGAGCTCCCGAGCGATCAGGGTCCCTGTGAACCCGGTTGCGCCAATCAGAGTAATCATCGGGCCAATGTTAACGACACTGGAGTGAATCCACAAACTTTGACGATCTATGTGCTTCACGGTTATGATAAATCGCTCATGCACAACCCCCTATCGGCAGGTTCCCGTCGCCCACGGAGTACTGATAGTTCATGCAAGAAAGAGCTCAAATGAAGATTCCCATTTTGGATCTCAGTGTTCAACATCTGCAGATCGCCGACGAGATTGCTGCCGCGGTTACAAGAGTTCTGGGCAGCCAAAAGTTTATTCTTGGGCCCGAAGTTCGCGAGTTAGAGCAGGAGCTGGCTCAATACTGTAGCTGTGCCGAGGCGATAGGGTGCGCTTCGGGCTCGGATGCGCTGTTGCTCGCTTTGATGGCTTGCGACGTGGGGCCCGGCGACGAGGTGATAACCACTCCGTTTAGTTTTTTTGCCACCGTAGGATCAATCGTTCGGCTGGGAGCGAAGGCCGTCTTTGTTGATATTGACAGCGCAACCTTCAATATGGATGTTAGCCAGGTTCAGAGCGCAATGACCAAGCGGACCAAAGCGATCCTTCCGGTTCATCTTTTCGGTCAGTGCGCAGAGATGGAGACCATCAATGAACTCGCCAGAAACGCCAACATGCGTGTCATTGAAGACGCAGCTCAGGCGATCGGCGCCGAGTATCGTGGTCGAAGAGCGGGCAGCCTGGGGGAAATTGGCTGTTTCAGCTTTTATCCGTCGAAGAATTTGGGCGGCGCAGGGGACGGTGGGTTGTTGACGACCAACGACTCCGAACTCGCCGAGACGCTTAGAATTCTTCGAACTCACGGAGCGAAGCAAAAGTATTATCACGAACGCCTTGGGATCAACAGCAGACTTGATTCTCTTCAGGCTGCGATCCTGCGCGTAAAGTTTCGTTATTTAGATCAGTGGGCAGACGCTCGTCGAGCAAACGCCAAACGGTATCGCGAACTCTTTCGCGACGCCGGACTGGGTTCAAGCGACTACGTACAGTTGCCAGTTGAATCAGATGGCTCCGTTCACGTTTACAATCAGTTTGTCATTCGCGCTCGCGATCGGGATAGACTGAAAGCCTGGCTTGCGGAACGAGGCGTCGGAACCGAGATATACTACCCGGTCCCCCTGCACTTGCAGGCTTGCTTCAAAGATCTCGGTTATAAGAACGGCGATTTCCCTGAGTCGGAGCGCGCTGCATTGGAAGCGCTGGCGATCCCCGTGTACCCGGAACTAAGTGCAAACGCTCAGACCTACGTCGTCGAGACGATCTCATCATTTTATCGGGCAGCCTGAGCTTCATTTGAGGGTGGACTAAAAATGCGCGTGCTGATAACAGGCGGAGCCGGGTTCCTCGGCTCTCATCTTTGCGATCGTCTGATTGGTGACAATCACGAGGTCATCGTATTCGACAACCTGCTGACGGGCCGGGTCGACAACATAGAGCATCATCTTGGTAATGAACGCTTCAAGTTTGTTAAGCAGGATGTTACTGAGTATCTCCATGTAGGCGGGGAGCTGGACGCTGTGGTGCACTTCGCATCGCCGGCAAGTCCGATCGACTACCTCCAGCTTCCGATTCAAACCTTAAAGGTAGGAAGCCTCGGCACACACAAAGCCCTCGGACTGGCCAAGGCAAAACAAGCCAGGTTCTTGCTTGCATCAACCTCCGAGGTTTACGGAGATCCTCAGGTTCACCCTCAGCCCGAAGAGTATTGGGGTCATGTGAACCCGGTTGGTCCGCGAGGCGTTTACGATGAGGCAAAACGCTTCGGTGAAGCGATCACGATGGCCTATCATCGTTATCACGGGCTCGATACTCGAATCGTGAGGATCTTCAACACCTACGGCACGCGGATGCGGCCAAATGACGGACGGGTTATTTCCAACTTCGTCGTTCAGGCGCTCAAGGGCGAGCCGCTTTCAGTGTATGGAGAGGGCAGCCAAACGCGTTCATTTTGCTATGTCAGTGATTTGATCGAAGGCATACTGCGGTTGCTGATGATTTCCGACCACGATCGTTCGAAGGCATCGGATAGCAACGACGATGATATTCACCTGCCAACGAACATCGGCAACCCCGGTGAGTTCACGGTCATCCAGCTTGCGCAGATGGTTATCGAGATGACCGGCAGCCGGAGTATCGTTGAGCACAAACCGTTGCCGATTGACGATCCCCGGGTGAGGCAACCCGATATAGGCCGAGCCGTACGACTTCTCGGATGGCAACCCAGAGTCAGTCTTGAAGAAGGGCTCAGAAACACGATCGCTTTTTTCGCAAACGAGATAGAGAGGGTCTGAAACGCAATGCATATTGCAGTCATTGGCACGGGTTATGTTGGTTTAGTCACCGGGGCGTGCTTCGCCGATTTCGGGATGCGAGTAACCTGTGTGGACAAGGATGGGGCTAAGATTGACTCGATCAACTCGGGCAAGATGCCGATCTATGAGCCGGGCCTGGATGCGCTGGTTGCAAAGAACGTGCGGGAGGGCCGGCTCGAGTTCAGCACCGATGTTCGAGGAACAATCGATCGATCGTTGGTGGTCTTCCTGGCAGTCGGCACACCTCCAAGCGGCGACGGCTCCGCCGACATGAGTCAAATCGATGAGGTAGCCTACGAGATAGCGCGATCCTTAAACGGCTACAAAGTGATCGTGACAAAAAGCACCGTTCCAGTCGGCGCCGCCTCTCGCATCAAGAAAATCATCGAGGAGAACAAAGCTACTCCCAGCAGGTTTTCGGTGGCGGCGAATCCGGAGTTCTTGAGGGAAGGGGCGGCGATCAACGACTTCATGCGTCCGGACCGCGTGGTTATTGGATGCAGGGACGAAGAAGCCGTCGCGATCCTGAAGGATATTTACAGCCCGTTGTACCTGCTGGAGACTCCGTTCGTCATCACAACACCTGAATCGGCGGAGATGATTAAGTACGCGTCCAACGCCTTTCTTGCTACCAAGGTTTCTTTCATAAACGAGATCTCGCGGTTGTGCGAATTACTTGGCGCCGATGTTCACGATGTCGCGAAGGGTATGGGGATGGATGTTCGTATCGGCTCGAAGTTCCTGCATCCGGGTCCCGGGTTCGGTGGAAGCTGTTTTCCTAAGGACGCGCAGGCTCTGGTGGCGCTGGGCCGGACCGTGGACTATGACGTAAAAATCGTCGAGGCAGCGCTGCGGGTAAACGAAGCGCAGAAAAACTCGATCCTCGATCGTATCAGACGGTTGGCGCCCAAGCTTGAGGGCAGCACGATCGCCATACTTGGGCTGGCTTTTAAACCTGAAACCGACGATATCCGAGAGGCGCCCTCGATCAAGATAATAGGCGATTTGCTGAAAGCTGGGGCTAAGGTTCGCGCGTACGACCCCGCGGCGATGGAATCGGCGCGGCGCTTGTTGACCGATGTCGAATACTGCGAAGATGAATACGAAGCGGCTCGCGGTAGCGATGCGCTGGTAGTGGTTACCGAGTGGAACCAGTTTCGGCGTCTGGATATGGATCGGTTGAAGGAAGTGATGAGGGCGCCGAATATTATTGATCTTAGAAATCTTTACGAACCAGAAACGATGCGCTCCTCAGGGTTTCAATATCTGGCAATGGGTCGCAACTGAAGTGCGCCCGCCGACCAGTTGCAAGGAGGTCGCGGCGATGAGTCGATTCAAGAAGGTAACGCGAATACGGTTGGTTGTCATAGTGAGTGTATTGGCGCTGGTGGTCCTGCCCGCTGGTGCGCAGCAACAAAGAACCCAGAAGCCGGTTCCTCAAGATGACGAGCCGATAAAACTCAATACAACCCTTGTACAGGTGCCGGTTGTCGTAAGCGAGCGGGGCGGCCGCTATGTTAGCAATATGACTCGCGGCGAATTCTCGATTTTTGAGGACGGCACGAAACAGGAGATCGAGTTGTTCGGCTCAATTGAAGAGCCTTTCAGCGTGGCGTTGTTGTTGGATTCAAGCGGCTCGACTCAGGCGACGCTGGAACAAATCAAGGCAGCGGCGATGTCTTTCCTCGGCAACCTTCGGCCTCACGACCGTGTGATGGTTGTTTCATTTAATGACAGCGTCGAGGTGCTTTCAGAGCTCACCAACGATACCGCGAAACTTGGTGCAGCAGTGCAGTCGATAAAATCCGGGGAATACACCCAGGTTTATGAAGCGGTCTACACGGCTGTGTGGGAAAAGCTACGAGATGTTCCCGGCAGAAAGGCGGTGATCGTTTTCAGCGACGGAATCGATACTGCAAGCAGCGAGATATCCCTTGAGGATACTCTCGACGCGGTCATCGAGAGCGAGGACATAATCGTTTACCCGATTCGTTACGCAACTCGAGAAGATGTCGAACGGAAGATTGAGGCCAGATTAAAAGGGTCGCTGGTTTCAAATGAAGACGCCGCGGCGCAGGCGAAGATGGAACAGAGTCGTCGAGAGCTGGATCGTGCCTACCGAGGCGCGGATGAGTATTTCCAGCAGCTTGCGGATATGTCCGGTGGAGTCGTCGAACGCGCAGACAAGCCGGGTGATTTGAAGGCTGCGCTGGGAAGGATCGCCGAGGAACTTCGGCACCAATATCTTCTCGGCTACTATCCGACAAATAAACAAAAGGACGACAAATCACGCAGGATAACGGTTCGAGTTACTCGCCAGGGCGCTATCGTTAGAGCACGCCCGGCTTATCGCCTGGCGCAGTAAGTGACCGCGCGCTCGGTCCAAAGATCACCGTTGATTGACTTATGCCAGGCCTAAGGCATCTTCTAGACACAATCGGGGACACAGCCGCCAGCGGCGAACACATCGCGGTGGCCAGAGTGATCAGCGCTGAATTTGGAAGCACTACCGTGACGGTGAGCAGCGGTGCGCTGTACCCGGCGCTCGAAGATCGGCAATTGACTGATCAGGTTCTGACGGCGGTGCAGAATCTGGGAGCCAGAGGCGGGGCCGCCGATCTAGTCGATGGCCGAGACGAGAAGGGAAGTCCGGTAACTATCGCAATCGAGATCATCGCGCCGAAACACGAGCTGTTGATTTTCGGCGCGGGGCACGTCGGGCAAGCGGTCGCTTTAATGGGCGCGCTGACCGGTTATCACATAACGGTTGTGGACGACCGGGAAGAATTTGCATCGAGGACGAGATTGCCGGATCCGAGAATCAGCTTGCTGGTCAGCGATTACGAAAGCGCGGCAGGGAAGCTGACGATCTCGTCCGGCACTATCGTGGTAATCGTTACTCGCGGGCATCAGTACGATGAGCTTTGCCTTAAGAGCGTGGTTCGGTCAAATGCCACGTACATCGGTATGATAGGAAGCCGCCGGCGGGTATTGTCGGTGTTTAAGAAGCTGGCGTCCGAGGGCTTTTCCGAACGCGACTTGCAGAGGGTGCACGCGCCGATCGGTTTGCGAATCGGGGCAAAAACGCCACAGGAAATCGCCGTGTCTATTCTGGCGGAGATCATTGATCACCTGAACAATCCTGAGCACGAACACAAGGGAGACGCAAATGGCATTTGAGGGTTTGGATGTTTTGGGCATCGGCGCGTTGTTGACGGACGAAGAACGGCTGGTACAGTCGGAAGTCAGGAAATATGTCGAGTCGGAAGTCACCCCGCTCATCGCCGCGTGTTTCGAGGAAGCTCGCTTTCCGGAGGAGCTGATTCCGAGCCTTGCCGAACTTGGCGTTTTGGGAGCGAACCTTCCTGAAGAGTACGGCTGCGCCGGGATGAACAACGTCGCCTACGGGCTTGTGATGCAGGAGCTGGAAGCGGGCGATTCGGGAATCAGGAGCTTTGCTTCGGTCCAGGGCGCGCTCTGTATGTATCCAATATTCCAATTTGGCAGCGAAGATCAGAAGCGTAAATGGCTGCCGAGCATGGCTGCGGGCAAGGTAATCGGATGTTTTGGGTTAACAGAGCCGAACCACGGCT
>Ga0114129_10009153_pt1 | contig 14117 bp, 12 predicted proteins | sample RhiMetdeltSRZDD1_FD_80071 | JGI IMG/M metagenome (GOLD analysis project Ga0114129, IMG submission 80071) | Populus rhizosphere microbial communities from Tennessee, USA - Rhizosphere MetaG P. deltoides SRZDD1 (version 2) (version 2) | ecosystem: Host-associated > Plants > Roots > Rhizosphere >... | reverse complement strand
CTTCTCCACAATCACGGGCGCGTGTTCTCCACGGAGTCGCCCGGATGTCCACGTTCCGTCCACAAGGCGCTGTCGCACATACCATCGAAACAGTGCCCGATCCCATCCTCGATCCCCTCAATCCGGAGCAGCGCGCGGCCGTCACGCACGGCGACGGGCCGTTGCTCATCCTGGCCGGCGCCGGCTCGGGCAAGACCCGGGTGCTCACGCACCGCATCGCGTACCTGATCCGCGACCTCGGCGTCTCGCCGCGCTCGATCCTGGCCGTCACCTTCACGAACAAAGCGGCGCGGGAGATGAAGGAGCGCCTTGAGCGGCTCCTGGGTGAAGGCCAGCTCAAGGACTTGACCGTCGGGACGTTCCACGCCTTCTGCGCTCGTCTGCTTCGACGCGACGGCCCGCTCGTCGGCATCGACCGCGCCTTCGCGATCTACGACGAGGGTGACCAGCGCGCCCTTATCCGGCAGGCCATGTCGGAGCAGGGCGTGAGCGAGCGCCTCTTCACGCCGGGCGCGATCGGAAACGTCATCTCCGGCGCGAAGAACGAGCTCAAGGGTGCGGCGGACATCGCCAACGCGCCGCGCAACCAGCTGGACCGGATCGCGGCGCTCGTCTGGCAGCGGTACGAATCGCTCCTCCGCGAGAACAACGCCGTCGACTTCGACGACCTGCTCCTCCTTGTCTGCCGGCTGTTCGAGACGAGCGACCTCGCGCTCGAGAAATGGCAGGAGCGTTACCAGCACATCCTCGTCGACGAATACCAGGACACGAACCGCGCGCAGTACGTCCTGCTGCGCTACCTCGCTGGATTTCGGCAGAACCTCGCCGTCGTGGGCGACGACGACCAGAGCGTGTTCAGCTGGCGCGGCGCCGACGTCCGCAACATCCTCGATTTCGAGCGCGACTACCCGAATGCGAAGGTCGTGAAGCTCGAACAGAACTACCGCAGCACGCAGAAGATCCTCGACGCCGCGTGGTCCGTCGTGCGCAACAACGCGGCGCGTAAGGAAAAGAAGCTGTGGACCAAGCGCGAAGGCGGTCCCGCGGTGGTGGTGATGGAGGCGTTCGACGAGCACCACGAGGCCGAGGCGATCGCACGCGAGATAGAGCGCCTCCAGCGGCAGGGCGAGGTCACGAACAACCGCGACGTGGCGGTGCTGTACCGGACGAACGCGCAGTCGCGCGCGATCGAGGATGTGTTCCGGTCGTTCGGGCTCGCGTACCAGGTTGTCGGCGGCGTGTCCTTCTATCAGCGCAGAGAGGTGAAAGACACGCTCGCCTACCTGCGGATCGTGAGGAATCCGCTCGATAGCATCGCGCTCACGCGCGTCATCAACACGCCGCCGCGTGGGATCGGTGACAAGACGCGTGCGAGGCTGATGGCGTTCACTCGGGCGAACGAGCTGACGCCCACGGAGGCGCTGCTCCGGGCCGAAGAGATCGCGGAGATCCCGAAGCGGCAGCAGGCCGCGCTCACCTCTTTCGGCCGGCTCGTAGTGAAGCTGCGCGACGAAGCCACCCGCCTCGAGATGCCGGAGCTCATCGATCGTGTCATCGAGGCGACCGGTTACGGCACGTACTTAAAGGACGGCACCGAGGAGGGGGAGGAGCGGCACGCCAACGTGCTCGAGCTGCGCAGCCTCGGAGAGGAGTTCCTCACGCTCCCTCAGGAGGAGCAGCTGCCCGCGTTCCTCGAGCAGGTCGCGCTCGTATCGGATCAGGACGAGTTCGCCGAGGCCAAGCCTGTCGCGACGCTCATCACGTTGCACGCGGTGAAAGGTCTCGAGTTCCCGATCGTCTTCCTCACCGGCATGGAGGACGGCGTGTTCCCGCACGCGCGCTCGCTCGACGACGAGGATCGCATCGAGGAGGAGCGCCGGCTCGCCTACGTCGGCATCACACGCGCGAAGGACCGCGCGTACCTCACCTTCGCACGCCGGAGGATGCTCTTCGGGCGGACCAACGAGAACCCGCCGTCGCGCTTCCTGCTCGAGCTTCCGACAGAGGGCATCGAGCACCGCGGTCGCGTGGAAACGGAGGAGCGCGACGTATGGGCCGACCTCGATTGGGAACGCGACCGTGAAAAATACGAAGAGCGGAAGGCCGCGCGCCGCGACGCCGCGCTTGCCGGACTGCCCGGCGCGTGGACCGGCCGCGCCGAAACGCCACGACGGCGCGTCCCGCCATCAGACACGAAATTCCGCCCCGGCGACCACGTGCGGCACCCGTCGCTCGGGAGTGGCGTGGTGGTCTCGAGCCAGGTGCGCAGCGATGACGAAGAAGTCGTCGTTGCGTTCCCGGACAAAGGCGTGAAGAAGCTGATGGCGTCCTTCGCGAAGCTCGCGAAGGCCTAACGCGCGAGTCGCATCTCGCGGCGGAACTTCTTCCAGTCCGATGCCCGGACCGAATAGAGCACGTCGAAGAGGATCTGGACCACGCCAAGTGCGAGCAGGGCGAGCACCGCCCACGCCTCCGTTCCGATCGCGAGCGCGTAGGGGGTCACCAGGAAGGGAACGAGCTTCGTCGCGATCGCCCCGGCCGCATGCATCCAGGCGCGCTGTCGCGGTGACGCACGCAGGTACGACGCGTAGTCGATCTTGAAGCCCGGCTGCGGTCGCCTGGGAAGGTCCACGAACCAGTCGGTGAAATCGATCCCCACGAGTGCGCCGACGGCTACGTGGGCGAGCCCGTGTGTGGACACATCGATCGCCCCTGCGGCGAGGAGCACGACGATCTCTCGCAAGGGGTGGTCGACGAACGTCGCGAAGCCGAGAAGCAACAGCCCGCCGAACAGCCCGATGTCGAGGACGATCACACCGAGAGCGACCGGGAAAGCGAGCCGGACGCGGCGGCGGAACGCCGCGCGGTCGATCGTCGCGATCCGCGCCGCATATCGCTCTACCAGCTCGGGTTGTCGTTTTACCGCGGCGACCGCGCGCCAGAAGCCGAGTGTCCGCAGGTCCGGTATGCCGCCGGCACTGAGCTCGCGCTCGGCCGCGGCAAGGCTCGCCTCGATCGCTCCCCCGTCCACGCCGGTCAGCCTAGCGTCGCCTCACACCAGACCAGAGCGGGCCGAAACCGAACTCCACGGCGGCCCACGCCGGGCTTAACCCGCCCTCAACCATGTGCGCCTAGTAAATAGGAGTGCAGATGCCGAGAGTGGAGCAAGCGACCGAACAGCCGGCACCAGATCAGGGTGCGATACGCGTGGCCGAGTCGGTCCGGCGAGCGCTTCTGCTTGTAGGCCCCGCCGAGGGGAGCCGCGAGAGCGCGGGCGGTGCGATCCGCGGCCGAGAAGCGACGATGGCGCGGGGGGACCGCACCTAGCACCCGCCGCGACAGGGTCACGATCTTCGCTCGCCTCTTGTTGCTGAGCGAGAATCGCACGATGGCCACCTCGAATGTCGAAAAGCGTGTTGCGGAGCTGCGCCAGCGCATCGAGAAAGCGAACTACGAGTACCACGTTCTCGACCAGCCGACGATCGCGGATGAGGCGTACGACGCGCTCATACGCGAGCTGCGGCAGCTCGAGGCCAAGCATCCCGAGCTCGTCACGCCGGACTCGCCGACGCAGCGCGTCGGCGCGCCCGCCTCGAACCGGTTCGCCCCGGTGGAGCACGCGCGTCCGATGCTCTCTCTGTCCAACGCGTTCGACGAGGCCGAGTTCCGCGCGTTCGATCAGCGCGTGCGGAAGGGCCTCGGGCGCGACGACATCGGTTACGTCTGTGAGCTGAAGATCGACGGGCTCGCGATCAACCTCACGTACCAGGACGGGAAGTTCGTCCAGGGCGCGACGCGTGGTGACGGCTCGGTCGGCGAGGACGTGACGACAAATCTGCGCACGATCAAGTCGATCCCGCTGACCTTCCGCGAGACGGTCCCCGGTCGCGTTGACGTCCGCGGCGAGGTCTACCTGCCGACCGCGTCGTTCGAGGCGACGAACAAGGAGCGCGTCGAGCGCGGCGAGCCGCCCTTCGCGAACCCGCGCAACGCGGCCGCAGGCGCGGTCCGTCAGCTCGACCCGAGCGCGACATCGAAACGCAACCTCGCCATGTGGTCGTATTCCGCGGCGGGCCTGGACGTCGCGTCTCAGCACGAGCTCCTCGAGCGGCTTCGCGATCTCGGCGTGCGCACGAATCCGCACTGGAAGCCGGCGAAGGACGTCGAGGAGGCGCTCGCCTTCATCGAAAGCTGGAAACAGAAGCGGCACGACCTCGACTACGGGACCGACGGCGTCGTGGTGAAGGTCGATCGCATCGAGGACCAGGAGAAGCTCGGATACGTCTCGAACAACCCGAAGTGGGCGATCGCGTTCAAGTTCCCGGCCGAGCAGGTGACGACCACCATCGAGGACATCAAGGTCTACGTCGGGCGGACCGGCGTCCTCACGCCGGTGGCGTGGCTCGCGCCGGTGCTGGTAGGCGGCACGACGGTGAAGCGCGCGACCCTGCACAACCTGGACGAGGTGCGCCGTCTGGACGTGCGCGTAGGTGACCGCGTGGTCATCCAGCGCGCCGGCGATGTGATCCCGGAGGTCGTGCGCGCCGAGCACGACGCGCGTGAGAAGGGCAAGGCCTATCCGGAGTTCGCGATGCCCGAGCGCTGCCCCGAGTGCGACGGCGTGGTCGAACACGTCGAGGGCGAGGTCGCGTACCGCTGTGGGAATCCGGTGTGTCCAGCGAAGACCGGACAGCGGATCGGCCACTTCGTTGGACGCGGTGGCTTCGACATCGAGGGCATGGGCTGGGCGCTCATCACGCAGCTTCAAGAGCGCGGGCTGGTCACGAATCCCGCCGACGTGTTCTTCCTGACCAAGGAACAGCTGCTCGAGCTCGATCGGTTCGCCGAGAAGAGCGCGTCGAACATCTACGAGCGCATCCAGAACGCGCGGCGCAGACCACTCGGGCGGATGCTCAACGCGCTCGGCGTGCCGCACCTCGGCTGGACCACCGCGGACGACATCGCGCACTGGCTGGTCGGACGACTTCCGAAGGACCCGTCGTTTGGCGATGTGTTGAGCGTCCTTCGCGCGTCGAGCGCGGAAGAGCTCCAGCAGATCAGCGGCATCGGCGAGGTCGTCGCGAAGAGCATCAGCGAGCACTTCCAGCGGCCCGAGGAGCAGCGCTTTCTCGAGCGACTCAGCGAAGCGGATCTGCGACCGATCCTGCCAACACCACGCGCCGTCGCGGCAGGCGGACCGTTCGCGGGCAAGACCGTCGTGTTCACCGGAACGCTCGAGCGACGCTCGCGTGAGGAAGCCGAGGCGATCGTGCGCTCGCTCGGAGGGAAGACGACGAGTTCCGTCAGCGCGAAAACAGACCTGCTCGTCGCGGGACCCGGCGCGGGATCGAAGCTGGATAAAGCACATCAGCTGGGTGTCAAAGTGGTAGACGAGGCGACCTTCGACGCTATGCTCCGTTAGGCATTCAGGAAGGGGTTCACACCAGCTTGTACCAACCGCAAACACAGACACGCCCGGCGGCGCCCGCGGGCACCGCGTCCGCGATGCATCCAGAGATGCCAGCGATCCCACTGCCACCCGAGCCGCAGACGGTCGAACAGACCGGACTGACGCTCGGCTTCCTCGCGGACCTCGCGCTGAAGACGCTCTACCTGCGCGGCCAGATGTCGATGGCGGATCTCGCGAGCGCGCTCGGTCTCTCCATCCAGGGCGTGACCGACAAGATCATGGATTTCCTCAAGACCGAGCGTCTGGTCGAGATCCGCGGCGGCGCCGGCATCTCGTCGGCGTCGTACCAGTTCGTCATCGTCGACCGCGGATCCGAGAAGGCGCAGGAAGCGCTCGCGCGCAGCCAGTACGTCGGCAAGGCGCCGGTGCCGCTCGCCACGTACATCGCGGCCGTGCAGCGCCAGTCCATCTCGAACATCCACGTCACACCCGAGGACCTCGCGCGCGCGTTCGCGCACATGGTCATCCCGCGCGAGACACTCGCGCAGCTCGGGCCCGCCGTGAACTCCGGCAAGTCGATCTTCCTGTTCGGCCCACCCGGCAACGGCAAGACCACGATCGCCGAGGTACTCGTCTCACTCCTCAGAGGAGAGGTCGTCCTGCCCTACGCGGTCGAGATCGATCAGCAGGTCATCAAGGTCTTCGATCAGGTCTACCACCGTCCCGTGATGGAGACGGCGGCTTCGGACCGCCTGCGCTTCGACCACCGCTGGATCATCAGCAAGCGTCCCATCGTGATGACCGGCGGCGAGCTCACGCTCGAGACGCTCGACCTGATCTACGACGAGACCTCGAAGTTCTACGAGGCGCCGTTCCAGATGAAGGCGAACGGCGGCATTTTCATGGTCGACGACTTCGGCCGACAGCGCGTCTCACCGAAGGACCTCCTGAACCGCTGGATCGTCCCGCTCGAGAAGCGCGTCGACTACCTGACGCTCCACACCGGGAAGAAGATCGAGATCCCCTTCGACATGCTCATCATCTTCTCGACGAACCTCGACCCGGCCGACCTCGTCGACGAGGCCTTCCTCCGCCGTATCCGGTACAAGATCGGCATCGAGGCGCCGACGGTCGCACAGTACGAAGAGATCTTCAAGCGCATGTGCGCGCGCAAGAACATCGAGTACCGCGCCGAGTCGATGTCGCAGATCCTCGCCATCTACCGGACCAAGAACATCGGGCTGCGCTCGTGCCACCCGCGCGACATCATCGAGCAGCTGATCGACACGGCGCGCTTCCTCGGCCAACCGCCGGCGCTCACGTCCCAGCTCGTCGAGATGGCGTGCGAGTCGTACTTCGTCTCGCTCGACCCGAGCGGCAACCCCAAGGACTGATCAGCCGCCACTAGATGGGACTGGGCGCGCTCAGCGACGGCCTCGCGTTGACGCCGCCGATGGGCTGGAACTCCTGGAACCGCTTCGGCCCCTTCGTGTCCGATCAACTCGTACGCGAGACCGCCGACGCGCTGATCGAGAGCGGCATGCGCGACGCCGGCTACCGGTACGTCGTCACCGATGACGCATGGGAGGGCAGCCTGCGCGGTGACGACGGCAATCTCGAGCCGAATCTCTGGCGCTTCCCGAACATGCGCACTCTCGCGGTATACCTCCACGACCGGGATCTGCGCTTCGGTCTCTACACGTGCGCAGGAGACCGGACCTGCCAGGGCTATCCCGGGAGCCGCGGGCGCGAGTTCGTCGACGCGCGCCGCTTCGCGTCGTGGAACGTGGACTTCATGAAGATCGACTGGTGTCACACGGCCGGGCTGGATGCGCGCTCGACGTTCACGACGTGGTCGGAGGCGATCCGCGCCACGCGTCGTCAGATGGTGCTCTCCATCTGCGAGTGGGGCCGCAACCGTCCGTGGGAGTGGGCCGGCAGCGTCGGGCACCTCTGGCGGACCTCGGGCGACATCGCCGACCGGTGGGACAGCGTCATCGACATCCTCGACCGGCAGGAGGCATTGGCGCAGTTCGCCGGGCCGGGCCACTGGAACGATCCGGACATGCTCGAGGTCGGGAACGGCGGGATGACCGACGCCGAGTACCGCGCCCACTTCTCGCTGTGGGCCATCCTCGCCGCGCCGCTCATAGCGGGAAACGATGTGCGCGCGATGAGTGACGCGACGCGGGCGATCCTCACGGCACCCGAGGTCATCGCCGTCGATCAGGACCCACTCGGCCGGCAGGCCCGGCGCGTGAATCGCGAGCGTGACGTCGAGGTATGGGTACGTGAGCTCGACGGCGGCGCGCGGGCCATCGTCCTCTTGAACCGCGGAGAGACCGCCGCGCGGGCCGAGGTGACGTGGGATCTCGTGGGCGGCTCGATCTCGGACACGGCGCTCGTTCGCGATCTCTGGGAGCGGCAGGACGTCGGTCGGCGTCGACAGGGCTATGACGTCACACTCGCGCCTCACTCCGCCGCGATGCTCAAGGCGACGCGTGACAATTCCGCGCGTGCGTGAGGCTGGCGCCTAGCGAACGCGGCGGTCGTACAGCCTGGCGTGAGGGACGATCGCGAGCCACCGCGGCGCGACCGCGCGCCAGACGCGCAGCGCATGGATCACGAAGCGGAAGAAGAGCCGCTCCGCGGTGCCCCACCGCAGCTCGAACGCTTCGCGCAGCCGCGCCGGCACAAGTCCGGCCGCGATCACGTCCGTCGGCCAGTAGAACGCGTCGGGCAGCGCGGCGAACGGATGGAGCACCGTGTGGGCCACGATGCGGCTTGTGACGTCCGGAACGACCGCGGTGTCGAGCATGTCGCGCTCGTAACGCGCGAGGTCGCCGATCGTCGGCGGGAAAAGCTCGTCCGGCACGCCGAGCTCGCGCGCGAAGACCTTGCCTTCGTCCCAGTAACGCTGGCGATCCACAGCCGGAAGACGTCCGGCGACGAGCTCGTACCAGCGCAGCGACGTCAGGACCAGCGTCGCCTGCACCCACAGGAGGAGGTGCGGGTCCTGCGCGCGGTAGCGGCGTCCATCTTCGGCGGCGCCGCGCACCGTGACGTGTCGCGCGTCAATGCGTCGGAGCGCCCGCTGCGCACGGCGCGTGTCGGCGAAGACCGCATCGAGGGAGGTGTTCGCGGTGCGATGGAAGCGGCCGAAGGGATCGCGGCGGAAGTCCGAATGCTGATCGACGCCCGCGGCCACGAGCGGATGCGCGATCTGTAGGAGCACGGCGGCCGTGCTGCCGAGCGCGACGAACAGCTCGCGGTTCAGTCGGCGGGCGACCGCGTCGCGCGGAAGGATGCCGATGTCCGCCACACTCCGAAGTGTGAGCCTGCTGCGCTCCTTCGGTTTTGCGCTCGAGGGCGTCTCATACCTGATACGGACTCAGCGAAGCGCGCAGATCGAGATCGTCATCGGCGTGATCGTGATCGCGGTCGCCGCACGGCTCGGCGTTAGCGCGATCGAATGGGCAGTTCTCATCCTCGCGATGGCGCTCGTGCTCGCGCTCGAAGCGCTCAACACGGCGATCGAGCTGGCTGTGACGCTCGCGTCCCCCGAGCGCCATCCGCTCGCGAAGGCAGCGAAGGACGTCGCTGCGGCGATGGTTCTCATCGCGGCGGTCGGCGCGGTCTTTGTAGGCATGATCGTGCTGGGACCGCGACTCGCGACTGTCGGCGGTTTCTAGCTCGTCAGCGCCTCCCTGCGGGGATCAGATGTGCGAGCGGGCGCGCCGTCGCGGCCGCCCCGAGTCGCGGCAGGCCAAAGGCGTCCTCGATCGTCGCCAGCAGCGAGTAGTGGTCGTACGCCGTCTCGAAGCGCGTCGCGATCGCATCTTTGGTGAGCACGATCAGCGGCACGAGGTTGCTGTCGCCGCCGTCGCCTTCGTCCCAGACGATGAAGAGCATCCCGCTCGAACGCCACGCGTCCGACGACACGATCCGCGAGACCAGCCCATCGAGCCACGTCCCCGCTACGTCGACCGAGCAGTCGTGACCGTCGTGGCACAGGCCGGGTGTGATCCATACGAAGTTCGGCGTCTCAGCCGCGAGATCGGCGTCCAGCGCCTCGATCGGCACCACGTTCGACGGGCAAGCGCCGCCGTAGTACGCGAACGGGTTGTGCTTGAGCGCGTACGGATACGGACTGCGCATGCACCCAGCCTCCGCTGTCATCCCTTCCATGTACGCGCGCCAGGGGATGCCCGCGGTGGTGAGCTGCGTGCCGAGGTCCGCCGCAGGCAGCGGGTGGTAGAGGTTGTCGGCGATGCCCCACGTGCTGCCGGAGGTGAGCGCGAGGTAGTTGGGCAGGCTGGGTCGTGCCACCGCGCGGTAGTTCGTCGCCAGTGCGTTCGCCGACGCGAGTCGGGCGATCGGTTGCGAGCGAAGCGCCCGGTCGAGGCCGGTGTTCTCCATGACGATCACGAACACATGCGGCGTCACCACCTGTCCCTGCCGCTGCCGCGGATCGGTCGGGAGATCGAGCGCAGCCGAAGCCGGTGCCGAAGCCGGTGCCGCAGCCGGTGCCGCAGCCGGGCTCTGCTGCCCGTACGGAGTCGACGCGGGTGTGCTGTTGCCACCGCCACAGGCGACGAGCGACACGAAGATCGCGCAGGCCGGGAACGTCGCCAGTTGCCTCCGGTTGCCGATCACATCACGGTAACGTCGGCGGCTCGCGCCCAGAACGGCTTCTAAACTGGTCGCGTGCCCATCGACCGCGCCACGATCGTTCACGTCGCCGATCTCGCTCGCATCGCGCTGACCGACGAGGAGATCGAGCGCTTCACCGGGCAGCTCTCCGTCGTGCTCGACGCCGTCGAGCGCCTGAAGAGCGTCGACACGAGCCAGGTCTCGCCGACGGCGTCGACCCTTCCGCTGGTGGGCGTCCAACGCGATGACGTGATCCGGCCGGGCCTCACCACGGATCAGGCGCTCGCCAACGCGCCGAAAGGCGGCCGCGACGGGGAGTTCTTCCGCGTCCAGGAGATCCTCGAGGAGAGGTGAAAGGCCTGCCGCGCACGATCACCGAGGCGGCCGCGCTCCTGCGCCGCCGCGAGACGACGGCGCTCGAGCTCGCGGAGATCGCGCTACGCGCGGCGCACGGCGACAGCTTCAACACCTGGCTGCTGCTTTCGGACGAGCGCGCTCGGGCGCAAGCGCGCGCCGCCGACGAGCGCCTCCGCACCGGCGAAGCGCCGCTCCTGTGCGGCATCCCCTGGGCGTGCAAGGACATCATCGGCACGAAGGGCGTCGCGACGACCGCAGGCTCGAAGATCCTCGAGGGATACGTTCCGCCGTATTCGGCGACCGTCGTCGAGCGTCTCGATGCCGAGGGCGCGGTGATGATGGGAAAGACGAATCTCGACGAGTTCGCGATGGGCAGCTCGAACGAGAACTCAGCATTCGGTCCGGTGAAGAACCCGTGGTGCGTCGATCGCGTGCCGGGCGGGTCGTCGGGCGGAAGCGCGGTCGCCGTCGCGGCCGGTGAGGCGCTGTTCGCGCTCGGCACTGACACAGGCGGCTCGATCCGTCAGCCGGCCGCGCTCACCGGTGTGGTCGGCATGAAGCCGACCTACGGACGCGTCTCGCGTTACGGCGTCGTCGCCTTCGCGTCGTCGCTCGACCAGGTCGGGCCGTTCACGAACAGCGTGGAGGACTGCGCCATCGTCTGCGAGGCGCTGTTCGGCAGGGACCCCAGCGATGCGACGACGATGCCGCTGCCCAAAGAGGACCTGCGGCGCGAGCTCGACCGCGGGGTGAAGGGGATGCGCATCGGCGTGCCGAAAGAGTTCTTCATCGAGGGCATGGAGAAAGATGTCGAGCGCGCCGTCCGCGATGCGCTGCGCGAGCTCGAGCGCCAGGGCGCGGAGCTCGTCGACGTGTCGCTGTCGCTGACCGACCACGGCCTCGCGGTCTACTACCTTATCCAGCCGGCGGAGGCATCTGCGAACCTGGCCCGCTACGACGGCGTGCGCTACGGGCTCCGCGTAGAGGGACCCGATCTGCTCGAGACCTACCGCCGCACGCGTGGGAGAGGCTTCGGCCCCGAGGTCAAGCGACGCATGATCCTCGGCACGTACGCGCTCTCGGCGGGTTACTACGATGCGTACTACGTGAAGGCGCAAAAGGTGCGGACGCTCATCAAGCAGGAGTTCGATCGCGTCTTCGAAAAGGTCGATGCGATCGTCACACCGACATCGCCGACCGTCGCGTTCAAGATCGGCCAGAAGGTGAACGATCCGCTGTCGATGTACCTCAACGACATCTTCACCCTTCCGGTGAACATCAGCGGGCTGCCTGGCGTCTCCCTGCCGTGCGGGCTCTCGGAGGGTCTGCCGATCGGACTGCAGGTCATCGCGAACTCGTACCAGGAGGCGACCATGTTCCGCGTGGCCGCGGCGTACGAGCGGGCCACGAAGCACCACGAGATGCGTCCGGAGGTGGCAGCGTGAAAGTCGCACGGCGTCCGCTCACGAACGCGAAGGTGGCGCGCATCCCGGCGAGCGGCATCCGGCGCTTCTTCGATCTCATCGCCGGCGTCGAAGGTGCGATCTCGCTCGGCGTGGGGGAGCCGGACTTCGTGACGCCGGAGCGCTTCCGCGACGCGGCGATCCGCTCGATCAAAGAAGGCAAGACGAAATACACGTCGAACTACGGCATCCGACCCTTGCGCGAGGCGATCAGCGAGCACACCAACAAGCTGCGCGGCGTTCGCTACGACGTCGATCGCGAGATCATCGTGACTGTCGGGGTGTCGGAGGCCGTCGACCTGGCGATGCGCGCCACGTTGAACGAGGGCGACGAGGTCATCCTCGCCGATCCCTCGTATGTCGCGTACGTCCCCGGCATCGTCCTCGCGGGCGGCGTTCCGGTTGCGGTGCCGACGGGCGAGGAGAATGCGTTCCGCCTCCTGCCAGACGACGTCGAGGCGGCGATCACGCCTCGCACGCGGGCGATCCTTCTCGGCTTCCCGAACAACCCGACGGGAGCGGTGCTCGAGCGTGAGGATGTCGAGGGCATCGCGCGGCTCGCCGCGGAGCACGACTTGCTCGTGTACGCCGACGAGATCTACGACCGTCTCGTCTACGGCACCGAGCACCAGTCGATCCTCTCGCAGCCCGACATGAAGGAGCGCACGATCTACCTGGCCGGCTTCTCGAAGTCGTATGCGATGACCGGCTGGCGCGTCGGCTACGCCTGCGCACCGGCCGAGATCATCGAGCAGATGATGAAGATCCATCAGTACACGGTGATGTGTGTGCCGACGGCCGCCCAGTACGCCGCCCTCGAGGCGCTCAAGACAGGCGAGCCCGAGGTCCAGCGGATGGTCGGCGAGTACGACAGGCGCCGTCAGTACATGTGGCGCCGTTTTAACGCGATGGGCCTGCACTGCTTCGAGCCGCGCGGCGCCTTCTACTGCTTCCCGAACATCACGGCGACAGGTCTCTCCGACGACGAGTTCTGCGAGCAGCTGCTGAAGCAGGAGCGCGTCGTCGTCGTGCCGGGTAACGCGTTCGGCGAGCGCGGCCGCGGACATGTCCGCGCCTGCTACGCGTCGTCGATGGAGCAGATCGTGGATGCCTGCGACCGCATCGAGCGCTTCGTCAAGCAGCGCGCCTAAAGATGGGCACGCGTCACGAGGATCAGCCCGCCGAGCACTGGGCGGGGGCGGAGTCGCTCGACCCGACGCCGGTGTGGAAGCAGTATGTCCTCATCGCCGGACTGCTCTTCGGCGGGCTCATCGCGGTGCTCGTGGTGTCGCTCCTCGCGATCGCGCCACAGATCGTGACGCCGCCGGCACTCGTCCCGGGTGACCGACTCGTGCTCCCGATCTCCGATCTTCCGGGGGTGAACCAAACACCGAAGCGGATCGAGCCGACGCTGAACGACACGGGACGTGCCTTCTATCTCGGCCATCCATCCGCGCCCGAGGCTCTCGGATTCCGCGCGCGCTGGGCTCCGACCGCCGGCGCTCCCGAATGCCCAGTGGAGATCATCACGACGCGAACGGCCGGCGGATTCGAGTTCGGCTACGCCGCGCGGTGCGAGACGAGCGCTGGACGCCTGTTCGCGTTCAGCTCGCGCGGAGCCTCGGCTGACGGCACGTATCGGGGGCTCGACCAGTATCTTGTCTCGGTGAGCGACGATCGCGTGATCGTGAATCTGAGTCGTGTCATCGAACCCAGCGAACGGACAGGCGGACCGGTGCCCACCGGCATCCCGCAGCCGCAGGCGCCATGACCGAACGTCAATACGAGCTCGTCATCGGCATCGAGACGCACGTCGAGCTCGCCACGGAGTCGAAGATGTTCTGCGGGTGCGCCGCGAAGTGGTTCGGGGCACCACCGAACTCGCTCGTCTGTCCCGTGTGCCTCGGATTGCCCGGGGCGCTGCCCGTTCCGAACAAGCGCGCGATCGAGCTCGCGATGATCGCCGGCCTCGCGCTCAACTGCGAGGTCCCCGAGCACACGAAGTTCGACCGCAAGAACTACATGTATCCCGATCTGCCGAAGGGCTACCAGATCTCCCAGTACGACCTGCCGCTCAACGTCAAAGGCTGGCTGGAGATCACGACATCATCGGGCGCGAAGCGCATCGGGATCACACGCGCCCACCTCGAGGAGGACACGGCCAACTCGAAGCACGGTGAGGGCTACTCCCTCATCGACTTCAATCGCTCCGGCGTGCCGCTGCTCGAGATCGT
>Ga0114129_10009152_pt1 | contig 14117 bp, 9 predicted proteins | sample RhiMetdeltSRZDD1_FD_80071 | JGI IMG/M metagenome (GOLD analysis project Ga0114129, IMG submission 80071) | Populus rhizosphere microbial communities from Tennessee, USA - Rhizosphere MetaG P. deltoides SRZDD1 (version 2) (version 2) | ecosystem: Host-associated > Plants > Roots > Rhizosphere >... | reverse complement strand
TCATGTGGCGATCGGCGAGGAGGACGTCATCTGAAATGATTTTCACCGCTTGTCCGGCTCCAATTCTCGACCACAAGGCAATCGTACTTGGCCACGGAAGCGGCGGAAAACTGACGCATCAGCTTGTTCAGAAGATGATCCTGCCGCTGTTCAGCAATCCGATCCTCGAAGCACAACACGACGGAGCGGTACTTTCGTTGGGTGGTGCGAGGGTCGCGTTCAGCACCGATTCGTATGTCGTACATCCTGTGTTTTTTCCGGGAGGCAACATCGGCAATCTCGCCGTCAACGGAACTGTGAATGATCTGTCGATGTGCGGCGCCCGTCCTGAGTATTTATCTGCATCCCTCATCATCGAAGAGGGTCTGTCCATGGACGACCTGTGGAGAATTCTTTGCTCGATGAGAAACGCAGCAGACAAAGCCGGTGTGACGCTGGTAACGGGTGATACGAAAGTCATCGACCGCGGCAAGGGCGATAAGATTTTCATCAACACGTCCGGCATCGGTGTTATTCCGGAGAGAGTCAACATCGACCCTGCTCTTGCAAAACCCGGAGATGTGATCATCGTAAGCGGTCCGATCGCATCGCACGGGATGGCCATCATGTCCGTCCGCGAGGGCCTTGAATTCGAGACCCCGATCGAAAGCGACACAGCCGCATTAAACGGACTCGTCCAAACAATTCTTGATGCCGGCAACTCGATCCACGTTCTGCGGGATCCGACACGAGGAGGCGTTGCCAGCGCGCTGAATGAGATCGCGGCGAAATCGGGTGTCGGAATTCTGATCCGAGAATCGTCGATACCGATTCGGAGCGACGTCCAAGGCGCCTGCGAAATTCTCGGTCTCGATCCTTTGTATGTCGCGAATGAAGGCAGGCTGCTCGTATTTGTGCCTCATGAGGATGCAGATAAAGTTCTAGCTGCGATGCGCGCGCATGCACAAGGGACGGAATCAGCAATGATTGGTGAAGTCATTCCGGATCCATCCTGCATTGTCGTGATGACAACACGCATTGGCGGGAACCGTGTAGTGGACATGCTGTCTGGAGAACAGTTGCCAAGGATATGTTGATGAGTGAAGCATCCACTGCAAGTGTGTGGTTGAAGCTCTCATAGTCGTCATGACAGAGAAATCAAAGAATCTGGGTGACGCTGAGCGGCTCACTGCTCGCGAGATATTCGAATCTGCGGCGCAACACGCGCGCGAAGAATTGAAAAGGCCATGGAAGGCCCTGGCCTTTTCCGGAATTGCCGGCGGCTTGACAATGGGATTGACGGGCCTGTCGACGGGACTCGTTATTGGGCTCCTGGGTCGCGGCACCGTTTCTCAACTGATTGCAGCTACCGTGTACCCAATAGGATTTCTCGCGGTCATCATCGGTAGGGCGCAGCTCTTTACGGAAAACACGCTTTACCCTGTCGTCCTCGTCTTAACGGCAAGGAAATACCTGGTCGATACATTGAAACTGTGGGCAGTCGTATACGCTGGGAATTGGGTTGGATCGGTGTTATTTGCCGCGTTGGCCGTCAAAACTAACGCGCTTCAGAGCGACGTTCGCAATACGTTGATCGAACTTGGCACGCACGCGGTCGACCATCCATTTAGCACAGTGTTCTGGAGCGGGGTCGTGGGCGGTTGGTTATTGGCGCTTGTCGCATGGCTCGTCACTGGAAGCTATTGGACTACAGGGCAAGCGATTATGACGTGGACGATGACTTTCGTATTAGGTCTCGGCCAATTCGCCCATTGCGTCGCGAACAGCGGCGAAATTCTGTCTGCAATGCTGACCGGGAGCATCGCGCCAGCCGACTACATTTCTTGGCTTGCCGCCGCAACGTTCGGAAATATCGCCGGGGGTGTCGTGATGGTCAGTCTGCTGAATTACGGACAGGTGAAACTCGGTCAAGAAGAGGGAGCCTCCGGACCCGATTTACGTCGCGCGGGATGAGTCGCGGATTACGCGGATTGTCTAGATACGATGACAGGCAAATTCCCCTCCTCACGAGGGCAACAACATAGCTAAGCAACCGTTACAGGCAGGGAAGGGATTTTGAAATTGGACGAAAGCCCATCTCAAATCCGAAAGCCGAAAACTGAAATTGGACTGCCTAGTCGCGCGCGTTCAATCAAGGCCGGTTCCGAACTATTCCAGTCCAATTCAAGATTTCGGCTTTCGGATTTGAGATGGGCTTTCGCCCAATTTCAAATTTGTTTTGGTCGACTGGTTACTCAAGTATGTTGATGCCCGGGTTAGGAGCCTCGGCGGTCAGGCAGCCCCATCTCCTCCTTGTAACGCATCTACCAGAACCATTACGACTCCGGCGATTTTGTTATCGGCAGTTCGATATGGCCTGACTCTCATTGAGTACCAGTTTCCATTCGAATCTTCAACCTGAAGGTCTTGAATCTTCAGAGTATCAAGCACGTCAGTGATGATGTCCTTGAGGTTCTGGAGCTTCAGATTCGGCTTGATGTCCGTGATTGGACGACCTATATCCGTCGAGATGAGATTCATGACCTTTTCCGCCATCGGAGTGAAGCGCCGGACACGCAGGTCGTTTCCCAGCATCACGATAGGGATGTTTACACTACTCAAAAGGTTGTTCAGGTCGTTGTTGAGTTGCGTTAACTCATCGCTGCGGTTTTGGTGTTCTTCGTTGACTGTCGTAAGTTCTTCGTTGGTGGATTGGAGTTCCTCTTTGGCCGTCTCCAACTCTTCGTTGATACTTTGGAGTTCTTCATTGCTGGACTGAATTTCTTCGTTGGTAGAGCGCAATTCCTCATTGGTTGTACGCTGCTCCTCAACGATCGATTGCATGTAATCCCGCGTAGCGGCGAGTTCCTCGCTGAGGCGCAGGTTTTCGGCTGCCGGGTCGCCGCTTTTCTTCACGGAGGCTTTTTTGTTCTTTTCATCTTTGGATTTCGGGATTGATTTCGGTTCGGCGGCATCCTCAAAGACAACCAGGTAGTAACGATCCTTCTCGGAAAGATTTCTGAGAGGAATGACTTCGAAATTGACACTTTTCAGACCACCATCGTGGCGGACGATCAAACCCTCTTTCCGGACGATACCTTCACGCTTCACTTTCTGAAATGCGGCCCTCAGTTCGAGCTGCAGCCCGGTCTTAACCATCTTCAGCAGATTTAGTGTCGCCTCGCCCGGAACGGGCTCCAGAAAAGGTCCTGTGTGCCCGATGAACTGAACGATATCCAAGCTATCGGTAACCACGAGACTTGCCGGTGCGTAGCGATTCAGCAACATCTGGTCCGCAACTTTTTGAACGTCAACTGCCGCGCTGTGCGAGGGCCCCTCCATGGCCGCATGTGCGGCCTCATGGGTAGCCATGCTGAACTGAGGAATGAAGTCCAAATGTAGTGGCACGGGAAGACTTTTCTTTGAGTAGATTCTGTGCTTCTTATCCACCGCAGCGAACAGGTCGGAATAACTATCAACCGTTTCGGACGAACCGAGGAAAAGAAATCCGTCAGCATTGAGTGCATAGTGAAAAACAGGAATGATCCGCTTCTCGAGCGGCGGCCCCATATAAATCATGACGTTTCTGCAACTGATCAAATCCAGTTTTGAAAACGGCGGATCCCTCGATACATCCTGTTTGGCGACGACACACATATCACGAATGGTTTTGCTGATTTGATAGCCGCTATCCGCCTTGTGGAAGAAACGACGGAGACGTTCCGGGCTGACATCCATACCGATACTTTCAGGATAGATTCCCGCTCGCGCCCGCTGGATGATGTTCTCGCTAATGTCGGTCGCGAAGATTTGGAGCTGCGTACTACTGGCGACGTCTCCAAGATATTCGAGCAGGCAGATCGCCAAAGAATAAGCCTCTTCGCCTGTAGAACAGCCGGGGACCCAGACACGGATGGGAGCATTCGGTGAGCGATTTTGCACAAGCCTTGGTAAAACGGTCTTTTTCAGCGCCTCGAACGCTTCGGGATCGCGGAAAAAACCAGTGACATTGACCAAGATGTCCAGAAATAAGCCTTCGACTTCATCTCGGTCTTTTCTGAGCACGCCGAGATATTCATCGAGCTTTTCAATCTTCCTCAGCAGCATGCGCCGCGTGATGCGCCGGCGAATGGTACCCAGCTTGTAATAAGTAAAATCGACTCGTTTTGTATTTCTTAGGATTGAGAAAATTTTGAGAAGATCTTCGTCTGCAGTTCCCGGTTGTGCTCCCGACGCGTCCCGCGAGGTGACTAATTGCGTATATCGCGAAATTCGGATCAGTTCGCGCACGATCTGTTCCGGAGGCAGGACAAAATCCACGGTGCCGGCGGCTATTGCGCTGCGAGGCATTGCAGTGTATTTGGCTGTTTTATCGTCCTGAGCAAAGGTGATCCCACCCTGAGCTTTGATCGCCTGTAAGCCTAGCGTTCCATCCGATGCTGTTCCGGAGAGAATGACGCCGACGGCCCGACTTTGCTGATCCTCTGCTAATGATCTAAAAAGGGAATCAATGGGCATGTACCGGCTTCGGCCCTCTGCGAGAGGATGCAGATGCAAGATGCCCTGCTCGATCGACAGGTCTGCGCTTGGTGGGATGACGTAGACGTGATCCGGGACAACAGCCATGCCGTCGGTTACGTCAAGTACCGGCAACTTGGCCGTTTTCGAAAGCAGTTCGCTCAGCATGCTTTCGTGTTTGGGGGGAAGATGTTGCACCAACACAAATGCCATCCCGCTCTTGCTTGGCACGGCCGCAAGCAACTGTTTGAACGCTTCGAGACCTCCGGCCGAAGCGCCGACACCCACAATCGGGAAGATCTTATTTGTTACTGTTGAAACCGAAGCGGCCGGAGTCTCGTTAAGCTTGTTGTGCTGAGCCGTGTTTGTGGCCTTATTCTTTTTGAGCTCCTGCGAGTTCTTCTTCGACAAAGCGCCTCCACAGTGCGCGCCCCATACGTTTTCAAAAGCGGCTTTAACTGTGATCTTACTGCTTTTTCGAAATCCGGTGTCGAGCGGTGATTCTGCTACTATTCTTTCCCTTCAATGATTAAGATCCTGAAGCTTCAAAGGCCGTGACAAACCTCGAATCAAAACCGGTGCGAGTACTTCTCGCGGATGACCATAAATTGGTGCGGGCAGGATTTCGCGCAATGTTAAACAGCCTTGCGGACGTCGAGATCATTGGAGAAACAGGAGACGGCCGGGAGGCACTCGAACTTATTCAAAGGGACCGGCCGGATGTGGCTTTGCTGGATATCACTATGCCTAGTCTGACGGGTTTGGAAGTCGCGAAACGTGTCGCGAACCAGATTGAAAAGGTGCGCGTTATCATTCTTTCAATGCACACGAGCGAGGACTACATTGCTCGTGCTGTCCGCGCCGGCGTCTCCGGGTATTTGTTGAAAAACGCCGATCCCGTCGAACTGGAACTCGCGATCCGAGCGGCCATGAACGGTGAAATGTACTTGAGTCCCGCGGTTTCGAAACAACTCGTTGAAGACTATGCCCGGCGCATGCGGCAGGAAGGCGCGCCCGAGGAGCAACTGACTACGCGGCAGCGCGAAATTCTACAGCTTATTGCCGAAGGAAAAGCCACCAAAGACATCGCAAGCGGCCTCAACCTGAGCATCAAAACGGTAGAAACGCACCGAAAGGACTTGATGGCGCGATTAGGGATACGCGATGTGCCTGGCTTGGTGCGATACGCCATTCGGGCAGGGATTATAAAGGCCGAATGACCCAAATCTAAGGTTTTCCCCGAGTTGTTGGGCGGTCTTTGAAGGTGTAGCCTCAGTCTTCGGGACATTAATAACTTTCTATGACTGTACGGGCGCTCTATGATCGCCCACAGCCTAGAAACGACGACATAGTGTGGAATGCGAAAAATATTGATTGTTGATGACTCTCAAACAATCCGTCGCATGGTTGCAGCTTCATTGCAAGAGCTGAACGATATCCGGTTTGAAGAAGCATCAAACGGTCTGGAGGCAATCGAACTTTTGGCGCGGGAACGGATCAATCTGCTGATTCTCGATCTAAATATGCCCGAAATGCATGGTCTCGAAGTAATGCAGTTCATGCGGTCCCACGCTCGGTATAGTGAAATTCCGATCATCGTGTTGACGACCAAATTTGACACGGAAAGTCGCAGGAGCGCCCTCGACGGCGGAGCTTCGCAATATCTAACTAAACCCTTTGATCCGGTATCATTGCGCAAGCACGCATCGAGTTTGTTGACAGCGAAATGAATACGACTGGCAGCGCCTTTTTCCAGCAATTTTTGGATGATTACTTTGCGGAATCCGAGGAACACCTCACGTCGGCGCGTCGTATGATGCTTGCCATCGAATCGTCGGGACCAAATAAATTAGTCGACTCCAAGCTCTTCGATGAACTTCTCAGAAATTTCCATTCGCTCAAGGGCCTGTCGGCAATGGTCGGCATGGAGGAGGCGACCCAGCTCTCGCATCACATCGAGGACTACCTAAAGGAACTCAAACAGCAGTCGGCGGTTATCTCCTCGGAGGGTATCGAAAACGTCCTTGGTGGGATCACGGCTATCGAGCAGGTACTGGCGGCAAAACGCAAATCCGAGGCGCTTCCCGATGTGAGTGCGGTTTTGCTTCACCTGGATGCAGCCGTTGAAGCATTACGTACGAACTCGTTACCTTCGGCAAAACCTAGGGCGGAGGGTATCTGGAGATTCGTATTTCGGCCTTCGTCGGATCTGGCGCGCAGAGGATTCACGGTGAATACTGTCCGCGACAAGCTCCGAAAAATCGGTGAGGTCGTCAAGGCATCTCCCCAGGTGTTGAATGATGGCCAGGTTGAATTTGAATTTGTGGTGCGCGCCGCGATTCCCGACAGTGCATTTGAAGATCTGAGCACGTACGGCGTCGAATATTCGCGGGTCGCAGTAGACTCGATAAAAGCGGAACAGGATGAATCTGACCGACCCCCAGATCCCCAGACCGCCAATATTACGCCACTCAATGTAATTCGTGTCGACATGCACCGGCTCGACGATTTAATGCGAGTTGTTGGTGAATTGGTCATCAGCCGGTACAGACTCGACGAACTGTTGCGCGTCGGTATGTTCAGCTCTAATGACAACAGTGCTCTGCAGGAAATCAACAGTTCTATGGAGCGGCAACTCCGTGAGCTGCGCGAAACCGTCGTTCACATGCGAATGGTACCGGTAGGGCAGCTGTTCGAAAGAATGCGTTTCGTCGTTCGGGGGCTGGCCCGCGATCTGAACAAGCGGGTGGAAGTCCACACGGAGGGCGAGAACACAGAAATAGATAAAGTCATTGTTGAACGAATGATGGACCCTCTCCTCCATCTTGTGCGTAACGCGGTCAGCCACGGGTTGGAGTCATCCGAAGAGCGGTTGATGGCCGGTAAGCCGGAAAGCGGCATCGTCCGGCTGACAGCAACGACGGTGGGAGATACCTTCACTCTCGAGGTCGAAGACGATGGGCGGGGCATCGATGTAAACAAGGTCGTTACGCGCGCTCAGAATTTAGGGTCGGTTCTCAATGAGGAATTGCTCGATTCAAAACAGCTATTGGACATCATTTCGGCGCCCGGTCTTACGACGCGAGAGGAAGCCGATTTCGCCAGTGGGCGGGGTGTAGGGATGGCTGCCGTTCAGGCCGCGGTGAATGAACTTGGTGGAACGATGACACTGACGACCACACAAGGACGCGGCACCCGCTTTACGCTCCATCTTCCATTGACACTGCTCATCGCCGATTCACTGATGGTCACAGTGGGGCAACAACGTTTCGCAATCCCTCAGACAGCCATTCGTGAGGTTTTTGCAGTTGAATCCTCCACCATAAAGGCATTCGACAATAATGAAGTAATTCCATTTCGAAACAGCGTGCTGCCGATTTTACGTTTAGCGCGACTCTTTGGCGTCGAGGACACGAAGCGAAGCAAGTTGCATGTTCTCGTCGTGGCGGGTGCAGATAGTCCGACCGCTCTCGCTGTTGACCGCATAACGGGACAGCGCGAAATCGTCGTGAGAACACTTAGCGATCCGTTGCTGCGTGTGCCGGGTGTAGTCGGAGCCACTGAACTTGGCGACGGCCGGCCGGTTTTGATCGTCGATCCGCACTCCTTGATCCGCGCCGCAGGAAAACACAAGAACAAGGATATTGCATCATGAATCAAAAGAACGGCGAGACCTACATCCTATTCGAGATCGCCGGAACAACCTTCGGCGTGAGCAGCCGTAGCGTGCAACAGATGGAGATGATCGAGCACATAACGCCTTTGCCGAACGCTCCGCCTTTCGTGGAAGGCATCGTTTTCACTCGGGGGCAGGTCATCCCTGCTCTAAACCTGCGCCTGCGTTTCGGATTCGATAAGATTCCGCACACGACGCGTACGCGGCTCATTGTCACGAACAATAATGGCAGGACGATTGGTTTGCTCGTAGATTCCGCCCGCGAGTTCATGTCGCTCTCCAATGATGCCGTTCAACCGCCGCCGGATTCAATGGCCGGACTCAGCGGCAAGTATTTGAAAGGCATTGTCACGATCGGAGACCGCGTGATCCTCATCATCGATTTAGACGAGCTTGTGAAGGTCGACCAATCGGTTCGAGCCGCAGCGGTCGAAGCGTGAGTGGAGGAAGTGATGGCAGATACAAATAAGAATACAGATCATTGGACGTTTGATATGAGTCGAGTACGCGAAAGAACAGTGGTCATCACGGACTCTGCAACCAAGATTTCACGGACTGCTGACGAAGTCGTGACTGGGGCAGAATCGCAGATCCAGTTCATCGATTCAGCCGCAAGCGAGATTAATGAGATGGCGGCATCCCTGAAAGAAACCGCTACTCAAGCTGAATCCGTTTCCGGGTCTACTGAAGAGTTGACCTCGTCGATTAATGAGTTGGCCGCTTCTGTCGAACAAATAACAAACAGTTCGGGTCACGTTGCTAACACCGTGAACGAAACGGCGGCGTCCATCCAGCAGACGACGGCATCAATCAAGGCTACCACGTCGATGACCGAGGATATGGCGACGTCCGTTCAGCAGGTTTCCGTGTCTATGAACGAGATGGCAGCGTCGATTAAAACTGTCAGCGATGACACGGATGTGGTATCGACCTCCGTCACCGCGGCTGCGGGTACGATTGAAGAAATTTCCCGGTCGATTCAGGGCCTTGCTGGAAATGCGGACGATCTCAGTATTGCGGCGGAACAGACATCGTCTTCAATGACAAAGATGGCGAATTCCATCGAGGACGTAGCTGCAAGCGCTGAAAACGTTTCCTCATCTATCGAAGAGATTGTCACATCCATGGAGGAAACGGCCAAGTCCGTTGAGGGCGTCGCCAAGAACGCCGACCGCATTACTCAGGAAGCCACGGCCGCAGCAACTGCCGGCACCCAGCTTGATCGATCCATTCGTTCGGTAGCGTCAATGACCCAGCAGGCTAGAGACACCAGCGCTCGCGTTGCTCGTGAAGCCGAAGAAGGAGGAGCCACGGTACAGCGATCGATCCAAGGTATGACGCGCGTTCGAGAATCAATGACTCATTCCGCCCAAGTTATTCGCGAGATGGGCAAAAAGGCCGGCGATATCAGCGGTATAGTGGACACAATCGATCTGATCGCGGAACGCACCAACCTCCTGTCTCTCAATGCGTCGATTGAGGCGGCTCGTGCAGGTGATGCCGGAAGAGGCTTCGCTGTGGTTGCCGAAGAGATTCGAAATCTTGCGGACCGGTCGGCTAAAGCCACGGCGGACATCGCGGCGATCATCAAGGGCCTCCAGGAAGTCGTTCAGGAAGCCCTTTCGACTTCCACGGAAGCGCTTCGCGTCGCCGATGACAGCGGGCGCATGTCCGAAGAGGCAGTCAATGCATTGAAGAAAATCCTCGGCGGCATTCATGAAACAACGCAGCTTGTCGGCCAGATAGCTATCGCGGCCTCGGAACAATCGAACGCCGCACAGTCTGCTGTCACCGCAATCACGACGACCGCAGCTCAGGCAAAGCAGGTGGCCGGCGCCACGGCCGATCAGAACAAGGCAGTTCGGTCAGTTCTGGATTCTTCGATCGTAATGCGGAAGCGAGTGCAGCAAGTGAGCCAGGCGATGTTGCAGCAAGGTGCGGGCGCCCGAGAAGTTATGAAAGCGGCGCAGAATACCACCGCCATTGCCGCACAGTTCCGTAACGCGTCGCGCGAGCAGGCAAAGGCTGCCGAACAAATCGTCCAAACAATCCAATCCATGCGCCGAGGAGTGGCATCCACGTCAAAGGCCTTACTAGAGCAAAGCGCAGCAGCAAATCAGGTGTCACAAGAATCGACGCGTGTTGCGGGCTTGACGACGAGGATCAACAAAGCAATGGCTGAACAAACGCTGGCTGCCGCCGCCATTAGCAAGGCTGTGGACGACAGCAGAAAACAATCCGAACAACTTGCGCGGGGAATGGCCGAACAGGCACGTGCGGTAAAAGATCTCACATCTGCGGCTCAGAATATCTCAAAACAAGTCGGCTTGATGACGCGCGCCAACCGTGAACACTCCAAGAGCGCGGAGTCTGTGTTGGAATCATTCCGCAACATCCGACGGGTAACGGCACAAAACTCTGAAGGTGCCAGGAATACTTTGCGGGGGACTCGAAACCTGTTGGACACGGTCGAGGCTCTTGTTGCTGATATGAATTCGATTAACGGCAGTGGGAATAAGACCGCCCGAAAAAGTCCTGGCCATAAACAACGTCAGGCAAAGAACGGTCAATAGCCAAGCGTAACTTCATAGAACAGCAGTGGGAGCTTCTTTCGTTGAAATCAAACTTTGGAATCTTTACCACGGATACTCATCTCGTGATCCGCACCTGGGATGACTGGCTGGAAAAAGTCACTTCGCGGACTGCTGCCGAGGTTTGCGGAAAGCAATTAACTGACATCTTCCCCGACATCGAAAATCGCGGTCTGCTTGTGCAATTCCGCCGCACTCTTGAACAGGGCGCGGTAGAGCTGCTCTCTTCCGCATTGCACGGATATCTATTTGAATGTCCTGCCCAAATCCAGTCCACCAAATTCCCACAGATGCAGCAGCGGACGGTCATTGCTCCCCTGCGTGACGATACCAAGATTACCGGCCTCGTGGTAACGATTGAAGATGTGACGGCGCGGCGCGCAGCAGAGCTGGAGGATGTTGAAGCGCTGGTTAGCGAAGATTGGCGCGGTCGCCGCCGAGCTGTCGAGCGAATTCTGTCGCAGCCCAAGGAGTTGCCGGTCGCTGAACTCATCAAGAGACTCCGAAGGGAACACCGCGATCCCAAGGTTCTTAATTCTGTTCTCTCTGTGTTGGCATCCAGTGCTTCGGATGAACTGGATCTGCTGATTGGCTTGACAAGCGACAACGATCCGGAATTACGAATGTATGCGGCGCTTGTACTGGGCGACGGCAAGGATCGCCGTGCCATACCAGCCCTACAGCGGCTGCTGACCGATGCGGACATTAATGTTCGATATCACGCGATCGAGGCGCTCTCGAAATTGAAGGCATTCGAGGCCGTCAATGACTTGGCGGCAATCGCTGAATCCGGCGAGTTCTTTTTGGCATTTCCCGCAATCGAAGCGCTGGCTTCGATCGCTGAACCCAGCGTCGCGCACCGGCTCGTGCGGTTGCTCGAGAACGAAACGTTGCGCACGCCTGCAATAGCAGCGCTTTCCGAGCTCGGAGATCACAGCGTTGTGGCTCCTCTTGTTTCACTGATGGATCGCCCGCACCTCACGGCAACGGTTGCGGAGGCCCTGACGACATTGCACCGTCGTTATGAACATCAGTTTGGTGAGGGACAATTTATAGCGGACATGGCCGCACAGCATATGTCACCGGCCGGCGCGCGAAATCTGCTCAATTCATTGAACACCACCACTGGGGAAACGCTCCGCATGGTCGTGCGCGTCCTGGGATGGATCGGCGACGAATCCATCATCCAGGAGTTGACACGCCTGCTTGGCTCTTCATCGCTGCGAACGGAAGTCCTTGAAACACTGGCTCGGTGGGGTGATCGAGTCACGCCGCTGCTTTGCCGTCAATTGGAGTCTCAAGATCTTGAAATTCGACGCGCTGCTGTCGCAGCTCTTGGACGAATCGGCGATTTGACGGGTGTACCTGCACTCATCCGAGCGCTGGAAGATCCGGAACTCACAATCGAGGCGGCCGACGCGCTTGCACGCATCGGGAGTGGGGAAGCCTATAAACCGCTTCTGAAACTGCTCGCGCATAGTCGGGCAGCAGTGCGGCAAGCAGCAGTCGGTGCTTTGAATTCTATCGGCTATTCGCACATGCGCGTGGACCTGAAGACCTTGTTTAGAGATTCTAATCCTCATGTCCGGGAGTCCGCGGTCCGTATCGCGGGTTACTTTGGTTACGCGGAGTGTGCGGATCTGCTGCTGGACAGAGTTCATGACGTGAGCGAGAACGTCCGGCGCGTCGCGATTGAAAACCTCGGCAATCTACAAGACGATCGTGTCTTTTCTATCCTCTTAACTGCCATCCGCGACGAGTCGGCAAAGATTCGTATCGCTGCCGCGCAATCCCTAGGCCATCTGGAAAATGTTGCCGCGCTTCCGCAATTGATCCGCGCCCTTGGCGATTCCGATGCGTGGGTGCGATATTACGCGGCACGCGCACTGGCGGAAATCCGCAGCCCGGAATCTATTGATCCGCTTGCCACCGCACTGCGCCAGGACAACGCGACTCAGGTGCGTATTGCCGCGGCAGATGCGTTGGGAGCCATCGGCGGACGGCGTGCTGTTTCGATTCTGGCGCCGTTTGTAGACTTCGAAGATCACGACCTCGCGCGTGCCGCCCTACTGGCCTTGGGTGTTGTGGGACATCCTGACGCACTTCATCCGATTCGCAGCGCCCTTCGTTCCAGCCAACCTTCCCGCCGGCTGGATGCCGTTCATGCAATCGGTTGCCGCAGGGACGATGAAGCAGCCGAAACTCTGCAATGGGTTGCGGCAACGGATGCGGACCGAGGCGTTGCCGAAGCAGCAATTGAGGAACTATGCACAATGGCAACTCCAGACTCGATTGCAGCTTTGTTACGGCTTTCATCGGACCGCCGGCTGCGGGAAAAGGCGATCGTACAGATCAGCCGGTTGGGTCCTGCTCATCTGGAGCGCGTAGCAGCAGGATTGTCCAGTCCTCAATTGGAAACTCGGCGATCCGTCGTTGAGGCGCTGGGCAGAATGAAACATCCTGAAGCATCGGCGGTTCTGAGTAGAGGGCTGGATGACGATCGACCCGAAGTACGACTGGCGGCCGTGCTTGCAATTCGACGTCTCGGCAGTCTGAGTTCGGAAAAGAAACTGTTGCACATTGCACAGAATGATCCCGATCCCGGAGTTCGGGAAGCCGCGATAGAGACTATTCAGAGGTAGCGCACGGATGGAACCACGGGATCGCACGGCTCGAAATACAGGCTTGACGCTTATCCGGGACCTGATCAGCGAAAGAACAGGCATTTATTTCGATCATCGCAGTTTGGATCTGATGATGGACAAGATATCCGATTTGATGGTTCAAGGCGACTTCGATTCGCCCATCGACTTCTACTACCTTCTGAAATACGGCGGCGAGTCCAGCGGCGAATGGCTAAACCTGTTGAACGCGATTTCTGTTCGGGAAACTTATTTTTGGCGGGAAATGGATCAGATTCAAGCGCTCGTAAGCTTGCTCCTTCCGCATTTTTCCCAGACATACAGAGAGCCGCTCAGGATTTGGAGCGCAGCTTGCGCAACCGGTGAGGAGCCCATCACAATCGCGATGGCGCTCCACCAAGCCGGATGGTTTGATCGCATTCCTATTGAGATCTATGCAAGCGATGTAAGTCCCGCCGCCATATGTGCGGCGCAGCGGGGCTTTTATAAAGAGCGTGCATTTCGTAGTCTGCCATCGGCACTGCGCGAGCGTTACTTCACTGAGAAGTCCGGCGGCTGGGAAATCCTCCCGGAGATTCACAGCCGAATTGCGTGGCGGCGCGCGAACTTGACGAACAAACCAGAGATCGCTGACTTTGCACGTTCCAACGTGATTTTCTGCAGAAACGTCTTCATCTACTTTTCGGACACCGTAATTCGAAACGTTGTAAG
>Ga0114129_10009151_pt1 | contig 14120 bp, 15 predicted proteins | sample RhiMetdeltSRZDD1_FD_80071 | JGI IMG/M metagenome (GOLD analysis project Ga0114129, IMG submission 80071) | Populus rhizosphere microbial communities from Tennessee, USA - Rhizosphere MetaG P. deltoides SRZDD1 (version 2) (version 2) | ecosystem: Host-associated > Plants > Roots > Rhizosphere >... | reverse complement strand
TTCCGTCACGTTGACCTTGCGGCCCGACGCGGCGAGAACCTCGCTGAAGCCCTTGGCGCGCGCGATATCCACCGGCTGGCCGGCAGGCCCGCGCACGAACAGGAAATTGGCCGGATCCGCGGTCGTCTCCTTAAGCAAGAACTCACCGGCGGTACGGCCGAGCCCCTCCTGATCCACATTGATCTGGACGTTCATCGGGTCGTCTACGACGTTGTCGAACGACAGCACGATGACGCCGGCGTCATTGGCTTTGCGGACCACGCCACCGAAGGCCGATGAGTTGTTGGCGTTGATGATAATCGCGTCGAAACCTTGGTCGATGAAATTGTTCGCCGCGGCGATCTGGGCAGCTATGTCTTCACCGACTGAGATGACCTTGAACTCTTTGAGGTCTTTGGCAACCTCAGGCTGGCCGGCATAGGCCTTGGCAACCTTGATCATCTGCACACGCCAGTCATTGGCGATAAAGCCGTTGACGAGCGCGATACGGTAAGGGCCTGGCTTGGCCGGCCACTTGAAATACTTCGTCTCGGCAGTGACAGGCTTGAAGCACTCGGGCTCAGCACCCGGTCCCTGCACGACCTCGGGGCCAGCCGCGAGCGCCGCCACGACGCTGAACGAAATAAACAGTGCGCCGGAAAGGGCGCCTTGCTTGGCTATGCGCAATAAATCCATCGACTTCCTCCCTCTTGGATTGTTCTTGCGGGCGAGACTGTACCATCAATTCGGACGATTGCCATTGGTCTTCGCCCGCCCTTTCGCCTTGTCATCCTGGCAAACCGTCGCCACGCGCAACCCCGGCGAAAGTCGCAGGCACCTCAATTTGACTCACTATCTGAATTGGTTCAGTTTTCATTTCGCGATCGACAGGGAGTCGGGACGATGAAATTCCAAAGAAGCGCGGCTGGGAGACTTTTCGGCACGCTGCTGGCCGGGATGGCGGCGGCATTTCTGTCCGCTGGCGCCGACGCCCAGGAGCTCAACGCACTCGTGTGGTGCGATCATTCCGATCCCGAAGTGCTGAAACCCTTCGAGGAAACCAATGGCGTCAAGGTCAATGTAAAGGAATTCGAGGGCACGGGCGCCGGGCTCGCCATCGTCGAGCAGTCGCAGCCGGGCGATTGGGATGTGATGGTCATCGATTCGATCGACGTGCGCCGGGGTGTGGAGAAAGGCCTGTTCGAGCCCTTGCCGGAAGACCAGCTTCCTCTGGCCGACATCTTCCCGGATGTGATGATGGACCAGCACGGCAAGGTCGACGGCAAGCGCTACGGGGTTACCGAGAAATTCGGCTACAACACCATCGGCTTCAACAAGGAGAAGGTCGATCCGGCCGACATGCAGTCCTTGGCCGCGCTAGCAGATCCGAAGTACAAGAGCCGCATTGCCATCTACGATTATTATCTGCCGGTCATCGGCATGGCGGCGCTCGCCGCGGGCAAGAAGACGTCTGAGCTTACCGAGGACGATCTACCCGCCATTCGTGATGTGCTGCTCAAGTGGAAGGCCAATTCGAAGCTCGTCGGCGAGGTGACCGCCAGCCAGACGGCGCTCGCTACCGGCGAGGTGGACATTCTGGTTGGCGGCGGTGAATGGGTGACGGCGGGGCTCGCAAAGGAGAATCCCGCGCTCGACTTCTCCATCCCGAAGGAAGGTGGCATTCTCTGGTCGCAGTCCCTCGCCATGTTTGCAGCCAGCAAGAACAAGGGTCTCGCGCTCAAGTTCATCCAGTATATCCTGAGCCCCGAGGGTCAGGCGCGGCTTGCCACCTCCTCCTGCTATTGGGGCATGCCGGCCAGTCAGAAGGCGGCGCTCACGGACCAAGAGAGGAAAACCCTGCGCTTCGACGAGCAGAAGGAATTTCTGGCGCGCGCGCAGCCCTATCCCGCACCCGATGCCGATCTCGACAAGAAAATGCAGGATGTGTGGACGGAGATGCTGCAGGCGCAATAGCGGCGGATGAAGGGGGGCCAAAGGACGGGCGATCTGCACTCAGCTTTGAGGCCCTGGTATTTCGCCGGTCCGGCGACCCTGTGGACCGTGGCCTTCTTCGTCTTGCCGCTCGCCGCCATGGCGGTCGTCAGCCTGTGGACCCTCGAGGGCCAAAGCACAGATTTTAGTCTCGCCAATTACCGGCAGTTTTTCGCCAATCCGAGCTATTACCGGGCCATGATCAATTCTCTCGAGGTCACCGCCATCGTGACCGTCGTGTCGGTTCTGCTCGCTTATCCGCTGGCCTGGATCCTGGCCGAAGGCGTGCCCGAACGCTGGCAGAGGCTTGCGCTGATCTTGGCCATCCTTCCCTTCTGGACCTCCTATGTGGTGCGATCCTACAGCTGGCTCCTGGTTCTGTCGGAACGGGGCGTCGTGAACAACGTGCTGGTCGCGAGCGGGTTGCTCAATGCGCCGGTGCAGCTTGCCAATACGCGTTTTGCAACGATCCTGGGGTTCGTTCATTTCTTCGTGATGCTGCTCACGCTCACCATCTATGCGAGCCTCAAGCAGCTGCCGCGAACCTATCGGCGCGCTGCGGCCGATCTGGGCGCCAGCGGCCTTCAGACTTTCCGTCACATCATCCTGCCCCTGACGATGCCCGGCATCATGGTCGGTGCCTTTCTCACCTTCGTGCTGGCGATCGGAGATTATGTGACACCGCAGATTCTCGGTGGCAACAACGAGCTGCTGATGCCGCAGCTGATCATGCTGCAGATCGGCCGGCGCGGAGATTTTCCGCTCGCCGCCGCCCTGTCCCTGATCCTCATGCTCGTGGTGACCGTCGCCTATCTGGCAGCGGCACGCTGGCTCAAGCTCGAGAGGGCATGAGGGATGAAAAACCTGGCTCCATCGCTGGCTTGGGCCTACGCCCTCATCCTTTATGGATTCATTTTCCTTCCCGTCATCATGCTCGTGCTCTTCTCCTTCCAGGGGACGATGTTTCCTGTGCCTCCATTCAACGGGCCGTCGCTGCGCTGGTACGAGACCGTGCTTGCCGATTCTCGGCTCACCTCGGCTCTCGTTAACTCCCTCGTGCTCGCGGTCGCGACCTCGCTGTTCGCCGTTCTTTTGGGCTTTCTTGCCGCCTATGGCCTTGCCCGATATCGCCTGCCGGGCAGCAATTTCCTCAGAGGATTGATCACGGCACCCCTCATGGTGAGCTATCTCATCATCGGAATGGGGCTCAATATAATGTTCAACGGGATGGGCGTGCCGAAATCGCTCGCAGCCGCCGGCATCGGCCATGTGGTGATCAACCTGCCGCTCTGCTTCGCCATTATCTACAGCCAGATGGGCGAGCACCAGGTGAACATCGAGCGGGCGGCGAGAGACTTGGGCGCGAAGGATTGGCAAGTGCTCACCCACATAACTGCCCCCATGCTGTGGCCGGCCCTTTTCGCCGGCTTCTTCCTGTCCATGACTTTCTCCTGGGACGAGTTTGTCATCTCGTTTCTGCTGACCCGCTTCGACACCACCCTTCCCGTGGAAATTTGGAGCCTGCTGCGTTCAGGCCTGAGCCCCAAGACGAATGCCATTGGCTCGATCGTCTTCGGCGTTTCGATCGTCATGGTACTGGTTCTCGAACTGGTTGTGCTGCGCAGGCGCGGGTCATGAATGAACCGCTCGCCGTCATTCGCGGCATCAGCCACCGCTTTGGCGCAGTCGAGGTGCTGAGAGACATTTCGCTGGAGATCCTCCCCGGCAGCTACACGGTGCTGCTCGGCCCCTCGGGATCGGGCAAGACCACGCTGTTGTCGATCCTCGGCGGCTTCTTGACCCCGTCCGAAGGGCAGGTGCTCATTGGCGGGGAAGACTGCACGCTGACACCGCCGGCCGAGCGCCCGACCACGACGGTTTTTCAGGATTATGCGCTGTTTCCGCACATGTCGGTGCTGGCCAACGTGGCCTTCGGCCTCCGCATGCGAAAGGTGAAGCGGCGGGAGCGCCATGCCCGTGCGCTGGATCTTCTGGGTCTCGTCGGCCTCGATCAGGCGGCGCGAAAGAGGCCGCATCAGCTCTCGGGCGGTCAGCGGCAGCGTGTGGCGCTTGCCCGCGCCCTGGTGGTGGAACCCAAGGTCCTGCTTTTGGACGAACCGCTAGGCGCCCTCGACCTGAAGCTCAGGCGGCAGATGCAGGATGAGCTCAAGGCCATTCAGAAGCGCGTAGGAACCGCCTTCGTGCATGTGACGCATGACCAGGAAGAGGCGATGGCCTTGGCCGACGACGTGGTCGTGATGAACGACGGCAGGATTGAGGATCATGGACCTCCGGAAGAGGTCTACCGGCGCCCGCGCTCCCGTTTCACCGCTGCCTTCATGGGCGAAAGCACGATATTCCGCGGCAAGGTAGTGGAAAAGAGCGACCGTCTGTTGGTGATGACACCCTTGGGCAAGCTCACCGCTCATGGCGAGGCCGAAGAGGGAGAGGAGATCGAACTCGCCATCAGGCCGGAGAATCTCAAGCTTCAGGGCAGCCGGGAAGCCTGGTTGCATTTGGGACGGGCACGGATCACCGACGTCGTCTTCCAGGGGAGCTTTAAACGCGTGATAGCGGTGAGCGACAGCATGCCCCCCGTGCAGATGATCCTTCGCATCGGCACCGAAGAGGGAGTCAAACTCAGAGAGCATGTCGATCTCTATTGCCGGCCCGCCGACCTCATCCTTCTCAAGGCCTGAGGATCTCGTGGATTTCGTGACCCCGGAACATTGGTACGAGACGATCCGTATGGCTGATGACGTGACCCTGATCCACGAGCCCTGGATCAAGCCCTTTTTCCGCTGCAACATGTGGCATGTGCGGGGCAGGGACCGCGATCTTCTGTTCGACTCGGGGTTAGGTCATGTGAGCTTGCGGGAGCATGTGGCGCTTCTGAGCGGCCGGCCGCTCCTTTGCGTGGCGAGCCACACGCATTTCGACCATATCGGCAGTCACCATGAATTCGCCGCCCGCGCCGTTCATGGTGCGGAGGCTCATATATTGGCCGAGCCGCGCAACGAATGGACGCTTGCTGACCGTTATGCCACGGACGAGATGTTCGACCGTTTTCCCTCGGGCTGGAATGCCGCGGTCTACCGCGTGAAGCCGGCGCCGGCCGATAGGCTGCTTGCGGATGGCGACGTCGGCGATCTGGGCCACCGGGCTTTCGAAGTGATCCACACGCCGGGCCACTCGCCTGGCGGCATCGGCCTGTGGGAGGCCAAGACCGGAATCCTCCTGTCTGGCGACATTGTCTATGACGGCCCGCTGATCGATGATGCCTATCACTCGAATCCTGAAAACTATGTCCGAAGTCTTGAACGGCTGAGACTACTCACGGCGAGCGTCGTCCACGGCGGTCATTTCCCGAGCTTCGGGCGGGCGCGATTGAGTCAGCTCATTGATGAATATCTCGAGGGCCGCCGAAGGGCAGGGTGTCATTTGGCTTCGGACTGATGAACGAAAGCAGATGGCCGGGCTTGAGCCCGGCCACCCACGCATCTGGGGACGACTAAATCGATTTCGCCTGAAGAATGCGACCGGTACGCGCGCTGACCAGCACGCGGAAGCTCGATCCATCGCGGTGGCCAAGATAGGCGAAGGTGCCGCCACGGCAGTCGAGAGGCTTGACGCGGTTGTAGCCATGATCGCGCACGATCGAGCGACCGTCGGCGCAGGCGATGCGGTTGTGCATCGTCACGCCGGCCATGGGCTTGTGATGATAAGCGGTCGCGGCAAGGGCGGAGGCGCCCATGGACATGAGCGCGAGGACGCCCAAGGCCGACAGACTAGGAATATTTCGCATGAGAAGAGTCCTTTCGATTCATGTTGTTGTTGGTTTTCGATGAAGGCGCCGCTCGGGCGGCCTGCGCCGGTCCGGCGGCTCTTCGCTACTTCGCGGCCTCGACGGTCGTGGCCATCATCTTGCCGTTCTTGAGCTCATAGGCGATGCTGACCTTTTCACCCGCCTTGAAGTCCTTGAGCTGGACGGTCTTCGGCAGTTCGAAGGTTTCTCCCGTCGAGAGCACGATTTCGTGCTTGGCGGAATCGATGGTCTTGATGTTTCCGACCTTGGTCTCAACGGCCGCAAAGGCCATGGCCGAGGCCGAAACGATGCCGAGAAGCACGATGGGAGCGGAGAATTTGTACGACATTTCATAACCTCCTGTTGCAGTTCACGGGCGGATGAGCCCGCCTGGTGGATCGAAGCTATGCGATGCAGCTGAAGGTCGGTTGTCGGAGCACTTACGGATTTGTAAGCTTTGACGCCGCAGGGCTCAGATCAACTCACGGAAATTCGATGACGCGGAAATTGAAGGACGGCACGCAGGCCGGGCCGGTTGTCCTCCAAGGTCACGGCAATACCGTGCAAATCCGCAACCGCCGCGACAAGCGACAAGCCGAGACCGCTGCCGGGTGTGGTGCGGCTACGGTCGAGCCGGTAGAATCGTTCGAAGACACGCTTGCGCTCGGGCTCCGGGATGCCCGGGCCGCTGTCGGCCACGCAACCGACGAGAAGCGATGAGTTTTCCTCGAGCGTGAGGATTATCGCTGCTCCCGTCGGAGTGTGCTTGATCGCGTTCTCGACGAGATTGGCGAGCATTTGGGTGAGCAGTTCCTCATCCCCCGTCAAGCTTGCCCCGGCGGCGATTCTCGACCTCAGCGTCTTGCCCGCCTCTTCGATCACTGGGGCGTAGGCCTCGGCGATCTTTTCGAAAAGGCCGGATAAATAGACGGTCTTGAATCCCGAGCGGCGGCTCTTTGATTCGACCTGGCTGATTCTCAGCAAGGCGGAAAAGGTGGACAGAAGCGTATCCGATTCAGCAATCGCCTGATCGATGGCCGACTGCAGCTCACCCGGCCCGCCGGCGAACAGGCGCACGTCCTCGAGATATTGGCGCAGCCTGCTCAAGGGCGTGCGCAAATCATGGGCGATGCTGCTCGATACCTGTCGCAGGCTCTCCATGAGACTTTGATTGCTGTCGAGCATGCGATTGAGATTGTGGGAAAGCTCATCGAGTTCATCGCCTTTGCCGGCAATCGGAATGCGCTCCTTGAGGCGACCCTTCACGATCGCTTGTGAGGCGGTGTTGATCGAGTCGATGCGCCTCAGAAAGCTTTGGCCCATGATCATGCCCGGCAAGATGGACAGGGCCAGAACCAGGCCGGAGGCCAGAGCGAAGGACTCCATGATGCCTTCCTGAGCGTCGTACAGCCGATAGCTGTCGTCGCCCACGAGAAGAAAGGAATTGTCGGATAGATGCCCGCCAAGGGCAGTAAGCCGGTGGTCGTCGTTCGGCGAGGCGAGGTTCGTTTCTCCTGAAACCTCGGAGAGCGGAATGGTCTGCCATCCGTCCATGGGACGATGATCGTTCAGATTGCCCGTCAGCCTGTGCCCGTTCGCATCGGAGAGAAAGTAAAAGAAGGAGGTTCCGGCGGGCAGCCGTACGCGCTTGGAGATTTCCGCCACGAGTTCTGGTGTTGCTCCGCTTCCGGCCGCGGACGCAAGGCTTTGGTACTCGGCCTCGATGCCGAAGCGGATTTGGCGATCGAGCGCTCTGGTGGTGATCAGATAGGCCGTGGCGAAAAGCGTCAGAAAGGCGATGAGGGTCACGCCGGCATACGCCGCGGCGAGACGAAAGCTCGCGGTCCTAAGTAGTCTTTTCATTGCGAATGCGGTATCCCGCGCCGCGGACGGTCTCGATGAGCTCCCGATCGAAGCCGCGGTCGATCTTGGCGCGCAGACGGCTCACATGGGTCTCGACGACGCTCGTCTGCGGATCGAAATGAAAATCCCACACGTTTTCGAGGAGCATGGTCCGGGTGACGACGCGGCCCTTGTTGCGCAGCATGTACTCAAGCAGTTTGAATTCCTGAGGCTGCAGTTCGATGCGCCTGCCCGCGCGACTCACCTCGCGTTTCAGCAGATCAATCTTGAGATCGGCCGCCTCGAGTGTCGTCTTGATATCGCTCATTGGCGGCCGGCGGGCAAGAGCGCCAAGCCGCGCCAGAAGCTCGGCGAAGGCAAAGGGCTTGACCAGGTAATCGTCGCCGCCCCCTTCGAGGCCCTCGACGCGATCGTCGATGCTCGCCATGGTGGTGAGAAAAAGCACGGGCACGCGATTGGCGGAGGCGCGCAGGGTCTTGACGACGGTGAGTCCGTCGATTTCCGGCACCATCCGGTCTACGACAAGCGCGTCATATGTTCGCGTGGTGGCCAGATAGAGCCCGTCTGCGCCGGTCACGGCATGATCGGCTACGTGACCGTGCTCCTTGAGCCCGCGCACGATGAAATCGGCGGTCCTTCGATCGTCTTCGATCAGAAGCACGTGCATGCCACCCCCTGTCGTGTAACCTTGGTCCGCAGCGGAGCCGGCGTTGCGTCTCTCGCCGCGCGCGGGTTCAGGTTTCAGTCTTCTCCAGAATATTGGCATCACCACGGCACGCGGAGCTCTTGGGTTTCGCCCAACCTGCGCACGGCGGCCTGTCCATCAAGTTTCGGAAGTCTTACAAGTCCGTAAGGAACGGCATGACGCAATTGCTCAGAGCGGAGTTTTCATCACCCGAAATTGAAGCTAGTGTCGTGGAAACATCATCAAGACTCAGGGGAGACGAAGCGAATGTTACAGCTCAGCAGAGAAGAGTTGCTGCAGTCCTACCGCAAGATGAAGACCATCCGCGAATTCGAGGAGCGGCTCCACATCGAATTCGGCAATGGCGAAATCCCGGGTTTCGTCCATCTTTACGCGGGGGAAGAGGCAAGCGCCGTTGGCGTGTGCCAGCACCTCAAGCAGGACATCGACTATATCGCCAGCACCCATCGCGGCCATGGCCATTCGATCGCCAAGGGCTGCGATGTCGACGCCATGATGCTTGAAATTTTCGGCAAGCAGGGCGGTTTGTGCAAAGGCAAAGGCGGCTCCATGCACATCGCCGACCTCGACAAGGGAATGATGGGCGCGAACGGCATCGTAGGCGGCGGCCCGCCCCTCGTCTGTGGCGCTGCGCTCTCCGCCAAGCACCGCGGCACCGGCGGTGTCGCCATCGCTTTCGTCGGGGACGGCGGTTCCAACCAGGGCACGACCTTCGAGGCCATGAATCTCGCCTCCGTGTGGAAGCTTCCCGCCATTTTCGTTTTCGAGAACAACGGCTATGCCGAATCAACCTCGAGTAAGTGGTCGGTCGCCTCGGGCGACATCGCCAAAAGGGCGGAGGCCTTCGGCATGCCCGGCAAGATTGCCGACGGGCATGATTTCTTCGAGATCTATGAAGTGGCCAAGGAGGCGATCGATCGCGCCCGGTCGGGCGGTGGACCCTCGCTCCTCGAATTCAAGCTCAACCGCTATTACGGTCATTTCGAGGGCGATGCGCAAACCTATCGCGGCAAGGACGAGGTAAAGAAACTCCGCGACGAAAAGGACTGCCTCAAGCTCTTCCGCTCCCGCGTCACCGAGACAAAGCTCCTTGAGGGCCGCCAGCTCGACGGGATCGACAAGGAGATCATGGGCCTCATCGAAAGCGCGGTGATGCGGGCGAAATCGGCGCCCTATCCGTCCGCTGCCGAACTGCACACAGACGTCTACGTCTCATACTGACGATAACGAGGCCGCAAGGGAGAGAGAGCAATGGCCAGGAAGCTGTCATTCAGGAATGCCATCAACGAAGCTCTGGCGCAGGAAATGGAGCGCGATTCCAGCGTGATCCTCATGGGCGAGGACGTGTCCGGCGGAACCGGCTCGCCGGGCGAGACCGACGCCTGGGGCGGCCCGCTCGGCGTGACCAAGGGGCTTTCGAAACGCTTCGCGAAGCAGGTTCTCGATACGCCCATCAGCGAGTCGGGCTTTATCGGCGCCGCCATCGGCGCCGCGGCCTCGGGCTTGCGGCCGGTGGCCGAGCTCATGTTCGTCGACTTCATGGGCGTGTGTTTCGATCAGATCTTCAACCAAGCAGCCAAATTCCGCTACATGTTCGGCGGCAAGGCGACGACGCCCGTCGTCATTCGTTGCATGATCGGCGGGGGCTTCCGGGCGGCCGCGCAGCATTCGCAAATCCTCTACAATGTTTTCACCCACATACCGGGACTCAAATGCGTCGTCCCCTCATCGCCATACGAGGCCAAGGGTCTCTTGACCCAGGCAATCCGCGACGACGATCCGGTGATGTTCTTCGAGCACAAAATGCTCTATGACGTGGAGGAAGAGGTGCCAGAAGGCGCCTATACCATTCCCTTCGGTGAGGCCAATATCCTTCGCGAAGGCAAGGATGTGACCATAGTGGCGCTGGGGCGCATGGTCATGCTCGCCACGCAAGCCGCCGATGCCTTGGCGCGCGAAGGGATCAGCTGCGAGGTCATCGACCCGCGCACGACCTCGCCCTTCGACGCGGACACTGTGCTTGACAGCGTCGAGAACACGGGCCGGCTCGTTGTCGTTGATGAAGCGCATCCGCGCTGCTCCATGGCGACCGACATCGCCGCCCTCGTGGCGCAGGAGGCCTTCGATGCGCTTGAGGCCCCGATCCAGATGGTAACGGCCCCGCACACGCCCGTGCCCTTTTCACCCGCCCTCGAGGATCTCTATCTTCCGAATGCTGACAAGATCGCCTCGGCGGTGCGCAAGATTAGGCGGAAGGCCGCTGCATGAGTGCAAATCTCAAAGCTATCGTGATGCCCAAATGGGGCCTCGCGATGCAGGAGGGCATGCTCGCCAAATGGCACATCGAGGAGGGAGCCGAGGTGAAGCCCGGCCTCGAAGTGTGCGACATTGAGACGAGCAAGATCGCCAATGCCATGGAAGCCTCGGTTGCGGGCCGGGTGCTCAGGCGCGTGGCGAGCGAAGGGACGATGCTGCCCGTGGGCGCACTCCTCGCCGTTGTCGGCGACAGTGCTGCAAGCGCCGAGGAGGTCGAACGCTTCATTGCCAAATTCGAGGAGGAATTCGCCGCTGCGGCCGAGGAGAGAGGTGCGGAGGAACCGGCCGATCGCAAGGTCGAGGTCGGCGGCCGGCAGATCAACTATGTGAAACTCGGCAATGCGGAAGGCGCGCCCATCATCCTGGTTCATGGCTTCGGCGCCGATCTCAACAGTTGGATGTTCAATCAGCCGCAGCTTGCCGAGAGCCATACGACCTATGCCCTCGACCTGCCGGGACATGGCCAATCTGACAAGAAAGTCAGGAAAGGTTCGATCGAAGAATTTGCCGACGTCCTGGCAGGCTTCATGGAGGCATTGGGCATCCCCCGCACCCATCTCGTGGGCCAGTCGCTGGGCGGAGCCATCATTCTCAAGCTGGCGCTCGACCATCCGGAGAAAGTGGCCTCTCTGACACTCATCTCCAGCGCTGGCCTGGGTGAGGATATCAACATGGCTTATGTCGAGTCATTCATTAGGGCGGCGGGCCGCAAGGATCTGAAGCCGGAGCTCGAGAAGCTCTTTGCCGATCCGAGTCTTGTCAGCCGCGACATGATCAACGATGTGCTGAAGTACAAGCGAATGGACGGCGTCGAGGAGGTGCTGAAGGCCATTGCCGGCAGTGCTTTCGCCGGCGGAAAGCAAAGCCTCCTTCTTAGGGAGAAGCTCCGCGCCATCAAGACTCCCGTGCAGGTGATCTTCGGTGCTAAGGATCAGATTATCCCGGCCAGACATGCGGAAGGTCTCGGCGGAAATGTGAAGGTGAAGGTCATTCCGGAGGCGAGCCACATGCCCCACATGGAGGCGGCACCCGAGGTCACCCGGCTCATTCTCGACATGGCGAAGCAATAGCCGTGGTAGCCAAAGGTAAGGCCATCATTACCTGTGCGGTGACGGGCTCGATCCACACGCCCTCGATGTCGCCCTACCTTCCGATCACGGCCGAAGAGATTGCCGATGCGGCCGTGGGCGCCGCCGAGGCGGGAGCAGCCATCATTCATCTCCATGCCCGCAATCCGCAGGACGGACGGCCCGACCAGAGGCCCGAGGCATTTCACCCCTTTCTCAAGGTCATCAAGCAGCGCTCAAACTGCGTCGTGAACATCACAACGGGCGGCGCGGCGACCATGTCCATCGAGGAGCGGGTGAGACCTGCGGCGATGTTCAAGCCGGAAGTCGCATCCCTCAATATGGGGTCGATGAACTTCGGGCTTTATCCGATGCTCGAGCGCTTCAAGAACTTCGATCATGATTGGGAGAAGGGATATCTCGAAACCTCGCGCGAGCGCATTTTCAGGAACACCTTTAAGGATATTGAATACATCCTCACCACCTGCGCCGAGAACGGCACGCGCTTCGAGATCGAATGCTACGACATCGGCCATCTCTATACGCTCGCGCATTTCGCCGACCGTGGCGTGGTCAAGCCGCCCTTTTTCGTCCAGAGCGTCTTTGGCATATTGGGCGGAATAGGCCCGCATCCTGAGGACGTGGCACATATGAAGCGTACGGCCGACCGGCTGTTCGGCAAGGACTATCGCTGGTCCGTGCTGGGGGCAGGGCGCAACCAGATGCCGATCGTCGCCATCGCCGCCGCCATGGGCGGCAATGTGCGGGTGGGGCTTGAAGATTCGCTTTGGATCGGACCGGGACAACTTGCGCGGTCCAATGCCGAACAGGTAAAGAGGGCACGCCAGATCATTGAGAGTCTTGGGATCGAGCTCGCAACGGCTGACGAGGCACGCGAGATCTTGGGCCTCAAGGGGGGCGACAAGGTGGCCTTCTAGGGCGTCTGACGGTCAGATTTTTAGAGGAGGAGAATATGCAGAACACACTCGTGGCAAATATCTGGCCACAAGTCGGTACGAGTTGGGCGACAAAGGCGCTCGTGGTCCTACTGGGGTCGATCGCTCTCACGATTTCGGCCAAGCTCAAAGTGCCTTTCTATCCGGTGCCCATGACCATGCAGGTCTTTGTCGTGCTGGCGCTCGGGCTCATCCTGGGCTTCCGCCTGGGAGTGGCGACGGTGTTGCTCTATCTGGCTGAGGGCGCTTTCTCCTTGCCCGTTTTCGCCGGAACGCCGGAACGCGGGTTGGGCCTGGCCTATATGATGGGTCCTACGGGAGGTTATCTCCTGGGCTATCTGCTCGCCGTTGCGGCGGTAGGCTGGCTCGCCGAATGGGGCTGGGCCAAGCGCCTGCCGGAAGCTGTTGCACTCGCCTTCTTCGGACTCCTGATCATCTACGTCCCGGGCCTTCTGTGGCTTGGCGCCGTGCTTGGCTGGGACAAGCCGATTTTCGAATATGGCTTCACGCCTTTCATCCTCGGAGACGCGGTGAAGGTCCTCGTGGCCGCGCTATTGGTCACCGGCATTTGGCAGTGGCGAGGGGTAAAGCCGAGCAGCTGATGCCGCTACTCCAGGAGTAGCGTAGCCGTGGCCGACCTGCGCTATTCTACGTCCACCAGCAATTCCGTTGGCCCGGCTCTCGAATTGATCGTCCAGCCCGCGAGGTTCAGGTCGAAAGGGCAGGAGGAGACGACGCAGATGACGTCCATCAGGGCCTGCATCTCCACATAAGAGCCGGGCGGAACTGGGTTGGGCGGAGAGACGAGCTTTCCGTCAGGCTCGATCGCTGTGTTTGTGAAGAAGTTGATGGGCTGGGGGATGACGTCGATCTGGTAGCCGAGCCGCCGCATGGCGACGCACAGATTTTCCGAACAGCTCGCATGCGGGCCTTTGAAGCCGAAGAATTCGTAACGATACTGGTCGCAGGCCGCGATCATCATGTCGTGAACGCCATCCGCACCATCCTTCGTGATCTTCAATATGGGACGGCGGAATCGGGACAGAAACACATAGCCCTGGCGGGGCCTGATGGAGAATTCGCTCACCCAGCTGTGGGGCGCCGACAGCCATTCCGCCGTGCTTGCGAGATTGTAGGCAAAGAAATCGGCAGCCTGGCCACCTTGCGGGGTGGTTATGCGGATATGCTGGTCCTTGCGAACAGTAACGGCCCGGCCTTCCCGGGCAGGAACAAAAGTCTGGGGCATTTCCGATAAGTTGGCTCTAGCGGAGGCAAGCGGAGAGTAAGGCTAACGCGCGATCTCGGTGGGAAGCAAGGGCCGATCACGGCCCATCGCGCGGGTCCCCCACCTCGATATGCTCGAACTCGTCCAGATGGTAAGAATCCTCTTCTCTATCGCGGTCCCTTGGTGGCTCCTTCTTCCGATGCGTGTCTTC
>Ga0114129_10009150_pt1 | contig 14120 bp, 12 predicted proteins | sample RhiMetdeltSRZDD1_FD_80071 | JGI IMG/M metagenome (GOLD analysis project Ga0114129, IMG submission 80071) | Populus rhizosphere microbial communities from Tennessee, USA - Rhizosphere MetaG P. deltoides SRZDD1 (version 2) (version 2) | ecosystem: Host-associated > Plants > Roots > Rhizosphere >... | reverse complement strand
GGTTTTGCCCAGTTGAGCTTCTGACGATGACCCACACAACGTAACACGCCGCCAGCGCGGCTACGGCGGGATGGAGCAGTCGAAAGCGCAAGAGGGGCGACGCGCCGGAAGCGAAATCCTGTGCTAACGACAAACGCAGAGATGTGGCAGGAAACAGGGTATCGGCGAGTGCTGCTACCGCGCCAGTAATCCCCGTTGCCATGGTTGCAAGTAAGCCCAGTACGATCGCACTCACTTGTCGCCAATTGCGAATGACAGTGAAGCTCCCGCTGCCATTCGACAACCAGGCAGCAGTCAGAGACAGCGAGGCGAGGAGCAGGAGCGTATTGCCAAGGTGCAAACACAAGAAGAGAATTCGGCCGGCAGATTGGTCGCCGGCTACATGATTCAACAGCACAAGAGCGGCTCCCAAAAGCGCTTCAATCGCCAGAAAGCCTCCGGCGAGCAGAGCGGCATAGCGGGCCCAGTCGCCTTTCTTGGTTGTTCGCCAGCACCAGATGACAAGACAAGTCACCATAAGCAACGCGATGGCGCTGGTCATGCGGTGCGTGAATTCAACGATGGTCTGCCCACTTGCACTTGCTCCTAGAACGTCGCCGTCGCAAGCGGGCCACTTGTTGCCACAGCCCGCGCCTGAACCCGTTGCCCTCACATAAGCACCCCAAAGCACCACGGCCACATTGCAACCGAGGGTCGCCCATGCGAGGCGAGCGACACGCGAAAACTTGGGCGCCGCGGGCGAAATGGCAAGCAGGATAGTCTGAGACATAGGGGCTAGCCTTCGGCAAGCTTTGACTTGAGGCTCAGGGTAAGCGCGCGGCCTAATTCCGTGGCTCTTTGCGCTTGCATATTTTCAACCGTGCCCACGTAAAGCTCATGAACGAGTGGATTGGTCTCCTTTAGAACTTCTTCCAGAGCATCAAGCCTGATTCGGTTTTGCACCAATAGATCTATCACTTCGCTCAACAAATTCATCAACGCTTCGCTGCTGTTCTCCATTTTGTATATCCTTCGTTCGCTGAGTTCGCGTTCGCTCAAGGCTGACGACTTTTCAGATTGATCCCGCCTGAGCCGGTGAGGTTAACTTACCTGAGCCGTGGCTGGTCCCAACGGCCGGAGGGTATGGTCAACGTGAACGATATCGGGTAATGATCCGAGGCCCCGACGTGTTTGTGGACCTGGCCGCCGTCGGCACGAATCGGTCCACGCACGAACGCCCAGTCAACCTTGCGTCCTGATTCAAACAGGCGACGCGATGGTGTAGTGGGTGTGCCCGGGCATGGTACTGCATGGCGAAATCCCGCCCGTGCGAGCGAGACGGCTGCACCATCTCTTGAAGCGTCCAAATTGAGGTCACCAGCCACAATCAGCGAGCACTCAGGACCGTGGCGTGCTGCATCAGCCAAAACTTCCTCCAGCTGAGAAAGGCGTAACTCGGGAGTGGCGCGGCTTTCCAGATGAAGGTTATAGGTCATAAGCATGTTTCCTGCGACATTGATCTCGGCGACCAGCGCGATGCGTCCTCCGAGTCTTTCCTGAAAGGGCTCAATCCGAGGCAGATACCAATGGGGCTGCCAGAACTTAGACTGTTTTCGGAAGCGAATCAGGCGTGGTTTCGAAATAGGCCATCGTGAGAGCGTAGCCTGGCCGTGGTAGGCAGGGGACGTCCTCGAGCCTTGCGTTAACTCCTCAAACTCTCGCCCAAATACATAGTTCATCTGCAATTGTTGCGCAACCTGCTCAGCTACGTTGAGGTGGTGAGTCCGGCGAGCATTGATATCGGCTTCCTGGAGCAGGAGAATGTCGGCATTCATATCACGCAGAAAATCTATGATCGCTGGCAGATGCAAGCCTCGGTTGATGTTCCAATTCACAACGTGTATCGAACTGGGCGGCCAAATCACCCATCGGAAAGGCGCGAAGTTGCCGGTAGCGATCTCCTGCATATCCCACTCAAAGCGTGGCCGCTACATTGAGCTGAGGAAATATGTTTTCCTGGGCGAAGGTCAAGTCAAGGGGATCATCAATTTCTGCCCACGGCGAGCCCGCCGCGGTCGTGAAGCCTACCCTGAGCCCCTGGTCAGCAAGTTCCTGTACGGCGACATTGAAAAAGTCGTTCACACAGCCTCTCCGAATGAGTTCCCGCATCTTGCAAAAGAATTGGTCGTAGACGGCTTCATTGAATAAGGTTATGCCAATATAGGTCCCGCTATACTCCTGTTTCGATATCTTCTTGCTCATCCGGACCACGCGTCCATTCGAGATGATTACCTTCATGGTCTCATCCCGCCACTCCGGGTCCACAATCATAGATATGAGAGCGTCTGATTTCACTGCGTCATTGAGAATCTTAGGGTCGAATATCACGTCGGCGTTCAGGCAGACAAAACTGTCGCCACCGATCCACTCACGGGCAAGCCAAAGTGAGTAGATGTTGTTGGTTATGGCGAATACCGGGTTCTCTATGAAATCGATCCTCGGACTAGCGCAACCAGATCGCGCTGTCAGGTGACGGATGATCTGCTCTTTCTCGTATCCGACCACGATGGCGATCTGATTAATTCCCACCATAGCCAAGCCTTCTATTTGGCGGTCCAGAATTGTCTTATCGTCGACCTCAATCAGACATTTCGGACGTTCCCCGTGGACTGACCGAATTCGTGTGCCTTGCCCGGCCGCCAGAATCACTGCTTTCATGATGCCTCCCGTACGAGGTCTATGCCAGATACGTCCGCCCCTTGCACTGGCTGGCTGAAAAATCTGTGGTTGAAATACAGCGCCAGAATCCATGTGAGATGGCTGCCCAACGCTGCTAAATAGAAGAGCAGGGGCAGTCCTCCAAGCACCGTAAAGATGAACACGTAGTGGATTAGTACGCCCCTCTTCTGGAAGGCCTGGGCCTGCCGCACCAGTCTTGAGATCCAGTTCGACGAGTCCTCCTCCAGCAACCGGTAGAAGCGACCGAGATATTCATTTGGCCGGTCAGGAGCCGTGGCCCGCTTGCGTCCCAGTGAGGTAACAATGAGGGACAAGAGAGTCCCGGTCAGTAGTGCCGCGCCAATCAAAAGTTCTCGGCTGCCATACTGGCGATAGAGTCCCACGGTGATGCCGCCGAACAGGAGTAGATAGCTCAAACCGTCCGCAAAGCCCTCCAGCCAGGTTCCGAATGGTGAGTCGGCAAACTTAATACGCGCCAACATGCCGTCGATTTCGTCGAACAAGCCGGCTATAAAAAATAGGAATGCACCAGCGACATACCACCAGTAGGACCCCTGCGCAAAGGCAATGGCCGACAAGGCCGCCACCAATACTCCTCCGAATGTGACCGCATTGGGGGTCGCGGCAGTGTGCGAAAGCCACCTCACCACAGGCCAGCAGAGGCGACGGTTAAACGAGGTATGAATGCCGTCCAGGACCTTTCCGGACCGGGCGACTAACAGACGTTCCGCCGCTGCGGCGGTGTCGTCCGAGGTGACAGCGATACCTTCGGGTCTGGGACCGCGCAAAACCTTAGGTGTTTCTCCGGCCAGGAGTGCGCTTCTCGTAATCCAGGTCGGCAGAGCCCAGTCAGTAGACGAGTACCCCGACGCGGTCAGGCTGGCCAGTGCCTGCTTGTGGGTGACCCAGTTCCAAGGCAACCAAACGAATCGGTCCTCAAGTTGGTCGCCCAGGCTTGCCCAATCCGAGTTGTCGTTCGGATCAAACCTCTCCACTCGCACAAGTCTGGGAGCGCCGCTTCCTCGTAGTAGTGGAGACTGTATGCAAGCCTGAGCAAGTTGGTCTGGCACGCTCATCGGCGAAATCAGCAGGATTTCACCCGCTCCGGCGCGTTGCACGGTAGCCAGAGTTCTTATCAGCAAAGGAACTCCACAAATGTTCCGCATGAGCAGGTCGGAGGTGCTTCGGTGACCTGGTGAAGTGATGAATTCTGGAATTACGACAACGACCTGCATAGGAGCCTCCCTTCCATCTCGGGTTCTTGCCGGTTGTTCTCTGGTTTCTCCGAGGCCCGTGACTTCCAGGCGAGCCACGCAAGTCCTAATAGCGACCACAGAAGATCACGCGTGCGCCGCGTCAGCGCGAGCGTCAGACCGGAAACCGGTGCCAGGCCAGCCGCCATGAAGGACGACATGGCACCACTCTCGTCGGCTCCCAACCTCGCCGGAATCCATCCGCTCACCATCTTGACCGCGCGCGTAAGACTCTCGATGGCAAGGACAGTGACAAGATGAAATGGGAGTCGAAGCGACCACAACACCACTGCCACCTCGGCCGCGATAAGAATCTGGCAGCCGAGATCAATCCAGAACATCCGGCGAACAAGGTCGGGCTGCTGCACGCGATATTCTCGGATCGAGCTTTCAATCTTCTCGGCGCGATAAAGCCACGATGGAGAGCGCCTCCCCAGCACTTTAACCAGGCTCGACAGAATTGACTTGCGGCGCGCAATAAGCACCAGCACGAACGACAAAACAGTGGACAACGCGAGGACCCAAGTCAGAGACGCGCCATGTGCAAGCACTAAGCCGGCGCACACGCACCCGGTCATTAGCCAGAGAGCTGACGTGAACCAGTACACTCCGTCATCGAGAAAAGTCGCGTTGATGGTTTGCGCCGCGGGGGTTCGCAGAAGATTAATCTTCATCGGCTCAGAAAGAACGGGGCCAAGCACGGTGAGATACCCCATGGACTGCGACGCCAAACGCGTCCCCATCAACTCGGTTGGAGCTACAGCTATTCCTTCAGTCTTGAGGGCGTATGACCAACTAGCGGTCTGCAGTAAAAGGCGGCATATGCTGAAGGCGAGCAGTATCGGTAGTGCTACCCGCAACGACTTAAGCTGCTGGAGGATTGCAGGCAGCCCCATGTGCGCGATCACCCATGTGAAAAGAGCCATTCCGACCAGAGCTACCAGCAAGTTGCTTTTCTTCATCGCGCCAACCTCGCCTGATTGCCTCTGTCGGGGCTTGGCTCGTTAAGAGGACTCAATGTATAGCCGGAATTTTCGATCGTCAGTTCCGCGGGACCGAAGATCCGAATTTCGCTCACAGAGTGAGTCGAGCCTGCGAACCAGAATGGGCCTACCTTTTTGTAGGTGTGAACAAACCGAACACTGCGGGTCCAGAACGAGGGGTTACGAGCGGGACTGCCCTCGATGCGCACGATGGCGAAGTCGGTGGCATCAACCCAAATCTTCCCATTGATTAAGTACTTGCTCTTCGCTTTTGGCAAAACCGACAACACATATGCTGGATGCCCATCGACGCTGTCATTTCCGATGATCTGAAAGTCATAATTTGCAGGTATAAGACGCGTGCTCTCGCGCGTGCCACGCCGCGATGCTTCCGCTTCCTCACTCAGCATCTTGCGAAAGACACGCTTGCGGATCGAACCGGACCCCTCTTCGGACAGAATGGTGAACTGCTTTACACCGTCACTTGTGCAACTCACTTGCGCTAGCAGTTCTGCTCTGCGTTGTTTATTGACTGCAACGTAGTGGCGGGTCGCGGTGTACCCTCGCAACGTCGCCTTACGCTGGCTATCCAGTTCCATCATCTTTCCCACTACATAATCGGCGGTCGGAAGTATTTCGCTAGCCTGGCCAGCGCCAAGCGCCACCATTGACGGCACAATCAGCAGAGTTGAAAGAACAGTTCTCAATGTGATTTTCATATCTAGAAGTCCAGAATTAATTTGCCTTTAAAGGTGCGGCCTGGGCCGTTAAAAAAGTCGCCGAAGCGACCGCTGTCCAGGTTGTTCTGCACGTCACGCGGATTGAAGCGATTGAAGATGTTGAATACCGACACGCCCACACGCGCGTGATGCTCCTTGCCTGGAATGGGCAAACGGACTTCCCTCAGCACTTGAAAGTCAGTGGAAACAAACCGCGGGAACCGTAGTTCATTACGAGCGCCGACAAATGCTCGTGACTGGTCCACCACCGAGTAGGGAAAGCCCGTATGCACCTCCAGCAGGGGCGCGAAGGTCAGCTTCCAAGGCGCAGCAAACTGGCCCCAGATCAGGAAGCGGTTGGGGGCGTCGAAAGACAGACGGCCGCGCTGGTTCGGTTGAATTACAGCTTGCGGGTTGTTGCCGAAGAATTGGTTGAAATCGTTCAGATCCCCGTTAGCCTCAGAGCGCACGTAAGAGGCGTTCAGTGTGCTGTGGCGTATTTGGTACCGCGCGGTAACCTGAAATTCGCGGTAGAGATCGCTTCCACGGTTGGCAAGCGAGAGCAGGCCAGTTCCTCCCACGGCAATTGGCGTCAACAAAAAGCCGTCAACTGTTTTTCGTTGCTGGTAGGCGATTCGGACGAGCAGGTTGTCGAGAAACTGGCGATCCAGTTCCAGATTCCAGGCTTGGTTACGGGGGTTTTGCAGACCTCCCAAGATCACATTGGCGTAGCTTATCGAGCTGAGAGTCTGGCCGAACGAATCAAGCTGGACAACGGTACGGCCGGGTAATAGAGGGAAGGCTGGAATACCGAGCGGAATGCGGTCGTAAAACAGGCCGGCTCCGCCCTTGAGCAGCGTCTTGCCGTCGCTGGTCAGGGCGAAGACAAACCCGGCACGAGGCGCGGTGTTGATCGAGTCGGTGACCGAATCCCGATCGAATCGCAATCCCAGGTCAACCGTGAGCCGGTTGGAGAGAGTCCACTTATCGCCGGCGAACCAGGCGGTCTCGTTCTGATCAATCGAAAACTTGGATGGGGCGCCAAACCCTATGCGTTCCACAGGCTGGCCGGCAACACCAATAATCTCAGCCGGCCGGAACTGCTGATGTCCGTCATAGGAGCTATGGGCGAAATCTATTCCACCCTTCAATTCATGCGATCCGTAAAAGCGACGTGGTCGTGACTGGAAGATCTCTTGCCACTCTATGCGAGAAGTTTCGCGGCGCTGGCTATTAAAGAATCCCCCCTCCGTGGTCTCCACAAGAAGTCGATAGGGTGACACGCTGTTGGGTAACACATCGGCGTCGAAGCGCTTGTAACTCAATTGTGAGGTGAGCAGGCTTCCAGAGTCGGTGACATACCGGTGCTGGATATAGGATTGATATCCGCGCTGGTGCAGGTTCGGCGTGGATTCTTGCGGAGTAAAGGTGTTCAGGCCGAGGTAATCGAGTTTCTGCGGAAAGAGCGCAAATGAAGCAGTCGCGGTTTGCTTCTGGCTGATATTCAAATCGATTTGCGTATACGAATCGAAGCTTTCCAGCCTCGTGTCCCGCTGAAGCGGTGGCAAGCTGTTGACTGGGGTTCGCACAAAGCGGTATTCCAAAGACTGTGTGAAGGCAACCCGGTCCTTCTTGAGCGGCCCCGAGAACGTCACCCGGGGCGTCACCGCGCCAAGGCCCAGGATTGAGCCATCTCGGACGCGCAAGCGCGGGATCAGGTTCTGTGCCGAGACACGGAATTTATTGAACTCTCCAGTGCGCGTTTCGACATTGGAGACCGCACCGGTAAACTTGCCGTACTGTGGGTCATAAGGTGTAGAGAGGACTTGAACGGATGACACCACATCGATGGGAATGTTGATCGCGGTGGCGCCTGTCGCTGGATCGGTCACGTCAGCGCTATTAACGAGCGACCCATTCTGGGACGATCGCGCCCCCTTCATGTTAATGACTCCGTCGGTCCCGCGGACCACGCCGGGAATCAGCGGGAGCGTGCTTTCAAAACGCTCGTTCACATTCGGCATGATCTTCACCGTCGATTCACCCAGCCTGTTAACTGCCGCCGAGTCCTGCATACCGACAGGCTCTGAGCTGGCGGCTACTGTTACCGACTCCTGCACCGTCTCCACTTGCATCTCGAGCGGCACCTCCAATACTTTCCCTGCCCCAACCACCACCGCTTGCGTGGCTGTCATCCCGGGAGCTTGGGCCTTGAGGTTATATGGCCCTGGTGGAATGCCCGCGAACACGTATCTGCCGGTGGCGTCGGCTTGCGTTTCGCTAGTGGAAGGTCCGCTCAAAAGCACTTTCGCACCGGCGACAATCGAGCGGCTTCGGTCCGCGTCAGAGGTGAACACCACGCCTTGCACGGTACCGGTCTTGAGCGTGTCGCCCCAAGCAAGCGTTCCTCCGCAACCAGCGCTGATGAAAAACACTGCCAAAGTGGCGATTTGAATTAACTGCATCTGTGGTTCTCCATAGTTCTTTACCGCGAAGCGCATTCATCAACCCGCAAGGGTTGCAGACAGCCCACCCTTTCGATGAAGGGAATCTTGCCTCAGCTCACGGCGCGTTGCTGATGTGCCCAGAAACGGTCGCGCAGGACCTTCTTTAGGACCTTGCCGGAACCGTTCTTGGGCAGATCAGTTTCCAAAAACTCGACACGCCGGGGAATTTTGTAATTAGCGAGGCTTTGCCGGCAAAAAGCAATTAAGTCCTGGGCACTAAGACTTTTACCAGGCTTCAGAACTACACAAGTCATCACCAGTTCGCCCCATTGCGGATCGGGTATGCCGAAGACGGCTGCTTCACGAACCGCGGGATGTGCGTAAACCACCGCTTCCACCTCTCCCGAATAAACGTTCTCCCCGCCGGTGACAATCATGTCCTTCAGGCGGTCCAGGATGTAGAAGTACCCCGCGCTGTCCTGAAAACCGATATCTCCTGTGCGAAAGAAGCCGTTTCGAAATGCTTTTTTCGTTTCTTCCGAGTTGTTCCAGTAGCCGCGCATGACGTTGGCGCCGCGCGCCACCAGTTCGCCTGGTTGGCCAACTTCCACTTGCGTGCCTGATGCGTCTGTCACCTGCACGTCCACCCCCGGGCAAGGCCGTCCGCAGGAGGCGAGCCTGTCCTCGGTGTGCTCACGGTTTTGCAAGCCCGTGAGAAAACCGGTTTCGCTCAATCCATACCCTTGAACTAATTTGACATTCGGCAGCAGTTTCCGCGTGCGATGGATGAGTTCCGGCGCCATCGGCGATCCGCCATAGGCCAGCACTTCAAGACTGCTCAGGTCATACTTATTAGTTTCGATAAATTGCGTCAGCAAATTGATCATCGTGGGAACGAGTACGGTGTGAGTCACGCGTCCCCGCTGCACCGTCTCACAGAAACCTTGTGGGCTGAATTTTGGAATCGCGATTTGGCAGGCGCCGAAGGTTGGGGCCGCGAACATGCTAGGAAAGTCCGCGATGTGGAAAATGGGAGCCGCGTGCAGATAGACCCCGCCTTCCGTGTAACGCATCAAGTAGTTAAAGTTGTGAATGTCAGCAAGGATGTTCGCATGCGATACCATGACGCCCTTTGGCTGCCCGGTCGTGCCGCTCGTGTAGATAAGCCCTAGAACAGCGTCTGGGTCATCAAGCATTTCCTGAACTGAATCGGTCCGAACTTCAAGAGGTTCCTCGTCGACCACCTGCTGCCACCTCAATTGCACGGCGGGGACCGGGAGCGAGGAGTGGCGCACGATGCCGCGAGGATTCGCGTCATCGAGCACGCGGTCAATCTCCGCAGTCGACAGGCGAGTGTTCAGCGGAACGGCAATCACTCCCAACATGCTGCACGCATAAACGAGCTCAAGGTAGTCCGGGCCATTGGGCAACAGTACGGCAAGCCGGTCCCCAGGCCCGAAGCCCTCCCTGACGAGGGTTGCGGCGATCCCTTGAACACGATGGTGGAGCTCGCGGAAGCTCAAATACCTGCCGTCACGAGCAAGCGCAGTTCGGTCTGGATAGAACCGGAAAGCGCGGCCGAGAGAATGGACATAGATCATCTTTTGTTCCGCCTACGCCGCTTCTGTCGCCTTTTCCGCTTTTGACCGCGTAGCGAGCAGTTCCAGCAGCATGTCATCGCGCTCCCGTTCCAGTTCTGCAATGGAACGGCCGTTCGCCTCCTTCAACACGCCGCTGACAATGGTTTGCTTTACCTGCGGGCTGAATTCAGTGATCGTGCCGAGGTCTTTCCACCAGGTAGCGACGGGGCCAGACAAATGTTCCATGAAGTGCTGAATCCCGCCTTCGCCGCCTGCGAGATGGAACAGCAGGTTGGGGCCCATCAGTCCCCACCGCAATCCAGGTCCCCAGCACACTGCGGCATCTGAATCGGCAACGTCCAAAACACCCTGCTCGATGAGATACACGACTTCGCGATAAAGCGCGGCTTGAAGGCGGTTCGCCACATGGCCGACTACTTCCTTCCGCACGTGAATTGGTTTCTTGCCGATGGAGGCGTAGAACGACATGGCTCGCTCGACAGTTTCCGGCGATGTCTTGGCGCCTGCGACTACCTCGACTAGAGGAACGACGTGAGGAGGATTAAACGGGTGGCCGATAACGCACCGCTCCGGATGTTTACAGGCAGATTGCATTACGCTCATCGTCAGACCGGATGAGCTGGAAGCGATGATCGAATCCGCTGGTGCTGCGGCATCCATGTCAGCAAACAACTTGATTTTGAAGTCCTTCCGTTCGGGTCCGTTCTCCTGAACAAAATCGGCATTGGTGAGTGCCTCTTTCAGATCGAGTGTGAAGCGGAGGTTGTCGCGCGAGGCCTTGGGTGAAAGCCCGAGCGCCGTCAGGTCCTTCCACGCCGCGTCAACATATCGGCGCAGGTTGGCTTCGGCGTTGGGGCCCGGGTCTGTGGCTACTACGTTGAAGCCACGAGCCAGGTACAGAGCAGCCCAGCTCGCGCCAATGACTCCTGTTCCAACAATTGCTATGTTTCGAATTTCACGGTTTTTTGCCATTTGATCCTCCAAAGGTTTGACCCGGCTACTCCGGGTGCTATGTTTTCTCGGACTTCTACTTGGTTCGCACGGCCGCTTCAACGCTTGTGCCTGTTGCCGGCTTCTTGACCGCTGTGTCCAACTGCGGGATCGTGCCGCTCGCACGTAGGCCATCGATTTCGTCGTTCGTGAAACCGAGCTCGTTCAACACTTGGTCGTTGTGCTCGCCGATTTCCGGCGCGCGTTTTGCAGGCACTTTGGAAACGCCGTGTACTTGAATAGGACTGCTGATGGTCGAGGTCAGCTTCTGGCCGGCTCCTTCGAGCGGAACGACGATCTCATTTGCTCGCAATTGCGGATCATTAACGACTTCTTGCGGGCCACGCACGGCGCCGAAGGGCACGTGAACGCTGTTGAAGGCCTCATACCAGTGCGACATTGGCTGCGAACCAAAGATCTCATCGAGCATTGCCGTCAGTTGCGGCCGGTTCTGCGCCAGCTTCGCAGGATCCGAGAATCGCGGATCCGTTAGGATATCTTCACGATGCATTGCTTTCAGAACCGCGGGTACCTTGTCCGGAGTGGCTACAAGAACGAACCAGATGCCATCGGACGAGCGATACGTGTTCAAAGCTGTGTTTGCGGGATGTGCTCGATCGTGCAGCCCATAGAAACTCGCACCACATAGAGCAGCCTGGATAAAGACGCTGGCCGACCAGACACCGGCTGCGAGGAGCGAAGTCGTAACGTAGGATCCTTTACCGGTGCGTTCGCGACGATAAAGCGCGGTCAGAATTGCGGCATAAATGCAGACCGCCGTTGCATTGTCACCGCTACCTGCTACCGGCCAGGTCGGCGGCTCTCCAGCATCGCGGGTCATGTATAACAAGCCGCTTCTTGCCCAGTAGGCCGTGAGATCGAATCCCGGAAGAGCAGCGTCCGGTCCTTGCTCGCCGAAGCCGGTGAGATCGGCATAGATCAGACGCGGATTCCACCGCGCGACATCGTCATATTCGAGTTTCAATTTCTTGCGCGCGGAATGCGGTGTGTTGACGATGAACACGTCGGCCCATTTGGCTAACCGCTCGAGAACCTGCTGCGCGTTCGCAGCTTTCAGATTGAGTGCAACGCCACGCTTGTTTCGATTCGCCAATTGGAAGGGATAAGGCTCTTCCGAATGCGGCTGGGGCGGGATCTTCTGCCCTATTCTCCACAGCTCTCCCTCAGGCGGTTCAACTTTGACGACGTCGGCGCCGAAATCGGACAAGATTGTTGCGGCGCCCGGCCCGGCAATGAAGCTCGATAGATCCACAACCTTTAACCCAGAAAATATGTTTTCCCCTGCCATTTCATCTCCTTTTATTGTTCGAACCGCCACCCTCGGCGAGTCGCTTCAAACTTCAATACTGTCCGGCCAAAAAGTGCCTTCACCGGCCCTGAAACTTCGGCGCGCGTTTGGCCAGAAATGCAGATGTACCTTCTTTCTTGTCTTCTGAGCCGGCGCAAATGGCGAACATCGCTGCTTCGAGGAGGAGGCCTTCCGCCAGACTTTCATCCAGTCCCTTATTCACCGCCTCGATCGAGTGCCTGACCCCAAGCGGAGCGTTCGAAATGATCTGATTGAGGACGGCTTCCGCGCGAGCGATGAGATTGGCGATGGGGACCACCTCATTCACCAGTCCAATCCGGTATGCCTCTTGTGCATTTATCGTTTCGCCCGAAAGGATGAGCTGCAGCGCCCGGCCTTTACCCACCAAGCGGGGAAGCCGCTGCGTTCCTCCGGCGCCTGGCATGACTCCGATTTTGACTTCGGGTTGGCCAAACTTTGCGCCTTCGGCGGCAATTCGGATCGTGCAAGCCAACGTGAGCTCGCACCCACCGCCCAAGGCAAAACCGTTGACCGCGGCGATCACCGGCTTCCCGAGGTTTTCTATAAGCTCGGTCACTTCCTGTGCGCGCCGCGTCGCCGCTTCCGCCTGCACCGCGGTGTAGTTCGACATTTCGCTGATGTCCGCGCCGGCGGCGAATGCTTTGTCGCCAGCACCGGTCAGAATGACGGCCTGGACATCAGCATCCTCCCGAACGTCCTCAAAGACCGCTTTCAGTTCCGCAAACACGGCCTGGTTCAGCGCATTCATGACCTTCGGCCGGTTCAGCGTCACGTACGCAATCGGCCCTTTCTTCTCGTAAATAACGTTCTCGAGTTGCAGAGCAGAAGCTGACAGACTCATTCCATTCTCCTTTTCCTTCGTAAGTCTTGCGACGGCCGCTACTGCGCTGCGGAGATTTCCGCATACGCGATGCCGGTTAGGTTTCCCCCCACCATGAGCAGTACTTTCTGGTTTGAACCATCGAGATTCGCGCTGTAGAGCGACCCACCCAAATCGGTCAGGAACATGCGGCCGCCTTTAAGATCCAAAGCGATCCCGATTCCTTCCATCAAGTGGTTGAAAACAATCTCCGGTTCCTTTCGAATTCCCGCGGTAGCATCCAGGGGTGCGCGGTTCACGGTGTTGCCGCGTGGCGGGTCACCGCGATCGGTCCAATAGATCACCCGGTTGGCGTGATCGAGCTCGAGGTCAATGGGTTCGGGTAGGCCCTCGTAAAGCAGCTCGATATCTTTGCGATTTGCCGCAGTTTGGCCCTTGGGAATTTCGAGATTGGCGCGAAAGATGCGCCCTTCGCCGGCATTATCAGAACCCTTCTGACCCCAATAAAACTTCCCGCCGGCAATGTCGAGCGCGATGCCCACGCACCATTTCCTCGCGTCCTTACCGGGACGCGCCTCGCCTTGGCTGGTATCTACAAGCGTTTCGATGTTGGAACCATCCAGGTTTGCGCGCATGACACGCATGCCTTCGCGATCCGACCAGTAAAGCTTCCGGTTCTTCCTGTCGAGTTGCAGTTGCTTGGGAGTGAAGGTGTCGCCAGGACGAACAACATGCGTGACATTGCTTCCATCCAAATCCGCACGCTCGATGGAACCGTCATTGGCAACGGGGTTTCCCATGTTGGTCCAGTAGAGGTGACCGGCCTGGGCGTCCACGACAATGCCGTCGGGGAGCCGCCGTCCCTCACTCACAATGACCTTTACATCGGAGCCGTCAGGATTTGCGGACAACACCTGGCCAGCGCTCACGCTTAGAAAAAACAAGCGGGCGTCGCTAGCTTTTGCTGCTGAGTTTGGAACTTCTGATTTTGAGGCCGTCAAAGACATTTGTTTTGCTCCTTTTTTAACGTTGGTTTCGTGTACAGGTGGAAGATCCAGAGTGCGTCTTCCGTTCCGCTAGATGAAGGCGCTGATGCCAGTTATGGCTTTGCCGAGAATCAGGTTCTGCATCTGGTATGTACCTTCGTAGGAGTAAAGCGCCTCCGCATCGGTGAAGAAACGGGCAACGTTGTAGTCTGCGGAGATACCGTTGCCGCCCAAGAGCTCCCGCGCCCACGC
>Ga0114129_10009148_pt1 | contig 14122 bp, 11 predicted proteins | sample RhiMetdeltSRZDD1_FD_80071 | JGI IMG/M metagenome (GOLD analysis project Ga0114129, IMG submission 80071) | Populus rhizosphere microbial communities from Tennessee, USA - Rhizosphere MetaG P. deltoides SRZDD1 (version 2) (version 2) | ecosystem: Host-associated > Plants > Roots > Rhizosphere >... | reverse complement strand
TGTTCGGGTTCGGAGCCGGCTGGATCGTCGATCGGTTCGGTCCCCGGCGGCTGATGATGGCCGGCATCCTGATGGCGGGCGGCGCGCTCGTCGGCCTCGGCCTGACGTCTGCGGCGTGGACCTTCTACTTCTTTTACTTCTTCAACGCGCTCGGCTACGTCTGTGGCGGCCCGCTGCCTTGTCAGGTGCTCGTGTCGCGGTGGTTCGATCGTACGCGCGGCAAGGTGATGGGGATTGCGTACCTCGGCATTGGGATCGGCGGCGCCGTGGTCCCGCTGCTGTCGCACTGGCTGACGGATCTGTTCGGGTGGCGTGGATCGCTGCAGGCGGTCGGCGTGCTGATCGTCCTGATCGCATTTCCGCTGGCATTTTTCGTTCGTGAGGCACCGCTGGACACTCGTAGCGCGGGCCTTTCAGGCCCGCGAAACGATCGCGACCCTCAAAGGGTCGCGCTACGGGCGATCCTTCGAACCCCTGCCTTCTACCTCCTTGCCCTCGGCAGCATGTGCTCGATTGCGGCAGTCGGCGGGACCAACCAGCATCTGAAATTGTTCCTCAGCCTGGATCGCGGATACTCGCAGGGCGACGCCGCGCAGGTGATTTCGCTGGTGCTCGCCGTCAGCATCGCCGGCCGGCTCCTCATGGGATGGTTGGCCGACCGCATGCCGCGCAGGCGCGTGATGCTCATCATCTATCTTCTTGTCGCGTGTGCCATCCCGTTGCTGCTCGTCCGCGCGTCGGCGTGGTCCCTGTACGCGTTCGCCGCGATCTTCGGTCTTGGCCTCGGCGGCGAGTACCTGATCATCCCGCTCATGGCCGGCGAGCTGTTCGGCATCGGCGTGCTCGGTCGGGTGATGGGCATCGTGCTCACCGCTGACGGCGTGGCCGAAGCGACGGCGCCGATGCTGGTGGGGAATCTTCGAGATCGCTTCGGCAGCTACGATAACGGGTTCTTCCTGCTGATTGGCGCGGCGCTGGTCGGCGCCGCCGCCATCGCGCTCCTTCCTGAACGCCGATCGGAGGCCAATCGGCTAGCCCCCAGACCCTAGGCCCGACTCCTTATGCGAATCACAGACGCGAAAGTCATCATCTGCTGCCCCGGTCGAAACTTCGTCACGCTGAAGCTCGTGACCGAAGACGGCGTCCACGGCCTGGGCGACGCGACCGTCAACGGCCGCGAGCTCGCCGTGGCGAGCTATCTCAGCGATCACGTCGTTCCGCTCCTCATCGGCCGGGATGCGCGACGGATCGAGGACATCTGGCAATACCTGTACAAAGGCGCGTACTGGCGGCGTGGGCCCGTGACGATGGCGGCGATCGCGGCGGTCGACACGGCCCTCTGGGACATCCTGGGCAAGACGCTCGACACGCCGGTGTACCAGCTGCTCGGCGGCGCGTCGCGCGACTCCGTGATGGTGTACGGCCACGCGAACGGATCGACGCCCGACGAGACCGTGCAAGCCGTCCAAGAGTACATGCGGATGGGCTATCGCGCCGTACGTGCCCAGTGCGCGATCCCCGGGGTCGTCAACGCCTACGGCGTCGGCCGCGGCACGCTGTACTACGAGCCGGCGCAGAAGGGGATGCCGCTCGAAAGCGTCTGGAGCACCGAGCGCTATCTCGACTTCGTGCCGCCGCTCTTCGATCGATTGCGCCGCGAGGTCGGCTTCGATGTGCACCTGCTGCACGACGTGCACCACCGCCTGACGCCGATCGAGGCGGCGCGCCTCGGCAAGAGCCTCGAGCCGTCCCGGCTGTTCTGGCTGGAGGATCCGGTGCCGGCAGAAAACCAGGCCGCGTTCCGTACGATCCGGCAGCACACGACGACACCGATCGCCGTGGGCGAAGTGTTCAATACGATTTACGATTGCCAGCTGCTCATCGAGGAGGAGCTGATCGACTACATTCGGATGACGGTCATCCACAGCGGCGGCATCAGTCATCTCCGCAAAGTGGCGGCGCTCGCGGAGCTCCACCACGTGCGCACCGGTGCGCACGGCGCGACGGACCTGGGTCCGGTATCGCTCGCGGCGGCGCTGCACTTCGACCTCAGCGTCCACAACTTCGGCATTCAGGAGTACATGCGGCACACGTCGGAGACTGACGCGGTCTTTCCCCATGCGTATCGGTTCGAAAACGGCGTCATGCACCCGGGCGATACGCCGGGACTGGGCGTCGACATCGATGAGACACTCGCCGAGAAGTATCCGTACGAGCGAGCCTACCTTCCCGTGAACCGCAAGCTGGATGGAACGGTGCACTCATGGTGACACGACGTCAATTCCTGGCCGGCCTGTCGGCGACGTACGTAGTGTCCGGCTTCTCGAGCTCCGAAGCCTTGGCGAAGGAGATTAGCCGGACCATGGACGCGAGCCAGACGACCGATGCGGCAGATGCGCTGCCGATCAAATACGGCTACGCGGCGATCACGTGGGGCGCCGACATCGTCAAGGCGATGGAGGACATCTCCGCGGTCGGCTTCCGCGCGATTCAGCTGCGCGGCGAAGCGTTCGCGCAGTTTGGCGACCAGCCGAAGGCCCTTCGGGAACTGCTCGGGAAGCATCACCTGACGTTCGCCGTCCTCTCGAGCGGCAACCTGTCGATCGACCCGGCGCGCGAGCAGGAGATGCTGACGACGCATACGCAGCACGCGCAGTTCGTGAAGGATGCCGGCGGGCTGTGTCTGCAAGTGATTGACGAGCGCCCGAAGGGACGGCCGGTCGTTGCGGACGACTATCGACGGCTGGGGCGGCTGATGACGGAGTTGGGCAAGCGCACCGGCAATCTCGGCGTGCCGCTCGTGTACCACCATCACATGAACAGCACCGGAGAGAGGCCACACGAAGTCGCTGCCGTTCTCGATGCCGCCGACAAGCGGCACGTGCGGCTGCTGTTCGACACGGCCCACTACCAGCAGGGCGGCGGCGATCCGGTGGCCGCGATCCGCACGTACCGTGACTGGATCGATGTCGTACACCTCAAGGACGTACGCCCGTCTCCCAATCCACCCGCACCATCCGCCTCACCTGCCGCTCCTGCTCAACCGGGCCCCGCCTATCAGTTCGTGGAGCTCGGTCGGGGGCGCGTCGATCTGGCAGGCGTGTTCGCCGCGCTGCGTGAGATCAACTACCGGAAATGGGCGATCGTCGAGCTCGATCGCGTGCCGGAGCCGGGGCGTACACCGAAGGAAGCGGCCGAGACCAACAAGCGCTACCTGCTCGAGACGATGCATCAGACGATCTAAGGCTACCGCCCCGGTCGTGTTCTAGGCTCGTAACGCTTCTGTTCGCGGCGCGGTGCGCTCCAGGTTCTGCTTCATCACCTGTGCTCCCTGTTCCATCATCGGACCGACTCGCTCGACGGCCGAGTTCGGCCACACGTCGGCGATCCAGATGATGCGGCTGGCATCCGCCCCTTCCCGCAACACCTCGAACGTCGCGTGATGATGCGTCATCTGCAGCGGGCTTTCGACGACGGAGTACGCGAGCCGGCGCGCCTTGTCGTCGACGTCGACAATCAGCTCGCGGGCGACCGCCCCGTTCGCGAACGTGACGATTCGGACGTCGCCGTCGGGACGTACGTCGACGACGAAGCCTGGGGCAAGCCGCCGGTGCACGGCATGCAGATCGCGAATCGCTTCCCAGACGTGTTCAGCGCTCGCCTGGATGGCGATGACCTTTCTGATCGATGCCATATCGCTGTGCTCCTCTCCGATTTGTCGCTTTCGGCCGTACACTGTTTATAGCGGACAAGGAGCGATCGATTCTTGGCAAAAATTGCGGTCGCGTTGGAACAAGCGCTCGAGCTTCGTGCGACGAACGGAACGGCCGGGTTCCCATCGTCGCGTGCCGTCGCCGCAGGAGACGGCTGGCTCGTCGAAGATGTCGTCTGCACGTGCGGTCCAGGCGATCGCGTCTACGAGGAACAACATTCGCACGTCCGCGTCGCCATCGTCGTGGCCGGCAGCTTTCAGTACCGCGCAGACTGCCACAGCGGAACCGCTCGCGCGCTGATGACGCCAGGATCGGTTCTGCTCGCCGCACACGGGCAGTGTTTCGAGTGCGGCCACGACCACGGAACCGGGGATCGCTGTCTATCGTTCGGCTACACGCCGGAGTATTTCGAACGCCTCACTGGTGACGCTGGTCGGCATGGCCGCCGCCTCGTCCGATTGCCACCGATGCGAGACCTGTCGCCCTTCGTCGCTCGCGCCTGCGCGGGCGTGACGGGAGATGCCAACATTGCGTGGGAGGAATTGAGCATCGAGCTCGGCGTGCGCGTCGTGCAGCTGGCGGAAGGCTCGTCGCCGGCCGCGACCAGCATTCCATCTGGCGCGCTGCAGCGAGTCACGGACAGGGTGCGCCACATCGAGCGCCATCCCGACGGGGCGATGAGCCTCAAGAGCCTCGCACAGGAAAGCGATCTGAGCCCCTATCACTTTCTTCGCACCTTCGAACGCATCACAGGCGCCACGCCGCATCAGTACGTACTTCGGACACGCCTCCGCGAGGCCGCGTCGCGATTGCTCGCGGAGCCAACCAAGGTGCTGGAGATCGCCCTGGACTGCGGCTTTGGGGACGTGTCGAACTTCAACCACGCATTCCGGGCGGAGTTCGGCGTGAGCCCGCGACAGTACCGGCAACGACTGCCGTGACCACGAAGTCGCGAAGCCACGAAGGGCCACGAAGAACTGATCTTCTGTTTCTATCGTCTCGCGTGGCGTCAGTCGTCGGTTACTTCGTCGTCTTGCGGAGAGGCACGGCGCGGTTGGCGCATCGGGTCGTACCAATGCTCGGCGGGGCGGTCACGATCTGGGTGCTCGTTGCGCTCTGGGAGGCGGGCGTTTATTCGGGTTCGCCGATCAGCGAGAAGCCGGCCCAAAAGATCGGGTGCTCCGGTAACACCACTTTGCCGGCAGCAGTGACGACCGTTATCCGGCCTGCACGCAGATCGCGAAGCACCTGGAGCTGCGCGATCCGCAACGCCCGTCCCTTCGACGCCCCCGCCAGCCACGATCGATAGAATACTGACAGCAGCGTGCTCGTTCCTTGATCCGGCACGTCCCACACGCTTGCGATCACAGACGGAGTCCCCGCGTAGATGAACGCGCGCGCAAATGCCGCGATGCCGTCGCCGCTGACGCGTCCACCGCCCGACCGGCACGCGCTCAGGACGACGAGGTCCGCGTCCAGGTTCAGCCGATACACGTCCTTGGCAGTCATCACACCGGTAGGCGACTGTCCATCGGACCCGAACGCCAAGTACGACTCGAACGGATCGTCATCACGGACGATCGCATGAGTGGCGAAATGAACCACCGCTTTGCCTTCGACGGCCTTGCTGACCTGTGTTCGTGTCGCCTCCGCTCCGGTGAGGACGGTGAGCCGCGGGATCGGAAGCTGTCGCGCAATGGCTCGCGCTTCCGCGCGGGCGCCGGGGAGCGACGGCAACGGCCGATCGAGTGGCGACCCGCGGGGTAATAGAGGATCCGCGACGACGAGGAAGGGTGCAGAACGGGCGTTCGCGCGCCGTTTCGCGTCGGTAAACTGCAGGACCGCTCCGGCTGGCGCGTAGTGCAGTGTAAAGTCCTCGAGGAGATAGCGACCACGTTCGCTCTGCAGGGCGGCGAACGCCAGGCCCGCCAGCGGGCCATGCGGCACGATGGTGAGAAGCGCGCCAGGCGCACCCGGAAGCGCGCTGCGCACCGGACGGATCAAGAGGTCGTAGAGCTCGCGCCAGGCATTCACACGAATAAGGTCAACGGCGAACTGCGCGCCTCCGCGCGTCGTGACGGTGCGAGCCCCGGGTGCCGCCAGCGCGTCGTCGGCGAAAGGAGCAGTCGCACGCGTGAGCGCCTGCAACCTCGATGCAAGGACACCGACGCGCACCGTGCGCACCCGCCCATCCGGCGCGACGGCCCAAATGAACAGCTCGTCTTCGGCGACCCAGTACGCGAGCACCGTGGAGTGCAGTCGCCGCGCGATGGCCGCTAGATCGGCCGCCCCGGCAGGCGTGGCGGTGGCGGAGCTTTGCAGTTCGCGGCCCGCGGGCACCGGGAGATTGGTGGCAGTCGGAGCGACGGAGCCGGCGCCGCGCATCGTGAGGGCCAGCTGTTTCAGCGCATTCGACCCCTCGTCGCCGTCCGCCTTTCGCCGAGCGTCCGCCGCCAGGAGAGGCGCGACTTGCGATTGATCCTTGTCTTTGAGTCTGATGTCTCGGCTGGCGAGCAGATCGATGAAGGCGCGCGATCGCGCCAGCTCAGCAGTCGCGAGGGCCTCGCGATCGCGGCTCTGTTGAAGCTGCAGTGCGATGGCGAGGGTGTAGATGTCCTCTCGCTGATGTACGAACTCCTGCTTGAAGAAATCCGAAGGCAACAGTTTGGCGCGTGCTTCCTCGATCCGATCGAGCGCCGCCGTCACATCACTCAGCGCAGCCGCGGTGTCACCACGCGCGCGGTGCGCTTCGGCCCGACTGCGAAGAGCGCCCGCGCAGTCGGCGTCGCCGGTCGGGAAACATCGGTCGACTTCCGTCTGCGCGACACGAAGGGCGTCGTCCGGGCGTCCCATCTTGCGAAGCGCGAACGACAAGGGCGCGTACCGCCGGTTGACGTTGGTATCGACGCCGCGAGCGATCACGCCTTCGAGCAATGGGACCGCGCGGGCGTACTCTCCCTGGGACGTGAGGATCGCGGCCAGATTGCCGCGCAGGAAATCCTGAACGCGCGGAGACCCGAACTGCTCGGCAACCGCGAGCGCCCGCTCCGTGTAGGTGCGCGCCTTTTCGTGTTCGCGCCGCATTTCGTAGACCGTGGCGACTGCGTTCAGGCTCTGCATGGTCCGGAACGAATCGGTTTCGCGTTCGTGGAGATCCAGCGCTTTGAGCTGGTAGTCCAGCGCAGCATCAAGCTGGCCGTGGGCGCGGTACACGCGGCCCAGGCTGTTGTAGACCGTGCCCAGCTGGCTGTTGGCCTTGGTTTGCGTGAACAGCGCCGCCGCCCGTTCGAGCGCTGAGAAGGAGGCTTCGTAGTCACCCTGCGCGAACAGGCGATCTCCGAGGTCATGGGCGGCCAGACCTTCAAGGTGCGAATCGCCGGCGCGGCGCGCGTCTTCGATCGCCCTCTCGATCAGCTGTTTGTAGGCTGAGGCGTCAAGCTTGTCGACGCGCGACAGTTCCAACGTGGCCAGCGCTCGTCCGCGCGGGTGTCCGGCCGACTCGAATGCGGTGATCGCACGTTGTGCGCGCAGCTTGGCCTCGGACAGGTCGCCCTGAATTTCGGCGGTATTTGCGAGCGCGAGATTGGCCCGACCGATGTCCTGCAGCCTGCCGAGGCGATCAGCCAACTCCAACCCGCGCAGACCGTACTCGCGCGCCAACACATACTGGGCCTTGTTGAGGAACGCTTCGCTCAGCCCCACTAGCGCTCGTGCCTCGCGATCCACGTCGGTCGTACTCCGCGCGGCGGCAAGTGCGGTCTCGAATGCCCCGCGCGCTTTGTCCCACTCGCGCTCGCGGAGGAGCGATTCGGCCGTCGTGAGCTGTTGTTCGAGGCTTGGCGCGTTCTGATCCGGCAGCGCTGTCTGGCGAGGCGCCTGTGCGGCCACGCTCGCCGTCAACAGCACCGCCGCGCTCAGAAACGCAGGGATGCGCGCGACTGCCGCACTGCGCGAATGCATAGACGATTACTTCAACCGTGTGGCCGCGTCACAGGCCTGCGCCTGTCTGGCGTGGCCCCCCTCGCTGCAGAGCGCGGCGAGTCGTGTCCGCGTGTCCGCGAGTCGACCCGCGCGCTCGTCGACGATCGCGCGGTACCAGGCGACGTCGGGGGCGAATGTCGGTTCGTTCAGGTGTTCAGCCGTCGCGAGCGCGGCATCAGCGCCCGCGAGCTCGTTGAGGAACAGCCTGGCAACACCCTGATAGAACGCGATTTCTACAGACTGCGGGTAACGCGGGGCGAGCGCGGAGAATTCGCGCTCGGCTGCTGTGTAATCGCCCTGACGATACGCGTCCAGCGCAGGTTTCACGTCGGCCAGGAATCCTTTGTCGCCGACCTTACCACGATAGGTCAGCGCACCCGGGCTCAACTTCACGTCCGGTTTATCGAGCACCAACTGGAAGCGGGGAACCACCTGTGGCGCCGCCGCGGCAGGGCTGGCGGTCACCGGCGCCGCAGTCCCCGGCTCGATCGGTCTATTCCCTTGGTCGGCGCGGCGCACAACGGCGACGATCAGCACGCCGATGGCCGCAGTGGCGAGCGCGGGAATCCACAGCCGATTCCACAGCGATCGGCGCCGCTGCACGGTCTCGGCGCGAATTCGATCTAGGAGCCGGTTCTGGTCCTCGAGCGACAGTGACGCGTCGACAGGATCCGCGCCTTCAGCGAGAGTGCGGCTCCACGCGTTCTCCGACAGATGTCTGGCGATGCCGGTCTGCAGCTCGTCGGGCAACCCGTCGTGACGCGCGGCTCGGAGCAGCTCGAGCGGCGGATCGCCCGCGTGGCGCGCCCTCAGGGCGTCGAGCTCCTCAGCGAGGTTCTTCAGCGCGTCCCGCTCCTCGGGGTCCCAATCGCCGTCGTGAGTCTTCACGTCTCGATCGTCCTTCCATACGTCTTGCGCAGCAGCGCCAGGGCGTATTGCAAATAGCCTTTCACCTGCGTCTCGCTCATCGAAAGCTTCGCGGCGATCTCAGCGCGCGTCATCCCGTGCACGTACCGCAACATCAGACACGTTCGGTGCACGGGCTTCAGGTCGGCGCTCTCAAGGATCCACTGTTCAAGCGGAGGCTCTGCAGGCCGTGCCGCCTCCGACACCTGCTCCAGATGGCGCTGCTCCACCTGCTGCCGGCGCCACCAGTCGCGCGCCCGATTCCGGACAACGGCGATCAGCCAGCCGGGCAGCTGCGATTGGTCGATTCCGTCGAAGTTCCGCCACAGCGCGAGGAACGCTTCGGATGTGAGGTCTTCGGCCAGTTCCTTGCGGCCGACGACGCTGAGGGCGAAACGAAAGACGGCCTGGACGTGCTGGCGATAGACCTCATCGAACGTTCCCATGGTGGATACGGATAAAGGTATCGGTTCGGAAGACTCTAACCCATTGGTCCGGCCTGATTGTTCCTTTTGGACGCCTCGCGCGTATTCCGTAGAGAAACGAGGTCAACTCACATGCGAATCGTCTTGCGCAAGATGCCGCCGATTACCATCTTCCTGCTGGCCCTCTTTGCAGTGGGCGCGCTGCTCGTCGCGCCGCCGGCGAGGGCGGACCAGCCGTTCCCGATCATCACGAGCGTCCGGCTCGCATCAGGCGACACCGCCCTCATGATCTCCGGTCAGAACTTTCCAAATGCGCCTACCGTTCTCCTCGGCGATCAGCTCCTGCAAACCCTGTCGGCGACTTCAACGGTCATCTGGGTCGCCGTACCGAGCGGAACGCCGCCTGGCTCGTACTTGTTGACGCTGCGCGGATCGCTGCACCCTGAGGTCGCCACATTCGTCGTCACGTTCGGCGCGCAAGGTCCTGCCGGCGAGCCGGGGCCAAAGGGCGACAAGGGGGATCGGGGCGATCCAGGTTCTCCTGGCTCCGCAGGGTCGCCGGGCGCGCCGGGCCCCCCGGGGCCGCCTGGGCCTCCCGGGGCTCCGTTCGGATTTGGCGGCACGCAGGAATTCAAAGCCACGAGCACCTTCACCGTCCCGGCCGGAGTCACTCACATCCTCGTCGAGCTGTGGGGTGCTGGCGGCGGAGGCGGAGGTGGCGCCTCGGCACGCATAGTGGCGGACCAGGTTGGAGGGGGGAACGCCTATTACGGCGGCGCGGGCGGGTACGGCGCGGGAAGTGGCGGATACGTCCGCAAACTGATTGCTGTGACGCCCGGAGACGTGTACGACGTGATCATTGGAGCGGGAGGCAGCGGAGGTGGACCTAGTGTTTGTGGCTTCGGCATCCCGTGTGGAACATCCGGCACCGTCGGAGGCGAATCGCAATTTCGAGTGGCCGCCGCGGTCGTCGCTTCGGCGCCGGGCGGCGGCGGGGGCGGCGGCGGAGGAACTAACTCTGGCGCGCCCGGCGGCGGCGGCACGGTGACTGCGGGGACAGGACTCAGCGGGAATTCGGGAGCGGCGGGTGCCGCTGGCGAACAAACGCACAGTTCAAGCAGCGTCTTTGGTGCGAAAGGCGGTGCAGGCGGCGCCGGTGCTGTGGCGGTGGCTTCGAACCATCCGTTGGGTGCGCTCGGCAAGAACGCCGGCGCCGGCGGAGCGGGCGGCGCCGGAGGCGCAGTGAGCATCGACGTATTTGGCGGCGGGGGCATCAAACCCTTCCCCGGCATAGTCGGACAGACAGGCAGCCCAGGTCTGGTCGAGATCACCTGGTAGCGAGAGTAGAGCGAACGGCACTCGAAGCATGATGCGCTGGGCATCGTGCTTCGACCCGTTCAGGGAAGACTGGGAACGTGATGGAGCATCAGGACGAGGAGCGGCGATGAAACGAACGATGAACGTGACGTTGAGAGCGCTGGCGTTGCTCGCGCTTACAGGCGCGATTGTAGGATTCCCTGGCGCTGCGAGCGCAGCCGGCCAGATCTATGCCTGCGTTAACAACAGCAGCGGCACAATCCACATCGTCGGAGCGTCGGCTTCGTGCGCGGGCAACGAGATCTTGCTCGTCTGGAACGTCAGCGGCACGAACGGCACCAACGGGACCGACGGCACGAACGGGATTGACGGCACGAGCGTGACGTTCGTTGGCTACTTCGCCGGCAACCAGCACGGTTGCCCGAACGGCGGCGCGATCTACGCGGCCGGAAACCCGCCCGTGGACGCGTACGTCTGCAATGGCGCCAATGGGACCAACCCGACGCGTGCCGCGGGGCCGTGCTTCGACAACTCGAATCGCTACGTCGACTGCGGGAACGGCACGGTGACCGATACCGTGACGGGGCTGATCTGGCTGAAGCATGCGGATTGCCTGGCGAACAACAACTGGTCCGGTGCAAGCGGGGCGGCCGCAGGCCTGAAGGCCGGCGACTGCAGCTTGACGGACGGGTCGTCGCCGGGCGACTGGCGGCTGCCCACCAAGGACGAGTGGAGCGCGACGATCGCGCACGCGGTCGCCCTGGGCTGCCGTTCCGGTGGCGCCGGCGGACCACCATCGCTGACCAACGATGCGGGAATCAATTGCTACGGTAACGGGTCAACCTCGTCGTTTGCGGGCGTGGCGTCGGACTTCTATTGGTCGAGTTCCGCCCTTGAGGATCACCCGGGCAACGCCTGGGTCACGATCCTCGGCTTCGGCAGCTTCGGCAACATCATCAGCAAGATCAGCACCTTGCGGGTGTGGCCGGTGCGATCTCGGTAGGCGCGTAGACACTTTGAGGATTCGCGGAGTGCCGGGGAGCTGGAACTCTCCGGCCAACCTCTGCGACACGGCCCTAATGTTTCCTCTCAGGAGCTGTGGAGCAACGGCTACGCTGCGCGGACACGGGCGGCTCCTTCTTCGTGTCGTCTCCGTGTCTTCGCGGCTGCGTGGTCCCGGTGGCCTCACTCTCGAAGGCGAACGGGTTCCAGTCTTGGCGTGAGGATGTGGACGACAGCAAGCGCCGTCAGGTAGGCGGCGCCCGCAATGAGCAGCACCGTTGTATAGCTGCCGGTCATCTGCAGCACATACCCGACGAGTTTGGCGATCAGCATGCCGCCGAAGGCGCCGGCAAAACCGCCGAGACCGACGACCGAGCCGACCGCCTGGCGTGGGAACATGTCCGTGGCGAGTGTGAAGCAGTTGGCGGACCATCCCTGGTGCGCCGCGGTGGCGAGGCTGATGAGCGCGACCGCGCCCCACATGCTCTGCACGCTTGCCGCGGCGACGATCGGCACGACGGCGATCGCGCAGATCAACATCGCGGTCTTGCGCGCCGCGTTCACGCTCCACCCCCGGCGGATGAGCGACGAAGAGAGCCACCCACCGCCGACGCTCCCAATATCCGCGACCACGTAGATGACGATGATCGGCGGTCCGAGCTGCAGCAGCGACAGCCCGTAGGTTCGACTGAAGAAATCCGGCAGCCAGAAGAGGTACATCCACCAGATGGGATCGGTCAGGAATTTCGCCGCCGCGAACGACCACGTCTGGCGATACTTGAAGAGGCTCGCCCAGGGCATGTGGGTCGTCGGCACCACCGGATCGCTCGTGATGTAGGCGCGCTCCGAGGCGGTCAGCCTTGGATGGCGATCGGGCTTCTCGTACACCCACAGCCACGCGACGAGCCAGCCGAATCCCAGAACGCCGGTCAGGATGAACGCCCAGTACCAGCCAAACCGCGCGGTGATGAACGGCACGGTCATCGGCGTCACGACGGCGCCGATGTTGGTGCCCGCGTTGAACAGCCCGGTCGCGAACGCCCGCTCGCGCTGCGGGAACCATTCAGCCACCGTCTTGATGGCCGCAGGGAAGTTGCCCGATTCGCCAAGGCCCAGGACGAAGCGCACGAGAATGAACCCGGCGACCGACGCGGAGTAGGTGAGGCCAACCGTGCCCAGCAGGACGGCGGCCGCCGGCCCGAAGCGGCCGACTTCCGCCGCCGCCATGGCGGCCAGCGACCAGATGGTCAGAGCCAGCGCGAACCCACGCTTGATTCCGAGCACGTCCATCACGCGGCCGGCGAACAGAAAGCCGATCGCGTACGCAAGCTGGAACGCAAAGACGATGTCGCTGTAGTCGATCTCGCTCCACCCGAACTGCGCCTGCAGCGTCGGCTTGAGGATCCCGATGACCTGGCGATCGACGTAGTTGATCGTCGCCGCGAGGAAGAGCAGGCCGCAGATCACCCAGCGAAACGATCCGACTCGCTGGGCCGGAGCCTCGAGCGGCTGTTCGGAGCGCAGGTTCGGCATTGCCATGTTGAGGCCCCTATATTGTCGGGTTCCTGCGATGAATCGCGAACTCACGATGGCCGAGACGCTCGGCGGCAGTCGGCCGTCCTGACGCCACCTCGAGCACCTCGCCGAACAGACGGTCCGCGGCGGCGTCAAGTGTTTCGTCTTCGCTCATCACGCCGCTCACGTCGACGTCGATATTGTCCGCCATACTCTGTGCCGTGCGGGCGTTGCCGGTGATCTTGATGACCGGCGCCACGGGGTTTCCCGTCGGAGTCCCGAGACCCGTGGTGAAGACGACGACCTGCGCCCCGCCCCCCACCATGCCGGTGACCGATTCTACGTCGAGGCCGGGCGTATCCATCACGGTGAGCCCGGGCCTCGTGACACGCGCCGCGTAGGGCACGACCTCCTCGAGCCGCGTGCGCTCACCCGCCTTGTGCGTGGCGCCGAGCGACTTTTCCTCGATCGTTGTCAGCCCGCCGCGGATGTTGCCGGGCGATGGCTGCGTGCCGCGAATGTCGAGGCCGAGCGCGATCGCTTCCGCCTCGACACGGTTGACGACGCGAAGAAGGTGCGCGGCCGCCTCCGGTGTGGACGCGCGCGCGGCCAGCAGGTGTTCGGCGCCCATGATCTCGGCGATTTCCCCCAGAACGACGGCGCCACCGAGGTCGACGAGCCGATCGGCGACGCGTCCCACCCCGCGGTTCGACGCGAGCCCCGACGTGTAGTCCGATCCGCCGCACTTCACAGAGAGGACGATCGACGCCGCCGGGTTCCAGACGCGCTCGACGCGGCACACCTCCTCCGACAGCCGGCGCGCGATCTCGATCCCGCGCGCTGTCGCGCGCACGGTGCCGCCCTCGCCCTGAATGGAGACGATCTGCACTGGCTTGCCCGACTGCTGCGCGGTGTCGGCGAGGTATTGCGCGACGACCTGCTCGCAGCCGAGGGCGATCACGATGACCGCGCCGACGTTCGGATGGCGGCAGTACGCGGCGAGCGTCTCGTGCGTCACGTGCAGATCCGGACCAAGCTGACCGCAGCCCGCCAGGTGAGGCAAGGCCGTGCCGATGGGCGCGATCGACGCGGCAATCCGTTCGGCGACCACAGCCGAGCAGATCACCGTCGGGACGACGAGCACGTGATTGCGCACGCCGACGCGGCCGTCGGGACGCAGGTAGCCGAGAAACGCGGGCCCTGTCGTCATCGCGACTCCGAGGCGAGGTCGCCGCGCCCGCGCGCGCTCGCCACGTTGTGGGT
>Ga0114129_10009145_pt1 | contig 14124 bp, 14 predicted proteins | sample RhiMetdeltSRZDD1_FD_80071 | JGI IMG/M metagenome (GOLD analysis project Ga0114129, IMG submission 80071) | Populus rhizosphere microbial communities from Tennessee, USA - Rhizosphere MetaG P. deltoides SRZDD1 (version 2) (version 2) | ecosystem: Host-associated > Plants > Roots > Rhizosphere >... | reverse complement strand
CGGGCCGCCGACGGCCCCAGGAAGGTCTCGTCCAAGTCGTACCGCGCCTCCAGCGTCTCGTTCAGGCGACGCTGAGACCCCGGGAACTCGCCGTTGGTCTCCGCCCATGTCTTCCAGTCCGAGTACAACTCCGCCTTGCCGATCGACGCGGTCTTGGCCACGATGCAGCGCTCCTCGATCCAGCGGCCGATGGAGTCCGATGTCTCGAAGTAGGTGTTCGTGGCGGCCAACACGCGCGCGGGCGGGCAGAGTCCGCTCCGCTGCCACATCAGGCAGCCGTCGATCATCCACCTGAGGATCTGCGGATACTCAGCCTCGAGCTTCTTGGCCAGGTCCGGGTCTCGCTTCTCGGCCGGGATCACGGCATCGAAGGGGATCAACAGCAGGCGGCGGCGCATCGCCTCATCGGTGTTGCGCAACGTCGGTTTGTGATTGCCGACGATGAGCAGCTTGTGTGTAGGCTCAAACTCGAAAAAGTCACGGCGCATGTAGCGCGCCCTCAGGCGATCGCCGCCGGTCAGCATCTTGACCTTGGCTTCGGCCAGGCGGCGGCCCTCCTCGGTCTCGTTGGCTATGGCGAGTCGCTTCGCGCGCAGGTCCGCGACGTCGGTCGGATGCTGGTCTCCGTTCGTAACGGTGAGCGTCTCCATCACGACGTTCGTCACGTAGTCGGAGCCCATCACGGCGCGCAGCGTCTCAACGAACTTGCTCTTGCCGTTGCCGCCGCCGCCGTAGACGATGGGCAGCTTCTCTTCGCGGACGGAGCCCGTCAGGAAGTAGCCCGCGAGCCGTTGGAGAAACGCAGCGAGGCCTACGTCTCCCTGTGTCCACGTCTCGATACATGAGCGCCAGAGCGGCGCGTCACCATCACCGGGCGAGACCGGCGACACCTTCGTGATGTTGTCCTCGCGCCGATGCTCGCGCATCTCGCCGGCGGGAAGGTCCACGGTGCCGGCGGGCGTGTTGTAGAGTGTTCCGTCCGCGTCGAAGTCCTCGGTCACGCGCGCATGGGCACGATCTGCCCTGGCAAGCGAGACGATCGCGGCGACAGTGGACGCGCCCTCGATCTTGGCGCGGACCGGCGGCTTCTCGATGTTGATGCCGATATCGCGGACCAATGTGCGCGCAAGGTCGTAGACGGCGAGCGTCCGCTCCTGCGCCCACCGCGTACCATCCCAGCGCAACCATTTTCCCCACTCGGCTACGTACCTGAGGTCGTCTCGATGCCGGCGGGTGAACTCCAGGGTGAGCGCGTCTTCGGTGAGGTCCACCGGTAGCACGTCGCCCACGACGCCGGCGACGTACTCCGCGACGTCCGCCGGGCGGGATGTCACCCGACGCGCTCCAGGTGGCGCTCGACGGCACGACGGACACGCTCACGTCGGTCGGTAGCGGTGCTGGCGATGATGGCCGCCGCGCCCTCCTCGATGAGCAGGCAGCGGAGCTGCACCGCGTCCACGTCTTCCTGCTCGGCCACGCGCTCCAGCAACCGGCGCAGGCCGTCGATACCAGGCTCCAGGCCCTCGGCCAGGCGGCGCAGCGTGGAGGCGGCGCGGTCGCGGGTCACGCTCACGCCGCCTTCGTGGGGACGACGACGCCGCGCGCCGCCAGCGCTTCGGCGGGCGCCGGGTTGGTGGCCAGGGGACGGCCCAACACCCAGGACTGGAGCTCACTCAGCAACCAGCCCGTGCGCCGCCCAACTACGACACGCCGTTTCGGTGCCGAGCCCGCGGCCTCCAGCTCGTACCACTTGCTCCGGCCGACGCCGGTGATCAGCTGCCGTTCGGATTCGAGAATGATTCGTTCCACCGCCGCACCTCCGTTAACGTCCACGGAGCGGATTGTGGAGGGTGGAATTTGCGGGTACGCCAGCGTACTTGCGAAATCTACCGGCGGCGGCCCTTCGGTTCGGCGCGGGAGAGGAAGTTGTAGACCTGCGTTTTGTCCTTGCCTAGCTTGGCCGAAATGCCCCTCGCCGCATCGGCTCGAGACTCATCGTAGTAGCTCGCGAGCTTCAGCGCGTCGACCTGCCAGGGCTGAAGTTTTTTCTTGACGCGGGTCTTCGCCGCCGTCTGACCCCCGCGCATCTGGCGTTCGAGCGCAGCGATGCCGGCCTCTCGGAACAGGCCGAACACGAGCTCGAGCATCTGCCTGTGGAGTAGCGCGCCGAGCGCCAGGCCGAGCCGGGCCGCCGCCGAGGGTGTCTTGGCGCGGACCAGCGCGTCGGCGTATGTCACCGTCGCGTCGAACGCCACCTCCTGGAGCAGGACGAAGGCATCCACGCCATGGTCAGCGGGTTTCAGTTCCTTGCGATCCCGCGCCCTCGGGCCGGCCTGGATGATCACGCTGCCGACCCAGACCGCAGAGGCGTAGGCCGCGCAGTTCATGATCGGCGCGAGTAGATGGGCCGGCACAGGTCGCGGGGTCGGCAGGACGAGCAGGCCCGCCTTGATGCCTGCCACCTCGGGCGGGGTGTCGATCGGGACGTAGGTGTCCCCCGTCGCGGTCCATGCGCGCGCGCCTCTGGTCATGCGCGCGCCTTGGCCAGCTTCGCGAGGTTCTCGGCTATCAGGTTCTCGTCCACGATGGCGTAGCGCTGGAAGATTGACGGCGTCTTCCATCCACCGATGAGCATGCAAACGTTCTGAGGAATGCCCGCGCGGAGCATGTTGCGCGCCGCGGTCCGCCGGAAGTCATGCGGGATGCGCCCAGCGAGCCCCGCAGCCTTGATCCCGTCGTGCCAGGCGGCATAGAACCGCTTGTCGTCGATCGCCTCGCCGTCCCGATGAAACACGAGTGGCGCGATGATGCCGGCGGCGCGGAGCCCTTCGGTCCGTTTCCACTGCGCATCGATCACCTCGACGAGCTGCGGGAGCGCACCGTAGGGAATCGTCCGCGGGGTGCGGGTCTTCGTGTCCTCGATCCTGATGACCTTCTTCCGCCGGTCGACTTGGGACCACTGGAGGCCGCGCGCTTCCCCGCCGCGCCAGCCGGTCCAGCACAGCCACGTGACGACGGCCGCCATCCAGTCCGGAAGATGCCTGATGAGCGCGTCGAACTGCTCGTCCTCGAAGAACCCGCGTCGGGTGTTGTTCTCGGTGAGCAATGAGAATTCCGGCCGCCGCGCCAGCCGCTTCATTTTCATCGCGAGGCGGAAGCCACGCCGCAGCAGGGCTAGCGAGCGGTTGACCGTGGCCGGCTTCGCGACCTTCAGGCGCGCGCTCTTGTACGCCTCGAGCGCCGCGTCGTCGATGCTCGCGGCCTTGCGCGCCGCGCCGAAGTGTCCGATGAGCGACTCGAAGCGCTCCGGGACCTTCCGCAACGTCGAGCGGCCGTTGTTCCGATAGTCGGCCTCGACGAGCGCCTGCAGGTCGGCCAGCGTGGTGCTGCGACTGTTCGCGGTGACGAGCCCGGCGCCGACGGCGGCCAAGCGAGAGAGCAGGATCCCCTCGGCCTCTTTCTTCACCGTGGTGTCGGCCGATTCGCGGATCAGTTTGCCGTCGACGCGATAGCCAATCCAGTAGACGTTCTGCTCGCGCTGTTTCCCGTCCGGCCCCTTGAACTTAGGCCGGTAGACGTGGCCGCTCCCGTGGGGCCTTCGCTTCTTGCCCGCCATCGGCGTGTCGCTCCTCACCCCGGACGGTAATGTCCATTGACGTCCGGCGAGGTCCAGACTAACGTATGTTCATGGGTTGTTCAAAGTGGCTTTTCGAGTTGGCCCGTAAGTGGTGCCGGAGGTGGGGTTTGAACCCACACGCCGCTTTCGCGACTGGGGCTTTTAAGGCCCCTGCGTATGCCAGTTTCGCCACTCCGGCGGGACGACGACGGCTACTGCCTCTCTCGCGCGTCCTTCGCCAGCAGGTCGAGCATCGGCCCGTGCAGCGGGCCGTTCGAGGCCACGATCTCGTCGACGCGAGGCGTGATCGGCGTGCCGTCGAAACGGCTGGCGCGGCCGCCCGCCTCCTCGATCATCAGGATACCCGCCATCATGTCCCAGGGATAGAGGGTCTCTTCCCAGAAGCCGTCGACGCGGCCGGCGGCCACGTAGCAGAGATCGAGAGCAGCGGAGCCGTCGCGGCGCACCGCGCGGGCCTCTCCGATGAAACGGCCGAACAGGCGCAGCTTGTTGGTGACGTCCTCGCGCACGTTGTAGGGAAAGCCCGTCAGCAACAGCGCGTTGATGAGCTCCGTCGCCGCCGACACCTTCATCCGCGTCCCGTTCAGGAACGAGCCGACCCCGCGCTCGGCGGTGAACAGCTCCTGTCGCAGCGGATCGTACACGGCGGCGGCGATCACGCGGCCCTCGTGGGCCAGCGCGATCGACGTGCAGAAGCACGGATAGCCGTGGGCGAAGTTGGTGGTGCCGTCCAGGGGATCGATGTACCAGACGTAGGGCGAGCCGGTCTGCGCGATCTCGGTCTCCTCCGTCACGATGTCGTGGTCCGGGAATCGCGACCGCAGGATGGCGACCACGGCATCCTCACAGGCCCGGTCGACCTCGGTGACGATGTTGATCGCGCCCTTGTGCTCGATGGCGATGCGCGTGCCGTACTTCGCCCGCTGGATGGCGCCCGCCGCCAGCGCCGCCTCCGTCGCCGTCCCCAGGAACGTGTGAGCCAATCTTGCCCCCTGCAAACGGTCGATTGTAGGATGCCCTGCTCGAATGAACCAACCACGCACGCTGCCGGCGCGCGGATTCCTCCTCCTGATGGCGCTGGTCGCGGCGCTGCTCCTCTATCGCCTGGGCGCGGTGCCGCTCATCGGCCCGGATGAGCCTCGCTACAGCCGCGTGGCGGTGGAGATGCAGCGCAGCGGCGATCTCGTCACGCCGACGCTGCAGGGGCAGCCGTGGCTGGAGAAGCCCGTCTTGTATTACTGGCTCGCCGCCGCCGCCTTCTCGGCCCTCGGCGAGAACGAGGCGGCGGCGCGTCTGCCCTCCGCCCTGGCTCTGCTCGTCACGGTGGCCTGTACCGCGATCGTGGGATCGCGCCTGTACGGATGCCGGGCCGGACTGCTGGCCGGGTTCGCCACCGGCACGTCGCTCCTCATGTTCGCGTACGGCCGCTCGGCCTCGATGGACATGCTGCTCACCGCCAGCCTCACCGCCGGCCTCGGCCTGCTCGGGCTGCGGCGGCTCGGCATCGCGGGGCCGCCGGCGGCGGTGGTGGGCGCCGCCTTCCTCGGCCTCGCCACGCTGGCCAAGGGGCCGCTCGGCGTCTTGATCCCGGCCCTGGTGCTCGTCCCCCACTGGCTGCTCACGCGAAAGCGCGCGGCGGCGGCCCTCGTCACGCCGGGCGCGGTCGTCGCCTTCGTGCTCGTCGCCCTGCCGTGGTACGCGCTCGTCACGCGGGCGCAGGGATGGCTCTTCGTCGAGACGTTCTTCCTGAACCACAACGTCGAGCGGTTCACGTCGACAGTTCACAATCACCCGGGGCCGCTGCTGTACTACGTCCCCATCCTCCTCCTCGGCTTGTTCCCGTGGTCGGTGCTGCTCGTCCCCGCCGTCGCGCGTATCGATCGCACATCCAGCGCCGATCTCTTCGTCGCGGCCTGGGCGCTGATGCCGCTGCTGTTCTTCTCCGCCGCGGGATCGAAGCTGCCGGGTTACATCCTGCCCGTCGTGCCGCCGCTCGCGATCCTGATCGGGCGCGCGAGTGCCGACCTGATCTCCGGCCGGCCGCTGCGACAGGCCGTGGCCCTGGCCGCCGCCGGCCTCGCCCTCGTCCTCGCCGTCGCGGTGGGAGCGGCTCCGTGGCTCGTGCGCGTGCCCGTGGCCGAGCAGCGAGTCCTGCTCGCCCCCGCCGCCGCCTGGGGCGCACTCGTCATGGGCCTGGCCGCCGTCCGATTGATTCCGCCCGTGCGGAACGTCGTGCCGATCCTGCGTGTGGGCGCCGCCGGGTTCCTGCTGCTCATCGCCACCGCCGCACCGGCGCTGCTGCGCCACATCGAATCCGGCCGCGATCTCTTCGTGCCGGCGGCGCAGGGGCGCGAGGTGCTCGCCTGGGGCGCCTGGCGCACGGCGTGGATGGCCGGGTACTTCTACAACGACGGCCGTGTCCGCGAGGTCTCCGGGCCGGTGGAGATCGTGGAAGCGACACAGCGTGGTCCGGTGCTGGTCCTCTGCGGCCCTGGTGAGAGGGGACGGCTGGAGACGATGCCCGGCGTGAGGGTGGCCGTGCTGGCGACAGGTGTGCGGAAGAATGCGCTCGTCGAGGTGTCGAGCCGTTAGAACAGGCGCTTGCGCATCCGGACGACGGTGCCGCCGCACGATGGGAACGTGAACTGCACCGCGTCCATGAAGCTCTTCATCATGAGCATGCCCCGACCGTCAGGCTTCAGGAGGTTCTCTTCGGCGAAGGGATCGGGTACCGCTTCCGGATCGAAGCCGGGGCCTTCGTCCCGCACGACGATCTCGAGGGCGTCGTCGTCGACGATGAGGGAAACGTGAATCTGCTTGGCGGCGTCCAATCGGTTGCCATGCTTGATGGCATTCACGACCGATTCCCGAACGGCCACCCCGACGTTGATGGCGGAGTCGGGATTGAGGCCGGCGGCCTCGCTGACGCGAGTCAGGGCCTGTTCCACGTCTTCGAGTACGGCGAGCCGACTCTCTAGATCAAGTTGAACGACCGTCCAGGGAGAGTGAGTTCTCATGTCCATTGGAACCAGAACCTCTCGCGAGCCTGACGGACGACTAAAGGACGACGTTTAGGAGGGGCATAAAGTAGCAAGGCATCCCCAGGCCGTCAAGCGCCGAAAGCCTCAAAACAGCCCTCTATGATAGGATCGCGCGAGCGCGGCCCTACTACAAGTACTCTGGCGCCACGCCCGCCATTCATAACCTCGAGACCAAGAACACTGTGCGAATCCCTGGAGCCCGTTCCTTTCGTGGCCGCTTCGTCGTGCCCGGCGACAAGTCGATCTCCCATCGCGTCGCGATCCTCGGCGGCATGGCCGAGGGTGAGACCCGCATCCAGAACTTCTCGTCGGCCGCGGACTGCGCGTCGACGCTCTCGTGCCTCGCCGCCCTCGGCGTCGACATACGGCGTGACGGGTCCACTGTCGTCATCCACGGCAAAGGACTGGGCGCGCTACAGGCGCCGTCCGTTCCCCTCGATGCCGGCAACTCCGGCTCGACGCTGCGGATGCTCGCCGGTGTGCTGGCCGGCCGGCCCTTCCGTTCGGTCCTGACCGGTGACGCCTCCCTCCAGCGCCGCCCCGTCGAGCGCGTGGCCGCGCCGCTGCGCGAGATGGGGGCGCGCCTCACCAGCACCGACGGAAAGCCGCCGCTGACCATCGAAGGCGCGGCGCTGCGGGGGCTCACCTACAACCTGCCGGTGGCGAGCGCGCAGGTGAAGACGGCGGTGCTGCTGGCCGGCCTTCAGGCGCAGGGCCGTACGACGGTGACCGAGCCCGGCGCCAGCCGCGATCATACGGAGCGGCTGCTGCCTCTGTTCGGCGCCGCCGTGGAGCGCGACGGCCTCACCGCGCACCTGAACGGGCCGCAGGCACTGCGCGGCGCGTCCTTACAGGTGCCGGGAGGCGCCGACAGCGCGGCCTTTCTCGTCGTGGCCGGCCTCATCCTTCGGGACTCCGAGGTGCGCATCGACGGGGTGCTCCTGAACCCCGCGCGCACCGCCTTCATCGAGGTCCTCCGCGCGATGGGCGGGGACGTGCGCACCGGCGTCGACGGCACCGAGCCGGAGCGGATCGGCTGGATCGAGGCGCGCTCGTCGAATCTCCACGGGACCGATGTCCCCCCCGCGCTGGTCCCCGGCCTCATCGACGAGGTGCCGGCGCTGGCCGCCGCCGCGTGTTATGCCCAGGGTACCTTCCGCGTCACCGGCGCGGCGGAGCTACGGGTGAAGGAGAGCGACCGCATCGCCGCCCTGGTGGAGGGCCTGGGCCGCATGGGCGCCGATATCGCCGAGCGGCCGGACGGTCTCGAGATCCGCGGCGGCCGCGACTTGAAAGGCGCCGCCGTGCGCGCGTTCGACGACCATCGCATCGCGATGTCCCTGGCCATCGCCGCCCTGGGCGCCGCCGGCGAGACCGAGATCGAGGGCGCCGAGTGCGCCTCCGTGTCCTTTCCCGAGTTCTACGACTTCCTCGCGCAAGGGGCACGCCGGTGAGCCCCCTATCCGGACGCGACGCCGCTTCGGAGGGGGCGAGCGAGATAACGCGCATCGTCCTCGTCGGCTTCATGGGCGTCGGCAAGACGACGGTGGGCCACGAGCTCGCCCAGCAGCTCGGCTGGACGTTCGGTGACCTCGACGACTGGATCGTCGAGCGCAACGGCTGCTCGGTGGCCGACATGTTCCGCGACAAGGGCGAGCCCTTCTTCCGCGACCAGGAGCGCCTGGCGGCGGAGGCCACCCTCGAACGCACGCGGCACGTCGTCGGCGCCGGGGGCGGCGCCTTCGTCCAGCCCGTCACCCGCGACATCCTCCGGCAGGGGGCCAAGGTCGTGTGGCTCACCTGCGACCTCGACATGGTGCTCCACCGCATCAAACCCGACGGCAGTCGACCGCTAGCCGCGGATCGTGAGAGAATGCGGGCGTTAATGGCCCAGCGGGAAACGTCTTACCGCATGGCTGACCTGGCGATGGACACGACGAACGTGCCGCCCGAAGAGGTCGCGGTGCGGATCGCCGCGGCGCTATTTCCGCGGACACGGGGCCTAGGCGAAGGACGATGAGGTACCTCATCCTCTCGGACATCCACTCGAACAAGGAGGCGTTCGGCGCCGTCCTCTCGTTCGTCCGCCGCAAGCCCTGGGACAAGGCGATCTTCCTCGGCGATCTCGTCGGCTATGGAGCGAATCCCAACCAGGCCATCGACATGCTGCGCTCGCTGCGGCCCTTCGTGGGAATCCGCGGCAACCACGACAAGGTCTGCTCCGGGATCGAGGACGGGGAGCTCTTCAACCGCATAGCCCTCGAGGCGGCGATGTGGACCCGCAAGAAGCTGACGCGCGCCAACCACACGTGGCTGCGCACGCTCCCGCAGGGGCCGGTGACGGTCGACGACACCTTCGCGATCTCCCACGGCACGCCCATCGACGAGGACGCCTACATCTTCGGCGAGATCGAGGCCCTGAACGTCTTCCGCAACACGGATTTCCCCCTCTGCTTCTTCGGCCACTCGCACTTCCCCGTCATCTTCGCGCTGTCGCCGGATGCGATCACCACGATCCTCACCGTCGCGCCGTCGTTCAAGTTCAAGCTGAGAGAGGGCGTGCGGTACCTGATCAACCCCGGCTCGATCGGCCAGCCGCGTGACGGCAACCCGCTGGCCTCGTTCGCCCTCTACGACAGCGAGACGCGGGTCATCAGCATCCACCGCATCCCATACCGCGTGCGAACCGCGCAGCAGAAGATCCTCAAGGCGGGCCTCCCCCGCCCCCTCGCCGACCGCCTCGCCATCGGACGTTAGAACCGGAAACTGGCGGAGACGTTCACCGTACGGCCCATCAGCGTCACGTCATTCTGGACGACCTCGCCCTCGACCGCCACGAACTCCCGCGACCAGACGTTGGCGCGGTCGTAGAGGTTGAAGACAGTCGCTCCGAACGAAACGGCGCCTGGGCCGAGCGTGTGCTCGTAGTGCGCGGCCAGGTCGAGGCGGTGATACGCGGGCAGGCGCGCGCCGTTCTTGCCGTCGAACTCAACGGCATCGAACGCGATTCCCGGGAGCCCGGGCACGTCGAAGGTGATGGTGCTGAGGCCGGACGGCGCGGTGTACGGTTTCCCGCTGGCGAAGATCCAGGTGCCGGAGAACGTCCAGCGCCCGAGGCGCACCATGTCGACCAGCTTGAGCTCGTGGCGCTGGTCGTGGCTCGCCGGAAAGACACCCGCCTCGAGCCCGGGCATCTCGCGGTCGGTGCGGCTCAGGGTGTAGCCGAGCCATCCGTTGTGCCGGCCCGCCTTCTTCTGCACGAGCATCTCGACACCACGCGCGTGCCCCGTGCCGTGGAAGAAGAAGCGCGACGGGTCCTGGGTGGCGATGTCGGGGCGCAGGCGCGGCGCGAACTCGGTGAGGTCGTTCATCCTCTTGTCGAAGGCCTCGACGTCGACCAGCACGCCGGCCGTCTCGAACGCGGCACCGGCCACGATGTGTGTCGCGTCGCTCACGGGCACGGTGCCGCCGTCGGCGACAGTCCAGAACTCGCGGTCGCCCTGCAGGCGGTCCTCCCGGGTGATGCGCTGGACGAACTGGTGGTAGCGGCCCCAGGCGGCCTTGAGGCGCAGCCGGTCCGACAGGCCGGCGGTGGCGGAGACGCGCGGCTCCAGGTACGTCTCGCCGGTGTCGTCGAACCGCGCGACGCGCGCGCCCGACGTCACGTTGATGCGCCGCGCCGGGCTCCAGCTGTGCTGCACGTAGGCGGCATCGATGGCGCCCTCCGAGGCGCGGTCGAGCAACAGCCCCGGCGCGACGAAGAGCTGTCCTCGCGGCCTCCCCTCCTCACCTTCGTCCCCGGCCTCCGGCAAGTCGGGCAGCTGCGAGTCGAAGCGATAGTCGATGTCGGCCCGGGTGAGCTCGAGGCCGAAGTCGAGGCGATGCGCACGGCCGGCGGCTACGGTGTTGTCGAGGCGGAGCGTGAGGTCACCGAGAACATTGTCCTCGTCGGTGGAGAACGCGCCCGCCCGGGGCGCGAACACGGGCCCTCCCGCGGCCTCGCCCGTGCGCGTGATGTTCGACGACGACGACCGCTCGCGCTCCTCGTCGTACGTCGAGCGCCCCAGGGTGAGGCGGGTGTGGGCGCGCTCGCTCCAGCGGCGGCCCCAGGCCGCGCTGGCCCCTCGGTTCGCCCAGGACGCGAGATCGAGGTCGTCGATCGTGCCCGAGATCGTGAAGCCGGCGGCGCCGCCCAGCGGGGAGAACGACGGCAGCGACAGCGAACGCGAGGCGTCGAAGTCGTCGCGCCCGCCGTAGAGGCTGAGCTCGATGCGGTCCCGGCCCGACAGGTCGTAGACGAGCTTGCCGTTGACATCGAAGAAGTACGACTTCGGCGTGGCCTCGAAAGCGGCGAGCGGCCCGCCGCCGCCGCTGAACATCCGCGTGCCTGGGGGTGGTCCGCCCTCGGGCCCGGCAGCCCCACCCACAGGACGCAGGAACGCACCGCCGCCACCGCCACCCGGACCGCCACCGGGGCCGGGCGCGTCGTCGCCCTGGGCGAGGTCGAGGATCTTGTCGTAGAGCGGGCTCTGGAACGAGCGCCGGCCCGCGAGCAGCAGTGAGCCCTTGCCTCCCAGGGGCGCCGCCGCCACCACCCCCGCGCTCAGCAGGCTGAGGTTCGCAGTGCCGGTGAAGCGATCGGGGTGGCCGCTGCGCCCCACGAGCTCCATCACGCTCGACAGCCGTCCGCCGTATTTCGCTTCGTAGGCGCCCTTGCTGAGCCGGATCTCGTCGACGGCCTCCATGTTGAAGGCCGAGAAATAGCCGAACAGATGGTCGACGTGATAGACGGTAAAGCCGTCGTAGCTGACGAGGTTCTGGTCGGGCGTGCCGCCGCGGACGTAGAGACCCGACGAGGTCTCGTGGCTGCCGCTGATCCCGGGCAGCAGCTGCAGCGTACGGAAGATGTCGCGCTCGCCGAGGCTGGGCAGCGAGGCGATCTGCCGCGGCGAGATGACGATCTGGCTGGTGCCCGCGCCCGCTTGGAGCAGCGGCAGCTCGGCCGTCACGTCGACGCTCTCGGCGCGGCCACCCACCTCGAGCACGATGTCGAGGGCGTTGTCGCCGTCCACGAGGGTCAGCTCGTGCCGGGCCGGCCTGAACCCGGAGACTGTCACCACCACCGTGACCTTCATCTCCGGGGAAAGGCCGCCGAGCGCGTAGTGGCCCTGAGTGTCGGTGATGCTCACGACGGAAACGCCCTCCAGCCTCACGCGTACGTCAGGAAGGAGCGCACCGTCGGCAGCGCGGACGGTGCCGACCACCCGGCAGGGGGCGGCGACGAGCGGCGAAGACAGGGCGGCAACGAGAGCCGCGGCGGCGAGCAGGGTCTGGGCTTTCATCACGGTACGATTGCCGTCCGGCGCCGGCCGAGTTCCATTTCTTTTTTGCCGCGACTTCGCGGAACTTTTCGGGCGCCTGCTGCGAATCCGGTATGGAAATGGCGCCGACCGAGCCGACCGACGCCGAGCTGCTCCGCCTCGCCATGGCCGGCGACGAGGAGGCCTTCCTCGTCCTGTACGGGCGATGGCGGGCGCCCGCCTGGCGCTTCGCCCTGGCCACGAGCGGCTCGCGGGAGGCGGCGGACGACGTCACCCAGGAGGCGTTCTTGATCTTGCTGTCGGAAGGACACCGCTACGACCCGGAGCGCGGACCGCTGGGCGCCTACCTGCGCGGGATCGTCCGCCATCAGCTCCGCCGCCGCTGGCGGCGGGACAAACGTTACGTCGCGCTCCCCGAGGAGACGAAGGACTCGCGCGGTACCGGCGAAACGGCTCTCCTCGACGATCTCGCCCGGGCCCAGCACGTCGAGGCCACGCGGGCCGCGGTGGCGAGCCTGCCTCCGCACTACCGTGACGTGGTCGTGCTCTGCGACCTCACCGGCGTGGAATACGCCGCGGCCGCGCGGGAGCTCGGGCTGCCCATCGGCACCGTGCGCTCGCGCCTGGCCCGGGCGCGGACGCTGCTGGCACGCAAGCTCGCTCCGGGCAGCGCCACGCGCGGTTGGAGAAGCCTGCTATGGGGATGGAGCCTGTGAGCACCGACGACGTGCGCGCCGCGCTGGCCGCGCTGGCCGCGCTGGCCGCCGAGCTCGAGCGCGACTCGCCGCGGACGCACGGTGAGGAGGACCTGCGGCGGGCGTTTCGGGCCGGCCGGTCCGCACCGCCGCGCCGATCCCGCCGGGCGTGGCCGCTCGTCCTGGCGGCCGCCGGGCTGGCCGCGGTTGGCTTCGCCCTGATGCGACCGGCGACGCCGCCGCCGTCGCCCGCAGCGGCCACCGCCGCGGAGGCCGATCTCGTCTTCGCGTTGCGCCCCGGCGAGTCGGCTCTCGATCTCGAGGGCGGACAGCTCGTGCGCGTGCGGGTCTCGTCGGACGTGCTCCGGGCGATGGGCGTGGCCGTCGGCGATCGGGCGGCGGCGGACGTGGAGGCGGACGTGCTCGTGGGATACGACGGCGTGGCGCGGGCGGTCCGCGTCGCGCGGTCGGGCCGTGTCGACTGACGGGATCGGAGGAAAGTGATGCTGACGCAAAGGATGCTGGCGGCCTTCTTCGCGCTGGGCGCGGGATCGGTGGCGGCGCAGGAGATGCCGCCGCCCCCCGGCCGCGCCGGATTCTTCGTGCACCGCGCGGGCGTCGAGCTGAGCGGGCCGCCCGACGTGATGTTCCTCGGCGGCCACGGCGCCTTCGAGCGCGAGGTCGTGAAGGGCGCGCCGTTCACCGCCGATACCGTCACCGAGATCGCGCAGACTCTGGCCGACGGGAACCGCCTCGTCCGGAAGACCACCGGCCGCATGGCCCGCGACAACGAAGGCCGCGTCCGCCGCGAGCAGACGCTGGCCGCGATCGGCGGGCTGCTCGCCGGGCCCGAGCCGCCGCGTTTCGTGGTGATCCACGACCCCGTCGCGAAGCAGGTCTTCTTCGTGCACGACGACGTGCAGCGAGCGGTGCGCCTCCCGCGCGACGACGGTGGCCCTCCGGGACCGGACGGGCCGCGCGGGGACTTCTTCCACAAGCGCATCGACGGCCCCGCGCCGCTGCCCGAGCCGACCTCGGAGGCGCTGGGCACGCGCGACATCGAGGGCCTCCGCGCGGAAGGCTCGCGCCAAACGCTCGTGCTCCCCGCCGGCCACATCGGCAACGAGAAGCCGATCGAGGTCGTCTCCGAGCAGTGGCGGTCGGTCGAGCTCGACGTGATGGTGCGGACGCGCTACCAGGACCCGCGCTTCGGCGTCACGGAGTATCGGCTGGAGAACGTGCAGCGGGGAGAGCCGGACCCGTCGCTGTTCCAGGTTCCCGCGGGCTACAAGATCGACGACGGGCCGGGCGGCTTCGGTTTCAGACGAAACAAACGGTGATCGCCCCCAGCAGGGCGGCGATGAAGACGAGGAGGCGCGCGAGCGGGAACCCCGTCGGCTGAGCGGCGGCGATGCCGGCCAGGGCCGCCG
>Ga0114129_10009143_pt1 | contig 14127 bp, 20 predicted proteins | sample RhiMetdeltSRZDD1_FD_80071 | JGI IMG/M metagenome (GOLD analysis project Ga0114129, IMG submission 80071) | Populus rhizosphere microbial communities from Tennessee, USA - Rhizosphere MetaG P. deltoides SRZDD1 (version 2) (version 2) | ecosystem: Host-associated > Plants > Roots > Rhizosphere >... | reverse complement strand
CGCCCTTCGAGGACTTGCCCGGTATGGATCTTTTCGTGGTCGATGTCGTTGGTGAGGAGCGTCCACACATCCTTCCCTTGCGCACACGGGTGCGACGATGCCATCGCGAGTTCCCGATCCGACGCCTCGAGCAAGGCGTCCATAGTCCTCATCGTCTGCTCCATCAACTCACGGATCGCTCCCCGGACGGTCTCTGCCATATGTTCCTCCCCCTCTCGATCCACTACTGATCTCGCGATCTCCGACTGCTGAGGTGCTTTGCCGGGCAGCGTAGCACCGGCGACCTTGCGCGTGCTGAGGGCAGGAGAGGCGCCGGCACTCTTCGGCTGGCTCGGCGCCTCCCTCTTGACCTTCTAGCTACTGGAAGGCCTATCGTTGGGCGGGACTCAACCGAGGGAGGTAGTCTATGGCCCCCAGCCTCACGATCAGCCAAGTCGCCAAGACGAGCGGGGTAGCGGCGAAAACGATCCGGTACTACGAGCAAATCGGAGTATTGCCGGCCCCGAGACGCGCCGCGTCGGGCTACCGACTCTACGATCAGACCGGCGTGGAGCGGCTGCGGTTCATCCGTCGAGCCCGCTCTTTGGGGCTGCCGCTCCAACAGCTCAAGACACTGATGGACACACTCAATGGAGGCGGGCACCACCCTCTTCGTCCTCGGCTTCGCGCGTTGGTTCGGGCGCAGCTTGATGCGGTGACGAATCAGATCACCGAGCTGGAAAGGCTTCAGCAGCAACTCGAGCAGATCCTCCAACGAATGCGGACTTCGGTATACCGGACCCACGCAGGCGCGTGCCAATGCCTGGGAACGAAGAACGGTCCTGAGCGCTGACGTGGCCGGACCGATTGTAGCGTCCGAAGCGAGCCCATGACGCCGCCTCTCTCGGGGCGGGAGCAGCGGGTGCCGTCGGCGGTACTCGCAGCGGCGTTCTTGTTCAATCTCGGCCAGGGGGTTCTGCGGCCCGCGATGCCGCTCTACCTCCAGCGCACGTTCTCCGCGAACTACCGGATGGTGACCTTGATCCCCGTCGTATTCGGCGCCGGCAAATGGATCGCCAACATGCCGACCGGATACCTGTTGAACCGTCTCGGACGTCCGCTCATGGTTGGCGGGTTGACGCTGATCGCACTCATTGATGTCCTCAGCGTCGTGACTTCGCGGTTCGAGGTATTCCTCGGGTTGCGGGCGCTGGGCGGACTGGGTTGGGCCATGTTCGCGACCGTTGCCACGACCGCCACCGTCAGCGTGCCGGCGCCGCAAGGCAGAAGCCGGGCGGTCAGCTTGCTCCTGATGAGCGAGACATCGGGACTGTTGCTGGGCAGCGCCGCCGGCGGCTGGCTCTATGAAGGAATTGGAGTCGCCAGCCCATTTCTCTTCGAGGCCGCGTGCATGGTCGTGGCGGCGCTCGCGGTCTTACGTTGGGCATCACTTGCTTCCGCCACACCGTCCCGGCAGCGATCGCCGAATCGACGCGCTCTGAGCACAATGCTGCACACACCGGGTGTGCTTCTCATGGGTGTGACGAGCGCCCTGTTGACGGCCATTCAGGTCGGTGTTCTCGTGTTCCTGTTCCCTCTCTACCTGTTTACGCGCGCGGGTCTTGGCCCGAAGGCCGTCGGCACTGTCGTCAGTCTAAGCGTGCTCGGACGACTCATGGCGTTATGGCTAGGCGGCACCGCCTCGGATCGGCGGGGTCGCATGCGCGTGCTGCTTCCAGGCTTACTCGTCTATGCCGCGTTGCTGGCTGGGACGTCGCAGCTCACGCAGCCGGTCGGCCTCGGCATCTGCAGCTTCGCGGTCGGGGCAGCGGCCGGCTTCGTGGCAGCAATTCCGACCGCGCTCACGAGCGATCAGGTCGAGCGCTCACTCCAGGGCATCGCGATCGGCTGGCTGCGGACGATGAGCGATGGTGGTCAGATCGTTGGGCCTCTCGCGATGGGTGCGCTCGCCGACGTCCTTGACCTTTCTGCTCCGTTTCTGGTTGGGGCCGTCCTGCTCGCGGGAGCAGCATGGCAATGCCGCCGTCAGGCCAACACCATGTCGCCCGCCGGGAAGGATTCATGACAACACCTAATGGGCGGGTGATGTTCATCGCGGCGCATCCCGACGATCCTGATTTCTTGGCTGGCGGCACCGTCGGCCGGCTGGCCAAGGAGGGCCGGGAGGTCGCCTACGTGATTCTGACCAATGGCAACAAGGGATCGGGTAATCGCAGCGTCACGTCGGAGCAGCTCGCATCGATTCGCGCAGAGGAACAGCGACGAGCCGCCCAAGTGCTCGGCGTGGGGGACGTCGAGTTCCTCGGCTACGAGGATGGCGAGTTGGAAGACACGCGCGATCTCAGGCGCGATGTCACTCGTGAGATTCGTCGATGGCGACCCGACCTCATCATCACCCTGAATCCGCACCGCACGTACAACAACTTCCCCGGGTTGGCATCGAGACCACCGGGTTACCGGGCGCGTGGTCCTCGACTGCGTCTACCCCCTCGCGCGAGATCATCTGGCTTTTCCGGAACTGCCTCGCGAGTACGAGCCTCATAGCGTTCGTGAGGTGCACTTCATCCAGTGGGAACAACCGCGTCTCTTGATCGACATCTCCGAGACCATGGAACTGAAGCTCGAGGCGATCCGTTGCCACGCGAGCCAGATCGGTGACTTCAAGGACTTCGAGGCTCGCATACGGAATCGCGCCGCCATCCTTGGGAAAGAGAAGGGATATGCCTATGCGGAGGGGTTTGACCAGATCGTGGTGCCGGGCTGACGGTTGACCGACGTCGACTCCTGGTACCAGCGATCACCCAGACTTCATCCAGGAATTACCCAGCAAGTTGCTCCCATCCAGCGGCTCGGTAGCCCAAGCCGGGCGACACGAGTCCTGATCGAGTCTTCCTTCTCGGCCCGCGAAGCGCGTTCCTCTCGGCCAGTTCGGCCGCCCGAGAAATCGCGAGACTCACTAATAGGAGACTCACACTAATATAGGTGCAGCCGTCGGGTGTCGCCCCGGCGCGGCTAACGAGACCGAATGTCGACCGACATCGTGGCGGGCGCAGATCTCGCGGGTATTTTCTCCGCTGTTCGGCATAGGCGTTTCCGGCCGCTTTGGACGGCGTCGATCCTGTCGGGCGTCGCCTACATGACCGCGCTCACGGCGCGGGGCTGGGTGGCGTTCGACCTGCACCACCACTCAAGCACTGTCGGCCTCGTGGTGTTCGCCTCCTTCCTGCCATCGCTCATCATCACCCCGTTCGCTGGTGTCTTCGCCGACCGTTTCGATCGGCGGACGATGTTGCTCGCGCTGAATGCGATCGGCCTGTTCTCGAGCCTCGGGCTCGCCTGGTTCGCTTGGGCGGGAGGCCAGGAGGCCTGGCCGCTCGTCGCGTTCTCCTTCATCCACGGTGCGTCCCGCTCGTCGAGCACGCCGGCGGAGCAGGCGATGCTCTCCAGCCTCGTCCCGGAGCGCGACCTGCTCAACGCCGTCTCCCTTCTCCAGGGGAACGTGAATGGCGCCCGGCTGGTGGGGCCGCTGCTGGCCGCGCCCTTGCTCCATGTCGGCGGTGGCGCTGGCGCCTTCCTCGTCGCGGCCGCGCTCTCCGCCTTGGCCATCTGGCAGATCGGGGTGCTCGGCGAGGTGCCGCACCAGCGCAGCGGCTCGGACCACAACCCGCTTGCGCAGTTCGCGCAGGGGGTCCGGTACGCTATCCATGCCCGGTCGTGGCTTCGCTGATCACGCTCATCTTTCTTCACTGTGCCTTCACGATGGGCTACGATGCGGCCCTTCCCCGGTTGGCATCCGATCTGCGCGGTGCGTCCGGCACGGCCTATAGCCTGCTCGTGATGGCGATCGGCATTGGCTCGCTCATGGGCGCCTTTCTCCTTGCGGGCTTCGCGCAACGGGCCCACTGCGGGTATCTGCTCTTCGCGACGGGCATCCTCAGCGGGCTGACGCTCGTGCCCCTGGGCTACATCGTCTCCTGGCCCGGTGCGATGCTCGCGGCGGCGGCGGTCGGCCTGACACAGTCGATGTTCATCGCGCTGACGACGACCTTGCTCCAGATCGCCACCCCCGATCACGTTCGCGGCCGGGTGCTGGCGTTGTACTGGGGGTCGAGCGGGGGGGTGATGGCCTTTAGCAACCTCGCCACCGGCGGTCTGGCCGACGGGTTCGGCGCCGGGACGATGATCGCCTTGCCGGGTCTCATCTTCATCGCGGTGACCGTCCTCACGCTGTGCTTCTTGCCTATGCGTGAGATCTATGGCCGTCGCATGATCACCGCCGCTCTTCCATCGGCTCATGGCGCTGACCGCGGCGTCCGAGTCGGCTAGTTAGTCACGGTGGCCGCGCCCGCCGAGGTGGTGACCCTTTTGATGTGGAAATTGAGAAATTGACGCGCCCTTCCGACCAGACGTTTTCAAGCCGGAATCTCCCACGTAGGCCGGCGTCGACCGAAACAGAGATTTCGCTGACTGATGGGATCGATTGCCCGTCCATCGGTCACGTGGATTGTCGCCAGCGCGCGGCCGTGTACGCTACCGACAGGCCGCAGCCGATCTGATTCGTGAAGCTTTGGCTCGCAAACTCCGCCGCGCCGATGACGAGCCGGCAACCGAGGGCCATCGCGTCGGCGATTCGTCGCTGAATCAAGGCTCGATGCAACCCGAGACCACGGAACGCGGGAAGGGTCCCCGCACTCTCGAGGTACGCGATCTCTCCACTCCAGTACAACATCGCCTGCGCGGCCGGCTGTCCCTCGACGTATGCCAAGTACAGCCGGCGGCCTGGCGTGCCCAGCCACGTTCGACGCAGCGGACGGCGGCGATCAATGATGGCCGGCGGGACCCCATAGGCGCCGAGGTTGATATCGATATGAGCATCCAGTTCTTCGGTACTTGAGACTTCCCGTACGTCAGCGGTGGTGACGGGATCGATGCGTAGCGGCAGCGGCGACCAGGCTATCGCCTGGAAGTCGGTGTGGCGTAAACCGTGCTCGCCCAGCACGTCTGCCTGCTCCGCCGTGAACCCGTGAGGAACGATACGAACGCACGCCGGGACCTGATGGGCTCTGAAAAAGTCGATCACTCGTCGCACGGCCTCCGCCGACTGACCGGTCAGGCCGTAGGTCTGGGTTGCCCATCCTTCGCGCGGGTTGGTCGAGAGCATGGCGAGGATCGATCCGTCTTGAAACAGGGCATATCCTTCAGGGTTACCGGGAATTCGGAGGCTATGCGTGATCAGCGACGCGACCGATTCGGCCATGAGTTGCTCGAACCGGCGCACGAGATCTCCCGTCAGCTTCACGTCGATCCCTTCTCTGGGCGCCACCGAGGACGTCATGCTGCCACCGCCCAATCGCGGAGCACGGCGGCGATCTTCCGCCAACCGTCGATCCGTCGCAACTTGATCTGCCCGCTCGCCACGAGGCTGAAGAGCAGAACAAGGGCCGCGTCTTCCGTGGGGAGGGAGCCTTGCGTCTTCACGCGTCGCCGGAACTCTTCGTGGAGTCGTTCAATCGTGTTTGTAGTCCGCAACGTCTTCCACTGCGTTTTCGGGAAGGTTAGAAACGTCAGGAGTTCGTCGCCGCCTTCGCGCAGGCTCGTGACCACACCGGGGCATCGTTTGCCCCAGGAGCGCTCGAACGCTGCCCAGGCGCCACGCGCGGCCTCGAGACTCGCGGCGTACACGATGCGATGGAAGTCATCACGGATCTCCGCCAGCGCGTGCTTCGGCGCTTTCCGTTCGAGATTGCGTAGCTTGTGGACGCAACAGCGCTGCACGGCAGCACGGGGCCACACCTCACTGACTGCACGCCGCAGCCCGGCGTTGCCGTCGATCACCGCGAGCACCGGCGCGCGCAACCCGCGCGCGACGAGATCGGCGAGGCAGCCCTTCCACGTCGCGAACGACTCGCCGCCGCAGAGGTCGAGAGCGAGGAGCTGCTTACGGCCGTCGCTCAGGACGGCGACAACGCCCAGCACCGGCACGCTGACCACCTTCCCGGCGCTCCGGACACGCAACGCAAAGCCATCCAGGTAGAGATAGATGACGTCGAGGTCGGCCAACGACCGCGTCCGCCATGTTTCCAGACTGCTCTTCAGGGTGGCGATCACGCGCGACACGGCGCTCTTCGAGAGCGGCGCGGTCTTGAGAAGCGGCTGAAGTGCCCCACGAATGCGGCGGGTGTTGCCCCCGGCCAAATACGTCGCGACGATCGCTTCATTCACTTCCGGCATCCGCCGCTGATACCGCGGCACGATCCGAGACGTCCACTCTTCCGCGCCGGCGAACAGGGTCGCGCGTGGCAGGGTGAGGGCGACCGGCCCCGTGGGTCCCGTCAGTGTGCGCGTCTTGGCGCCGTTGCGATAGCCGCATCGAAGTTCGTTGCGCTCGTAGGGAATCACGCCGAGCGCGGCCCTTAGCTCCTCGTGCACGGCCGTCTCGAGTGCGACGCGAACGTGCTGATGGATCAGCCCGCTAAGAGAAGTAGACTCAAGCTCCTGCGGTCGCGCAGCTTCCCTGATACGCTTCGCCATGGCGCGTTCCTCCGGTGGCCGCCTGCCAGGGCGGCCGGCTGATCGTGCACTTCACCAACCGGAAGAATGCGCCACTTCTCTTTTTCCACATTACTCGGGACGCCACCCGTCGCGGGAGTTCCGCGAGGAGTCATCGACAATCTTCACCTTGGAAGTACTGCTTCGACGGACATAGACAAACGGCCGCTGAGGAGTTGGATCTTCGGGATTCGAGGGTTTCGCGTCGCTCATCACAACTCTCCTTCCTGCTTCGTTTCGAGGAGAAGCTCTGACGGCTTCACTTGATCTCCAGACTCGAGTCGGGTATCTTGGATCCATGGATCCAAGACTAGCCGTAGAAATCGTCCGTGACCTGGAGGAAGACATCCGCCAGGGGCGGCTTCAGGCCGGATTGGTCCTGCGGCAGGAATCGTTGGCAACGCGGTTCGGGGTCAGTCGTCAGCCCGTCCGTATGGCAATCGAGATGCTGCGGGCATCCGGCGCAGTCGCGCTCAGACGAGATCGCAGCGTCGAGGTCGTCGGAAGCTCCGCGCAGGGCCGTCGCGACCTCCTCGCGGTGCGCACCCTGATCGAACGCGAGGCGCTGACGCTTGCGATGCCGTGCTTCGAAGACCGAGACCTTCTTAAGGCGCGGCACGTGCAGGAGCAAATCGAGATCGAGAGGGATCCGAAACGTCTCGAAGAGCTGGACTGCGTGTTTCATTCGGCGTTGTACCAATCCTGCGGCAACGCGCGGCTGCTTAGGCTTATCGAGGAACTCCGACGTGAGGATCGCCGGCCGTATCATGAGCAGCCAGTTGGCTCACCGGCGCGCGCGCTATGGTCCAAACAGCATCGCAAGCTGCTCCGCGCCTGCGCGGCCCGCGACGCTGCAATTGCCGTGGCCGCTCTCGAAACGCATCTAGCGCCATTGCAAACGACGTAGGAATGGACGGCACGACAAGCTTTCGTAATCGCACAATGCTGCAGAACCGCGGTGTAATGCACCTGTCGGGAGGCAGAGGATGGGGGATGGAAACAAGATGCCGGGCGCGCTAACTCTCCACGAGGCGGAACGTCTGGTGAAGCACTATGAGGATTTGGCGGGAAGTGGGAGCCCTGATCGGATAGCCGAATCGTTCGCGCCAGACGTGATCGTCCGCTTCGCCGATTTCCCCGAGATGCACGGCCTCGCCGAGCTCAAGCGCTTTCTTGCTGCGCGCATTGCACGGCAGAGGAACTATCGATTGACGAAGCGGCTGCGTGCCGTCGCCGGGGACGTCATCATCTGCTCCTGGGATGGCGCTTGGGAGGATGGGCACGATGGTCGCTCGATGGAAGGTAGCGGGGTGGAGCTGATGACTCTGCGTGACGGCAAGATCACCGTGTGGGAAGCCGTCTTCAATGTCTGGGAGCTAGGCAAGAGCGGGGCGCTGCCGATCGTCTGAAAGAGCAGGCCGCGCTGCTTCACGGCACGCTCAGCAATGCGCCGGGCTCGAGGCCGGAGGTCCTTAAGGATGACCGATGTGCTCTATCTCGACGACTTCATGGTCGGGTTGAAATTCGAGTCTGCCATGAAGCTGGTCGATGAAGGCGAGGTTAGAGCATTCGCTGAGACCTTTGACCCGCAGCCGTTTCATCTCGACCATGCGGCCGCGGCGAAGAGTGTCTTCGGCCGACTCGCAGCAAGCGGCTGGCATACTGCCGCGATGACGATGCGGCTCTTTGTCGACAGCGAATGTCGCATCGCCGGGGGCATCGTGGGAACCGGGTTCGATGAGTTCCGCTGGATGCAGCCCGTCTATCCTGGCGACACGCTTCGGCTTGCAAGCGAGGTGATTGAGATCAGGCCGTCCCGATCGAAACCGGAGCAGGGCCTCGTCAAGGTGAGGATTATGACACTTAATCAGCGGATGGAGCCCGTCCAAATTCTGTTGGCGAACCTCGTCGTGCCGCGCCGACCGAGAACCTAACTGCGCCGCAATGGCGCGAACCGGAGAGCTCAGCGATGGACGTCTACCACATCTGGTTCAACCTCAAGGACGGCGTTCGCGACACCGATTTCGCCGTGAGCGCCCACGCTTATCTTGATCATCTCAAAGGCGAAGGCGCGGTCGTCGGTTACCGCGTCACCCGGCGCAAGCTCGGCCTCGGCCCTCCGCAATTACCGCTATGGCACATCACCCTTGATTTTCAGAACATGGCGCAGCTGGACGACGCGTTCGGCCGCGTGACCATGCGCGCCGATCCTGTCGAGAGCTTCCACCACGCGGTCAATTCCAAGGTCCAAGACATCTTCTTTGCGCTCTATCGCGAGTTCCCCGATCCCGGCCGGGTGATCGGGCAGGAGAAGTTCTAGGAGCGGGGCAATAAGACCCTGGGAGAATCAATGTCCGCATACGTCATCGTTGACATCGAGATAACTGATCCGGTTGGGTACGAAGACTACAGGAAGCTTGCGTATCCGGTTATTGCCGCGTACGGCGGCAGGTATATTGTACGCGGTGGCGCGACCGAATCGCTCGAAGGCGACTGGAAGCTGACCCGATTGGTGATAGTGGAGTTTGAAAGTATGGCGCGCGCAAAGGAGTGGTACAACTCGATTGAGTATCGCCCCGCACTCGAAGTGAGCCGAAAGTGCGCCAAAAGAAATCTGATTGTCGTCGAGGGATTGCCCACGTGACGAGCAGGGATTCTTCCTGTGGGCGACTGTACTCACCTATGGAGGCGTTGGCGATGATCGCGGTAATCTTTGAAACTTGGCCGATGAATGCACGAAAATACATCGACATGGGGGAGGCTCTCCGATCGCATCTGGAGACCCTGGAGGGGTTTATCTCGATCGAGCGCTTCCGAAGCGTGAACGACCCAGCGAAGCTTGTTGCGCTCTCGTTCTGGCGGGACGAAGCCGCCGTCGCCGCGTAGCGCAACAATGAGGTCCATCGCCTCATTCAGGCGAAGAGCCGACAGGATGTCTTTCGCGACTATCGGCTTCGGGTCGCTGCAGTACTGCGAGACTACGGAATGTTCGAGCGTGAGCAGGCGCCCCGGGACAGCCGCGTAGCACACGAGTGACCCGAGGCGTGACGAGCATGACGGCGCCAAAAGATTCGCCCGGAATACGCCTCACCGTATGTGAGTTCCCCGACGAGATCGAGCGCAAAGAGTCTGCCTGGACCTCATTGATCAGCTATGTCAGGGAAGCAGGTTCGCAAATCGTCGTCCTCCCCGAAATGCCCTTCTGCGAGTGGATCTTTGTCGGCGATGCCATCGACACTGCGGCTTGGCGGCACGCTGTCGAGGCGCACGACCAGATGATCGGGCGCTTGAGTGAGTTGAATGTTCCTTGGATCATGAGCTCGCGACCAATCGAGCGGGATCAAAAGCGACTGAATGAGGCGTTCATCTGGTCGGCGCAAGACGGCTACCGCGCGGTGCGGTGCAAATGGTATCTGCCGAACGCCCCGGTGGCGAGAGAGAGCTTGTGGTTTGACCAAGGGGACAAGCACTTCGAGCCGGCGCCTGTCGCCTCGCTCCGAGCGGGCTTTCAGCTCTGCAGTGAAATGATGTACCCCGAACATGCGCGCGAACTGGGACGAGCTGGCGCTCACCTGATCGCGCAACCACGTGCCGCCGGTGCCGGACATCGTTGGTATACGGCGGCCGCGATGTGCGCCGTCACCTCCGGTTCCTTCGTGGCATCCGCCAATCGCCGGTCCACGACGCGTAACTGGTTCGTTGGCGGTAGCTGGCTCATTTCGCCAGAGGCGGAGCTTCTTGCGGCCACGAACGCGGATCAGCCGTTCGCGACCGTGGTGATCGACGTCCACGCCGCAGAGCTGGCGAAGCGACGATATCCACGCGACTTGTACACGATGTATCAAGATGCAGCGGTCAACGCATAGCTCTTGGGCGGTTCACGCTATCGGCTCCTCGGGTATCGCGAGCCTCGAGGCGAGGCACGCTCTGGAGAGTGACAATGCTCCGTACTTCGCTCTGTAATGTGTTGGGGATCGAAGTTCCGATCATCCAGGCCGGGATGGGTCGCTGCACCTCCGCAGAGCTGGTGGCCGCCGTATCGGACGCTGGCGGCCTCGGAAGCCTTGGATGCGATCTCCGACCGGTCGAAGATCTGGCCCTGCAATTGTCGCGGATCCGAGCACTCACGAACCGACCATTCGCTGTGAATCACCTGCTGCTCACACTCAATCAAAAGGCCTTCGCTGCTACCCTGCACGCCAAGCCGCGAGTCATCTCCTTCACAGGAGGGGACCCCGGCGATCTTGTTGCCCGTGCTCACGATGTTGGCTCTCTCGTCATCCACCAGGTCCATACCGTGGAGCAGGCTCTGCAAGCTGTTGACCGCGGCGTAGACGCCATCATCGCCCAAGGGGGTGAGGCCGGCGGGAACAGCGGTGCAGTCGGCGCATTGGCTCTCGTTCCGCAGGTTGTCGACGCAGTGAGGCCAATCCCTGTCATCGCGGCCGGCGGCATTGCAGAGGGTCGTGGCTTGGCGGCCGCACTGGCGTTGGGTGCGCAAGCGATCAACATCGGCACGCGGTTCCTGGCCTCGCGGGAAGCGCCGATTAGCGAAACCTGGAAGCAACTCATCGTCAGAGCAACATCAGATGAGGTAATCAAGTTCGACGCATGGAACACGATCAATCCGCCACGCGTACGCGGCTATGGCACTGGTGTCCTTCGGGTGATTCGCACGCCCTTTGTCGATCGATGGCAAGGGCGCAGTCAGGAAGTCGCCCAGGAGTTGGATGGCATACGAAGCGAGGTCTCCGCGGCAGCGAAGCAGGGTCTTCTGCATGAACTGGTCCCGATAGCGGGTCAGAGTGCGGGTTTGGTTCACCAGATTCTTCCCGCTGCAGAAATCGTGCGCAGGATTATCGCGGAGGCGCGAACAACACTGCAGCGGTGTGCGGAACTATCAACGGAGCCCTATGGCGTCTGATTGTTCAGGGCATTCCCATCACCGATCGCCGACCACGCTAGCCCCAACCAATACCGTGCGCCTGCCCCATGGGCGGACGCCGTCTCTCGACCGCGCCCATCTCGGTCCCCGACAGGTTCTACCTGCAGGGCGTCGCCCTTCCTCGCCTCGCCGGCAAATCGCGGTTGACGACCAGAATGCGCGCAATCGCTTTGACCGCGCACCATCTCCCACCCCGAAACAGGCCGAGTCAGGAACAAGAGCGACATATCAACAGATAACGTCGAACCCGCCGCCGGTACGCCAGAACGTGAAGTGACGCACGCATTGCTGGAGGCAGGGTGGAGGAGCCATGGCCCGCATCGAGGGTGTTGAGCCCACTCGTGTCACCGACGAATACACCGCCAGAGTGCTTGCGGCGCAAACCAAGGCGTGGGGGGCGCCGTTGCTCAATCATCTGGTCTATGCCCGTCGTCCGTCCATCTTCCGCGAGGCCCGGGGCATGTGGGCCGGCATCGACGGCTCGGGGTTGATCGACGGCAAGCTCACCGCGCTGCTCAATCGCCGGGTGGCGGCGCTGAATGGCTGCGAGTTCTGACAGGACATCAACGCTGCCGTCGGCAGCCAGCTAGGCCTCTCGGACGAAAAGATCCTGGCCCTGGCCGATTACGCGCTGAGCCCGCTGTACAGCGAGGCGGAACGGACCGCGCTGGAATACGCCGATTGCATGACGCTCAGCGACTGGGAGGTCAACGACGAGCTCTTCGCGCGGCTGCGCCGCATCTATGACGACGATGCGCTGGTGGAGTTGACCGCGATCATCGCCTGGGAGAATGCCTCCAGCAAGTTCAACCGCGCCTTGCGGATCCCGTCCCAGAGGCTGTGGAAGCGCGCCTGAGGCGCTGAACGGAGGAACGCGTGCTTCACCCATGCGGCGCCGGGATGAGACGGCTGGATCTCGCCCGGGACCTACGGCGCCGACCCGAGGCCGGCATTCGATAACGCAATCGGTGTGGATTCTCGCCTTTCCTGGCTGCCAGATGCTCGACGTGATCGGCCCCTACGAAATGTTCGCCCTCGCCAATCAATTGGCCGACGCCGGCCCACCGCGCTACGCCTTGCCGGTTGTGGCGCCCAACCGGGGACCGCTTGTCGCCTCAAGCAGGTTTGATATCGGTGATTGCGGGCCGGCGATATGACCCAGCGACCAAGGACGGCGGCGATGTTTCAAGGAACTTTCTGCTGCATGTTTTAGTCGCGTCGTCCTTTCAGGACGCTGCTGATCCGCAACCGGCTAAGAGATTTAGCGAAAACGTGATCGCGACTCAAACACGGGTTCGAATCCCCTTGGGGCCACCACTTCAAGTTCATTCGTCTTCAGCGATTTCTAGCGATCTTCGGGGGTGAGGCTGATCACCCCCGAATACCGCAAAATCACCCTGAATCACCCCATCGAATGGCAACGAGATGGCAACGGCTTGGAGCCTGTCCATACCGCGAGGCTATGTAGTGAAACAGCGCCGACCCTAGTCGAAACAGCGACCGGCGCGTCGGTTATCTGCGGTTATTCGCCGTCAACGGTCAGCATCTTGCCAGCAGCTCGACCGCCGCCAGCGACAGCCTCGGGCGCGAACTCCCGCACGTGGCGCACGGCCAGAAAAGCGGCCGCGAGCAGAACGGAGTGATGCAACAAGTTCTTTGGGCGGTTCATTTCGATTCCTCCTGTGCCGTGTTTATGTCGCCTACACTCCCAACAGCTGGGTGATCGAAGACGACTACGTCAGCGAGTTCCGTTACGAGGGGCACCCGCTCGAGGCGCTGCAGTCGCTCGACCGCGACGGCCGCGTGGTCTACGTCGGGACGTTCTCAAAGACGCTCTTCCCGGCGCTGCGGGTCGCGTACCTCGTGCTGCCCCGCTCTCTCGTGCCCGCCTTCGTCGCCGCCAAGTGGGCGACTGACCGCTTCTCGGCCACGCTCCCGCAGGAGGCGCTCACCGACTTCATCACGACCGGCCAGTTCGAGCGCTACTTGCGACGCGCCGGGAATCGGAACGCCGCGCGGCGCCACGCGCTGATCGGCGCGCTGCGCCAGCACTTCGCGATCGTGTAGAGATCGCCGGCGAGAACACGGGCGTGCATCTGGTGGTGTGGCTGAACGACGTGCGGCCGCGCGATCTGACGGCCCTCATCGCGCGCGCGCGAGCCGCCGGTGTCGGTCTCTACTCCGTCGCGCCCTTCCACACGAGTCCGCCGCCGCGCGCGGGCCTCCTCTTCGGCTACGCCTCCGTGACGGAAGGCCGAGATCCGCGCCGGAATCCGCCGGCTGGCGGACATCCTCTAGGCGCCTCGATCGCGGGCCGGCCGTGGCGACGGCGCGCGTCGTCAGCGTGCCGCCGTGAGCATGATCTCAACGAGCAGCCCGGGTGCGGTCAACTCCGCCTGGACGCAGGCGCGGACGGGCGGATTCTGCGGATCCACCCACTCGTTCCAGGCCAGGTTGTGTTGCCGGAACAACCGAATGTCGGACAGCCACACCTGCGCGGTCAGCGCCCTCGACTTGTCCGTCCCGGCGCGCCTGAGTAGCTGATCGATCCGCTCGAGGGCGAGCTTGGTCTGGGCCGTGACGTCCCCGCCCGGGTCGCCGGTGATCCCGCAGATGTAGACCCGATCGCCGTG
>Ga0114129_10009142_pt1 | contig 14128 bp, 12 predicted proteins | sample RhiMetdeltSRZDD1_FD_80071 | JGI IMG/M metagenome (GOLD analysis project Ga0114129, IMG submission 80071) | Populus rhizosphere microbial communities from Tennessee, USA - Rhizosphere MetaG P. deltoides SRZDD1 (version 2) (version 2) | ecosystem: Host-associated > Plants > Roots > Rhizosphere >... | reverse complement strand
TTCACACCGGCGGTGACGTTCTTGAGGCCTTCGCGGAAGATCGCCTGAGCAAGGACGGTGGCGGTGGTGGTGCCGTCTCCGGCGAGGTCGGAGGTCTTGGTGGCGACCTCTTTGACCATCTGTGCGCCCATGTTCTCGAGCGGATCCGAGAGCTCGACTTCCTTGGCGACGGTGACGCCGTCCTTGGTGACGGTCGGTGCGCCGAATTTCTTGTCGATGACGACGTTGCGGCCCTTGGGTCCGAGCGTGACCTTCACGGCCTCGGCGAGCTGGTCGACGCCGCGCTTCAAGGCCGCGCGCGCGTCGGTGTTGAAATGAAGTTCCTTGGCAGCCATATGGACGTTAGCTAGTGGTTGGTGTCGTTAGGTGGGACGCGGGCGTGGCGTCAGCTGATGACGGCGAGGACGTCGCTCTCACGCAGGATCAGGAGCTGCTCGCCATCGATGGTGACTTCGGTGCCGCTGTACTTTCCGTACAGGACCTTGTCGCCGACCTTGACGTCCATGGGAACGCGCTTGCCTTCGTCGAAGCGGCCCGGGCCAACGGCGACGATCTCGCCTTGCTGCGGCTTTTCCTTGGCGGTGTCCGGGATGTAGAGACCACCGCGCATCTGCTCGGTCTCTTCCAGTGCCTTGACGACGACGCGATCAGCCAGCGGGCTGACCTTCGTCGAAGCGGCGCTCTTCGTGGCCATAGGGTGCACCCCTCGTTGCGTGGGTTGAGTAGGAAGTGGTGGACGACTCGCTAGCACTCACTAAAGCCGAGTGCTAACGGACGCGCAAATTAACGACCTCACACCCACAACGTCAAGCCCTCAGCGCGTTCGCCAAACTGCAACCAAATCGTTGCAGTACAGAGCTTTACACTTCACGCCGCGGCCGACGCGAACTCGTGTGCGATACGGAGACCGTTCAACGTCAGGTATGGCTCGATGAGATCGAACTCCTCGCACAACGGCTCGAACACGCTCGCGAGCCCGCCCGTCGCAACAACAAGCGGCACAGTGCCTCCAGGCCACTCGGCCTTGATCCGCCTGACGAGTCCATCGATCGCTTCCGCGTTCCCAAATACGACGCCAGAGCGAATGCAGTCCTCCGTGCGACGACCGATCACGCGCGCTGGTGCAGCGATCTCGGTTGCGGGCAGCTTGGATGTGCGACGAAACAGCGTCTCCGCCGACGTCCGAACACCGGGCGCGATGACCCCGCCCAGGAACACGCCATCAGCCGTTATGCAGTCGTACGTGGTGGCGGTGCCGAGGTCCACTACGATCGTGTCGCGGCGGTAGATGCGGCTTGCCGCGAGCGTGTTGATCAGTCGGTCTGCGCCGACCGTGAGCGGCTCTTCGACGTCGAGCCGGATGGGCAGCGGTGAGCTCGCGTCGATGATGAGCGGCTTCGCGCCTACTGCCTGTTCGCACGCCTCAGCCAGCGGCGCGGTGAGCGCCGGTACGACGGAGCCGATCGCGGCACGATCGATGGCCGCGCGATCGACTCCGTCGCTGGAGAGCAATGCTCGAATGAGCAGCGCGATCTCGTCAGGCGTCCGATTGACGTCCGTCGTCACACGCCAATGACCGCGTAACGCCTCACCGTCGAACAAGCCGACCGTCGTTTCGGTGTTCCCGACGTCGAACACGAGGATCATGGAACTGCCCCCGCGAAAGTAAGTGAGCCATCACGGAACGCTCGTACACCGGCGGACGTCTCGATGAGCAGCTCGCCAGACGAAGTGATGCCGCGCACCTGGCCTGGAGTTGGATCGACGCACGCGCGCCCGGCTGCCATGTCGCGGGTCGCGAACTCGGCCAGCTCATCCCGGGTGAGCACGCCGAGAGCGCGCGCGGCAGCGCGCACTGCGGGAACGAGCTCGCACAGGACGTCGACCCGCTCGGCCCCAGGCCGAAGCGCCGCCGCGTTCGCAACCCCGCTCGGATCGCGAACGTTGACGCCAATTCCGACGGCCACCCAATCGATGCGGTTCGCTCGCCACCTCGCTTCGACGAGAATCCCGGCGAGCTTGCCGTCACCCGAGTACAGGTCATTCGGCCATTTGAGGCGAACGGGCACAGTACACCAGCGATCGAGCGCACGCGCGGCGCGAAGCCCCAGGCGAATCGAGAGCACATCCAGCGCTCTCTCATCGTTAGGCCGTTCGATCACCGTCATCCAGATGCCCTGCCGACTCTCCGATGCCCATCGCCGGCCGTTTCGGCCGCGGCCCGACGTCTGTCGGTCCGTGAGCACGATCGTTCCAGCCGGCGCATCCACCGCCGCGAGGCCATGCGCGTCATCCATCGTCGACGCCGTCGAGTCGAACACGATGACTCGCGGCACATCGAGAAGTCGAGCGAGCGTCGTGGCGTCACGCCCGTCGTACTTCGCGAGCTCAGCCACGCGTTGCCAGCAGTGAGAGGATCACGACCCCGAGCACGAGACGGTACAGTGCGAACACGCCGAAACTGTGACGGCTCACGTATCTGAGCAGCACCGCAATCGCGAGCCAGCTGCTGATCGCTGCCGAGATGACGCCCGCAATGAGCGTGGGCGAGATCCCCTCTGCGCGAAGGAGAGAGGGAACTTTCAACACCGCGGCGGCCGCAGTGACGGGCATGCTCATGAGAAAGCTGAACAGCGCGGCGCTCTGCCGGTCCAGCTTCAGCGCGCGACCCGCAGTCATGGTCGACCCGGAACGCGAGACGCCGGGAACCAGCGCGAGCACCTGCGCAAGCCCGATCAACACCGAGTCGCGGAGCTTGAGCGCCGACAACGGCCGGCTCGTGTTCGCGTAGCGGTCGACCGCCCATAACAGCACGCCCATCACCATCAGGGTGACGGCCATGAGCGCGGGTGAGCGAAACGTCGTTTCAGCGTAATCCTCGAGCAGAACGCCGGCGACTGCCGCGGGAATCGTTGCCACGACGAGAAAGAGAAAGCGCCGCTTCTCGTCGGTGTCGGCGCGTCGGGTTCGGACCAGGTCGATCGCCGACCGGGTGAGACGCACCCACTCGGCGCGAAAGTACCATAGCACCGCCACGAGCGTTCCAACGTGAAGTGCGACGTCGAACGCGAGGCCGGGATCGGACCACCCAAACACCCAGGGCGTGAGGACGAGATGCGCGGAACTGCTGATAGGAAGAAACTCGGCGAGTCCCTGGACCAGCCCGAGGACCACCGCCTGAAACACGGTCATGGAAAGCTTGATGATTGTGAATGAGGGCAGTCACCACCGGGCACTGAAGACGAACGCCACCATGGCGACGACCATCGCCGACTTCAGCAATCGTGCGGTGCCGCGCTGACCGCTCAGCACGCGGCGCGCTGCCACGAGGCAGAGCGCGACGGCAGGAAGCACCACGATCGCGAAGGTCGGTCGGTGTACCGCAAACGGTGTCAGGGCCACCACGAACAGCGCGACAGAAGTTACAACGACGAGTCGCGCGGCGCCCGGGCCTGCTCGAAGTGGAAGCGTACGGCGATGGCTCGCGTCGCCGTCGACATCGTCGAGATCTTTCGCGATCTCGCGCGCGAAGTGAAGTGGGACGCCGACGAGAAAAAGTGGTATGCCCGCCTTCGGTAATCCCGCGCTCCACGCGCCGAACAGGAACGGGAGCGATGCGACCACGGCGACGACGACGTTACCCGGCACGCCGTGCGCCTTCATGCCGCGGTTATAGAGGGTCATGACTGCGATCACGCCAACGGCCGCGAGTGTCTGCGCTCCGCCAAGCAGCGATGAGAGCACGAGCGCTCCCGCTGCGCTGAGCCCAACGACGACACGAGCCGCTTTGATCGACAACGCGCCTGACGGAAGTGGACGCCCGGGGTGCGCAATCCGGTCGATCGCACAATCACGCAGATCATTGTCGGCGTTCGCAAACGCAGTGAGCAGGATGGCGACGCCTGCCATCACGATGGTCCCGGGCTCGCCCGGTCGACCGGTCGCCCACCACGCGCCGAGGACGACTCCGGCAACCGAAAGCAGAGCGTTCTCCCACCGAACGAGTGCCAGGATCGCGAGCGGCGTGCTACTGGACCGCATCCTCGTACAACGCCTCGTACTGCTGCACGATGTCGTCGCGTGAGAAGCGTGCGCGCGCGTCGGCCGCGGCTTCGCGGCTCATCGCCTGCCACAGATCGCGATCCGTGAGGATCTCGATGCTCGCGGCGGCCATCGCATCGATGTCCCCGATCTCGCGCAGCGCACCAGTCTCTCCTTCCTTCACGACTTCAACCAGCCCGCCCGCTCTGCTTCCAACGACCGGCGTGCCCGAGGCGAGCGCTTCGAGTGCGCTCAAGCCGAACGATTCACTCTGGGACGGCAGCAGGAACAAGTCTGCCCCCGCGAGCAGCGGCGCGACGACGTCGATCTTTCCAAGGAAATGCACGTCACGATCGACGCCGAGCGCCCGCGCTTCGGCTTCGGCTTCGACACGGTCCGGGCCATCGCCAACCATGACGAGGACCGAGGGCACAGCTTCCCGAACGCGAGCGTAGATGCGCACAATGTCACGCACACGTTTCACCGGGCGGAAGTTCGACACGTGCATCAGCACGCGGCGTCCGCTGTTCAGCTGCTCACGCAGCAACGGCGGGTATTTCGATCGATCGTAGACGTCCGGATCGATGAAGTTGTAGATGACGTCGACCTCGCATCCGGTGCAACCGAATGCCTTGAATGTTTGCTCTCGCAGATACTGCGACACTGCCGTGATGCGATCGGACTTCTCGATCGAGAACTTCGTGATCGGATGGAACGATCGATCCTGACCGACAATCGTTATGTCGGTTCCGTGCAGCGTCGTGATGACCTTCACATCCGAGCCGGCCTCACGGAGCATCTCGCGCGCGATCCAGGCACTCGTCGCGTGAGGGATCGCGTAGTGTACGTGCAGCAGATCGAGCCCGTGAGTATTCACGACCTCGTGCATGCGTACCGCGAGCGCGAGGTCGTATGGCGGATACTCGAACAACGGGTAGCGCCCGACATCCACTTCGTGGAAGTAGATCCGTGGTAAGAATGACGGCAGACGAAACGGCTGCTGATACGTGATGAAGTGGACCTCGTGCCCACGGCTCGCGAGAGCGATTCCCAGCTCGGTCGCAACAGCACCGGACCCACCATACGTCGGATAACACGTGATCCCGATCTTCACGCGACTGCCCTCCCTTCCCACCATTGGTTCAGAACGAGCTCCGTCGACGAGTCGTCAGGGTTCACGCGCGTGGTGAGCGCCGCATCGAGTTGATGACGGAACCATGTGCGCTGCCGCTTCGCGTACTGCCGAGTCTCGATGATCACTCGCTCCTTCGCGTCTCTTGGAGAAACTCGCCCGGCGACCATCTCGCGCATGACGGAATAGCCACTCGCCTTCCAGGCTGGCGCCGATCCCTCGACGGAGCGAATGAGGAGCTCGACCTCATGCGGCCATCCGTCGGCGATCATTGCGTCGAATCGACGTTCGAGTCGCTCACCTAGGCGAGAGCCAGGGTCGACAACAAGATAGCGGGCACCGATCCCCGGCGCGCGCGCCTTTGTTCGCTGAAGGTCGCTGAGCCGCTCGCCCGAAAGCAGAGCCGTCTCCACGGCCCGGATGAGTTGCGTTCGACCCAGGTGCGCGCGCCCGGGATCGAGCGTGGTGCACCAACGCCGGAGCTCGGCAGTGCTCATCCCGGCGAAAACGTCCTCGAGCGCAGCTCGTCGCAGTGGGTCGACAGGTGGAGCTTCGAACAGCGGCTCAGTGAGCGCCCGAAGGTAGAAGCCCGTTCCTCCGACGATGAGCGGTGCCTTTCCCATGGTGTTCGCTTCATTGATCCAGTTGCGCGCCTGGTCGGCCCACCGGGCAGCGGAATACCGTTCCGATGGTTCGGCGACGTCCAGACCTCGGTGTGGAACGCGCTCGCGATCGTTCATCGTCGGCTTCGCAGTTCCGACATCGAACCCGCGATAGACCTGCCGCGAGTCGGCGCTGATGATGACGGCGCCATACCGTTCGGCAAGCTGCATTGCCAGCGCCGATTTGCCGGCGCCAGTGGGACCGCAGATGACGCGAACGCTACTTTCGTCCGAAACGGCGGTCGAGCTCATCCCACGTGATCTGCACGATCGTCGAGCGTCCGTGCACGTCGTGCGCAGGAAGCGTCGTGGCCGCGAGCCCGATATACAACGCCTGCATCTCCGCAGGCGAGAGCACATCACCGGCCTTGATCGCCGCCTTGCACGCGACCGTGGCCGCGAGTCGTTCGTGACGAGCCGCCGTGCTCGGGACGCGATCACCGGTGAGCGAATCGAACGTGTCGCGCAGACAGCGCAATGCGTCGAATCGCGGATGCGGCATCGGGACTGCCGAAACGATGATCGAGTGACCGCCGAACGGTTCGATCTCGAATCCCAGCTTCAGGAGCGCCTCACGATTGGCCTCGAACGCGTCCGCCTCGGCGGGACCGAGGTGCAACGTCGCCGGAAACAGCAGTCGTTGCGACGGCGCGGCACCACGCTCGAGCACGTTCATGAACTGCTCGAACAGCACGCGCTCGTGGGCAGAGTGCTGATCGATGAGTACGACGCCCTCGCCTCGCTCGAACATCAGATACGTTCGCCGGAGCTGCACGAGCGGTGGGACATCGATGTCGCTCGTTTCGCGGGTCGGCTCACGCGCGGGTTCGCCCGACGCTGCAACGTTAGGCGGCGCCAGGAACAGCCCCTCCGCTGGCGCTGCTCGCGGATCGAGTACCTCGACATCGACCGGGCGGGCGTGCACGGTGGACAGCGGCGCATACGTCCAGCTACGTGAAGCACCCACAAATGCCGCGCTGCCTGGCTCACCAAGCGCGCGGCGGACGGCGTGCTCGACGGCGCGTTCCACGATCCACCGATCGCGAAACCGAACTTCGGCCTTCGCCGGATGCACGTTCACATCGACCGAGTCCGCCGGCAACACGATCTCGAGGAACAACGACGGGCGCACGCCGGGCGTGATCGTCGATCGATAGGCGGCTTCGGCGGCACGCACGATTCCCGCATCTCGCACGGGACGCCCGTTCACGGCGAGATAGATGCGACGACTCGCGGTGCCGACGTCCGCGGGACGCTCGATCAGTCCGCTGACATGAATCGGTCCGCTCACGTCGTCGGTGTCGATGAAGCGTTCAGAGAACGCGTTGCCCCAGATCCCCGCCATGCGGACTCGCATCGTCGACGCCGGCGGGAGCGTCAGCGCGCTTTTCCCATCGTTCGTGACCCCGAGCCGGAGGTCGCGCCTGCATAACGCGGTCGCAATGAGGGAGTCTACGGTGGCACGCCATTCGGAGCGAGCGCTGCGCAGGAATTTCTGTCGCGCCGGAACGTTGTAGAACAGTTGGCCAACCGACACGGTGGTGCCCGGTCGGCGAGTCGTCGGCGAGACGTCCGTCACCGAGCCTCCGGAGACTCGCACGATCGTTCCGTCGCCACTCTCGGTCGCCGAAGCGATCTCCATTCGCGAAACCGATGCGATCGCCGGCAGTGCTTCTCCCCGAAATCCGAAGCTCGACACCCCTACGAGATCAGCGGCGCTCCTGATCTTGGACGTGGCGTGCCGCTCGATCGCGAGCAGCACGTCATCGCGATCCATACCAGAGCCGTCGTCGGCGACGCGGATCAGTGTTCGCCCACCGTCTTCGATCGTGACCTCGATGGTCGTCGCGCCCGCGTCGAGCGAGTTCTCGACCAGCTCCTTGACCGCCGACGCCGGTCGCTCGACGACCTCGCCGGCGGCGATCTGATCGGCGACGGCCGGTGGGAGGATGGCGATGCGCGATGGGCGGCGGACATCCGCCGCGTTCGCGGTCATCGCAGGCGGCTCGACCAGGGTCGCGCGATCGGCTCGATTTGATCGGTTTCGATCCAGCCCTCTCGATCGTCGCCGAGCCTAACGAGCGACCAGACACCCTCTTCACGGACCGTGCGCGCCACCTCGCCGGTCAGCACGGGTGCCCCCAGTTCGCCGCCGAGAACGGGAAGCGATCGCAAGCGGCCAGCCTCGACGACGACGGCGAGGCGACGCGCGTCATACGCCTCACGAACACGAACGCCAACCACGGCGCTCGTGATCGCAACGATGCCAAGTCCGTACGCGACGTAGCGCCACGCTGCACGCCGGCGCCAGACGCCAATGGCCGCAAACAGCCAGCCGAGCACCCACGCGCTTCCGCCAACCATCGCGGCGCTCGACTCGGTCACGGGCGGTACATCGGCCAGCGCACTTCCTCCAAAACCAGGCGTGAGATCGAGTCGCGACCTAACGTCTCCCGAGAGCGGGTCGAGGCGAAGCGCCCGCTGCCAGCCTATCGCCGCGGCCGCCGTGTCCCGAGCAGCCCACGCGGCCGTTCCGAAGTTCGCCCACGCATCGGCTGACGTCGGCTCGGCGCGCGCCGCCTCCGCGAAAAAGCGCTCCGCACGCACGAAGCGTCGGGCTTCGTATTCGCGCACACCATGATCGAACGACTCGCGCGCCGTCGGTTCCCCCTGCGGGACGCCGAGCGTAAGACCAAGCATCGCGAGCCAGGTTATCGAGCGCGAGGAAGGCCGTTGCAGAATGCGCGGCCTGGCCTCGAAATCGACCTGGCGGAGGACCTCGACTGCCCGCTTCACCCCATCGTCGAGTCCGTGCGCGGCTCCCGAGTACACCGCCGCGTCGAGCTCGCCCAACAGGTCGTCCGCAGCGTGCGCCACTTCAGATGTGACCCCACTTCGTCGCAGCGCGCGAACGAGGGCGCGTCGGTCCGCAAGCTCCGCCGCGGCGACGCCGATACGCTCCGCGAGTGCTGCCGCGTAGGTTCGGCGCAGCGTCGCCGCATCGGCAGGAGACCGCTCATTCCCGCGCGCTCGCGCGAGCTTCCACAAGCGTTCGGCGGCCGTTGGAACGCGGCGGCTGCGCGGGCGCCGCACGGCGAGTGCGAGCGCTGCCGGAATGGGCGCCGCAAGCATCGCAAGCCAGAATGCTCGGCGTCGTGAGAGCGGACCTTCCGGCTGCGGCAACATCAGCCGCCGCACGGCAAACGCTGGGGTCGAGTCTTGTCCGGCTTCGACAGCGATGAGCGTCCCAGGCGCGACTGTGACTCGCTGCGGTGACGTGACCGCCAACTCGTAGCGCTCGGTGTATGGATTGAAGTACGGATACCGAATCGACGGGACTTCGACTTCGCCACTTCGCGCTGGCGTGATCACCCAGTCGAATTCCTTCGCGCCTCGAACGACCGTGGCGCTCGAATCGAGCTGCACGCGTTCCTCGGCGGGGACGAGCTGTCCCCACGGTACCCGGACCTCGGGGCGCGGGAAGAAGCTCACATTGCCGTCGCCCGTGACGCGGACGGTGAGCACAAGCGGATCGCCCACCTTCGCGACGCCGCTGTCGACGTGCGCTTGAAGCGCGAGCCGCCCCACCGCACCGCTGTAGTCCGGCGGTCTGCCTTCCTGTGGCGGATCGATGACCACGAGCGGCACGACCTCGGACTTCTCCTGGTGGCTCTCTTCGCGACTGAAGAAGCTGGCGCTGAGCGGCAGCGAGTAGTTGAGGCGCGCCGCCGGGATCTCGTAGCGACCGGAGGTGAGCGGGAAGAGCGCCCGCTGGAAGACGTGCACTTCGTAACGGCGACCGTCGATCACTCGCTTGGAAACGAACGACCGAGGCGCGGACAGATCATACGCGAGCATCGACCGCAGCTCGGGCGGGATGAACTCCGGATTCCGCCGCAGTCGATACCTCACATCGTCGTTCAGGAAGACGCCGACCTGATACGTCGCCTGCTCGCCGACGTATACCGTGTCCGGCGTGACGAGCGCATGAAAGTTCACGCCATTCGCGGGGTCCAGTCTCGACCGCGAGACGACCGCCGGCACCTGAACCGGCGGCGCATTCACGATCGTTAGGCGAATGGGATCGGAGCGGCCGGTCATCGGGCCCACGCTCGCCTCGATCGGCGGAAGGACGACGGGCCCCGCTCGTTGCGCGACCACGAGATATTTGTGTTCGACCATCGCGAGCGCCCGCGACATCGTCCCGCCATTGACGCTCGTGGATTCCTCGATGCGGAGCCCGCTCAGCGGAGCGAAGTGCGGCGGGTGAATCGTTGGCGCGACGGGGCCGCGCACAACGGCGCGAACCGTCAGTGTCGCCGGCTGGCGGACCGTGATGGTCTCCGGCGCGGCGACGGTGACGACGATCTGCAGCGCGACTCCCGCCAGCGACGCGATCACCAGTCCTTTCCGCCCGGTGGTGGTTGTGGACGGTTTTGTTGCTGTTTCCTCGCCTGCACGTTCCGCTCTTCGCGCTCGGCGCTGTTCAACAGTTGCTCGGCCTGCTGGTTGCCAAGTCCGCCGGTTGGCCGCTCGGACTGCGGCTGCCGCGGGGGACTCGGTTGATTCTGACTCCCACCGCCTCCGCCTCCTCCGCCACCTCCCCCTCCGCCACCGCTCTGCTGCTGTTTCTTTCGGAGCGCGAGCTCGTAGTTCCACTTCGAGTCGCCATCGCTCGACCGCATGAGCAGCGCACGCTTGTACGTCTCGAGCGCGGCGTCGAGGGACGGCGTCGCGGAGTCGCCCTTCGCCGCGAGGCCGCGCTTCAGGTGTGCGAGCCCGAGGTTGAACATCGAGCGGAAGCGTACCTCGGGATCCGTCGCCTTCACCGCGCGCTCGAGCACGTCGATCGCGGACGCCAGCGAATCGGCCGCGAGCAACGCGGTGCCGAGGTTGTAGAGCACTTCGGGTCGCTTGTCGCCGTGGTCGATCGCGCGGCGGTAGAGAATGGCCGCGCGCATGTAGCGCTTCGCCGCGTACTCACGCGCCGCGTCACGCACGTCATCCGCTCGAGCAGCGCGAGCTGGCGCCATGAGCGCAGCACCCGCCATGAGCAGCATGCTCGCGGCAGTCGCCGCGGCGGCCGCAGAACGTCGGCGGCGACCGCGTCGTTCGGTAAGCGCCGTGTCCAGCAACAGAAGCAGCACGGCAGGAATGAGAAAGAGTTGAAAGCGCGGCGTCTGCGTGCGGCCGGCCTCGACCGCGCGTTGGACCCCACGCAATTGTACCAGCGCACGCCTCACCTTCGCAGCCTTGTCACTCTCGGCTGCGTCGATGAACGTACCGTTCGCGCCTTCCGCGGCCGCGCGCAGCATCTCCGGATGATACTTCGTGACCACGATGTTGCCCTCCGGGTCCCGCTTTTCGACCACCGCGTTTCCCTCGCGAACGGGAATCGTCGCACCTGCTGCGGTCCCGAAGCCCACGGTCACAATGCTTACGCCGGCTTCCCCCGCTTGCTTGGCAGCCTCCACGACGTCTTCCGGCGGCTCGAACGCTTCGCCGTCGCTGAAGATGACGATGGCCCGGTCACTGCCGCTCTTCGTCGCGACCAGGAGATCCGTTCCCTGTCGAATCGCGCGCGCGAGTGAGCTTCCCGCCTGACCAACGACGGACGGATCGAGGTTGTCGAGGAACAGATCCAGCGCCGCGTCGTCGACCGTGAGCGGCGTGAGGATGTAGCTTCGGCCAGCGAACGCGAGCAGCGCAAACCGATCGCTCGGCGACGCCGCCCGCAGTCGACGAATCTCCTGCTTTACCTTCTCGAGGCGATTGGGGCGCTCGTCCGTCGCCATCATGGAGAGCGACGCATCGACGGCGAGGACGATATCGACACCTTCACCGCGGACGACCGTCCGCTCGATCCCCCACCGCGGGCCCGCGACCGCGATCCCCGCAAACGCGGCCGCGAACGCGAGCCGGGTCGCACGCCATGCGGGCGGCACGGCCGCGTTAGGCGGGACCAGGCGGTGGATCATCGCGGGAGTGCCCAGGCGCTGGAGTCGTGCGCGCCGCCGCCGGTAACCAGCGATCACGAGGGCGACAACTGCGATCGGGAGCAGCACCACCAGAGCGAGCAGAAGCGGATGATCAACGGCTGGTCTCATGCCGCACGCTCCGCCGGCACCTGGTCGGCCGCACGCTTCGCCTCTTCGGCTGCGCGCAACTCGGCGGCGTGAACCGCGGCGACGATACCTCGTGCCTCCGCCCCCAGCTCGCGGGCGCGCTCGGCCGTGGTAGCGCGGCGCGCGAATTTCACGAGATCTGCGTCAGCGAGCATGAGCGCCAATCTGTTCACCGGCACTGAACGATTCTCGCGGACGGCGATCAACAGCTCACCCGTCGTGAGCGACGGATGGGCCTCGGCGAGAATCCGCGACAGATAGGTGCGCAGCACGTCGACCATGAGCGCCACGTATCGACTTCTTTCGCCTGCCTCGACGAGGGCGAGGCGTTCTACACGTTCGAAAGCTGTTTCGGCGTCGGCGAATGGATCTTCGACCTCACCTTGCCGACGTTTTCGGCGTCTCCGCCACCACCACCAGAACAGTCCAATCAGGCCGATCGCCGCGAGGGCGGCGAGCAGCCAATACCACCAAGGTCGCCCGAACTCGAACAGGGCGCGCTGGGGCTTTGGTATACGCTTCGTGGTGTCGGCTGGCAGAACGCTCTTCACGTGCACCGTGAGCGCGCTGAGCGGTATCCGTCGTTCGCGGCCGTCCAGGCGCACGACGATGTCGCGCATCCGAAGCGGCAAATCACCGGTGTCCCAGGCAGCCAGTCTCCAGTTGCCCGTAACGTCGAGCTGGGTGGAGTCAGGTCCCTGCCGCTCCTGTCGTGGATCGAGCGCTTCGACGGCAGCGCCGGAATCCGGTCCCGCGGGAAATTCCACCGCGGCGCCTAACGGTGCGCGGATGCGGACCGTCACCCGAAATGGATCGCCGACGGTCACCGTGTCGGGCTCGATGGCGTAGCCCATCTGGACGGGCACGGGCGCCTGAGCGGGCGGCGCCGCTGGTCGTTGCGGCGCAGCCTGCATCATGCCGAGCGCGAACGGCATGAGCAGCGCGATCACCGACGACGACTCCGCGTTTCGCGCGAGTGGAAAAAGCGCATGAGTGGCTCGACGTACCCGCCGTCGGTGCGCATCACGATCTCGTCGATTGCCAGACGGCGCAGCAGGTGTTTCCGTCCCTCGCGTTTCTCGGTCACCATGCGCGCATAGCCGTCGCGCACGCGGCGATCGCTCGTATCGACGTCGATCGTCACGCCGCTTTCAGGGTCGACCAGGCGAGCGAGTCCGATATCGGGAAGCGTCTCCTCGCTTGGATCCTCGATGGTGACGGCGACGACGTCGTGCTGTTTTGCCGCGAGCTTGAGCGGGCGCTCGAGGTTCTCCGAGAAAAAGTCCGACACCAGGAAGATGATCGCCTTCTGTCGCAGCATGCCGCGCAGATACTCGAGCGCGCCGGGGATGTCGGTACCACGCCCCTCGGGCTCGTGGACCAGGAGGTCACGAATGACGCGGAGGACGTGCCGCCGTCCCTTCGCCGGCGGGACGACGTGCTCGACGCGATCCGTGAAGAGCATGACCCCGACACGATCGTTGTTACGCACCGCGGACATTGCGAGCACGGCACCAAGCTCTGTCGCTAGCTCGCTCTTGAAGCGCCTAACGGTTCCGAAGCGCTCCGATCCCGAGAGATCGACCGCGAGCATAACGGTGAGCTCACGCTCCTCGACGTAGCGCTTGACGAACGGCTTCCGCATCCGCGCGGTGACGTTCCAGTCGATGGAGCGTACCTCATCACCCGGGAGGTATTCACGGACCTCGGCGAACTCCATGCCCTGCCCCTTGAACACGGAGCGGTATTCGCCGCTGAAGAGCGAGTTGACGAGTCCGCGCGTGCGCAGCTCGATGAGCTTGACCTGTTTGAGGATCTCGGGCGGAACGCCGATGGTGACGCGTTGGCGGGCCGCATCTGGAGCAACCCTGCGGGCGACGGGAGACGGGAGACGGGAGACGATGCTCGAAGGCGGACTTGGCGGTGTGCGCAGCGCATGCCGCGCGCGAGCAGGCGTCTCGAACGCGACCTGCGAGATCCGGGTTCCAGTTTCCCGGTTCGGCGCGGCATCCCGCTTTCCGTCTCCCGTCTCCCGTCTCCCGTCTCCCGAACGGTTCATGGGCTTTCTATCGTCCCCAGAATCTTCGTGACGATCGTATCGCTCGTGATTTCCTCCGCCTCGGCCTCGTACGTCGTCAGGACGCGATGCCGGAGGACGTCGGGAGCGA
>Ga0114129_10009140_pt1 | contig 14129 bp, 11 predicted proteins | sample RhiMetdeltSRZDD1_FD_80071 | JGI IMG/M metagenome (GOLD analysis project Ga0114129, IMG submission 80071) | Populus rhizosphere microbial communities from Tennessee, USA - Rhizosphere MetaG P. deltoides SRZDD1 (version 2) (version 2) | ecosystem: Host-associated > Plants > Roots > Rhizosphere >... | reverse complement strand
GAGACAGCGGACGCTGGAATGGTGATGTGCTGCGTAAGTTGGGCACCTGAGCCGTGCGTGACGGCAAAGGGAATCTCATGGGCCGGCTCTTCGGCCTGACGTCCCTCAGACGCGAGAGTCATCCGGTCGACCGTCAACGTCGTCGCAAGCGTCAAGCGAATGGGCTGTTGCGTCTGGGGAATGTTCAGCGTGATCCTATCCTGTCCGATCAGCGTATGGGTGTCCGGATGGAACTGGACGAACAGATCATGGTGCCGGATCGTCGGTCCTTTTTCAGAAGAAACAGAAGGCGTAGCCGACGCGTTTTCGGTTTGAAGCAGGATCGCGACGAGAAGGAAAGAGATAAGACGACACACGATTCCGGCGATCACCATCCAAGAGGTTTTAACATTCGCGGCAGACGAGCACAAGTTGGATGGTAGACAACATTCGTTCGAGATCGACCGGTTTGGTGAGGACTTCCTGCGGGTGTAGAGCCCAAGCTTCTTCGAGCACTTCTTCGTCATGAATTCCAGCAATAATGATGACGGCGCCGCCGAATTCCTTTTGACGCAGGCGGCGGAGCACCTCTACCCCGTTCATGCCGGGCAGAAAGAGATCGAGCAGAACTAGGTCGGGCGGGGCTTGCTCAATCATGGCAAGCGCATCTGACGCATCCTTCACTCCGAGCGTCCGGTAGCCTCGCAAGCTCAAAAACTGAACAAGCAGGTCCCGGACCAACTGTTCATCGTCGACCACTAACACAGTTTCACCCGTATCGGCGTCGGGGCCGGTCAATGAGTCAGCTCGTCCTTCAGCGACCGGTTTGATTTGGCATTGCACGACGCGACTGACGCCTTCGACGAGCACATCGAGGGAGAGCCCCTTCCGTACAAAATCCGTGACTCGCAGACTTCGGGCCTGGTTTTCTTGCACCTCTGTCGCGCCGCCGCCCAGAATGATGACGGCGGCATGAGGATCCATTGCACGGATCTCCTTCAGCACGGTAAGTCCGTCCATTCCGGGCATGCGCAAATCGAGAATGGTGACCCGCGGCGAGTGTTCCCGGAACAGCGCCAACCCTTCGATGCCGCTGGTCGCCGTATGAACCTCGTACCCATGGCGAGTTAACACAGCCTGCAGAAGATCGCAGTTCATGCGATCATCATCAATGATTAAGAGCCTGACCATTGCCTATCCACGTAAAGCGAGGGAAGAAGGTCTTACGAACTGTGGCCGAGCGTAACATAGCTGCATGGGCTTGAGAAGCGATGACGTGATCAAGCAGACTGACTTAGGCAGAAGTGCCGAGTATGGCGTCCACAAAGGCTTCCGGCCGAAAATCTTGTAAGTCTTCCGCCGACTCGCCGACTCCGATCAGTCGCACCGGCAACTTGAGTTCCTCGGCGATGGCCACCACGATGCCCCCACGAGCCGTCCCGTCGAGTTTAGTGAGCACAAGACCGGTGACTCCCGCCGCTTGCTGAAATTGCCGCGCTTGAGCCAAGGCGTTCTGTCCCACCGTCGCATCCAACACGAGCAGTACTTCATGAGGAGCATCCGGAAGCTCCTGTTTGATCACGCGACTGATCTTTCGGAGCTCATCCATAAGATTCGACTTGGTATGTAGCCTCCCCGCCGTATCGATCAAGACGACATCTGCGTGCCTAGCTTTGGCAGCTGCCACGCCATCAAAGGCCACGGCTGCGGGGTCAGCTCCATATCGATGGCGGATCAGCTCGACGCCGATGCGTTCGGCCCAGACTTGCAGTTGGTCGATCGCGGCGGCGCGGAAGGTGTCGGCCGCGACCAGAAGCGCGACACGTCCTCCCTGGAGAACCCGCTGGGCAATTTTAGCCAAAGTGGTTGTCTTCCCCACTCCGTTGACACCCACCGCCAGAATCACAAAGGGCTTTGGGCCTTTGGTAATTAACTCATCCAGCGAGGGTCCCGAAGCATGAGCGAGCACGTTGAGAAGCGTGTCTTTCAACAGGGCCTGCACACGGGTGGGCTGTGACGCATCGGTACCTTGGAGTGACTGTTTGAGCCGTTCCATGACGTGATCGACCACGCGAGCACCCAGATCGGAGGCAATGAGCGCAGCTTCGAATTCTTCAAGCAGCGCAGGATCGGCGGCACGCCCTAGTAGTCGATCGACCGAACCACGGACGGCTGATCGCGTTTTGGCCAGACCGTCATTGAGCCGCTGGAGCCATCCCATTAGATATTCTTGGTTGATTTCCTGACGTGCGTCAGGCGAGGAATCTTGCCGAGATGTCTGAGTATCGTCCGTTCGCGACGATGCATCCGACGGGCTTCCGCTTCATTCCGCTCGTGATCATAGCCGCAGAGATGAAGAATCCCATGGACAAGCAATGCGGTAATCTCATCATTCAAGGACCGATTTTCACGGTGCGCCTGGCGCCCCGCTGTCGGCACGGCAATTACGACATCGCCTAACGACCGTGACATAAGGCGTACGGCACGAGGAATACGCACATCTCGCGCTGCGAAAGCCAGAACATCGGTGGTTCGATCTGTATCCCGATACAGACGATTCAATCGGCGCATCCGCCGATCGCCGATGAACGTCAAGTCTAGTTCCGACGATAATTCCCCCACCGCCGATAGAATTTTTGAGGCAAGCCGTGCGACTAAAGGTTTGTTTACCTGTACCAATTGGACATGACTCTTCACGAGCACCGACATTAATGCGGCTGACCCCAAGAACCTTTGGCAGGGTGCGAAGGAGGGGATGGAGAGACAGTCTTGGCCTGAGATGAAGAAGGTCGACGCCCGATGGTGGCTGACACTTGTCCAGTGGGCTGGCCGGCGCTCTGATGTTGATCGTATGCTTTGATAATGTCCTGTACGAGTTTGTGGCGGACAACGTCACGCTCATCGAAGTAGACGAATTGAATCCCCTCGATCTCACGGAGAATGTCACGGACTTCGATCAGGCCGGAAACTCGTTCCGGCGGCAAATCGACTTGCGTGATATCGCCCGTCACAACTGCTTTGGAATTGAAGCCCAGCCTGGTCAGGAACATTTTCATCTGTTCGGCGGTCGCATTCTGCGCCTCATCCAGAATGACGAACGAATCGTTGAGTGTGCGGCCCCGCATGAAAGCCAGCGGCGCGATTTCGATATCGCCTCGTTCGATGGCCCTGGTCGCCCGCTCCATATCCATCATGTCGAAGAGAGCGTCGTAGAGCGGCCGCAGGTAGGGATTTACTTTGGCGTACATGTCCCCGGGCAGGAAACCGAGTTTTTCGCCTGCCTCGACGGCCGGTCGAGCCAAAATAATCCGACTGACTTCTCGCTTCATCAAGGCACTCACTGCCATCGCCATCGCGAGATATGTCTTACCCGTCCCCGCCGGACCGATACCTATCACGATGTCATGAGTTTCGATCGCTTCAATGTAGGCTTTCTGTGTCGGCGTCTTGGGTGCGACGAAGCGCTTCTTCGTGACAATCGTCGTTGCTGTCGACAGCAATTCTTTCAGTGGAGTTTCAGGGCTCTGTCGGAGCGCCGAAAGGGCGTGGCTAATGTCTTCCGGCTGGAGCAGCATCCCCTCGTTGGCTAAGCCGGCCAGTTCGGTTAGCACGCGCTCGGCATGGCGAGTAGCATCTGGAGCTCCATCGAGGGTAAGCTCTTCTCCGCGCGCCGAGAGGCGCACGCCGAGGTCTTCTTCAATCAGCTTGAGATGCCGATCGTGGTGGCCGAACAAAACAGCGGTGTTGGTGCCTTCTCGTAGTTTAAGCTTTCTCACTCGATTGGACTTGCTTGAGCTCCTTGAAAGCTCTGACACTTGTCAGCATTGTAACAAATAGGCGGAAAAATTAACAATCAGATCGATTAGACCAGAAACAGGATTCAAGAAGCGGTCTGGCGCGGTGGTGGAATCAACTCCAGCTCCTGAGAGGCCCATCCTTCATGGTCGTCTTTGACCATTACTCTCACGCGGAAGGTTCCCTTGGCCTCCTTTGGAATAAGCCAATTGATGCGTCCAGTCCTCTCATCGATGGTCATGTCAGCAGGGGCGGTCTCCAAAGAAAAGGTCAGTGGATCATTCTCCGGATCAACCGCCTTAATGGTATATCTTAAATGCCCTTCGACGATGGCAGGATCGCCAGGGGTGATAATGTGAGGGGACCCATTGGACAGCGTATACGGTTGAGAAAAGAATTCTTTCCCTCGACTATCGTGATCATGGGGAGTCACCGATACGACAATCCTATCTCCTCGGACATAACCGGCCGTATCAAGAACGCTGTCGTCGCCCTCGGACACCAGTCGCTCATTGCGCCACCACTTGAACCTCAAACGAATGTCTTCTCCATCAGGATCTACAGCGTCGACTTTGACCTGCACCTTGTCACCAGCCTTGGCCTGACTTAACTGGAACACGATGTCTTTCACCCACGGAGGAGTATTCACTACAACAGTCGGTGGGGTCCTAAAAAGCGGACCTTCCTGCTTCCCGGCCGAAGGGATGATCTCCACATAGATTTGATCGCCTTGTTTCAAGGATTCAGGCATCAACCGGCCTTCTCCATTGCCTGGAACTGCTACCTCGTTGACAAACCAGTTGTACTTGAGTTTGGTCTCGCTCTGACCCGAAGATTCAGTCGTAACATGCACTGACACCGGACCTTCCAGCGTCAGCGGCGAGGGGATAATTTCAGCAGAGCGAATGAGGGGAAGATGGTGTTTTGTTCCGCTCTCTATATTGCTTGCCATTTCGCTGGGAACAGAGGTTTGGCTATTACAGCCGAGTAGCAGAATTAGTGACAAAAGGTTGGTCATGCGAGGAACCGCCATCGAATTATTCAAGGTATCGGCTCCCGCGGTCCTTCAATGAAGAACCGCGTTGTTTGAGTCTTACCGGCTAATCACGTTGGTTGATCCATGAGATGTAGCGGCTCGTGACTCCCATCGCAGGGTTGATGTTCACACAGTTCAGAGCTCCGGTGGTGGATTGCGAACAACCCATCAACCCGCTCGTACTACCTCCTCCGGTTGCCCCACTGCCCTGCACGCCGATGTGGAGGGCAATTTGAGAGGACAGTCCTTCACCTAACGTCACCTTTTTATTGACCGTATCGGCCGCTCCACTGGACCCTGCAGTAGTTCCCACAACCGGCGAGGAATAGGCCCCGCCAGTGACATAATAGAGGGCGTACATTGAACCAGTCCCTGCAGCAATACAGACATCGGAACTCGGCACGAAGGTCGGCAAGAAGACGATGCCTCCGGCCACGATCGGTGTGCCTGACAGTCGTTCCGCCGCTGACCCGCTCGGAACTGGCAGCTTCATAAACCATCCGGCCTTGCCTTGAACAAGACTGACCAGACTGGCATAGGACGTGGCTCCAGACACTCCAGTCACTTGGTTAGTTGGAGTACAGGCCGACGCTCCTGTTCCTGTTCCAAGTACGCAGACCGAGGCTGTGGACATATTGACCAGCGTATTCGCACCTGTCGAAGTGCCAGAAGGAGCAACTTGGCACCCGGTAAATGTTTCTGCTCCGCTTGTGGGACAGCTATACCCCAATACTGGATCTTTCACACCGAACAAAGTTTGCACTTCTAAGTTGGTCTTATCTGCGGTACTGAAATATCTCCCTGATCCACCGAACACCCAAAGGTTGTTGCTGTCATCGATCGCAACGCTTGGAGCTTGGACGATGGCTCCAAGATTAAACGCACCAGTTCCATCGTGGTAATTCTCCAGCACGACTGAGACGCCCCGTCCTGAAGTGACTGAGTACGCCACGCCCCAATTGACAGCATCCGTTTGGCATGTCGGGCTGGTTTTGTCGCCACATCCAGTTGCGAGCCGAACCACGCTGCCATGCCACGGAGATCCACTGAATGTTTGCCCGGCATAGGCCGCATCAACGCGGAAATCAAGATCACGATCGACCGTGATCACATCTCCGAAGAATGCATTTTTTGACGCATCATCATACCCCTTTTGGACCTTGACCAATCCGTTCAATGTCCCCGAAGCTGCAGTCGGTCCAGTGGTCAGATCGACAATGAACATCTTGGGTCGTTGCGCGATGTTTCCGTCGTAGCTGGTTGCCCCTGACCCAAATACCGCGTACCAAAAGGTATTCGTGAAACTTGTCTTCCCATTGGAATCAAGAGGGCGGACCCGAGCGACAGTCGGATAGCTTGTGGCAAAACCAAGATCGACATGGGTAAAAGTCCAAAGCAGTTTGGGTTCTTCTTCTGGATTGGTAATGTCCATCACAAAATACCCACTGTAGAACTGACGTTCCTGGTTCGAGCTCCCATCAAACTGAGCCGTGTAAGTCATCGGGCGTCCGTTGCCTGTCCCAGTCGTCGGACACACACCACAGCTGCCACCGAACCGGAACCCTCCAATTAGAATCGTACCCCAGCCGCCATGGTGAGTGGTGTTGCTTTGACCGGTAATGCAAGTTGAAGGGCCAGCTGACACCCCGCTGCCGGCTGTCTGGCAGAAAATATTGACGTCCGTCACCTTCGGCTTAAGGTCGACGTAATTCACATGCGTATATTTAGGATCGGCTAGCCACCGTAAATGCGGCAACATTTCTTGAGGAATGAAAGCCCAGAGCTCATTGCCCAACACACCGACGGTGGCCGATGTTTGGCTAGCGCAGGTGTCCGTAGATGTTGTCGTATAGCAACCGTGGTGGGAGCCGTTACCCTTATGATAATAACCCACATTTATGGCGTGAAGCATGCCATCATTCGCGCCGAAGTATGATACTTGCCTGCGATCCTTCCAGGCTCTAAAGAATTCTGAATAGCCAGCATCGCCATAGAGGACATCGTATCGCTCTCGGGGAGCGGCAACGAGCGTCGGAGTGGAATGGACAGGATCACTGAGCTTCCAAACTTTATCGACCGGACTGCCTGTCGCTGGTTGAACCAGCATTAGCCGGTCACGTAGTCCCGACACCTGATTGCCTCGAATGAAATCGACTAGTTGTATTGCTGTGTAGTTTCCTGACGCATCGGCCCGTAGGAAAGGAGTGATCTTGGCCAGTGGCGTAGTGCCCGCTGCAGTCGTCCGCTCAAACTCGATGACTTCGTCGTTTGCCGTAGCGCTGACGCGATTATCGCCATTGCGATCGACGTAAGTTAGAATCCGGCGACAGGACCCCGCTCTTGCATTGGCAAGTGTACAGGTTGACCCAGGATCTGTCAGCGCTAGCCTTCTTCCGGCTTCCCAAATTGGCACTAGATCCGACAGCAGGACATCTGTTTGCACCGCCGCTCCATCAGCCTGGCCATCACCGTTAGTATCGACATAGATATCAGCAACGGTGGCCTGCAGACTTGAATCATAGCGGGTTACCACGATCCGGTCTTGATTGAGCACGAGTTTCCCATCGTTAACCGTATCTTCCCGCAAGTTCCCAAAGGAATCGACCCAGAGTCCTTGCGTATAACCGACCCACTTGATTTCCCGACCATCGGGTTCAAAGCGCGTGGGGAAAAAGTAGGACTGAAACAGCGCGCCTTCACCGGTCGTTGAGGAGGCCAAGACTGATGCCGCCGTACCGGACGTTGTCTTATTCAAGATGGCGAGAAATGCCGCAGTCAGCTGTTCTTCTAGCTTTAGAGGATTGGCGGCATAAAAGTAGGTATCCGGCACACCATCGCCATCACTATCCCACTCTCCCGTAAGGTCCGGCTTGCCGTTCCCATTGCGATCTTCAAACCCGCCGTACTTAGCCGCATACCACAACGGATCTTTGAGATGGCCGGTGCTGGACCCGTTCGGCGTAAATGTTCTGGTATTGACTGGCGTCTCGTTATTATCGTATCGGTCACAGTCGTTGAACCCTGCGGTTCCCCCACACTTGATGTCCAGAAATTCTCCTCCGCTAGTCACGCCCTTGATCAGATATCCTGCATAATCGGTATGGCCGGCGGCTGCATAGAGTCCTCTTGTCATCACATCGAGCGTTCCGGCATTTTCTCTCACATAAATCCGATACCGGATATCCAGTTCATAGTCCCAACCGAACTCCGCATCGTCCCACAGGATGTCGTAGCAATGCTGATAGCCTTGAGCTTGTGCTGTCGTCCAATCGTCCAGGGTGCCATTTCCATCAGTGTCGGCCGCATTCGCTCGACAGAATTGGAAGTCCACCAGTTCGCCTTTGGAATTGTCGCCATTTTGCCCCTGAGACGTACAGCCAGGATAGGTTGTGTTGGGGCAGCCATCGTGGAAAGTGGGAATGAGCTGAACCTTATTGCCATTAATTGTGTATTCCAACTCAGGGAAGGGTGAATTTGTCACTACCGAGTAAGTCGTCATCTTTTGCGCATAGCTCAATGACCGCAAATCGTTTGTCTTAGCGTAATGGGCAACGGCTGCGGTATAAAACGCGCCTTGCTTGGTCGGCTCTTCCGAGCACAAACCTCGTATGGTCGCAAAGCTCGAAACGGCCTTGGAGGAACAGCTTCGGTCATACGTCCCTGCCGATTCACCGATAAAGTAATTTCCCGTTCCTTCCAGTGAATTGATCCCCGAATTCGTGATCAGCGTTTGGACGCTTGGGATATCTGCTGTGCTAATGGTCTGATACCAATAGGAGCCTGGTAGGTGATCAGAGTCGTATGAGGGGCTGGCATCGCTAAAGACCAAAGCGAAGGGTTTTGAACAGGGAGGGCAGTTGGTGAATGGATCGTCCCACGAGGCCTCGACCGTCAACGACGAAAGACCGGTGTCGGGGTTGGACGGGCGGTATTCACTCGTCGGACCGCTGAGACCTTTGAAGTATCGAACCGTCTCATACAGAATCTCGCCAATTGGATTGCCCCAGCTCTTACAAGTTCCGTTCGTGAGCACAGCCGGTTCAGCCGGCACACAAGAACCCTCTGAACCTCCTGCGTCATACCAACCAGTGCCATAGTTGTATTGAATTACTTGGAAGTTGTTAATGTTGGCTATGATTTTCGAGGTCCCCTTTATCTGTCCGTTGGTATTGTCGACTTCGTTGTTGATATCTACAATATTGGTTCTGAGGACTCCGCCGGCCACATTGGCGGCATAGCTCCCGGTCATCAGGCCGAATTTCATCGTGGCAATGTCGTCGGCAGGGTCGGGGGTTCCGTTACGATTCACGCCCAGATTCTGCATGATGCCGGTTGGCTTCCAGCTGGAGGCTGACGATCCGGACTTATACTCTGCACAGTTGGGATCCATCACTGTGCTGTCACAGACCAATACGCTGACAGCCATTGTCGAGCTGATGGTCAAGGCCGGTCCCCCTTGCGATTCACTGACGCATTGTTTGCCTTCGGTGCTCGCGGCATAGGGAAAGAAGCCGTTCATGACATACATGAGCGGGTCGGCATCGGTCTTCGTTTCATTCAAGTTGCAGATGCTGACGGCGCTCCAGCTGTTGGGTGTCAGCTTATCGATGTTGGAGCCGTTATAGGCCTTGACCCATGAGTGAGCGTCGCGAGGCAGCTTGGTTCGGCTCAAGACTGTGGTATTGCTTGTGTCAACCGACCGATATCCGCCATAAAACACTTTCCGAATAACGTCGATACGGGCCATCGTCGCCCAATTCAGAAAGTTCCCGCTCCAGCGGGCCGTGCAGAAGTGTGAGTTAGCACCGGTCGCGGCAGCCTTTGCCTCAAATCGTTTGGTGCTCCCCGCCACATAGTCATAACAAGCGTTGGGATTGAAATAGCCGTAGTATTCGATGGTGTCCTTATAGGTCGTGTCCACGATGTTGTCATTGTCAAGATCCATGACGTCGTTGTAGGCCTTGTAAAACAACCGATGATCTCGCGACATCACCAGCATAACGAGAGGCGGAGCGGCTGACGCAAGAAAGGGCGGATAGGCAGTGTAGTCATTGATGCTATAGACCGTCGGCGCGGTAGCAAACCCTGACTTAGGTGTCAGCCCAAGAAGCACAAGAGCCAGTACTGCGCAGATGAGCTTCTTCATGGCGTCCTCCACGTCTTCATCGTCTCGCTCGCGACAATCTTCAATGTGCGGTTATCTGTTACCGGCGAAATTGCCTGACCACAGCAGGCATATCGATGCCGTAGAAATACAGGTGTACGACTCTTCCCTTTTCATCAAGGACGACCCGCACGTCGCCCCGCTTATCAGGTTTCAATGAATACGTATCCATGGTGGTTGTCTTGTTGAATTCGTACCGCTTTCCATCGACGACGGCATAATCATTTGAATAATGATCGATCTTTCCCCAGATGCCTGGGGGATCTAGCTGGGTCTGCGCCAAGACAAAGGGACCAATCATCATGGACAAAACTACTGATCCCACAATACCGAGCGCTTGCCGACTACTATGCCGAGACGCCCTGCTGAATGGCTCTTTGCTGGACTCATGAAGAGTGCTCTGTGTCATCATGGTTCCCTCTCGCTATCCTGAACCTTCTGAAGCTTCCCTCTTCTAAAGTTTTTTCTGGCAGGTCTCTCCCATCATCGTACAGGCATACACGGCGAGAATCCTGCTCTCTGTTCCAGTTGCAGTCAGCCTGGCACGACAGTCGATACGATACAGGACGTCGACTCCGCCCGCCCCTGCGCCACCACCAACACCTTCATAACCTCCGGCAAACTGCAAACCAGTCCCACTTTTTGGCACAGCGTACATCCGGTCAATGTCGCCCGTGACGTTGTATTGACCGATGGTCTGCAGGTAATCTGGGCCAGTCGCTCCCGTGCCTAACGGATCATCCGAGTCATTGTCCGACTGCCCCATAATCTCCTCAAAGAGGCTGTGATTCGGAGACGTCGCGGTGGCAGCCGCATTGGTGATAGGAGCACCGGCCGCATAGAAGGCCGAAGGAAGTTGCGCCTGTAGAATTGTTTGCTGGATGACGTTTACCGACGTGCTCATGCACGATTCACTTGCGTTCGCCGCCGTCTCCCCCATCCGTTGGACACCAGCCACTTTATTTTCGAGCCCTGTAACGGCTATCGCTGCGATGCCGAGCGCGGTCAATACGAGCAGCAACATCATTATCGTCAATAGAGCGATACCTTGTTCATTCCGTGTCGTCGGCTTGGTGCCGGTTTGTATGCAGTTGCTCATCGATTCCCTACAAGCCCAAGTTTCTCGTTTCTACGGTTTTGGTCAACACACGTCGCCGGAATTGCTGGTATGTGCCAGCGTTGTATCCCGGGTCCGCCGAATGCAGGTGATCGCTGACTTGGAGAGGCGCAACGGTCATGACGCCAGGGCTCTTGCCTTCACCGAATCCTTGGGCCGCTAACACTTCGCGCGCAACCACATTGATCTGGACGAGTCTAATCTTGGTTGGATCCAATGGGGTTGCAGCCGATGCCCATGTGCTATTCGTCACGAAATCGCCCCTATCGAATGCGCCGAGATTAGTCGTCCCCTGATCATCGATGATGCCATTCGGGACGCCGGAGTTGATCGTGGTCACACAACCATCGCACGCATAGGCGAACTGAATATCCTCAATCCCATCGACGACGGGAATGCACGGACTACCGGCCACGTCACAATTCCCCGCTGCCGTGACCCCCCGCACAAGACAAGGGGCTTTTCCGGCACAGACATTGTTGGCGTCAGGGTCTTGGATAATTTGGTAGGTGATACATTGGAGCCAATAGACCGGAGTATTGAGAGGAAACGTGGCTGGTGCCCCAACCAGGCTCGAAGCGTTTAGCGTGAGTACATCCCCAGCAGCACTTTGGGCCGTCCCAGTCCAAGACCCCGCGATTGAGATGACCGATGGAAATGTAATTCCCGCATCGGATACAGCACCAGCCTTTAACGTCACAGTATTCTGCGTTTTGTTTGTTGACCCCGGAGGCAAGACCGCAGCGTCCAACTTCCACAAGGCGGGATTTCCACTCATTGATGGCACAACGAGTTGAATGCGGTCCGGTCCGCTGTCTACGCCTGTTGGCGTCTGGTCTTGTGGCACGATCGGCGTTGGGCAGTTGCCCACTTGCGCGATCATCCCATAGCCAGCCATCCGGACGTCACGTGAGATCATTTCTATCGCAATCCGCGCGTTTTGCTGCGCATCGGCGATATTGCTGCTCGCCTTCGTCGCTTTTTCTGTGTTCACCGTGAGTAAAAATCCGGCCGCGACGATGATGAGCGAAACAAACATAGCGATCATCAGCTCAATAAGCGTAAATCCATCGTCAAGGGCCTCGAGCCTGAGGCATACACTTGCTGCTTTATCCGCCAAGTGTGAGGTGTTAGTAATTCTTTTCATCTGATTACTCTGCAGCGATGACCGTGGTCATTCCTACCGACTTCGTCCTGCTCAAACTGGCCGCGCCAGGACTATTCACTGAACCAGTCCAAGAGATGACGACGGTAACCGTTCGCCGGTTTAGGTCTAACGGATCGAAGCCGGGAAGTACTGACGAAGGATTAATAGTGACGGTTCCTTGAAACCCCGGGAGATTTGCCGCTACGAGCAGATCTTTCCATTGGTTGCAATCCCCATTTGCCATCAAATTCGTGCCGACCGTCGGACATGTGGCACTTCCTGCTGTGACCGAGATCCCATGGTAAGTGACGACATTTTTCCTGTTGTACTGAATCCGTTCAATCATATCCGAGGCAAGATTTGAAACACGCGTCAGCTCGCTGGAGTCCACATTTCTCGCGATTGAGATGCCTTGCATTGCGGAAAGCGTTAGCAGTCCAACGCCAAATATGACCATGGCAATCATGGCTTCGATAAGAGAGAACCCTCGTTCATCCCCATACAGGACACTCATCAACAAGTTCTTCATGACGCTCTTCGAACAGTCTAAGGACAAATGAGTTTGAAGCAGGGAACCACCTTGCCGTTTGCTGCAATGACGACAGAATAGCTTTGGTTGCTTGAAGTAGAAATTGCTATTTGTTGAGTACTGGATCCACCGCTCGTCCTCATCCCAAGCGAGTTAAATGTCACGGGCCCGCCAGATACCTGCGTGACGTGTCTCATTGCCTCCATATCAGGTGTCACTGTAAGTCCAGCGGAGTCCGCAGACGACAAGTGAACACGACCTCCAGAGACCGCCAACGAGACGGTGACGGTCTTATTGCGATTCATCGCAGCCATCCGTGCTAACGTTAACTGATTCGCTATTTCCAACGTTCCTTCCTTCAATTGGTATCGCTTCATGATGTCCAACAAGTTACTGACGCCAATTGTACCGGCAATAGAAATAACCGCAGCGATGATCATCAGTTCCATCAGCGTGAATCCGCTTTCGGAACGTTTCTGCCTCGGTTGGCAAGCTGTTCTATTTTGTGGCGATGCACACATGGCCGACAGACAAGTCGCAAGGCGCATGCCGATAGATAGATGCGGCTCGGCTCACAAGCTATTGAAAGCATAGCAGGGAGTCATACACTGGCAAGACACATGTGGCAGTTCTTCGACCGGCAAGAGACAAATTTCGTCGTAGCAGTGCAATTTCCGGCTGGTTCTGTTTTTCTCGAAGAAATTACGGGGTTCACACTATATATATTATAGAGAGAGGTCTGAGGCGCTGCTCCTTTCTCCCAATAGCTAACAACCCTATTCACCCTATAACTTCATCATCCCAAAACCTACCTGTGAGTCGGCTACTTCATCGCAATGGCTCTCACTTGGCTGTATGTCGTCAGCCCCTGCAGCGCCTTTTGAATTCCGTCCTGAAGCAGCGTCGTCATGCCGTTCTTCGTGGCCATCATCAGCAAGTCTACAGGGCGAGCTTTGGACTGGACGAGCTGCTTGATCGCTTCGGATGCCAGGAGAAACTCATGTATGGGCACGCGGCCTTTGAAGCCTGAGCGGTTGCAGTTTTCGCACCCGCGCCCCCGATAGAATGTTGCATTCTCGCTGTATTCCCTTCCGAGCGATAACCGTAGTTGAGATCCATACCCTTGCACCAGTTCTTCCCATTCCTGGCGAGAAGGATGATAGACCTCCTTACATGTTAAGCAGATACGCTTGCATAACCGTTGAGCCAATACACCTAGCATGGCGTCGGCAAAGTTAAATGGATCGCAGCCGAGATCGAGTAATCGGACGACTGTCTCAATTGCGCTGTTCGTGTGGAGTGTGCTCAATACAAGGTGTCCGGTCAACGAAGCTTCGATCGCGATATCGGCAGTTTCTTTAT
>Ga0114129_10009137_pt1 | contig 14130 bp, 8 predicted proteins | sample RhiMetdeltSRZDD1_FD_80071 | JGI IMG/M metagenome (GOLD analysis project Ga0114129, IMG submission 80071) | Populus rhizosphere microbial communities from Tennessee, USA - Rhizosphere MetaG P. deltoides SRZDD1 (version 2) (version 2) | ecosystem: Host-associated > Plants > Roots > Rhizosphere >... | reverse complement strand
GCTGAAGCCGGACGCTACGTGATGCTGCTGCTCGCCGGAATCGGGCCTGTGTCCGGGGTTATCACGTAGGGTCCGCCTTCAGGCGGACCTCACCGAGAGCTGCCGGATCGCGGTGCGCCCGGCATAGCGCGCGCCCGATCCGAGCTCCTCCTCGATCCGCAGCAGCTGGTTGTACTTCGAAACGCGATCGCTGCGGCTCGCGGAGCCGCTCTTGATCTGGCCGGCGGAGGTGCCGACCGCGAGATCGGCGATGGTGCTGTCCTCGGTTTCACCGGAGCGGTGCGAGATGATGGTGCCGTATCCCGCGTGTCTCGCCATCGCGATGGCGTCGAGCGTCTCGGTGACCGTACCTATCTGATTCAGCTTGACCAGCAGCGCATTGCCCACCTTGTCGGCGATCCCCTGCTTCAGAATCGCCGGGTTCGTCACGAACACGTCGTCGCCGACGAGCTGCACGCGATCGCCGAGTGCGCGCGTCAGGGCCTTCCAGCCTTCCCAGTCTCCCTCCGCAAGGCCGTCCTCGATCGAGACGATCGGGTACTGCCGCACCCAGTCGGTCCACAGGTCGATCATCTGCGCGGAGGTCCGCGTCGGCTCGCCGGACTTCTTGAAGACGTACTTGCCGTTGTCCCACAACTCGCTCGACGCGACGTCGAGCGCGATGAAGACATTCTCGCCGGCCGAGTAACCCGCCTTCGCGACGGCCTGAAGGACCATGTCGAGCGCCTCGCGGTTGGACTTCAGGTTCGGCGCGAATCCGCCCTCGTCGCCCACGCCGGTCGAGTGCCCGGCCTTCTTCAGAATCGCGCGCAGCGCGTGAAAGATTTCGACGCCCGCTCGCAGCGCCTCGGAGAACGTGGGCAGGCCGACCGGCATGACCATGAACTCCTGCAGATCGACGCTGCTGTCGGCGTGCGCGCCGCCGTTGAGGATGTTCATCATCGGGACCGGCAGTGTGTAGGTGCGCTCGGTGCGGCCGGCAAGTTGAGCGATGTATTCGTACAGCGGGCGCCCGGCCGCCGCGGCGGCGGCCCTGGTCGCGGCCATCGACACGCCCAGCAGCGCGTTTGCGCCGAGGCGGCTCTTGGCCGGCGTGCCGTCGAGCGCGATCATCTTTTCGTCGAGCGCGCGCTGATCGAGATCGGCGCCGACGATCGCCTTCGCGATCTCGCCGTTGACGTTGGCGACCGCCTTGCGCACGCCTTTCCCGAGATAGCGCGTCTTGTCGCCGTCGCGCAGCTCGAGCGCCTCGCGCTCGCCCGTTGACGCGCCTGACGGCACCGCCGCGCGCCCGAACGCGTTGCCGGCGGTGACCTCGACCTCGACGGTGGGATTGCCGCGCGAGTCGAGAATCTCGCGCCCATGAATCTTGGTGATCTTCATCGTGCTTCGCGTCCTTACTGCCGACTGCCGACTGCCGACTGCCCACGGCCGACGGCCGACGGCCGACTGCCCACTGCCGGCTGACTACGTGTGCGCCGCTCCCCCGCGATCCGCCTCCGCCTCCGCGCGCAGCGCTTCCTCGGTGATCGGTCCAATCAGCGGTTCGTCTTCCGCCGTCACAATCACGACGCCCCCGTCGGTCACCGTGTGGCGGCGCCGATCCTCCTCGACGTTATATCCGATGAGCGCGCCGCGTGGAATGAGCACGTCGCGATCGACGATCGCCCGCCGCAGCCGCGCGTGGCGGCCGATGCGGACGCCCGGCATGAGGATCGTCTGTTCGATTTCGCAGAAGCTGTGGACCCGGACGTTCGGACAGAGGATGCTGCCCGTCACGCGGCTGCCCGAGATGATGCAGCCGCCCGAGATGATCGAGTCGAGCGCCTGGCCGCAGCGGCGTCCCTCCGCGGCAAAGACGAACTTGGCCGGCGGCGCCTGCGGCTGATAGGTGCGCAGCGGCCACTCGGGATCGTACAGGTTGAACTCGGGGTTGACCTGGCACAGGTCCATGCTCGCCTCGAAGTACGCGTCGAGCGTCCCGATGTCGCGCCAGTACTTCGCGGCCTTCTTGTTCTCGTCGTAGAACCGGTATGAGTACACCGGTGACGACTGAATCAGCGAGGGAATGATGTTCTTGCCGAAGTCGTGCTGGCTGTCGGGGCGTGCCGCATCGTCCTCGAGCGCGCGCACCAGCACGTCCGCGCGAAAGACGTAGATGCCCATCGACGCCAGCGCGGTATCGGGCGAACCGGGTGCCGCCGTCGCCTGCTGCGGCTTCTCGTCGAAGCCAATGACGCGAGCGGATTCGTCGATGCTGACGATGCCGAAACGGGACGCGTCGGCAATCGAAACCTCGATGGTCGCGATCGTCGCGTCGGCGTTCCTCTCCTGGTGGAACCGCAGCATCTTCGCGTAATCCATCTTGTAGACGTGGTCGCCCGACAGGACGATGATGTGGTTCGCCGACTCGCGGGTAATCGAGTAGAGGTTCTGGTAGACGGCATCGGCGGTGCCCAGGTACCAGTGCTCGCCGACGCGTTTCTGCGGCGGCAGGATCTCGATGAACTCGCCGAGCTCTTCGGAGACGACGTTCCACCCCATTCGAATGTGCCGGTTGAGCGACAGCGACTTGTACTGCGTGGCGATGTAGATGTGCCGCAGCCCCGAGTTGATGCAGTTGCTGAGGGTGAAGTCGATGATGCGGTAGGGTCCGCCGAAGTAGACGGCCGGCTTGGCGCGCTCCTTGGTAAGCGGATACAGGCGCTCTCCTACTCCCCCGGCGAGCAGGATGACCAGGATATCGTCGAGTTCCATGGATAACGGCCCCGGCCGGCAACCGAGCGTTCGCGCGGGCAGTGGATCCCGTGCGGGGCAGCGATAATAGCATGGTGATTGTTTGACTTACCCGGGACCGAATCCCTATGATCAGCGGATTCAGTTTCCCAGAGTCCCCCGACGACAGGTTCAGCCGTTTCGTGACGTCCGCCGTTCACTTCGGGAGAGAGGCATGAAGATGATGAGAGGCATCGTTGCTCTCTGTGTTGTGCTGACCATGGGCCTTGGATCTGCGCTGCTCGCCCAGGAGAAGCCCGACAACAGGAAAGAGGTCAAACGCAGCAAGGCCGAGCAGATTGACTTCGATACGCTGGTGAACCTCGTCGACGGCGTCGCCGCAGGCCGCGCCGCGGCACCCTCACCGGGCATCCCGGTGACGTGGGAATCCAATCACTTCTTCCGCGCTCCCGACGGTTCCACCTACGTCCCGTTCACGGTCACACTGGACAAGGGCCAGCTCGCGGCGCCGAACTCCGCGGTCTACCTTGCCGCCTTCCCGAAGGGTGCGGCGCCGGCGGCCCCCGCCAAGAACAGCAAGGACAAGACTGCAGGTCCCACAGCGGCGTTCGAGAAGTTCGAATTCACGCAGGTTGGCGCGGACGGCAAGCTCTCGCGCTACATGCAGGTGAAGCCCGGCGACTACGACGTCTACCTCGCGGTCAAGGACAAGGGGACGGTCGAGAAGATCGACAAGAACTACACGCCCCGCGTCGCGCTTCTGAAGAAGGACCTGGGCGTCCCCGATTTCAACAAGAGCGAGCTGGCCACCAGCAGCATGCTCCTCTCGAGCGGCATCGTACAGGCGCCAGCAGGCAAGACCGCGGACGACGATCCGTACATCTTCGGACAGATGCAGATCACGCCGTCGAAGGACGGGAAATACAGGAAGACCGACACGTTGAGCGTCGTCTACTGGGTCTATGGTGCCACTGGCGACGCGGCGGGCAAGCCGGACCTGTCCATCGAGAACAGCTTCAACCAGAAGACGGCGGACGGCGAAAAGTTCTTCAACAAGACCCAGCCGCAGGCGGTGAACGCGCAGAGCCCGTACAGCGTCTCAATGGGTGTTCCGAACTTCCTGGAAGTGCCGCTGACCAGCTTTGCGCCGGGCGATTACCGGCTGGAGATCAAGATTACGGATAAGCCGTCCGGCAAGTCGGTCACCCAGAACATCACTTTCTCGGTGGCCGCCTCGTAAACGTTCGTACAGGCGTAAGATGTGAAGGTGCGCCTTCAGGCGTTGCTCGTGATGATGGCGGGACTGCTCAGTCCCGCCATGTCGGTCGCCCAGGTCGCGCCTCGTCCGGCATCCTCGTCCGTTCCCCAGGTCGCCTCCCTCGCCGCCATCGAACTTCGCGGAACCGTCGTAGACGAACGCCTGCAGCCGCTTGCAGGGGTGGTCATCTCGGCGCTCGGCGGCACCAGCGCGTTCGCGGTCTCCGACCGCAGCGGCCACTTCGTCCTCCGCGACCTGCCGGCCGGTCCATACCTGGTCCGGGCACATCTGCAGGGGTACACCCCCACGCGCGCCCGCATCGTCCAGGTCACGACCGCGTCGCGCGACATCTCGATCGCGCTGACGAAGGTCACGGGCAAGTCCGATGAACCGCAGGTCCTGCAGGCCGGAGTCGCCGGCGTTGACGGCGACGCGGAATCAACCGCCGGCGAGGCCGATACCGAAGATCACAGCGAGCTTGCCTGGCGTCTGCGTCACATCCGCAGGAGCGTGTTGAGGGATGTCGACACCGGCGTCCTGCCGGCGGTCAACGAAGGGTCTTTCATGGAGGACTCGCTCGGGGCGCTGGCCAAGGCGCTGGGCAACCCCGTTCGGTACGCATCGGATTTCATCTCCGACCTTCCGCTCAACGGGCAGATCAACCTGCTGACGAGCACGTCCTTCGATCGTCCGCAGAACCTCTTCTCGCTGCAGAACGGGCTGCCGAACAGCGTGGCCTTCGTGACGCTGACGGCACCGACGACCACGGGCAAGTGGGACGTCCGCGGCGGGACGACGCAGGGTGACCTGTCGTCATGGATCGTTGCGGGCTCGTACTCGTGGCAGCCGGTCGGTTCGTCGCACAGCTATCACGCCGGCCTGTCGTACGCGATGCAGCGCTACCTTGGCGGTAACGCCGACGCGCTGGCGGCGATGGCCGACGGCCGGCGCAACGCCGGCGAGATGTACGCCTTCGACCGGTGGGCGATCACGTCGCGTCTCGACGTCAGCTACGGCGCGCGGTACGCGCGGTACGACTACCTCGCAAACGAAACGCTGTTCAGCCCGAAGGCCAGCGTCACCGTGACGCCGCTGCCCCGAGGTTCGCTGCGCGTGCGCGGCACGATGTCGAGACGTGAGATCGCGCCGGGCGCCGAAGAATTTCTGCTGCCATCGACGGGCATCTGGGCGCCGCCCGGACGCACGTTCTCACCGGTGTCGATGCGCGTGGGGTTCCATCCCGAGCAGATCAACCATCTCGAAGTCGCCGCCGAACAGCCGCTGGCGAAGGACATCGTCGTCGGCATGCGTGTCTTCCGGCAGCAGGTGAACGATCAGCTGGTCACGCTGTTTGGCGTTTCGCTGCCGAGCACCGCCGGCGCGAACCTCGGCCACTACTACGTCGGCAACGCGGGCGACGTGGACGCGCGGGGCTGGGGCGTCAGCGTCAGCCGCACCGTCGCCGACGCGATTCACGCGTCGATCGACTACACGCAGACCGACGCCGAATGGCTGCGGCCGTCGATGGGTTCCGCGCGCGTCGCGCTCGTGATGCCGTCGGCCATCCGCCGTCAGTTCGAACAGCTGCGCGACCTGACGACGTCGATCGAAAGCGACGTCCCGCGGCTCGATACGCGCGTGTTCGTCATTTACAAGGTGAATTCCGGCTTCACGCGTCCGTATGCGACGACCCTGCAGCCGCAGGTCGCCTCGCGGTTCGACGTGGAGGTCAGCCAGGCGCTCCCGTTCCTCAACTTCTCCTCCGCCCGGTGGGAGATGATCGTTGCCGTCCGCAATCTCTTCCACGAAGACGTCCTCGACGCGTCGGTCTACGACGAGCTCCAGGTTGTCCGGCCTCCCAAGCACGTCGTTGGCGGCGTGACCGTTCGGTTCTGACCGTTCTTTCTCGCCTGCGGGCGACCACGGACCCGCGTCCATCCCCTTGGATGGGTGTTCCTGCACGTTGGATCCGCGCGATTCTGATATCCTTGATCTCTGTTAAGTAGCTGATTTTCATTGAGTTACGACGTGCAAGATCCACTCGGTGGTGGTATATCGTTTGCTGCCCCCTCACGCACCGGCCGGCGTGTCTCCGGTCGGGCCCTACGCAGGATGCGAAACGTTCGTTCAAGCTCGAACGCGTCACGCGCGTGGACGCCGCGGGGAGGGCCCGCCCTCCCGGTGGTCCTCGCCAGTGCGCTGCTCTGCCTGGGCATCGCAAACATCTCTGCGCGCGCGACGTGGCATGCCGTCGAGGACGGGGTGCTCTGGACGGCGCAGCCCGAGGGCGTCGTCGCCGCGGACGTGGCGGCCGGCACCGCGGCGTCGGCGGTCGGCATCCGGCGCGGGGATCTGCTGCTGGCCATCGACGATCGGCCCGTGCAGCAGGTCGCGGACATCGAGGAGGTGCTGCGCGGCGCCGAGGCGGGCCAGACTGCGCGGTACACCATCCTGCGGCTCGGCACCCGCGAGGTCGTGGACGTGCGCATCGCGCCGATTCCGAGCGGCCCGCGCGCCCTGTATTTCCTCCTCGCGGCCGTCGGCATCTTCACGCTGCTCGTCGGCGCGGCGGTGCGCCTGCGGCGCCCGCGCGACCCGGCGACGCTGCATTTCTTCTGGCTGGCGGTCGCCTTCTTCGGCGTCTTCACGTTCTCGTTCAGCGGCCGGCTCGATCGCCTCGACTGGGTGTTCTACTGGGGCGATGCGGTGTCGATGCTCCTGCTGCCGCCGCTGTTCCTCCATTTCACGCTGGTCTTTCCGGAGCGCGCACGCCGCTGGACCGCGGGTCCCGTCGGCCGTGTGATCACTCCGCTCGCCTATGCGCCGGCGGTGCTCCTCGGCATCGCGCACGCGTTTGCGCTCGCGCGCGGCGGTGGCAATGCGGCCGCGTCGGTTCGCACGCTCGAGACGCTCGATCGTCTCGAGTTCCTCTACCTCGCCGGCTGCCTGATTGCGGGTCTTGCCGCGCTGACGCGCGCGCTCACCGAGGTCCGTTCAATCACCGGCCGCCGGCAGCTGCGGTGGATTGCGTGGGGCACGGCGCTCGGCGGCGCACCCTTCGCGCTCGGCTACGCGCTGCCGTATGCGTTCGGCGTGAACGCGACGCTGCCGATGCAGCTGTCGGCGATTCCGCTCGGGTTGATTCCGCTCGCCTACGCGTCCGCCATCGTCCGCTACCGGCTGATGGACATCGAGGTCATCGTCAAGCGCGCGCTGGTGTATGCGGCTGCGCTCGGCGCGATCGTGGCGATCTATGCCGCGATGCTGGGAGGCGTGCAGCGCGTCTGGCTGACGGAGGACAACGAGCACAACTGGGTCATCGCGTTCCTGGCAACGCTCGTCGCGCTGCTGCTGGCTCCGCCCGTGAAGAGCGCGGTGCAGAACATCCTCGACCGCGCGTTCTACCGCGACCGCTACGACTACCGGCGCGCGCTCGTCGGCTTCGCCCGCGATCTCAACAGCGATCTCGACCTGCATCGCCTCTCCGAGCGTCTCGTGTCGCGCGTCGTCGAAACGCTGCTCGTGGACCGGATGGCGCTGATGCTCGAGGACGAGGCTGCGCCGTACTACGGCTCGGTGCGCGCCTCGGGGTTCGGCGACAGCCACCCGCCGGCGCTGCCGAAGCGGTCGGGCATCGGCGAGCGCCTCGACGACGGCCACATCGTCGCCCTCGACGATCCGATCGCGTCGACGCGCTTCCCCGTCGAGGAGATCGAATACTGGCGTGACGTGGGGCTCTACTACTTCGTCCCGTGCATCGCGAAGGAAGGGACGATGGCGGTGCTGGCGGTGGGCCGCAAGGATACCGGCGAGCCGCTCAACAGCGAAGACATGGGCCTGCTCGGCGCCGTCGCGGGCCAGATTGCGACCGCGCTCGAAAACGCGCGCCTCTACCGGCAGCTCCATGTCAAAGCGCTCGAGCTGGATCGCATGCGCGCGTTCAACGAGAACATTCTCGAGTCGCTCGACGACGGCCTGCTCGTGCTCGATCTGAGCGATCGCGTGGTGCGCTGGAACCCGGCGATGGAAGCGTTGTCCGCCGTGTCGAAGGGCGACGCGACGGGCCGCCGTCTCGACGACCTGTTCGACGCGCCGTTCGTGGAAGCCGTGCGCGCCGCGCGCCGCGACGCGCCGCAGGGCACCACGCTGTCCCGTCTTCAGCTCGGGCGACGCGTCGACGGCTCCTCGCCGTTGATCGTCAACGCCGCGGTCGTCCCGCTGCGCGCCGCCGCCGAGAGCGGCCTGACGACGGTCGGCACCATCGTCATCATCGAAGACGTCACGCGCCGCGTGCAGCTCGAAGAACAGCTTCAAATTTCCGAAAAGATGGCGTCGATCGGCCTGCTGGCGGCCGGTGTGGCGCACGAAGTGAACACGCCGCTGACCGGCATCTCCAGCTTCACGCAGATGCTGCTCGAAGGCGCCGACCCCGAGGACCCGAAGACGAAGGTCCTCGAGAAGATCGAGCGTCAGACGTTCCGCGCCGCGAAGATCGTCAACGGCCTTCTCAACCTGTCACGGCCCGGATCCCCGGCGACACCGGACGTCATGGGCGTCGACGTCAACACGATCATCGCCGACGTGCTGTCGCTGCTCGAGCACCAGTTTCAGTTGCAGCGCGTGGCCGTCCGGCGCGAATTGAGCGACCAGCCGGTCGCGGTGCTCGGCATCGAACAGAAGCTGCAACAGGTCTTCCTGAACCTGTTCCTCAACGCGAAGGACGCCATGCCGAAGGGCGGCTGGCTGTCGGTCACCACCCGCACCGAAAACGGCCAGGCCGTCGTCGAGGTGTCGGACACGGGTTCAGGCATTCCGAGCGAGTACCTCGCGCGCATTTACGATCCCTTCTTCACGACCAAAGCCATCGGCCACGGCACGGGCCTCGGTCTGTCGATCACCTACGGCATCGTGCGCGAGCACGACGGCACCATCGACTGCGACAGCAGCGTCGGCCAGGGCACGCGGTTCACCCTGCGATTTCCGCTGGCGCCGGCCGAGCGGCTGGCGCGCGCCGTCCACTGAGGCCGGAGCATCCCGTCATGGCGCGCACCGGAACCATCCTCATCATCGACGACGAAGAGATCATGCGGGAGATCCTCGAGACGCTGCTCTCGCGCGAGGGATACTCCGTGCGCGTGGCGTCGGGCGGCGCCGAGGGTGTCGAGCTGGCACGGTCGATCCCGTTCGACGCGGCGATCGTGGACGTGATGATGCCGGGAATGGACGGGATGGCCGTCCTCGAGGAGCTGAAGAAGCTCGACGACGACCTTCCGGTGATCATGATCACCGCGTTCGCATCGGTCGAGAACGCGATCACGGCGATGAAGCGCGGCGCGTTCGACTACATCACCAAGCCGTTCAAGAACGACGAGGTGCTGGTCGTCATCCGCAACGCCGTGGAGCGCCGGGAGCTGATTGCCGAGAACACCGCGCTCAAGCAGACCCTCCAGGCGCAGACGCACAACTTCGCCGGCATCATCGGCCGCAGCCCGAAGATGAAGCAGGTGTTCGACCTGATCATCCAGGCTGCGCCGAGCCGCTCGACGATCCTCATCACCGGCGAGAGCGGCACCGGCAAGGAGCTGGTGGCGCGCGCGATCCATACGCACTCGTCGCGGCCGGACAAGGCATTTGTCACCGTCAACTCCGGCAACCTTTCGCCGGAGCTCCTCGAGTCGACGCTGTTCGGCCACGTCAAGGGCGCGTTCACCGGCGCGGTGTACCCGAAGAAGGGTCTCTGCGACATGGCGGACAAGGGGACGATCTTCTTCGACGAGATCGGCAACATCCCGCTCGAGACGCAGGCCAAGCTCCTGCGCGTCATCCAGGAGCGCGAGTTCATGCGCCTCGGCGGCATGGAAACCATCAAGGTCGACGTCCGCATCATTGCCGCGACCAATTGCGACCTGAAGCAGATGATGGAAGCGGAACGGTTCCGCGAGGACCTCTATTACCGACTGCACGTGATCAACATCTTCCTGCCGCCGCTGCGCCAGCGGAAGGAGGACATCCCGGTGCTCGCGCAGCACTTCCTCGCGAAGTACGGCGAGGAGAACAACAAGAAAGGGCTCGAGCTGGCGCCGGAAGCGCTCGACCTGCTGATGGAGTACCACTGGCCCGGCAACGTGCGCGAGCTCGAGAACGTGATGGAGCGCGCGGTCGTCCTTGCCACCGGCCCGCGCATCGGCGTCGATCTCATCCCCGATCACGTGCGCACCGCGCCGGCGTTCCAGATTCCGAAGTTCGTCGTGCCGCCCGAAGGCATCTCGTTCAAGGACGTGATCACGAACGTCGAGAAGCGCCTGATCGAGTCGACGCTGGAGGCGGCCGGCGGCGTTCAGAAGCGCGCCGCGGAACTGCTCGGCATCAAGCCGACGACGCTGAACGAGATGATCAAGCGGTACGACATCGGGGTGCGGCGGGGCAGGAAAGGCGCTGCGAGCGGCGATGACGACGACGCCACGTCAGCCGCGACCCCGTACCAGGGTGACGAGTCGCTCAAACCGTCCTAGCACCGCATCCCACCGGTAATACAGCCGGACGTACTGACGCCCGCCTTCACCGAGCTGTTCGCGCAGCTTGGTGCGCGTCATCAGCATCCGCAGCGCCTCGACGAATTCATCGCGACTGCGGTAATACAGACCGCCGCCGGCCCGGCGGCAGTGTTCGGTGGCCGCATCGTTGCGGGCGGAGGCCAGCACCGGCGTGCCGACGGCGAAGCTCTCGAGCACGGACAGTGCCAGCGGATCGTCGGAGCCGGGCGCAATCGTGACGTCCGCGGCTTCGTAGGCGACCATCCGCTCGCGATCCGGAAGCACGCCGGCCTGCCGCAGATACGGCGCGTCCGGCACCTTCATCATCTTCACGCCCATCAGCACGAGCGCGGTGTCGCCGTCACCGGCGGCGTAGCTGTCGAAGTACTCGAGCATCTCTTCGCAGCCGTTGTCCGGCTCGACGCGTCCGCCGTACAGCACGATCGACCCGTACAGGCGATGGCGGCGGCGGAACGGGATGCCGCGATCGGCGCGGTCGTCGTCCGGGTCCACCCCTTCGTCTCCCTGCGCGCCCGTCTCGTCATCGGCAACCGGCTCGTCGGCGGGATCCTGCTGGTGCCGGGGATAGGCCTGCCGGTGCGACGGATCGATGCCGACGCCGACGAGCTCCTCGTGCGCCGGGTGCACGCCGAGATACGAGTGGAGAAGCTTCCGTTCGTAGCCCGAGACGAGGCCGACGGCGCGGGCCGAGGCGATCAGATCCGGCCACAATGCCAACCGCAGAACAGGGCTGAGGCGCGCGCACGGAAACAGGATGCTGCGCTCGGGCGCCACCGCCATCCCGTGGACGGTCGTCCAGTGAATGAGCGAGAAGAATACGAAGGCGTCGTAGGAGCGGCTCTGGCGTTTGAGGTGCTCGATGAGTCCTGGCACCGACGGTCCCAGCCGGCGCACCCACTCGATCTCCTCCGCGCGCGACCTCGGCGCGCCGAGGATGCGTTCGGAGAACTGCCGGAATGCGTTCGCATCGTGCGGCTGGTTCACCGCAAAGCGCCGGACCAGCACGCCGCGGATGCGATCGGCCCCCTCTCCGTACTCGTTCTTCCACGTCCGCCGATCGCGGGCGGCCGTCGTCAGCACTTCGACGTCGTGCCGGAGGCTCAGCTGCTCCGCGAGCAGGCGGCACGCGTGTTCGGCGCCCGTCGTGATTTCGCCGCCGTAGCGCGGCGTGATCAAAGCCAGCTTCACGCAACTGCTCCAACAACCGGACCTGATGGCAGCTCGTCGAGTACCTCCGCCGCCGGGCGAAGCGAGTGCTGCCGGCGCGCCAGCCAGCCCGGAAGCTTCTCCATGTGGTGGGCCGGCGGGTTGGACGAGAGCGACGCAAACATGTCGAGATACTTCCGTTCGATCACCGGCCAGCTGTACTGCTCATCGTAAAACCGGCGGCCGTTGCGCCCGAGGGTTGCGGCCAGCGCCGGGTCGTCGAGCACCGTGTCGAGGACCGCCGCGAATTCGGCGGCGTTCGCATAGTAGAGGCCGGCGTTGCTGCGCAAGCACTGGCCAAGCAGCACGTCGCACCGCGCGTTCGCGATCACGGGCGTTCCGAGCGCCCACGCTTCGAGCGCCACCATCGACAGGCTTTCATAGTACGACGGCATGACGAGCGCCGCCGCCCCGGCAATCGCATCGAACTTGTCGCGGTCGTCCAGGAAGCCGAGATGCCTGATCCGGGGGTGGTTCGGAATCTCCAACACCGGCGTCCCGACGAGCACCAGCGTTGGCGCGTTCGCACGGTCGCCGGCGTAGCGGGTGAAAAAGTCGAACAGTTCCGCGCATCCCTTGTTCGCGTCGATGCGTCCCACGTAGATCACGTACGGCCCTGCGAGGCCGAACCTGGCCTGCGCCCGTGCCGGATCAACCGACTGCGGAATCTCCGACCCGATCCCGACGACGACGCCGGGCACGTGCTCGTTCGCGGCCACCGCGTGGATCAGCGCCTGCTCCTCAGGTGAGTTGTACATGATCGCGCGTACGCCGCGAAAGACGGGCCCGAAGATCGCGAGCCCGAGTGCCGCATCGCGCTCGGCGGTCGGCACCAGGATGGCGCGGTCCGGGACTGCGCGCGCGCCGTGGTAGGCGTGATAGTAGCGTGCGCAGAACAGAAGGACATGGTCGAACTCGTTGCCGGACGTCTGCAGCCGGTCGATCAATGCTGGACTTGCGGGGCCTTCGCTGTCGAGCCAGCTCAGCTCCTCGTTGAGCGAGTGGCGCCGGCTGAACACGTGATCCGAACGCAGTCCGAAATCCGCCTCGCTGCGTTCGTGTTCGACGGGGAACCGTTCGACCGGAATGCCGTTGACGCTGTCGGGGCCCGGAGGGAATTCGTTGCGCCAGGTCAGATACTCACGCGCGCACGTCGTCAGCACACGCACCTCCGCGTGAGGCGCCAGGTGCTCGGCGATGTACCTCGCGTGCAGCTCGGCGCCGCCGTTGACGTCGGCGCCGTATCGCTGCACCACGATCCCTAATTTCATTCCTCCGGGGTATGCGGGGGTTCTTCGGTGCGAATCGGCTCCGCCGGAGCCGCGGGTTCCTCTCGATGCTCCGTCACGGCGGGGAGCTGATGATCGAGCGCCACCGGCTCCGATCGTAGAGGCGGACCTTCAGGTCCGCCCGGAACCGCTGCGGCCTCCGCCTCGAATCCCTCGTCCCCGTCGCCGTCGCCGTCGCCCTCGTCAACGTCCGCAGATGCGACAGTTGCCGCGGTGGCATTGACCGCGGCTTCGGCCGGTACGCCTGCCCCGGGTCCGCGCCGACCGCGGCGCCGCCGGCGTCGCCGACGCGGCGTGTCGCTTCCAGTCTGCTGCCCCTCGGACGGCTGCTGCTGCGGTGCGGTTTCGGGTGTTGCCACGCCGGCTGCGGCGGTCTGCTGGACGGCCTGGGGCGCTTCCTGCGGGCGCGCCGGCCGCGCCTGCACGCCCTCCATCGTCCGGACGCGCCGCTCGTTGAAATCGACCTTCGTGCCGAGCGATTCGACGCGCATCGACAGGCTCTGCGCCTCGATGCTCGCGCGAGAGACTTCAATCGCCATCCGCTGGAGGATTTCGTAGTGCAGTGCGTTCCACTCAGCCTGTCGGCGGTCGCGATCGGCTTCGCGCTGAAGCAGCTCGGTGTTCAACCGCGACTGCTGGGCGAGCGCGTGCGCGATCGGCGTCGGATTGAACAGCAGCCGCAGCAGCGGATTGAACAGCTTGCGGAGAAAACGCAGGAACCCGTTCGGCGAGTCGTAGAGGCTCGCTTCGTCGAATGGATACGACTGCGCGGCAGACGGCGCTGCGGCGTCCGCGGAAACGGTTCGCTCCCCCGCCGCCCGCCGGAGCTGATCGAGCAGCTCCGGTTTGAGCCCTCGCGGGTCGAGAATCGCCTCGAGCCGCCGCGCGGCGAGCTCCTGGATTTGCTGGTTGGAGAGATCGACGCCGCTCCGCTGCGCGATGCGCGCGCGGATCTCGCGCATGATCTGCTCGACGTCCACGCGATCGCTGCGCTCACCGCGGTTGGCCAGGTCTGGCGGTGGACCTTGCCGCCGTTCGGGTCCGCGCCGGTCGGGGCCCCGGCGCCCGCCGCGGTGGAAGTGTCCGC
>Ga0114129_10009134_pt1 | contig 14131 bp, 9 predicted proteins | sample RhiMetdeltSRZDD1_FD_80071 | JGI IMG/M metagenome (GOLD analysis project Ga0114129, IMG submission 80071) | Populus rhizosphere microbial communities from Tennessee, USA - Rhizosphere MetaG P. deltoides SRZDD1 (version 2) (version 2) | ecosystem: Host-associated > Plants > Roots > Rhizosphere >... | reverse complement strand
TCGGCAATCGCGCGCGTGATGGCCTGACGAATCCACCACGTCGCGTAGGTCGAGAACTTGTAGCCGCGGCGGTACTCGAACTTGTCGACCGCCTTCATCAGACCGATATTGCCTTCCTGGATCAGATCGAGGAACTGCAGGCCGCGGTTGGTGTACTTCTTCGCAATTGACACGACGAGACGAAGGTTGGCTTCCACCAGCTCCTTCTTCGCCTGTTCGGCCTGCGCCTCGCCGCGCTGGATGACTTCGATCGTCCGTCGGAGGCGCTCCGGCGTCTCCTCCAGGTCGTCGATCATCCCCTTGACCTGCGTCTTGATGTCCTTCTGCTTCTTGAGGAGATTCTTCTTCTCCTCTTCCTTCAGCTTCGGCACGCCTTTCGTCTTGATCTTCGGATTGATCTGACGGTCGAGCGCCTCGACTTCGCGCTGCACCTTCTGCACGGCATCGACCGCGTCCTTCACCTCGTCGATGAGGCGCCGCTTCATCGTCTCGGTGAACTCGATGCTGCGGATCGCGCGGCTCACTTCAATGCGCGCGCGGAGCGCCTTCATGCGCGCCTTCCGGTATTTCCTCCGCTCCTGCGTGCGAGAGATGCCGACTACCTTTTCGGCGAGCTTCACGTAGTTGGTGCGCGCCTTGCGGACCTCTTCGATCTGCTCGAGGACTTCGGTCTTTCGATCCTCGATGACCTCGTCGGTGATCTCCTCGTCGCTGAAGATCACCAGTTCGCGAATGGTTCGTTCACCGGCGCGGAGCTGATCGCCGATGACGAGGATGCGCTTGGCGATGGTCGGCGTGCGGGAGATGGATTTGATGACGGCGAGCTTGCCGCGCTCGATGCGCTTGGCGATCGCGACTTCGCCTTCGCGCGTGAGGAGTGGGACGGTGCCCATCTCGCGGAGATACATGCGGACGGGGTCGTTCGTTTTGTCGAGCGCACCGGGGGTGAGATCGAGCTCGGGCCCTTCCTCCGAGCCGTCACGATCGAAGTCCTTCTCGCCGCGATAGGCCTTGTCGGAATCGACGACTTCGATGCCGGCGCTGCCGAACGCGTTGAACAGGTCGTCGAGGTCTTCCGACGAGGTGATCTCGGACGGAAGCATCTCGTTGACCTCGTCGTAGAGCAGGTATCCTTTTTCCTTGCCGACCTGAATCAGCTGACGTACTTCGTCGTAACGTTCCTCAATCGACAAGGCCATTCAAGTTCCTCCCCCGCGGAGCCGCGTCCAAAAGGACGCGGCCTACCCTACCAATTCCGCCTGGTGGGGCGGGTCCTTTGGACCCGCCATCAGATAAGTGCTTCGATCCGCTGTATCACGTCGTACTTACGAACGAGCAGTTCCTGGAGTTTCTCGCCCTCGAGCGCGCCGACTTCCTGCAGCCGATCGATCTCGCGCTGAATCGCCCCGCGCTCGCGTTCCCACCGGAGCCGCTTGAGAATCCGCACGCAGTCATGAGCGTCGCGCACGTGCGCTTCGCCCTCGCTCGCAATAGCGGTCACGAGTTGGACGTCTGCGTCCGTAAGACGCTCGAAAAGCGCGGCTGGTGAGAACCCCTTATCTTCGTTCAGTTTTTGGGCGAGATCTAGTATCCGACGCCCCGCAAGACCCTCAAAATCGACGCCGTCCAGCGCGGCGAGCGCTTCCAAAGAGTCTTCCGGTTGGTGGACAAGTAGCCATATGAGCCCTTTTTCAGCCTTGGTGACCTGACCGAAGCTCGGCACTTCACGTCTGGTAAATGTGTCCTGCCTTTGAACAACGGCCCTCCGGATTTCCGCACGAACGACGTCGTCGGTCACTCGCGCCTTGAACGCCAGCCGATCGGCAAACCGATCCCTCATCGCGGCGTCCGGAATCCGGCCGGCAACCGGCAGCATGTCGCCCAGAAACTTCACCCGGCCTTCGTCGGTATTGAGATTGTGATTGGCCGCCGCCCGATCCAGCAGGTATTCCAGATACGGCGTGGAATGCTCCAGACGCTCGGCATACCCTTGGGACCCTCGTTTCCTGATGAAGGTGTCAGGGTCATCCCCGGCTGGCAAAACGGCCACGTTCACCGCGAAACCTTCGGCGACCAACATCTCGCACGATTTCGCTGCGGCGCCTTGCCCGGCGGCATCCGGATCGAAGCTAAGCACGACCTTGGTGGTAAACCGCCGGAGTTGTTGTGCCTGCTGCGGTGTCAGTGCCGTTCCGCAGGACGCCACAACGCCCTGGAAGCCGGCTTGATAGACCTGTGCGAAATCGAAGTAGCCCTCGACGAGAATCGCGAACTTGCGCTGCCGGATCGCGTTCTTGCTCAGATTCAAGCCGTACAGCGTTCGGCCCTTCGAATAAATCGGCGTCTCCGGTGAGTTGAGATATTTCGGCTGTTGATCTGGATCAACGGCGCGGCCGCCAAACGCGATTACCGATCCGGTGTCCCTGCAGATCGGAATGATGAGCCGGTTACGGAAGCGGTCGACGACGGTTCCGTCTTCACGCTGCACGACGAGGCCCGCGCGCAACAGCGTGGCCTGCGAGAATCCCTGCTGCAGGAGCGCCGACTTCAACGCATCGCGGTTCGTTGGCGCATATCCAAGCCCCAACGCCGCGCTCGTCGCTTCATTCACGCCGCGATGTTCGATCTGCCTTCTGATACGGATGCCGGCGTTCGATGCAAGCTGCTGGCGAAACCACGCCGCAGCCGCCTCGTGGACCTTGAGCAGCGTCTCGCGTTCCGCGGCGTTGGCGCGCTGCTCGTCGCTCTGTTCCATTTCCGGCAGCGGCACCCCGAACCGCTGCGCGAGCAGCTTCACGGCGTCGGCAAAGCCGATTTTTTCGTGCAACTCGAGGAACTTGAGCACGTCGCCGCCAACGCCGCAGCCGAAGCAGTGGAAGAAGCCTTTGTCGCGATTGACCTGAAAGGAAGGCGTCTTCTCACCATGAAATGGGCACAGTCCTTTGTAATTGGCCCCCGTTCTTTTCAGCGACACGTAGTCTTGGATCACCACGACGATGTCCGCTTGCTGTTTCAGGTCGTCGATGAATCTTTGTGGAAAAAGGGCCATTAAGAGAGCACGTCTTTTACCACGAAGGTCGCTCCGCGACCGCCACGAAGCACACGATATCGAAAAGGTTTCATCGTGGTCGGGTCAGTCCTTTAACTCCACAATGGTCGCTCCTCCACCACCCTGGTTCTGCGGAGCCAGTTCGTAATGTGCGACGAGCGGATGTTTCTTGAGAAATGCCGCAATCGCGCGGCGAAGCTGTCCGGTGCCGTGTCCGTGAACGATCCGGATCGTATGCTGATCCGTCAAGGTTGATTCGTCGAGAAATTTTTCGAGACGGGCGATCGCTTCGTCGACGGTCTGCCCGATCACATTTAGTTCTGTGAACGAGCCCTCGCGCGGCTGAAGATCGACGTTGACGTTCACTCTCGCGGATGCGGGCGTTCCCCCAACCGCCCGCAGGTCACGCACCTTAGCGCGCATGCGCTTGCCCCGCACGTCTATTTCCGCGTCTTTGCCGCGGAGTTCGACCACAATTCCCTCGAGTCCAAGTCCGTCGACGACAACCCGCGAACCAGGTTCGATTGGCCCCGCGGTCTGCTCCGGAACGTAGGGGCCGGCTTTAGCCGGCCCTTCCGGCGTTCCGCCGATGCGGCCGACGATCTCGTCGACAGCCCCTCGAGCTTCTGCACGGACAGCTCCCGTTTCGCCGGTATTCACGAGACGCGGAGCCCGTGTCTTCAGCTCCTCAATCACCTTGTCTATCTCTCGGCGCGCGTCGCGGAGCTGATCGTCAATTTTCGTGTCGAGGCGCCGGCGGAATGTCTCCTCCCGTTCGCGGACCGACGCTTCGCGTCCGCGCAGTTTCTTCTCCGACTCGGCGACGGCTGCGCGTTGATTCGACAGCTCCCGTCGCTGCTGCTCGATCACGCGAAGTTCCTTGTCCACGCGTGCCAGATGATCGGCGAGCTGTTTCTGCTCTTCGCTGAGATTCTCGCGCGCGGCCGCAATCACGGACGGCGGCAGTCCAAGTCGCGCCGCAATTTCGATGGCGAGGCTGCGGCCCGGCGACCCGTAGACGAGCCGATAGGTTGGCGCGAAGGAATCGGGATCGAAGCCGAACGCGGCGCTCGTCACACTTTCCGTCGTCGACGCATACGACTTCAGCGCATCGTAATGTGTCGTGGCAATCAGGTGCGCCCCACGCTTGCGGAAATGATCGATGACCGCAATGCCGAGCGCACCGCCTTCAACAGGATCGGTTCCCGCGCCCACCTCGTCGAGCAGCACCAGAGCAGGCAGGGCAAGGTTGCGGTCCATCGAGACCACGTTGGCGATGTGGGCCGAGAAGGTGCTCAGACTCGCGGAGATCGACTGTTCGTCGCCAATATCGGCAAACACGCATCGAAACACCGGCACGCGGGAGCCCTGTTCGGCAGGGATATGCAGACCTGCCTGCGCCATCAACGCGAGGAGTCCGGCGGTCTTCAACGCCACCGTCTTGCCGCCGGTGTTCGGCCCGGTGATGACCATCACACGTGTCGGTGGAATCAACAGGATGTCATTCGGCACTGGCGCTGGGATTCGGGATCCGGGATTCGGGATTCGCCCTCCCGTGTTTTCCAATCCCGAGTCCCGAGTCCCGAATCCCGGAATAAGCAACGGATGTCGGGCCGCGCGAAGTTCGAAGGTGCCATCGATCGCGATCGCCGGCTCGCTGCCCCCGACCTTCAGTGAAAAACGCGACCGCGCCTGTATGACGTCCAGCTCGGTCGCGACCTCGATGGTGCGGCGAAGGTCCTCAGGCCTGGCGCGAAACTGATCGGTCAGCGCGAGCAGAATCCGTCGAACTTCCTCGGCCTCCTGCTCTTCGAGCGCGACGATGTCGTTATTGATCTCGACCGTGGTGAGCGGCTCGAGATAGAGGCTCGCACCGCTGGCGGATGCCCCGTGCACGATGCCTGGGATCGCCGATCGATGTTCCGAACGGACGACGAGCACGTATCGGCCGTTGCGATCGGTGACCACCTGCTCCTGCAGGTATTTGGCAGTGTCGCGTCCGCGCAGGAACGACTCGAGCGTCGTCCGCAGCTTCGCCCGCTGCCGCCGCAGACGTTCCCGGATTCCCGCGAGCGCCGCACTCGCATGGTCGTTGACCTCGCCCGACGGATCGATTTTCTTGCGGACGTCGGCGATTTCCCCCTTGAATGAGGCGACACGTTCGACCAGCTCCCGAAGGATCGGGAACATCGTCGTCGCGTTGCGGACGGCGGTGCGTGAATGTTCGATGGACTCGAGATAATCGGCCAACGCGAGCAGCCGGACCGCTTCGAGCGGACGGCCCTCGACGCCGAGGGCATCAAGAATGGATTCCAGGTCCGACGGCGCTCGCAGCGGAAAGCCCGGATAATCGGCGAGGAATCTGGTCCCTTCGCTCGTGGCCTTCTGTGCCGCGACTACGCTCGCCACGTCGGCCAGCGGCTCCAATCCGAGGAGCCGCTCATGTCCGGTAGGCGTCACCGCGAGGTCTGCGACTGCCTCGACGATGCGATCGAACTCGAGGGATCTGAGGGTACCTGGGTTCACAGGTGATTAATCAAACTCGCGATTGCCGCTGCGCCAAAACCATTGTCGATATTGACCACCGCGACGCCGTTTGCGCAGCTGTTCAGCATCCCGAGCAGCGCGGCGATGCCACCAAAGCTGGCGCCATAACCGACGCTGGTCGGCACCGCAATCACCGGAACGCTGACAAGCCCGGCGACGACGCTTGGCAGCGCGCCTTCCATTCCCGCGACGACGATGATCACGCGTGCGCTTTGCAGGCGGCGGTGTTCGCTGAGGATGCGATGGATGCCCGCAACGCCGACGTCGTACAGCCGTTCGATTGTGTTGCCCATGATCTCGCCGGTAACTGCGGCTTCTTCCGCCACTGGCAGATCCGAAGTGCCGGCGCAGGCGACGATAATCGTCCCTTTGCCCCGACAGGTGTCGCCCTGAGCGAGCGTGATCGCGCGTGCTTCTTCGTGGTACGTCGCCGAAGGCGCGGCCTGGCGCACTGCCTCGAATGCGTCCGGCCCGGCGCGCGTAATGAGCAGCGGTTGCCCGCGCTCGATGATGCGCGACGCGATCGCGGCGATCTGTGTCGGCGTCTTGCCAAGGCCGAGGATGACTTCTGGAAATCCCTGGCGGAGCTCACGGTGCGTATCGACACGCGCAAAGCCGAGGTCTTCAAACGGCGCCTGTCGGAGCACCATCGCGATGCGCTCTGCTGCGGCCGCCGAGTCAACCGTGCCGGCACGGACGGCATCGAGCAGTTTTTGTATCTCCAAGCTCGTCATAGCGACGTTTTCGTGGCTTCCTCGGATCCAGTCATCCCCGTATAATTTGAGATCGTGCTCGCCCTCGACGACCCCGCCTCCTTATGACGCTGAACGAAATCCTCATCCTGGGCACTTACTTCTTCGTTCTCGTCATTCTCGCCGTGTACGGGTGGCATCGGTATTACCTCGTCTATCTGTACATGAAGAATAAAGACAAGGTGCCGGTTCCGGCGAATCCACTCACAGAATTGCCGCTCGTCACGATCCAGCTACCGATTTACAACGAAATGTATGTTGCCGATCGGCTGATCGACGCGGTGTGCCAGATCGATTATCCGCGGGAGTTGCTCGAGATCCAGGTGCTCGACGACTCGACCGACGAAACGACGATCGTCGCCGAACGGGCGGTGCGCCGCAATGCAGCGCAGGGCCTCGACATCAAGTGCCTGCACCGTACCGACCGCACCGGTTTCAAGGCGGGAGCGCTCGAAGCAGGGCTGAAGGTTGCAAAAGGCAGTTTCATCGCGATTTTCGACGCCGATTTCACCCCGACAGCCGACTTCCTGCGGCGCACGATTCCATTTTTCGGCGACCCGGCGATTGCGATGGTGCAGGCGCGGTGGGGCCACATCAATCAGGACTATTCGCTGCTGACGAAAGTGCAGTCCATCTTGCTCGACGCCCATTTCGTGCTCGAGCACGGGGGCCGCAACCGGTCCGGTCTCTTCTTCAATTTCAATGGCACGGCGGGGATCTGGCGGCGGGATGCCATTGCGGATGCGGGCGGCTGGCAGCACGACACCCTCACTGAGGATCTCGATTTGAGTTACCGCGCGCAGCTTCGCGGCTGGAAGTTCGTGTTCCTGCCGGGACTGATCGCTCCCGCGGAAGTGCCGGTCGAGATGAACGCCTTCAAATCGCAGCAGCACCGATGGGCTAAGGGTTCCATCCAGACCTGCCGCAAGCTGCTGCCGGCGATTCTTGGTTCCAGCCTGCCGGCGCGCGTCAAGGCCGAAGCATTCTTTCACCTGTCGGCGAACTTCAACTACCCGCTCATGTGCGTGCTGTCGGTCCTGATGGCGCCCGCCATGGTGATCCGCTACAACATGGGCTGGTACGAGATGCTGCTCATCGATGTGCCGCTGTTCTTCGCGGCCACAGCCTCGGTGGCGAACTTCTACATGGTGTGCCAGCGGGAGCTGCACGACGACTGGGTGACTCGCGCGAAGTACCTGCCGTTTCTGATGTCGATTGGCATCGGGCTGACCGTGAACAACACGAAGGCCGTGTTCGAGGCGCTGTTCAACAAGCAAACCGAGTTCGCGCGGACGCCGAAGTACCGCATCGAGGCGCGCGCGGACGAATGGATTGGCAAGAAGTATCGCCAGAGCGTGCTGGTGCAGCCGATGATCGAGCTGACGCTCGGCCTGTATTTCACGGCGACCGTGTTTTACGCGCTCGCCAACGGCATTTACGGCACGCTTCCGTTCCTCGTCCTCTTCCAGATCGGCTTCCTGTATACCGGCCTCCTCTCGATCTTCCAGCAGTACGCGGGCGATAGTGTGGTGCTGGAGCCGGCGACGGAAGAAGAGCTCTAATCGATTTGCGATTTCTGATTTGCGATTTGTGATTTGATTTGCGCTCGGTGATTCCACATCACAAATCGCAAATCGCAAATCACAAATGCATTACAGTTCCACCCCATGAACTATCCGCGCATCGTCCTCGCGGGCGCCGCCGCCTGGCTTGCCTCGATGGCGCTCGGATACATGATTCACGACATCTGGCTTCTTCGTCTGTATCAGGCAAATGCGTGGGCCTACCGACACGCCGAAGACATCCGCGAGCTGCTTCCGATCGGTCTCGCGGCGCATCTGCTCGGATCGCTGGCGTTCGCGTTTGCGTACGCGAAGGGATATGAGCCCAACCGCGAGGCCTCGGGCATTGCCCAGGGCATCCGCTTCGGCCTGATCATTGCGATTATCGTGGACGGCTTTGCGGTGGTCTGGAACTACGTGGCCGAACCGATTGCAGCGCGCCTTGGCGTCCTGCAGGTTCTCGGGATCGTCGGGCAGTTCGGCATCTGCGGAGCCATCGTCGGGTTGATTTACCATCCGAGCCGCGTCGTTCTTCCTCGAATCGAAGAAACCTATGACCTCCGTGGCTAAAGGCGGCCTCGAAGACGTCGTCGCGACCTCTTCGGCGCTCTGCTATCTCGATGGCGAGCGGGGTGTGCTGGCGTATTGCGGCTACGACATCCACGACCTGGCTCGAGGGTCGACATTCGAAGAAGTCTGTCATCTGCTCTGGCATCGCCGTCTGCCCACGCGCGCCGAGCTGGGCGATCTGCAGTCACAGTTGTCGGCCGCGCGCGCGCTGCCCGAACCGATCATCCGGCTGATGCGATCGCTCCCGCCGGTCGACGGCATGGATGCGCTGCGGACAATCACATCGGCACTCGCGCATTACGACGCCGAGGCCGACGATTCGTCGCCGCAGGCGCAGTACCGGAAAGCGGTCCGGCTGACCGCGCAGACGGGATCGGTTGTTGCCACGTGGGGACGTCTGCGCGCAGGTGGCGGACCGATCGCTCCGGACCCGGTGATGTCCCACGCGGCGAATTTTCTCTACATGTTGACGGGCGAACGGCCGAACGCGACGGCCGTACGTGCGTTTGACGTCGCGCTCATCCTGCACGCCGATCACGAGCTCAACGCGTCGACGTTTGCCGCTCGCGTGGCTGCGGCAACGTTGACGGATATCTACTCCGCGGTGGTCGCCGGCATAGGGGCGCTGAAGGGCCCGCTGCACGGCGGCGCAAACGCCGAAGTGATGAAGATGCTTCTCGACTTCGGTCAGAACGCGGCTGCTGACCGGGTGGATGAAGCCATTCGTGCGAAGTTCGCGCGTAAGGAGAAGATTCCAGGGTTCGGCCACCGGGTCTACCGAACGGAGGACCCTCGCGCAACACACCTGCGGCAGATGTCACTGGAGCTCGGCAAACGCGCCGGCAACACCGCCTGGTTCGACATGTCGCAGCGGATCGAGGCCCTCGTCAAGGGCGAGAAGAAGCTGAATCCGAACGTCGATTTCTATTCGGCGTCGACCTACTACACGCTCGGGATCCCGATCGATCTATACACACCGATCTTCGCCGTGAGCCGTATGTCGGGATGGACCGCGCACGTCCTCGAGCAGTACGCGAACAACCGTCTCATTCGACCGCGCGCCGAATATAACGGGCCGCCGTACCCGCAGCGCTTCGTCCCACTCGACCAGCGATAGCGTTGCGATTGGCGATTTGCGATTGACGATTTGCGATTTGTGATTTTGAAATCGCAATCACAAATCACAACTCACTAATCACGATTCCCGCACCACCGATCCGCTGGCAGCATCCTCCTTGAGGTCGATGCCGAAGCGCTCCGCCATGCGGTACAGCGTCCGCCGGTCGATGCCCAGTGTTTCCGCCGCACGCGAGCGATTGCCGCCGACCTCCTGCAGCACGTGCAGCAGATACCGGCGTTCGAGCTCGTCGAGCGTGGGCAGCCCGTCGAACAACTGCTCGTGCAGCGTCGGCGCAGCGATGACGGCGGACGGAAGATCGCTGACATCAATCTCGCCGCGGCTGAACACAACAAGCCGTTCAATCGTGTTCTCCAGTTCGCGCACGTTGCCCGGCCACTCATAGTTGACAAGCGCGTTCACGGCCGCCGGAGAAATGGCGACCGTACGACCCGAACGCACCGACGAGGCGCGCAGAAACTGCTCGATCATCAGCGGAATATCGCCGCGTCGTTCGCGCAGGGGCGGGAGGTGAATAACGATGACACTGAGCCGGTAGTACAAATCCTGGCGGAACCGATGTTCCGCCACCGCACGATCGAGGTCTACGTTTGTCGCCGCGATCACTCGTGCGTCCACGTGGACCGTGCGCGTCGAACCGACGGGCCGGACCTCAGCCTCCTGCAGCACGCGCAGCAGCTTCACCTGCAGCGCCGGTGTCGTGTCGCCGATTTCGTCGAGGAAGACGGACCCGCCGTGTGCCTGTTCAAAAACACCCTTGTGATCGGTCACCGCCCCGGTAAACGACCCGCGCACGTGACCGAACAGTTCTGATTCGAGCAGCGTTTCGACGAGCGCGCCACAGTTCACAGCCACAAATGGCCGGCTCGCCCGGCGGCTGTGCCGGTGAATGGCGCGCGCAATCAGCTCTTTGCCGGTTCCGCTCTCGCCGGTGATGAGCACGGGCGCCCACGAATCGGCCGCATAGGCGATCTGCTTGAAGACGGTCAGCATGCCGGCAGACCGGCCGATGATGCCCGCGGGAGGTGCAGTGTCCGCGATTGGCGGCGGGGCCGGTTCGGCGCTCCTGCTCAGCGCACGCTCGACCGTGGCCTTCACCTCGCCGATGTTGAACGGCTTGCTGATGTAGTCGAACGCTCCGGCGCGGACCGCCGCGATGGCGGTATCCAGTGTGCCGAACGCGCTGATCAGCACGACCTGCGCTGCCGGATGATGCGCTTTAACGGCCTTGAGAATATCGATACCCGACTCCGCGGCATTCAGGTTGATATCCGAAATGACCAGATCGAAACGCTGATCGCGAATGCGGTCGAGCGCCTGCCGGGGAGAAGTCGCATCTTCGAGCGTCCGTCCCGGCCCGCCGACCAGTTCGGCGATCAGCCGGCAGGTCTCGCGATCGTCATCGACAATGAGAATCCGCTTGGCGGTCATGCAGCCTCCACATTCGACGAGGGCAATGTGATGCGCAGCACGGTCCCTCCGGCCGGTCGTGGGTTGGCGCTGATCGCGCCGCCCATGCGCTGGACCACGGCGCGCGCAATGCTGAGGCCAAGGCCCGTCCCTTCACCTGCAGCTTTTGTTGTGACCCACGGCTCGAAGATGCGGTCCAGCACCTCGGGTGCGATACCGACCCCTGTGTCCGCAATCTCGACGATCGCGTGGCCCGGTTCGGTCCTCGCGGTGACGATGAGATTGCCGCCGTCTGGCATCGCGTCAAGGGCATTGGTCACAAGGTTGCTCAGCGCCAGTTCGAGTTGCGTTTCGTCCCCTGCCACGAGCGGCAGCGCGTCCGGGACGTCGAGCGTCACACGGACGCGCTGAGGGGAACCGAGGATCTGACCGGCTTCGGCGAGCCGGGACAGTACCGGCCGCAGCGGAAACGTTCGCTGCGAACCCTTCGGACGGGCCCGATCGAGCAACGACCTGAGGCTGTCTGCCACTCGAGCGAGTTGCTCCTCGATCACACCGAGGCGCCGCTGCGCCTGCCGATCCGCTGGCAGCTCCTGCTGCAGGAGCTGCACGTGCGCGGACGCGAGGTTCAGCGGCGTGCCGAGCTGATGCGCGACATTTGCCACGGTCTGGCCAATGGTCGCCAGCTCGCGGATCTGCCATAACTCCTCGCGCATGCGGGTATGCTGCCGTTCGAGACCTGCGAGCAGTACAAAGATGACGATCGCAACGCCGGCTATGGAGAATGCCGCGATCAGCGCAGCCAGCAGGCGGCCATCGTTGCGAAGTCTCACGACAGCGCCCAGCGATACGGTGACCAGCACCGCGCCGACCGCGCGATCACTGCGCAGGATCGGCGTCGCCACCGCGACGAGCGAAAGGCCGCGGTCTTCGTTGAGCGTGCGCATCTCGTTGACGGCGCGCATGACGAGCGGATCGAGGTTTTCTTCGGTCGAACTTGCCGACGTAGCCAGCACGGCGCGCAGGGAACCGTTCTCGGCAGAGTAGAGCGAGATATCGCGGACCGCCGGCGCGGCATTCAGAAATTCACGGAGCGCCGTGACCGAGCTTGGAGATCCGATGGGGTCGGCTCGCAGCTCGAGGTCGTCGGCCACGGCGACGGCTGTGATCCGCGCCTCCTCCCGGAGGTCATCTTCCAGCCGGCGTTCGGCGAACGCGAGGCCAATGGCCGTCAATGCGCCAATCACGATGCAAACCACCACGGCGCCGGCGAGGGCCAGTCTGAGACGGATCGAGCGCAAACCACGCCGCCACGTCGCCTCAGTGGGGCGCTCCTGCGCCGCCTCAGGCGAGGCGGCCGGCGATGCAACGTCCTCAGAAAGCTTTGTGTTCACGACGGTTGCCGCATCTCAGCAGCGGGCATTCGCATGGCACTCCTCTTGGTCAAATCCAGACAGCTGCCACATTCAGGGCAGGGGAGGACGATCCAAATGTCACGCATATTCCAACTACTTAGCGCCGGCATCTTGGCGCTGGCGGTCGCCACCTCGGCGTCTGCCTCGCCCGCGCAGGCCAAGACGGCTAAGAAAGCCGTGGCGCATTCGGTTACCGGCACACTCGAAAAATATGACGCATCCGCCAACTCGATTGTCGTCAAGACCGCGAAGGGGGATGAAACGCTGTCGCTCGGCTCAGCGACGTCAATCCGCATGGGCGCTACCCGCATGACGCCGGCCGATCTTAACGGCCATACGGGTCAGCGAGTGAAGGTGCGTTACAGCGAGGAGAACGGGAAACAGACGGCGCAAACCGTTCAGGTCGAAGGGGGCGCGAAGACCACCGCACGAGCGGAAACGAACCCAAAGACACCCGCCGCTAAAAAGTAACGCAGCAGGTATCAGGCTCAGGGCTGACACCTGAGACCTGATACCTGATACCGTTGATCCACGTGGATCAACGGTATATCCGGAACTTTTCAATCATCGCGCACATCGACCACGGGAAATCGACGCTCGCGGACCGCTTTCTCGAGCTGACCGGCGCGCTCCAAGCTCGCGAAATGGAAGCACAGGTGCTCGACGCGATGGACCTCGAGCGCGAACGGGGAATCACGATCAAGGCACATCCGGTGCGCTTGAACTACACCGCGAAAAGCGGCGACCAGTACGTCCTCAACCTCATTGATACGCCCGGCCACGTGGACTTCAGCTACGAAGTCACCCGCTCGCTTGCCGCGTGCGAAGGCGCGCTGCTGTTGGTGGATGCATCACAAGGGGTCGAAGCTCAGACGCTGGCGAATGCGTACCTCGCGGTCGAGAACAACTTGGAGATCATCCCGGTCATCAACAAGATCGATCTGCCGAGCGCGCAGCCGGATGAGTCCAAACGTCAGATTGAGGACATCATCGGCCTCGACAGCTCCACGTCCATCCTCGCAAGCGCAAAGGAAGGGACGGGCGTCACGGACATCCTCGAGGCGATCATCGCGCGACTACCGCCGCCAATTGGCGATCCCGACGCGCCGCTGAAAGCACTCATCTTCGATTCCTGGTTCGACCCCTACCGCGGCGTCGTCATCGTGGCGCGAGTGATTGATGGCGTGCTCCGGAAGAAACAGAAGGTCCGGCTCATGGCGGCGCAGCAGGACTACGAGATCGACGATCTTGGCGTCTTTTCGCCGAAGGCAGTGCCCGTCGAAGAGCTCGGCGTGGGCGAGGTCGGCTTTGTGGTTGCCAATATCAAGCGCGTCGCGGATGCGAAGATCGGCGACACGATCACCGAGGTGGCGCGTCCCACGACGGAACCGTTCCCCGGCTTCAAGGAGTTGAAGCCGATGGTGTTCGCCGGGCTATATCCGGTGGAAAGCCATCAGTATTCCGAGCTACGTGAGGCTCTCGAGAAACTGCGTCTCAACGACGCATCGTTCTTCTACGAGCCCGAGACCTCCGCTGCGCTCGGCTTCGGCTTCCGCTGCGGTTTCCTCGGTCTTCTGCACATGGAAATCGTCCAGGAACGTCTCGAGCGCGAGTACAACATGGACCTGGTGACGACGGCGCCCGGCGTGCTGTATCGGGTGACGACGACTGAAGGCGAGGTCCGGGAG
>Ga0114129_10009133_pt1 | contig 14131 bp, 8 predicted proteins | sample RhiMetdeltSRZDD1_FD_80071 | JGI IMG/M metagenome (GOLD analysis project Ga0114129, IMG submission 80071) | Populus rhizosphere microbial communities from Tennessee, USA - Rhizosphere MetaG P. deltoides SRZDD1 (version 2) (version 2) | ecosystem: Host-associated > Plants > Roots > Rhizosphere >... | reverse complement strand
GATGATCATGTCACCTATTTCGGCTGGGTGGGGTTATTTGCCGGCGTCACCGAGGGCATCTGCGCGCCGGTCAACGAAGTGGAAGGTTTCAACAAAGGATTTCGCGACCTCGGTCTTTCCCCATCGAAACAATAGTCCGCTGGCTGCCTCCCTTTGCGTAGGCCCGAACCGATTTTCGATGAGGAGACAGAAATCTAGGCGGCTTAGAAAAACTCTGAGCACCGCCGGTTTCATGCAAATTGCTATTCCTGAGCGCGTTCTTGAAACCGAAGGTTTTGGGTTCGAGCGATGCTTCGATCATTCTGTTGTGAAGCCTCGGAAGGGTCGATAATAGCGCGTGTTTACGAAGTCCTTCCGGATCGCTCAGCGCAAAAAATCGGATTTTATTCGCGTCATCGATAACGAGGCCGAAGATTCAGGTAATCGATGAGATAGCTGACGCAGGCCAAACCCGAAATTGAAATTACGAGCATTCCTTTATGATTGTGAGAAAGCGCTGGACGTTGTCCTTGTTCACAAAAGGATGCGGACCGCCAGGCTTGCGGAAGTTCAAAGCGTGGAGCTTATCCGGGTTTGTCTTGTCGTAATAAGGATGAATTGTCAGGTACACACCGGCACCGGCTTTCTTTCCTCGTCGGTCTGAGGCGAAGCCTCCTCAGAAGACGTACTTCAAGGCGAACTGCATGATTCGCGGATCGCCGGAAGTGTTGATCTGGCCAAAAATGGCGCTGGTAAAATTAGCAACCGGGTTTCCCGGCCGGAGGCTGTTTGTTACGTTGTACGCCTCTGCCCGGACTTCGAGCCTCTGAGATTCACGCAGCTTGAAAATGCGCGAAAGAGCCACGTCGAAATTCCATTGATTCGGACCCTGGATATTTCGGGGGCCCATGTTCCCGAGCGTGCCCACGGCTGGCAGCCCGAACGCGCCCGGATTCAAGTAATTGGTCAGGGACTTGTCTCCGTACGGGTTTTCAAGCACAAGTTGCGCGCGCTGATTCTGCACTCCGTTCAGCACCCGGTCCACCCCGCTGGTTATGGTCATAAACGCGCCGGTAGACCACCTGTAGATACCGGACCATCTCCAGCCGGAGGCGACAGCGCGAAGCGCGTTATTTCCGAACTGCGGCGTCTCCCCGACTGCGGTCAGGTTGAAGATCTGACGACGGTCGCCGTCGCAGTTGCCCCGATCGAAGTTCCGGTTGTTCGGGTCGAGGTAGGTGTTGCCGGGAGTACCGCCACCTGAACTCTGTGAAGGGGAGAAGTCCGTGATGCAGTGCGACCATGTGTAATTGCCGCCCACGGTTACGCCGCGCGCCGCGCGCCGCTGAACATTGAGCAGCAAGCCTTGATAGCTCTGCGTGCCCTGCGGTTCGTACTGATCCAGAAATGCGATCGTCGTTCCGCCAACGCTGGGATATGTCAGATTGAGTCTGCGGCGCACGTCTCTGTTGCCGGTCGTCGAACATGGGTTGGAGGTCACCCCATTCAGTGTGCAGGGACCGCCAGGGATGTATATGCCCGGGTTGAGTTCACGAGAACCCCAAACATGAACAGCGTGGTTTCCGAGATAACTCGCCGAGACGAGCCAGTCGGTTGCAACCTGCTTCTGGATACTCAAGTTCCATGAATGTCGTGTCGTCGATTTGCCATTCTGGGCCACGACGAAGTAGTTTCCATAGGGAACAAAGACCGCATTCGCGTCAATTTTCGGCGGTGGGAAAGGATTGCCGCCTGGATAACCGAGCCAGGGATTCTCCAGGCCGCCCGGTGGACTTGAAACAATAATACTGGAGCTCCATGGCGGCGTAATGAATGTGGTATAGAAACCGGCCGTCAACAAGTCATAACCCAACGAGTAAGACGCGCGCACGGACGTGCGACCGTCTCCACGGGGATCCCATGCCAGTCCCAGACGCGGCGCCACGTTCTTCCATTGGTTGTCTATACCCTTTCCCAGGCAAATACCCGACGGCCTGCAACTGGAGCCCGGAAAACCGGGGTCGCCTGGGTAAGTAAAGCCGTAGGGCGCGTTGTTGAAGACGCTGCTCTTGGAGCGCGAGGCATATTTTTGTTCGTCGAAGGTGGTGATGATTCCGTTGCGGAGGACTTGCGGGAAGAACGGCTCCCAGCGAACACCATAGTTGACGGTGAGGCGGGGCGCGGCCTTCCACGCATCCGAGCCGTAAGTTCCCAGGTACCACTGGCTCATGTACGTCGTGTTGGGAGCGGACTGCATGATCTGGCTCATTTTTCCTGAAAGAAAGTCCGCCATGCCCATACCGGTTTCCTGGCCATTGAACGTATAGTTGCCGGGGGAAAACGCATTCGAGTTGAGATTGTTCCGCCAATGCGCGAGGTTCCCGCCGAATGCAAACTGGTGCGTACCCGAAACGAAATTCACATCGTCGCTGGCCTGGTATGTTGTCGTGTTGTTCGGGCCGAAAATCGAGCCAAGATTTGGCCCTCCGGTCACGGCCAAATGGATTTGCTTGGGTTCATACGTGTAGGCATTCACGCCGACATCGGGCGCTGAAAAGAATTCCGGGCCGATCCGGGTGACGGAGCTTCGATTCACCGCCAGGCGAAATGAGTTGACCGTGTTCGCGCTGATCAGGTAGGTGTCACCGAAGGCATATGCCTGCGACATGCTGTCAAAACCAACGAAGGTGGTGTTCAGAAGGTTCGGATCGACGGAGTACGGTACCGGCTGCGTATATTTGTTGATCAGAAACCGCCCAAACAGCGAATCTTTATTGTTACGCTGATAATCGAATCTGCCGACGAACTGCCCTTCTGTGGGTGTAGTTTTCACGCCGAACGTCACTAGGCCACATGGGTCCGACGTCTTCGGAAGTTTGTTGGAAATGGCCACAGCGGCCTTGCTCAACAGCGCGGGGTCGATTCGATTGTTCACAAAGGGCGTTCTCAACGTGATCTGGCGGCCTGAGTTGCACGTGGGTGAGGTGATCGTCGTGAAGTCGCCCGCAAGCATCGCGGCAGTCGGAACGAAGCCTTTATTGTCGGCTGGATCTTGCCGAATTGTGGTTCCCTGGTAGCCGCCAAAGAAGAAGAGTTTATTTTTCACGGCGGGACCGCCGATAGTTCCACCGAATTGGTTTCGCTTTAGCGTGCTGCCTTTGGTCGCAAAATAATTCCGCGCGTTGAAAAGATCATTGCGCACGAACTCAAACAAGTCGCCGTGAAACTCGTTGGTGCCGGACTTAGTCACCGATGTCACCGACGCGCCCGAGTACATTCCGTATTGGGCTGCCAATGCGCCGGTCTCGACTTTGAATTCCTGGAGCGCATCCGGAAAAGGCAGCGGAAGGTTGAGATTATTCCAGGGATCGTTATGCATCGCGCCGTCCAGCACATACACCGTGCCGCTGGAGAATCCACCTGCCACGGACATGGCGACAGCTCCCGGCATTGATCTGTTCTTGTCGGTCGCACTCTGCACGGTCTGAACCGCAGCGCCCGAAAGGGTAATCAGGTCGGTAACCTGCCGCCCGTTCAGAGGCAATTCCAGGATGCGTGCATTTTCAATGACCTGGCCGACACCCACATTGCGGGTTTCCACCAGTGCAGCATTCGCCTGAACCTCAACTTGTTCGGTGACCTGGCCGACCTGGAGCTGAACGTTAATTACCGGACTACTGTTGACCTGCAGCACAATTCCTGTCTGCACGAAAGTTCGGAAGCCCGGCAGCGCCGCCTCCAAGCGATAAGGTCCTAGAGGCAGATTCGGCAGAACGTACGAACCGGTCTCATTGGTTACGGCGGCGCGGGCAATTGCGGTGTCGGTTTGAGTGACTGTGATCTCCACACCGGGCAAAACGGCTCCGCTTTGATCCCTCACCGCACCGCTAATCTGGGCTGTCGCTTGGCCCCAGACCACTCCGCAGCTGACGCCGCAAAGCAACGCCACGCAGAATATGGTTGTCAAAATGGGTTTCACCCTTCCTCCACCATTGGGGGCAAGCATAGACACTTCACTCGCGCCTCGTTTGAATGTTGTTTGAATGTTGCTGTGCACTATATCAGGGCCAGCAGTCATGTTAAAGCGCGGTGTTCTCCCGAAAGGGAACCAACTCGCCTTGGAAATTTTCGACACAGCCCCCGTTGCCGAGGCCGCATGCGGATTGTGGCCGTTGGACGTCCTTCGGAACTTTCCATGTTGTTGCCATTGTGATTGAATTCCTGATCCTCACAGGTGTAACGTTCTGTTTCAATAAAGATCAAAACCGATTTTTTCAAAGCTAGCCGAAAGAACAATTCATTTCTCTAACTTCGCACTTAGTAAGTTATGACACGAAACGTTTGTTGGTTGATGCTCCTCGAAGCGATGCTTTTGAGATGATTACCGACATCATTAATACTGGCCGCCACATGGTCATTTATCGACAAGTAAAATAACGAATCGCCTCACACGATGAATCGATGGAGGTCAGCTATGAAAAGATACTTTCCCGTAATAGTGGTTGCTCTTGTTCTCTGCGCCGGAGCGGCGGTCCAGTACAATGCGCAGTCCAAAACGCAATACGAAATGGTGGCCTGGGGCCAGCTTCCGCCCAATGTCCAACAGTGGGGCTGGACGAGTTCGGTCGCGTCCGACCACAACGGAAAGATCTTGGTGTTCAGACGTGCCGATCCGCCGATTATGATCTTTACATCGGATGGAAAATTCGTCCGGTCCTTTGGTAGTGGCCTTTTCAAAAAGCCGCACAGCATCGATGTCGACCGTAATGGATTCGTTTGGACGACGGACGTTGACTATAACGTCGTGTACAAGTTCAGCATGGATGGAACGCTTCTGATGACGCTGGGGCAAAAAGGCGTGAAGGGCGACAACAATTCCCACGAGACCTTTAATGGCCCGAACGACGTCGCCATCGCTCCAAACGGCGAGATTTTCGTCTCCGACGGCGATCACAACAACCGCATTGTTAAGTTCACGAAGGAAGGAAAGTTCGTCAAAATCATCGGTGGCACGAATGGTTCAGCGCCCGGCCAGTTTGGACCCGCGGGCGCCACGCGGCCGTCAGAAGGTCTCGTTCACGCGATTGCATTCGACTCCAAAGGCCGGCTCGTTACCATCGAGAGCTACAATCCGCGGATTCAGTTTTTTGATCAGGACGGAAAGTTCATTGAGCACTGGGCCAACCTTGGCATGATGAAGCCGTGCGGACTGGTCATTGGTCCGGACGACACCATCTATGTTGGCGACACCGATGGAGGCTCCGTTCTTGTTGTGAAGAACAAGAAAGTCGTCGATGTGATCCATCAGGACAATGTTCGGCCGCACAACATCGACCTGGATCCTTCGGGCGTCATTTTCATTGCAGATGTCGGCGGTGATGGCCCATCCAAGATGGTCCGAAAAGTCGTCAAGCGGTAATGACGACGCGGAACTGGAGTTGACTATGAAAAAGCCTTTGATTTCTGCACTGCTGATTGTGCTCGGTTTCGGTTTCGCGAGCGCTCAAACGCGGGGCGGAAGCTCCATCGAGAAATTAGATCCTGCCCTGGATGCGATTGTTCCCTCTAATGCGAAGCTGGAGATTCTGAAAGCGGATTTCTTTGGAAATGCCGAAGGACCGGTCTGGGTCAAACAGGGTCAGTCGGGATATCTCTTGTTCAGCGATATCAGCGCGAACGACATTTATAAGTGGACGCCTGACGGCAAGCTGTCGGTGTTCCTGCAACGCACCGGCTTCAACAGCACGGACACGGCCAGCCTTCAAACGGCTGGATACGTCGGTGTGTACAACGGGCGCTTCTATCCCGTTTCATTCGGGTCGAATGGGATTACGCTGGACCCGCAAGGCAGAGTTGTGTGGTGTGCGCAGGGAGACCGGGCCATCATCCGCCTGGAAAAGGATGGCAAGACGCGCACGGTTCTGGCGGACAAGTATCAAGGCAAGCGGCTCAACCGTCCCAACGATCTCGTGGTGAAGTCAGACGGATGGGTGTACTTCACGGATCCCCGCTCGAATAATCCCGGTGCAGCAAACGAATGGCCGAGCAGTGTGTATCGGGTGAAGGAACCCGGCGAGTTGCAACTGCTGGTGAATGACGTGCAGCCGAACGGCATCGCTTTTTCACCAGACGAAAAATATCTTTACGCTGCCGGCGGAAAAATCTGGCGCTACGATGTACAACCCGACGGCACTGTCAAAAATGGCAAGGAACTGAACCCGATCGGTTGCGATGGCATGAAGATCGATCAGAAAGGCAACATTTATTGTGCTACTGGCCAGAACAAGGGCGTGCGAATCCTCTCGCCGGAAGGCAAACACCTGGGTACGATTCTCACGCCTCAGGATGGAGTTGGGCCGACAAACCTCGCGTTCGGCGACGCGGATGGCAAAACCCTCTATATCACTATCAAAAGGAGTTTGGCTCGAATCCGCCTGAATGTTCCAGGTGTTCGCCCGAACTGATAGACCTCACGCTGTTTACGTGGTAGCCTGTACCCACTAATCTCGTCGGCAAAATCAACGCTAGGAATTCAGGAGGAGTAAGAATGAAACCTGCGAAATTGCTTTTAGTCATTGCGATGGTTTTATGTCTGTCGCTCGTCGTTACCGGACAGCGGCCTCAGCAAGACCAGCCGCAGCCTAGCCAGCAGTTGGATCCGGATCGCTTTGAAGCAGCGCATGGCCAATTGTTGTCTGGACAGGATAAAGCCGCAGAGGCCAGCCGACTAACGCAAGCTGTGGCTTCGGCGTTGCCGGACACCGGGTCTTCGTTCGCGCCAATACCTCGAAAGAATTTTGTCGACGAACACATCTTTGGAAGGATGGAGCGTGAGCATATCCCACACGCCCCTCTCGCGGGTGATGAGGAGTTTCTACGACGGGCATACCTTGATGCAACGGGGAATTTGCCGACGCTCGAAAACATCCGTTCATTCATGGCCGACAAGGATCCGGACAAGCGCGATAAGCTTATCGACTCTCTGATTGGTTCAGAGGAATTCACGGACCAATGGGCGTATCACTGGGACGAGCTTATGAGAACCCGATCCGCGTTGTTTCACGCCTGGACCAAGTTATGGCTCAAGCTGGACCGGCCCTATAACGAAGTGGTCTATGACATCTTGACGCCTGTCACCAAGGACCAACAAGGGTTCGCGACGGCTCAGACGTTCTATGATCCCATCGCTTACATTTCGAATCGCTGCGCGGTGTGGACCAATGCGGACGATTACAAGGGTTTTGTCCGGCTGGACTGGATCGATGAGATTACATCGGACATCGGGCGAGTGTTCCTCGGCGTCAACATGGACTGTTTCTCCTGCCACAACGGTGCGGGTCACGCCGACAGCTTCAATCTTTTCCTGGGCAGCATGAAGAGAACCGACTTCTGGAAGCAGGCAGCGTTCTTTGGAAAGATGCGGAACATCGGAAGCACCAATAACGGTCAGGCCAGCATTTACTATGGCGGTTCCGCCCTCTTCGACGACCTGGCGCCGGGATATAACACTGGGGACGACGGAAATTATTACACTCCGGCATTGGGCCGTTTCCCTCGCGATGGCAAGACGTACGAACCAGTTTTCTTCCTGACCGGAGAGAAACCGCGTCCAGGCGAGGAGCCTCGTAAGGCGTTAGCCCGGATGCTTCCGAACCACGTTCAGTTCGCGCGCGCGACGGTCAATATCGTGTGGCAGCAGTTGATGGTGGTTGGTTTGGTTGAGCCCTACGATGGTTTTGATCTATTACGACTGGATCCTAAGAATCCTCCCCCGGCGGGGTGGACAATTCAGCCTGCCAATCCCGAATTGTTGGAGGCGCTGGCTGAAGATTTTCGGGCCAACAACTTCAGCATTCAACGTGTCATCAAGACCATTATGAAATCCAATGCCTATCAGCTTTCCACGAGCTTCCCGGGTGAATGGAAGAATGCCTATATTCCTTACTATGCCCGGCGGTTCGCCCGTGTTTTATCCGGTCCGGAGGCTGCTGATATTATTGCAGAAGCAACCGACACTCCGTACGCGCTGCAGCAGTTCGGGAAGAAGCTCACCCAGGTCAAGCAGTTGACCGATCCTTTTAACCTCTCCGGAAGGGGCGCAGGAGCGAATGCCGACGAGCAGGGGGCTCTCTATACGCTTATGCAGGCGTATTTCACGCAGGAGCGTAATCTGCCGCCAGTCGAAAAAAATATCGCGACTCCAGTGCAAGCGATGGTGATGATGAGTTCGCCGCTGGTTAATAAACGGGTGACCGCGGGAGGAACCACGCGCGTCGCAAACTTATTGAAGTCTGGCAAATCGGACGATGAAATGATCGCGGAACTTTTCCTGGCGAGTTTGTCACGTCGGCCCACGGCCGAGGAAGTCGAAGTGGCGAAGCGTCTGACTGCGAAAGATAGAAAAAGCGGCGCTGAGATCATTCAGTGGTCGCTGCTGAACTCTGCGGAGTTTTTACTGAATCATTGATAGGAGCCGGATCTTCGTCAGGAATTTAAGGAGAAAATTAATGCGAAAAGGAATCAAGGATTTGAGTCGCCGCGAATTGTTGAAATTGGCCGGTCTTACTCTTGGCGCCACTATCGCTGATTCAGCCGCATGGCCGCGAAAGATTCAAGCACAGAGTAGGAAAGTGACGCCGCGAAAGAATGCGCGCAATGTTATCGTTGTCCAGAATTGTGGCGCCATGAGTCCGCCAGAGACCCTGGATTTCCATGAGTCCAAGTGGACGGCCAAAGATCTGGACATACAGAAGGTCAATTCGGATTTCTATCTATCCAAAACGCTCTTTCCGAATTTTGAGAAGTGGGCGCCACGAGCCTCATTGGTTCACTCGATGAGTGAAAACGCGCTGGTCCACTTCGCCGCCTGGTACCATTCGATCGCGGGTCGTGCGTTGAACGCCGCAATTTTAAAAGAGATTCCGGCGTTCGGCAGCATCATCGCCATGGAACTAGAGCAGGAGCGCCGCGAATCCGACACTTTTCCAACATTTCTGACTGTCGATATGTGGAACATCAGGTGTCAACTGGGATCGGGAATGTTGCATCCACGTTTTTCAGGACTCGACATCAATACCAGCAACATATTCGACAGCTTCGGCGGCGAGAGCGGCGTGTCTCAATCAGTTCTGGCGGAACGCTGGGAGGGGTTTAACAGATTGTCCGAGGTTTCACTCGCAGGAAAAGGTTCGATCGGCGAGAAGGCTGACGAGTATGGGGCGCACTACCGTTACGCATATAACCTTCTTACAGATTCGCGGTTTAAGAAAATGCTCTCCCTGACGGACCAGGAGAAGAAACGCTATGGAGTGGACCAGGACAAAGGCGCTGCGAACATCGGTCTTGCTTTGTTAGTTGCGCGCAACGCACTCGCCGCCGACGCCGGTGCACGATTCATATGGGTGTCCAACTCCTACAATGGTGCAAACGGTTCGTTTGATAACCATAATAATCTGTGTGGCCGCGGCGCGTTAGCTCCAAAGGGCCCACAACTATCGATATACGACAGTTGCCCCAGGCTGGATCGAGCGTTCGGTAGCCTTGTTCAGGATCTGGCGACCATGCCTGGCAAGGAAACTGGAAAGACTTTGCTGGATGAAACCATGGTTGTCCTGATGCATGAGTTTGGACGCAGTCCCGACATGAACAGCGTCGGCGGCCGTGATCATTACGGTTTGTGTTACACCGATCTATACCTTGGTGGAGGTGTCAAGCCGGGGCGAATCATTGGTAAGTCAGACAACTTCAAAGTTCTTGACAACGGTTGGAATCACAAAGAACAACCGGTGAAAGATCATCTTGTTTCGACGATCTATTCGGCCTTGGGGATTGATTACAGCAAGAAGATCGTGGACACGCCGTCGGGACGAGCCTATGAATACCAGCAAACGGCCCCCCTTGGAGGTCCAGCGTTTATTCCGCTGACCGAAATCAACGAGTTGTTCATATAGAGCACGAAAAGCATGAAGGGAACAATATTCACGATTCTCTGTTGCGTTTGCGCCGTGCTACCAATCGCGGCGCAGACCGCAGCGCCGGAAGGCATGGCGCTGATCCCAGAGGGCAAGTTTTGGATGGGCCGAGTCTATGCCTACGACCTTTATTCAGTCGATGTTGTGGCGCGGGATCGGTACGATGACGTTCCCGCCAACAACGTCTATTTGGACGCGTTTTATATCGACAAGTACGAGGTAACGAACGCCGACTATGCGAAGTTCGTTGAAGCGACGCACGCTCGGGCGCCGTGGCACTGGCCTGGAGGCAAGATCCCAAATGGGGAAGAGCGGTTTCCCGTCTATAACGTCAATTGGTCCGAAGCAACCGACTACTGCAAGTGGGTCGGCAAACGTCTTCCCACCGAAGCGGAATGGGACAAAGCCAATCGTGGCGGAGTCGACCGGGCTACTTTCGCATGGGGAGACGACAAATTCGACAATAGCGAACCCCAGATGCTCGCTGTAGGTCCTGATCCCAAACACAACCCCAAACCCGTGCCGGCAGCCCTTAACCGTAACGGCGCCATGGCCATCGGCTCATTTCCGCCGAACGGATATGGTATCTACGACATGGTCGGAAGCGTCACGGAGTGGACCAGTGACTGGTTTGACCCTGATTACTATCGCTTCATGCCGAAAGTGAATCCAAAGGGGCCAGAAACCGGTAAATACAGAAGCGTGCGAGGCAGCAATTGGGCGAACTCCGCTGCAGGCACTAGCGGCAGTGAGAAACTGAGGAATTATTTCCGTAACTTTGCGGATCCGGAGGCCCGCAGTATCACGCTAGGTTTCCGCTGCGCAAAATAAGAACCCCCTCTGAGGTCCGTTGCCGACATCAAGTCTGGAAACCAAGGAACTAGTGGTATGCGTAGACTGATTATTGCGAGTCTAATCACATTCTTCATCACGTCTGAGGTTCAAGCTAAGAATTCTTCACCTCAGACTCCGCCCCAGACAACACCAGACAAGCCTAGGTCTGCACTTGACCCCGAACGGCTGGTCGAAGAATGGATGAAGCGACTGAATGCTCTCGACTCCTGGCACTTAACAGTAGACGGAAAGGAAGAGGGGATTGAGGACGTTGTCAATAGCATGATGGAGTTGTACGCCCCTGATGTGCTTGCGGAGGTGCCCCCCCACGACGAAGATCAAAGTGGATCGGTTATGCTTCGTGGGAGCATGCTGCTGCGGAAATGGGTTGAGAAGATTGCGAGAACGCAGGTCAGGCTGAACTACATCAGAGTCGCTCAGACTATGAAGGAATTCAATGGAGTGCAACCGCTTTTCACCACACCACTGCCCTGGGGCGGCGTCGGCATCTCGTTCCAGATCATTGGGGCCTGGTCTATGCGTGAGGATCGTCTTAACAAAAGGTTTATGGCACCGGGAGCGGTGTTTCTACAGTTTGGCGAAGACGGGAAAATCCAGCGGCTCCGTCTTTATTTGACGGAGATCACCAGAGTTGTAGCTGGATAGACTCCCGGCAGTTTCGCCTACGGTTTGATAATGAAACCTTTACCGGTATCCTCGCGATGTGAGAAGTGACAATCACCGCAGATACTCCCGATTGTCCCGTACGCAGTCAGTGCCGCCTTAATATCGTTGCCTTTCGCCTTCGCACCCACGTCAGCAAAGGCTTCCTGCGCGTGCTTCGCGTGGTCAATGGCATCTTTGGTTTTAAATGGCGCCCAATACGCCTCCGTCTCTTTGAAGAATGCTTCCAGTTTCGCAGCATCTTCAGCGGCCGCGGCCGCTGAATTGCCGTCGAGGTTCTTCTTCAAGCTGGCGAAAGTCGCCCCGATATCCTTCATTACTTGATTGTAGGGTCTGCGCTGCTGCGCGAAAGTCGTCGCTCCCGACAAGAGTGCAGAGATAACGATTGTGATCAAGGCAACTTGTCGATTCATCTTTTTCCTCCTAACCGCTCGGTGCAATCCAGTCGTCGGCGAGCTCGCGGAGATTGGATTTTAACACTTGTTTCTGCCAACGTGGTTTGTGTTCCAATTCAGGCAGATTTTTCACCCGTGACCACCGGCATCGACGACGCGCTGAGCGGGTCGGCCAGCCAGCGCCGAATCAGGCGCTCGCGGATGCCTATCTTCCCGACAAGTCGGTGGATGGGTGAACGGGCGGAACTCCTGAAATTGACAGGAGGCAAAGCCTGTGACAGTCTACTGCGCAAATCAAGCAGTGTATTGAAAAACGTCCTGTCTCTTTCGTTGAGGAGGATCCCGATGAAATGCATTTTGCGGGAAGTATTGGGTGGGGTGTTTATTATTGTGCTCAGTTGCTCCTTTGTATTAGCGCAGGCAACGGCTCAGATCAGCGGCACCGCGAAAGACCAAAGCGGGGCCGTATTGCCGGGGGTGGAAATCCGCGCGACGCAAACCGACACGGGGATAACCCGGGACGCGGTTACGAATGAAACCGGATCCTACGTTCTGCAGAACCTGCCAATCGGTCCCTATCGCCTGGAGGCAACATTGCCGGGATTCCGCACGTATGCGCAAACCGGAATTGTGCTGCAGGTCAACAGCAGCCCGGCGGTCAACGTTGTCTTGGAAGTGGGTCAGGTAAGCGAACAGGTTGAAGTCCAGGCGAACGCGGCACTGGTGGAAACAAGGAACGCCGGAGTCGGAACGGTTATGGAGAACACCCGTATTCTGGAACTGCCACTGAATGGACGGAATATGATCGATCTGGTCTCACTGTCGGGCGCCACAGCTCCGGCGCCCCTTCTCAACGGTACGGGCGGCCGGGATCCTTTCAGCAAAGGGAATGTTTCCATCGCTGGGGGATTGAATTCGGGCGTGAATTACACGCTGGACGGGGCCTATCACAACAATCCTTACGACAATTCCTATATGTCGATGCCCTTTCCCGATGCGCTACAGGAATTCAAGGTCGAGACCAGTTCCACCGGCATCGGCAACGGCGTGAAGTCTGCCGGTACGGTGAGTCTGGTTACGAAATCGGGCACGAACGGTTTTCATGGCGATCTCTTTGAGTTCGTGCGCAACGGCAGTTTCAATGCCCGCAATGCGTTTGCAACCCGACGCGATAGCATCAAACGCAACCAGTTCGGCGGAACGGTGGGCGGGTCAATCATCAAGAATAAATTATTTTTCTTCAGTGGTTATCAAGGCACGACGATTCGCCAGGCTCCGTCGGATCAAACCGCGATTGTTCCCACCGCAGCGATGATGGCGGGCGACTTTACAGCATTTACATCACCCGCGTGCAACGGAGGACGCCAGATCACGTTGAGAGCTCCGTTCGTTAATAACCGTGTCGATCCCGCGCTATTGAGCAAAGCGGCTGTGCGCATGGCCAGCAAGATGCGGAGCACGCCGGATCCGTGCGGCAGCATCAAATTTGGCATTACGTCTCTGGAAAACGATCACACAGCCATCGGCCGGATCGATTATCAACGGAGCGCCAATCACTCGCTGTTCGGCCGGTATTTACTCGATAGCACCAATAATCCGCCTGCCTACGACCTGACCAAGGACGCCCTCAATTCTAATGACGTCGGGACCACGGGCCTGGCTCAGGCATTTAGTCTTGGAGACACCTATCTGTTCGGCCCCAACATCGTTAATGCATTCCGCCTGACGGCAAATCGAATTGCCGCCGAGAAAACCCGTCCGGATTGGACCAACGCCGGTCTTGGGGCAGTCGACATCGGTATCAAGGCCTTCGTTTACTATCCGCACCGTCCTATAACTGGCCTCGTCCCCGGCAATTTCACTTTCGGCGGCGTCACCGGTCCGGCGCACGGCTACACCAATGGCGCCATCTTCGGAGCCAATGATGATCTCAGCGTGCTCCGTGGGAACCACCAACTGACTTTTGGCGGACAGATGAGCGTGTGGATGACGAGCACGCTTTCCGACGTTAAGGCCGTCATTAACGCCAATTTCACCGGTCAAGCGACAGGGTTGGGAATGGCGGACTTTTTCATGGGGAATCCGAACCAGTTCGTCAACGGCACCGACTCGTTACACCACAAGCAGGTCACGTATATTGGGTTTTATGCTGGCGACACGTGGAAGCTGAATCAGAGACTGACAATGAGCTATGGTCTGCGGTGGGAGCCTTATTTTCCCATGCGTGACAGGGATAATTTCATGATCCATTTCGATCCTGTTGCGATG
>Ga0114129_10009132_pt1 | contig 14132 bp, 13 predicted proteins | sample RhiMetdeltSRZDD1_FD_80071 | JGI IMG/M metagenome (GOLD analysis project Ga0114129, IMG submission 80071) | Populus rhizosphere microbial communities from Tennessee, USA - Rhizosphere MetaG P. deltoides SRZDD1 (version 2) (version 2) | ecosystem: Host-associated > Plants > Roots > Rhizosphere >... | reverse complement strand
TCGGCTAGCTGGCGGGTCGTCCTGATGGGAGTCTGGGCCCGCGCCTCGACGAGCCGCCGGGCGACCCGACGCGCGGCCGGCTCCTCCCCGTATTCGTGGATGATCCGGGCCAGGTCGGGCTCGGATGTCCGTCGGAGGAGTTCGGCGGCGGTCAGCGTCTGCCGCGTGTCGAAGCGCATGTCGAGCGCCTCGTCTCGCTGGAAGGAGAAACCACGGCCACTCCGCTCGAGCTGGAACGACGAGAGCCCGAGGTCCAGGAGGACGGCATGAGCCGGCGCCGCGCCGCACGCGCGAGCCTCGGCGTCGAGATGCCGGAAATCGGCGTGCCGGAGGGTGCAGCGGCCCGCGAAGGGGGCGAGGCGACGCCGCGCGTGCGCGAGCGTCTCCGCGTCGCGATCGAGCCCGAGGAGCTGGCTTTCCGTGGCGTGCGACATGAGCGCGGCCGCGTGCCCGCCGAGTCCCACCGTCCCGTCGACGATCCACGCCCCTGGTGGCACCGGTGTGAGCCAGCGGAGGATCTCGTCGAGAAGAACGGGCGCGTGGAGCGCATCGGGTGCCGGATGCGCTTCGGGCTGACCCGCGAGGGCGCTCATATCCCGTGTTCCGACAGCTTGCGCGTCATGTCGTCGAAGCCGCCGCGCAGCGTCTGGCGGTGGTCGGTCCAGCGCTCGCGGCTCCAGATCTCGAACCACTCGAGCGCACCGGTGATCACGACCTCCCTCTTGAGCGCCGCGAAGTCGCGCAGCTCCGGCGGGACCAGCGTCCGTCCTGCCCGGTCGACGGGACACTCCTTCGCGCTGGCCACCATGACGCGGACGACGTTGCGGCGCTCGGGCGAGAGCGGCGGGTGGTGACGCAACCGCTCCTCGAACTGCTCCCACGCGTCGAGGGGAAACGCCCAGACAGAATGGTCACCCTCGCTGAGGACGAGCGTGGTGACGCGGCGCGACGTAAGCTCCTCCCGATAGCGCGAGGGAATGCTGAGGCGGCCCTTCGGGTCGATCGTGTGCTCGTACCTGCCGCGGAACACCCTACCGACGCCCTCCGCCCTCTCAGGCGTTACGCCTGGCCGCCACGACCCACCTATGCTGCGGAAATGGGCCCTGGATCGACCGTTTAGAGGATTTCATCCCACTTCATCCCACTTGAGGCGGGATACTAGCGGGGGGCACAGAGGCTGTCAAGGGGAAAAATGCTGTTCGAAAAAGAGAAAAACGGGACTTTGCGGGGGCGACCGGTGGGGGCCCTTTGGAACTAGGAGTACCGCAGGTAGAGCCTACGGACCTCCCCGCGGTCCCGGCCCGCCGCGACCGCGAGGCGGGTCGCCAGGGCCCTGATGGCCGGGTCCGTGGTCAAGACGGCCAGCTCCCGGGCGATCGCCTCGAGGACCCGCTCGGCCTGGAACGCCTCCCCCAGGATCACCCCCCAGGACAGGGGCGTCCCGGGTGGGGACGGAGGCGGTAGCACCGGCGCCGCCACCCCGAAGGCCCGCCCCAGGGGAGCAACATCGGCAGCTTGCGCGCGCTTGGCACGGGCGAGCTCTTCCAGCGCCCGTTGGAGGGCACCCCCGGCCGGGCCCGCCGCCGCCTCATAGTCCCGGGCCCGCGTTGCCAGGCCGGCGACCAGACGGGCCACCAGATCGGCCAGCCCGATACGTCGCGGATCGCCGGACATGTCGTCGCCGGGCATCGGCCCGGCGTCGGGTTCGGTCATCACGGTCACACGAGAAGCTCCCCGCGCGATTCTAGCATCGGGCGTTCGCCAGCGCGGCCGGGCTCAGGCGCCGCGAAGCCGCGGGTCGAGCGTGTCGCGGAGCGCGTCGCCGAGGAGATTCGACCCGAAGACGGCGAGGCTGATCGCGAGGCCCGGGAACAGCACGAGGTGCGGCGCCTTCTGCGCGTATTCGGCCGCCGAGAGCGACAGCATCCGGCCCCACGAGGGGTACGGCTCGGGCACGCCGAGGCCGAGGAACGAGAGCGCCGCCTCGACCAGGATCGCGCTCCCCAACTGCGCGGTGCAGAGGACGATGAACGGCCCCATCGTGTTCGGGAGGACGTGACGGAACGCGATGCGGAGGTGACGGAGCCCCACCGCCCGCGCCGCCTCGACGTACTGCATCTCGCGAATCGCCAGCACGCTGGAGCGGATGACCCGCGCCGCCCGCGGGATGATCGGGACCGAGATCGCGATCACGACGTTGGTGAGAGAGGGCCCGAGTGCGGCCGACATCACGAGCGCCAGCACCAGGAGCGGGAGCCCCTGTAGAATGTCGAGGATCCGCTGGGTCACCAGATCGACCTTGCCGCCGGCGTAGCCCGAGAGGAGACCGATCACCCCGCCCAGGGCGGAGCCGAGGAGCGTCGACGCTACACCCACGATGAGCGAGACCCGGGCCCCGTGGACGATGCGCGAGTAGATGTCCCGGCCAAGGTTGTCGGTGCCCAACCAGTGATCGGCGCCCGGGCGCGCGAGCGTCCTCGCCGCCTCCGTCGCGATGGGGTCGTGGGTGGCGAACAGGTTCGCGAGGAGCGCGGTCGCGACCATGGCCCCCATGATGAGAGCCCCGGCAGCGCCCAGAGGCTTCTTGCGGGCGAAGCGCCAGACCGTCCCCCCGACCCACCGGGGCGCCGGGCGAGCAACCGGCTGCTCCCCGTGCGCAACCGTGACCGGGCTAGTCCCCATAGCGCACGCGCGGGTCCAGGACGCCGTAGAGGAGGTCCACCGCCAGGTTCGACAGGATGACGACGATGGCGATGAACATCACCAGGTTCTGCACCATCGGGTAGTCCCGCCACTGGATCGCCTCGACCAGGAAGCGCGCCACGCCCGGTAGGTTGAAGACGGTCTCGGTGACCACGAGGCCGCCGATCATGAAGGCGAACTCGATCCCGATCACCGTGACCACCGGCAACATCGCGTTCCGCAGCGCATGCCGCCAGACCACCACCCTGGTCGTCTGGCCCTTCGCCTCTGCGGTGCGGATGTAGTCCTCCCGGAGCACCTCGAGGAGAGCGGACCGGGTGATGCGCATGATCAGGGCCGACGACCGGTACCCCACCGCTAACGCGGGCAGCAGGAACTGGAGGGCGTGCAACCGCAAGTTCTCCCTGGGGCCGACGTATGTCATGGGCGGGATCCAGCCGAACCAGGCCACGCATCCCAGGATGATCACCATCGCGAGCCAGAAGGACGGCATCGAGAGTCCGGCGAGGCTCAGCAGCCGGAGGACGTAGTCGAGACCGGAGTCCTGGCGGACCGCGCTGATCACCCCGGTCGGAACGCCCAGCAGCACCGAGATCACGATCGCCAGGCCGGCCAGCTCGAGCGTGACCGGCAGGAGCGGCTTGATGAGCTCCCACGCGGGCAGCTCGTAGCGGTACGACTTCCCGAGGTCGCCGGTCACGATCTGCCAGAGCCACTCGAGGTACTGGACCCAGTACGGCCGGTCCATCCCCAGCTCCTTGAGGATCGCCTGCTTCTGCTTGACGTCGACGTAGCCGGCGGCAGCGAAGAGGATGTCGACGATATCGCCCGGCGCGAGCCGGAGGAGCCCAAAGATCACGATCGACATGCCGAAAAGGGTGAGGAGGGCGATGGCGATCCGTTGGAGGAGGTACGTCTTCACCGGTGACCCTGGAACGCAACGCGGGGGCGGCTCTCGCCTTCCCCGCGTCCGCTCGCCATACCCGGCGGCCTCGCGCGCCTACTTGTCGAGCCACACCTCCTGCATGCGCCCGAAGTTGTAGATCGACTGGTGCGGGATCAGGTTCTTGACGTGCGGCCAGACCGTGAAGTAGTCGAGCCGCCAGTCCAGGAGCGGTCGCGCCGCCTCCTCCTCGAGTTTCTTCTGGATCGCCTGCACTTGGGCCAGCCGCTTCTTCGGGTCCAGCTCCTGCGACTGTTGGTGGATCTGCGCCACCACCTGCTCGTTGCAGTAGAAGCTGTAGTTCCGGGGCGAGCCGCAGATGAAGTTCTCGTAAAAGTTGGCATCCGGGTCGTCCGGCCCGATCCCCGTCAGATTGGCCCCGATCTGGTAGTCGCCGCGCGTTGCCGTCGCGTGCCACTGAGCGGTTTCGATCTGCTTCAGGGTCGCCTCGATCCCGATCTGCTTCAGCTCGCTGATCACGAATGACGCCATCGTGACGTAGATGGCGATGTTGCGCGTCACCATCTCGACCTTGAGCGGGCTCTGCGGCGAGAACCCCGTCTCCGCAAGAAGCTTCCGCGCCTTGGCCTTGTCGTCCGCGGCCTTCCCGTAGCCGGGCTGCCCGTTGAGGTCGCCCTCGAGGAGCCCCCAGACCCCGTAGGGCTTCGGCGCCATGGCCGCCCCGGCGACCGCGCCCCCCTGGTGCACGGCCTGGATGAGCGCACGCCGGTCGATGCCGTGGCTGACGGCGAGCCGCACCTTCACGTTGTCGAAGGGGGGCTTCTTGATGTTCATGATGACGTTGTCGTTGACATTCGTGCTGTACGGGGTGATGACCAGCTTGGGGACGGCCGCCTTGAGCTGATCGGCGTTCGTCTTGGACACTTCGTTCGGGAACGACACTTCGACCTGACCCGTCTGGAGGGCCGCGATCCGGGTTCCGGGCTCCTTGATCACCACGTACTTGAGCCCGTCGAGATACGGCCGTCCCTTCACGAAGTAGTCGGGATTCCTCACGTACTCCAGGAACTCGCCCTTCCGCCACTCCTTGACCTTGAAGGGCCCGGTCCCTATGCAGCTGGTGCGATAGTTGGCGGCCGGTACGTGCGCCGCGTAGACGGGCGAGTAGCCCGAGGCCAGCATCAAGAGGAGTGACGGCTGGGGCCGCTTGAGTCGGAAGATGACCGTGTGGGGATCCGCCGCTTCGACGGCCTCCACGTTGGCGTACCAGTCGTTCCGCGGGTTGATGCGGAGCTTCACCGGCGAGTCCGGCGCCTCGCGCAGTATGTCGAAGGTGTACTTCACGTCCTTCGAGGTGAACGGCTTGCCGTCGTGCCACTTCACGTCCTTGCGAAGGAAGAACACCAGGTTCCGGTAGCCGTCCTGCCAGGACCACTTCTCGGCCAGCTCGCCGATGACGGTGTCCGGGCTCTCGGTGGCCTTCAGGGGATCGAAGAGGACCAGGTTGTTGAGGCAGGGCATGACCGGCCAGACCGACGAGATCGTGGACGTCTCGTGGACGGCGAAGCCCTGGGGCAGATCCTCCCGCAGCGTCAGAGTCAGGACGCCGCCGGGCTTGCTCGCCTCCGCGGGGGCGCCCGCGACGAGGATCGCGGTGAACGCCAGCACGGCGCTACCCACCAGGGCGAGATGCTGGACACGGATCATCGTCGATCCTCCCCCTGTGTCCGGCCTCACCAGTCCGGGCTGGCGGGCGTGGTCTGTGGGGCTCAGGACGCCGCGGTCAGCCGTGAGGATTCCGGGACCAACACCTCGACGCGCAGTGTGAACTTCCGGCCCTCGCCGGGCCGGAGGGCGCCAACGCCCACGACTCGGCGGGCGACCATCTCGTCACGCTCGTCGTGGACCTCGATCAGCACGGAGTATTCCCAGGGCGCCTCGCTGCCAGGATGCCGGATCGTGCCGTCCACCGTCAGCGGGCACACCGCGGCGCGCGGCGGCCGGCTCACCGCGACCGCATCGAACCGCAGGTGCCGCAGGCACGCGGGACACGTGGGCGCGCTCCGGAGGATGCGCTCCCCGCAGTGAGGACAGTTCCACGCCTCGCCCGTCATCGGCGAGACCTTAGTGAGCGGGCGTCTTCGACTCGGGAGGGTGGAGGGCTTCGACTTCCCCTTCCTTCCAGCCGAATTCGACCTTGCCGCGCATTTTCGATCCGGCCGCGACCGTCAGGCTCCCCGCCTTCAGGTCACCGATCAGCGTACCGGATTCCTTGAACTCGACCCGCGAGTTCGCGATGAGGTGGCCGCGGACCTCGCCGCCGACCAGCACGGTGTCGGCCTTGACCTCGCCGTCGATGGTCGCGCCGGGCTCGATCGTGAGCTCGCCCTTGACGTTGACGTTCCCCTTGAAGCGTCCGGCGACCCGGATGTTGCCGTTGCCCTCGATCTTCCCCTCGATGGTGAGGCCAGCGGAGAGGATCGACTCGGAACCCTTGGGCGTGATCATCGACATCGGCGCCTCCTCTACGCGTCGCGTGGTCGCCGGAGCCGGCGGTGGGGGGTGTGATACCGGGTGTGGCGCCGGGTGTGGTGCCGCAACCGGCGTCGGTGGCGGCTCGACCCTCGGTTCGGGTTTCGGAGCCGGCTCGTCCTTACGAGGTTGCTGACCGAACAGTGCCATCGTTCGCGCCTCCTTGAGGCCGGGCGCTGACCCGCCCGACCACCGCGCTGCCGCGCCTAGCGGGATACGGACCCGTGGGCGCGACGGTCGCGGGGTTCCCCCTACTAAAGCCCCGCGGCGTGAAGCCTGTCAAGCCTCACAATTGAGCGCGCCGCGCGGCTACGCGAGGAGGAGGCGGGCTGCTCGCGCGATCGCGTCGGGATCGATGCCGTAGTGGCGGTAGAGATCGGCGCGGGCCCCGGACTGACCGAAGGCATCGACGCCGAGCGGCGCGTGGGGAACCCCCAGCACGGTGCCCAGCCACGCGAGCGCGTGAGAGTGGCCGTCCTGGACGCTCACCACCGGGACCTCCCCCTCGAGGTCCTGGGCAGGAAACAGCTCGCGGATCCACGTCGCGGCCGGCGCAGTCCCCCGCACGAGGCCGTCCAACTGGCGCCGCCACTCGGCGTAGCACGCGCGCGGGCTCGTGAGCGCGACGACGTTGGCGTGGATCCCGTCGGCCGCGAGCCGCCGGCTGGCCTCGACGGCCTCCGGCACCATCACACCGGCCGCGACCAGAGTGACCACGTTCGCGCCGGGCTCGTACCCGGGCTCTGCCGAGCAGTCGACCAGACGGTATCCCCCGCGGAGCACCTGGGTGCGCAGCGTCGCCTCCCCCAGACGGTCGAGGGCCGCCTGAAGGAGCGCCTGGTCGACGGTCTTGGTCGAGAGCCGGAGGTAGACTGCCTCGCCTCGCACCGGGTCCTGGATCACCCGCAGCGCCTCCAGCAGGAGCCACTCCACCTCCCGCGCGAACGTGGGCTCGTACGCGAGGAGGTTCGGGATCTCGATCCCGAGAGCCGGCGTCAGCACCGATTGATGGGCACCGCCCTCGGGAGCGAGGCTGATGCCGGAGGGGCTGGCGACGAGAATGAAACGCGCTTTCGAGTACGTGGCGTGGAGCAGAGGGTCGAGCCCTCGCGGCAGGAAGCAGTCATAGAGCGTACCGATCGGCAGGAGGCGTCGGCCGGACAGCTCGGGCGCCAGGCCCAGGACGGACAGGAGGACGAAGAACGACGCCTCCCCGATCCCCAGCTCGAGGTGCTGGCCGGCCGGGGACTCCTTCCAGCGGATGAGCGGCCGGAGCCCATGGCGCTCGAAGGCGTCGTCGCGCTCGCGGGCCGCGTAGACGCCCCGGCGGTTGACCCACCCGGACAGGTGCGTCGTGGTCGCCACGTCGGCCGACACGGTGACAAGGGCGGAGTCGAGGCCGGGCTGGCGGCCCAAGGCGGCCAGCACGTCCCCGAAGGCCTCCTGAGTCGACGTGGTCGGGCGAGGGGGGAGATCGAGCCGCTCGGGGACCGGCGCGGGAGGCGGGAGACGGTAGCGCCTGGGGAGACCGATCCCATCGGCCATCAGGCGCCGCACGTGCCGCCCCTCGGGACTGTCGGCCGGGAACGGGGCCCACTCGTCGTCCTCCGGCACGCCGACCTCGCGTCGCAGTGCAGTCAGTTGCTCGCCCGTGAGCTGGGCCCCGTGGTTCAGCGGGTCCCCGGCGAAGGGCAAGCGCCAGCCCTTGAGGGTCCACGCCAGGATCGCCACCGGGCGGTCCGTGACGGCGTCCGCCTCCGCGAAGGCGTCGACGATCGCGTCCAGGTCGTGCCCGCCCAGGTCGGCGAGCAGCGAGGCGACCTCCGTGTCGTCGAGCGCCTCGAGACGCGCGGCCGTTTCGGAAGGCGCGTCCTCGCCGAGGGCCTTCCGCGCGGCGGCGGGCGGGAGCCGGAGGAGGGCGTGGTATTCGAGATTCTCCATGGTCTCGAGCCGGTCACGGAGCCAGGCGCCCCCCGGCTCGACAAAGAGCCGCTCGAGGCGACGGCCAAAGCGCAGCGACACGACGTGCCACCCGAGCGCGCGGAACAGGCGCTCTAGCTGCCGGCTCCGGCGGTCGCCCACGACCCGGTCGAGACTCTGGCGATTCAGGTCGACGACGACGACGTGGCCGGCGAGGTCGGCCATCGCCTCCTCGGTCCAGGCCTCCCAGACGCTCCCCTCGTCCAGCTCGGCGTCGCCAACAAGTGCGATGTTCCGCGCGCGCTCGGCCGCGGGCGGCTGGCCCGGTTCCGGCTCGCCCGGTCCCCCGAAGCGGTCCCGAAGGTACCGGTCCATGAGCGCCGCGAACGCGGGCGCCACCGCGCCCAGGCCCATCGAGCCCGTCGAGAAGTCGAACCAGTCCGGGTTCTTCACGCGGCTCGGGTACGCCTGGAGGCCGCCGAGCGACCGGTACGCGCGGAGGCCCTCGGGCGGCAGGAGCCCCCGCAGGACCTGGATGGCATAGAAGACCGGTGCCGCCGTGGGCTTGACCGAGAAGCGATCGCCCGGCCGCAGGATCTTGAAGTAGAGCGCGGTGAGGAGCGTGAGCGACGAAGTGGAGCTCGACTGGTGCCCGCCCACCCGCTCGGGCGAGGGGTTCTCCCGCCGGCTGTTCGCATGGTGGATCGTGTTGGTAGTGAGCCAGAGCAATCGGTCCTGGATGCTGAGCAGGAGCCGGCGTTCCTCGTCGGTCAGCCGGGGACGCACGGCGGTGGACTCCACGGCCCGTTATCTTACCCCGGTCGGCGGTATCATCGACGCACCGCGAGATCACGCGACCGGAGGCCGTCGCGTCCCGCCACAGGCCGCCAGCGGCCGAAGGCCGTCCAATGACGGCCAAACGGCCAGAGGCCCGAGGCGCGCCGGCCGAGATGAAGGAGCCCTGACCATGGCCGATGCCAAGGAGCCCGCCGTGCCGACCGGTGTCCGTCGCGGCCTCACAAACTACGGCGACCCCGAGTTCAGCCTGTTCGTGCGTGGCGCCTTCGCCCGCGGGATGGGCTTGACCGGCGAGGACCTCTCGCGCCCCGTCATCGGCCTCGCCCAGACATGGAGCGAGTTCAATCCGTGCCACCGCCACCTCCGGGAGGTCGCCGAAGCCGTCAAGCGCGGGGTGTGGCAGGCGGGGGGTCTACCTCTCGAGTTCCCGACGATCTCGCTCGGCGAGATCTTCCTGTCGCCGACGAGCATGCTGTTCCGGAACCTCATGGCGATGGACACGGAGGAGATGATCCTCGGCCAGCCGATGGACGGGGTGGTGTTGCTCGGCGGCTGCGACAAGACCCTGCCGGCCCAGTTGATGGGCGCGGCGAGCGCGGATCGGCCCGCGATCGTGGTGACGGCAGGACCCATGCTCACCGGTCGCTACGAGGGGATGCGGCTCGGGGCGTGCACGGACTGCCGCCGGCTGTGGACCGAGCACCGGGCCGGCGAGATCGACGCGCTCCGCATGGAGGCGATCCAGGGCGAGCTGTTTCCCTCGACCGGCACGTGCATGGTCATGGGGACGGCCAGCACGATGGCGGCGATGACCGAGGCCCTGGGAATGACGCTTCCCGGCATGGCGGCCATTCCCGCTCCCCTCTCGCGCCGCCTTCGTCTGGCGGAGGCGGCCGGCCGGCGGATCGTCGAGATGGCCCGGGAAGACCTCCGTCCCTCACGGATCCTCACCCGCGCGGCATTCGAGAATGCCGTGCGGGTTCTCATGGCGGTCGGCGGCTCGACGAACGCGGTCGTCCACCTGCCGGCGATCGCCGGCCGGGCCGGCGTCCCTCTCGCACTCGACGACTTCGACCAGTTCGCGCGCACCACTCCCATGGTCGCGAGCCTCCGGCCTTCGGGGACGTACCACATGGAGGACCTCGCCGAGGCGGGAGGCATCCCGGCGGTGATGAAGGCGCTCGCTCCCCTCCTCCACCTGGACGCGCCGTCCGTGACGGGGCGAACGCTCGGCGCCCTGCTGACCGACGTCGCGGCCCCCGGCGGCTGGCAGGACGTGATCACGACGCTCGACCGGCCGTTCAAGGCGCAAGGCGGGCTCGCCATCCTTCGCGGGAGCCTCGCGCCCGACGGCGCGGTGCTCAAGGTCTCCGCCGCCACTCCCGCGCTCCTCCGCCATCGCGGACGCGCCTGCGTCTTCCGCAGCCTTGCCGACCTCGCAGCCAGGGTCGACGACCCGGGGCTTCCCGTCACGCCGGAGAGCATCCTTGTCCTCCAGAACGCGGGCCCCGTGGGCGGACCGGGCATGCCCGAGGCCGGCTCGCTCCCGATCCCGAAGAAACTGCTCGCCGCCGGCGTGCGGGACATGGTGCGCGTATCGGACGCCCGGATGAGCGGGACCGCCGGCGGGACCGTGGTGCTCCACGTCGCGCCGGAAGCGGCGGTCGGCGGCCCCCTCGCGCACGTGCGGGACGGGGACGAGATCGTGCTCGACACGGAAGCGCGCCGCCTGGACCTGCTCGTCGCCGAGACCGAGCTGGCGCGTCGCCGCGGGGCCTGGCGCGCGCCGGCTTCCCTGCCCGACCGGGGTTATAGACGGCTGTTCGGCGAGCGTGTTCTCCAGGCGCCCGAGGGCTGCGACTTCGACTTCCTGGTGACACGCGCCGCAGGCACCCAGCGCTCCGGCCCCTAGGGGCTCACTCGGCGGGGAAGGACAGCCGCGCCACGGCGCGACGCAACGCCGCGGTGGTGCCGTCCGCAGGCCGGGTCAGCACCCCGTTGATCCGCCAGCTCCCCTGCTCGTCGACCAGCTCGTAGAGCGCGTCTACCGTCTCGCCGTTCGCGCCCTCGACCCGCACCTCCACGAACCCGCGGCCGGCGTCGACCACTTCTACGTGGGACACGATGGCCCTGGCCGAGCGCGCGATCGGAGCGTAGCCGCTCGTGACCATCTGACGGAAGGCCTCCAGCCCGAAGCGTGCCTGGATCGTCGAGGACGCGTACGTGTACGCGGCGGCCCAGTCGTCCCGGCGGAACGCGGCGAGCTGGTCGAGCACGGTACGGGTCATCTCCGTCCGCGGGTCGCCTCCCTGCCCCACGGCGGCCGACGCGAGGGCCAGCAGGGCGAGCCCGAGCGCGCCCCCCGCCGATCGCCGGCCAAGCCGAATGCCCAGCGTCGCCAGGACCGCCGCCCTCACACGCCCTGGACGGAGTAGCCGCCGTCGACCGGGATGGCCGTACCCGTCACGAAGTCTGACGCCACACTCGCGAGGAACACGGCGATGCCGGCGTGGTCCTCGGGAGAGCCCCAGCGCCCGGCCGGCGTCCGCGCCACCACCTTGTCGTGGAGTCCCTGGACCTGCTCACGCGCCTTGCGGGTGAGATCGGTGTCGATCCAGCCGGGCAGCACCGCGTTGACCTGGATGTTGTCTCGGGCCCACGCGGTCGCCAGCGCTTTGGTCAGCTGGACGATGCCGCCCTTGCTCGCGGCATACGGCGCCGTGAAGGCCGCGCCGAAGATCGACATCATCGAGCCGATGTTGATCACCTTCCCGCCGCCGGCCCGGACCATGTGGGGATACGCCGTGTGGGAGCACATGAACGCACTGGTCAGATTGGTGTCTAAGACGGTATGCCACTCCTCCAGCGTGTACTCTTCCGGGCGCTTCCGGATGTTGGTCCCGGCGTTGTTGACGAGGATGTCCAACCGACCGAACTGGTCGACAGCCTTCTGCACCATCTCGCGGCAGGATGCTTCGCGCCGAACGTCGACCTCGATCGCCATTGCGCGGGCCCCCACCGCCTCCAGCTCCTTGACGGCCGCGGCGCTCTTGCTCACCTGACGCCCGGCGACGGCGACCGCGGCTCCTGCCTGGGCGAGCCCCCGGGCCATCCCGAGCCCGATGCCGCCGTTGCCGCCCGTGACGATCGCAACCTTGCCCGTGAGATCGAAGAGCTTCATGCGCTTTGTCTCCCTGTTCCGGTACCGACCGACCCGCGGAGGCGGGGGTCGAGGGTGTCGCGGAGGCCGTCGCCCAGGAGGTTCAGGCTGAGACCGGCCATGGTCAGGGTGATGCCCGGAAAGAGGCTGACCCAGAACGCCTCGCGGATCACGTTCTTCCCGCTGGCGATGACGTTGCCCCACGAGGGGACGTACGGTGGCACGCCGACGCCCAGGAACCCGAGGATCGCCTCCGCGAGCACGGCGTACGCGAAGATGAAGGTCCCCTGGACCAAGAGCGGCGCTAGACAGTTCGGCAGGATGTGGCGGACGGCGACCGCCAGATCGCGGCGCCCGAGGGCCCGGGCCGCCGCAACGTAGTCGAGCTCCCGCAGGCTCAGCACGGTGCTGCGAACGAGCAGTGCGGTCCGTGGCATGTAAACGAGCGACAACGCCAGGATTACGTTCCACACCCCGGGGCCCCGGGCGGCCATGAACGCGATCGCCAGGATGATCGCGGGAAAGGCCATGAGCCCGTCCATGAAGCGCATGACGACCAGGTCGAGGCGCCGGTAGTAGCCGGCAATGAGCCCAACCAGCGTTCCCCCGAGCGAGGTGAACAGCATGGTGATGCCGCCGACGAGGAGCGAAACCCGGCTTCCGTGGACGACGAGGCTGTAGACGTCCCGGCCGAACTCGTCGGTCCCGAGGAAATTGGCCGCGCTCGGGGGCTTCAGGCGCTGGGGCGGGTTGAGGCGCGTGGGGACATGGGTCGAGATCTGGCCGGCGAGGAGCGCGGCTAGGAGGAACACGAGGAAGATCGCCGCACCCACGACCACGCTTCGGTTGCGCAGAAGCCGGCGAAGCCACCGGATCCTGGGCGCAGTCGCCTCCAGCACCAGAACCGAGGGCGCGCCCGCCACTACCTTCTGCGCCACGGCGTCCGTTGTCGGCACCACGCTAGTCGTACCGGATGCGGGGGTCGATGAACGCGTAGACCATGTCGACCGCGAGATTGAGCAGGACGTACGACGCCGCCGTCACCAGCACGACCCCCTGCACCACGGGATAGTCGCGCCGCAGGATCGCCGAGATGATGAGGCGGCCCATCCCGGGAATGTTGAAGACGATCTCCGTCACGACGGCGCCCCCGATGAGAATCGCTATCGTGACGCCGATGACGGTCACGACGGGGACGAGCGCGTTCCGGAAAGCGTGGACGTAGGCAACCAGCCGGTCGGACAGGCCCTTGGCGCGCGCGGTCCGGATGTAGTCCTGCTGGAGGACCTCGACCATGCACGAGCGGGCAATGCGGGCGATCAGGGCCGACTGGTTGAAGCCAAGCGACACCGCCGGCAGCACCATGTAGCGCAGCCCTGCCCACGGGTCATCGAACAACGATGCATAGCCGGCCGCGGGCAGCCACCCGAGCCGAACCGCGAATAGGTAGATGAAGTTCAGGCTGAGCCAGAAGCCGGGAATACACACGCCGAGGAGGGCCCCCAACATGAGTAGGCGGTCCCACCAGGAGCCCTGGTTGGCGCCGGCCACGATGCCTGACGGCACCCCGATGAGGACCGCCACCAGCAACGAGGCTCCCATCAGCACGAGCGTCGGCTCTGCTCGCTCCCACAGGGCCTGCGTCACGGGTCGGTCGAGGAAATAGGAGCGGCCGAAATCACCCCGCAGGATGCGCTTGTAGAAGAGAAAGAGTTGCTCGACGAGCGGGCGATCGAGGCCAAGTGCCTGCCGAACGCCGTCGATCTGGGCGGGCGTCGCGTCGGGGCCGAGCATGACCGCCACGGGATCACCGGGAATCAGGTGGATCAGCAGGAAGACCACGGTGACGACGACGGCCATCACCGGGATCACGGCGAGGAGGCGGCGCGCGAGGTACGCGGTCACGGGAAGCGGCGGGGGCCGTCCGGGTGGACGACCCCCGCCCGGCGTCCTATCAGGGCCCTACTTCTCGAGCCACACGTTGTAGAACCGCGGCCGCTCGGTCTTCTCGTTGAAGCCCTGGAGCTTCTTCGACGCCGCCCGGAGGCCGTGGAGATCGCCGTAGCGGATCGACGGCACCTTCTCGTACCAGAGCTTGTGCATCTGCTCCCAGAG
>Ga0114129_10009131_pt1 | contig 14133 bp, 16 predicted proteins | sample RhiMetdeltSRZDD1_FD_80071 | JGI IMG/M metagenome (GOLD analysis project Ga0114129, IMG submission 80071) | Populus rhizosphere microbial communities from Tennessee, USA - Rhizosphere MetaG P. deltoides SRZDD1 (version 2) (version 2) | ecosystem: Host-associated > Plants > Roots > Rhizosphere >... | reverse complement strand
TATTTTATCTTCCTGACTTTCAATCGTAAACCTTTCACTTCGACGACTTCCACGCGGTCGCCCTTACCGATTGCTTCGGAGGCCTCCACGGATTCGGCAGTCCACAGCTCCGAGCCCAACTGGACCTGGCCTCCAGCTCCTGCGACAGCGGTCCGGGCTGTTCCCGTTTTCCCGACCAGAGACTCGATCCCCGCGCGGACCGGCACCTTAAGGGCACGCAAGGCATACACCAGCATCACCATGAAAAACATGCCGATCACAAACCCCGTGGCGACCACGAGCGGAACTGACACACGCTGGAACTGCGGTACGCCTGGCGAATTGAACACCACCAGTGCTCCAATAATAAAGGATGCAACGCCCGCTGTCGTGAGCGCCCCATGCGTTGGCGCTTTGATATCCAGGATGAACAGGACAAACGCCGTTAGTAGAAAGATGATGCCAAACCAGTTGACCGGCAGCACACCCATGCCGTAGACCGCCAGGGTCAGGCAGACCACGCCGATGAAACCTGCCACCCAGCCGCCCGGGCTGGAGATTTCGATTAAGACTGCCTGCACTCCGATTGCCAGCAACAGGAAGGCGATATTCGGGTCCGTGAGGAAAAGCAGGAACTGTTCGATAAAGCTCATATCGAGGGGGACCGCCTCTACCCCTGATGTCTCGATCGTACGCGGTCCATCGTTCATCTGGACCGTCAAACCATTCAATGCCTGTAAAAGGTCTTCCACGTCATCCGCAACGAAGTCGATCAGTTTTGCTTCGAGGGCCTCATCGGCTGTCACTGCTTTTGCATTGTCGATCATTGACTCAGCCAGAGCGACTGCATCTCCCCCGCGCTGCGTGATCAACGTCCGCGCTTTGGCTTTCAGGATTTCCTTTTGCTTCGCTTCCAGCGTGCTTTCGAGGTTCTCGCCTGACCCGCCGATTGGGCTGGACGCGCCGATCGCGGATTCAGGCGCCATGGCAGATGCGTGTCCTGCCATCGTGATTAGCGCCCCGGCACTCCCTGCAATGGCGCCCTTTGGTGAAACATAGACAACAACGGGCACGTCACTGGCACGGATGTTATCAATGATTTTCAGCATCGTATCGATGCTGCCACCGGGCGTGTTCAGCTGAATGACCAACAGGTCTGCATTGCGCCGCTCTGCGACGTCGATGCCGCGCTTGAAGTACTCCAGCATGGGTGGCATGATCGGTCCATCCGCGGTCATCACCAGAGCGAGCGGCGCAGCGCTCTGGGCCCGCGCAGGCTGGAACGCAAGCGAAAGTGCTGCGAAGAGGATCAGAAAGAAAATGAGGGCGCGACGGATAGACATCATCACTGGTTTTCCAGACCATGATTATTATAATGCGCCAAAATTAAAATAAGCCTTGCATCCGGCTGTTGATCGCCAGGCGTATGGAAGAGCATTCCTTGTCTATCTCAGGGCAAGGAAGATCGTGCGGATGCTGAGAAGGATGATCAACACGCCGACCATGATCATCAATGTTTTGAGAGGCAGGTTTCTAGTCATACGCGCTGCGAGGGGAGCAGCGATCGCGCCACCAATCAGGAGACCGAGGATGATCTGCCAGTAGTCTGAGAGACTCAGCGTGAAGACAAAGACAACCGACTCTGAGAACGTGACAAAGAACTCTGAGAAGTTGACAGAGCCGATCGTCGTGCGCGCGTATTTTCCGCGCGCCACAAGTGTGGAGGTGACCACCGGTCCCCAGCCTCCACCGCCGATCGCGTCGCAAAAGCCGCCGAGCAAGCCCAGCCAGCTGATGCGCGGACCGTGATACTCGTCTGGCTTGTTGCGCGGCTGCATAGTGAACGCTTTATAGATAATGACTCCACCCATGAACAGGAGATAAGCCGCGATATAGGGTTTAAGGATGTTGCCATCGATCGATGTGAGCAGGTACGCGCCGGCCACTCCGCCGATGACACCCGGGATCAGCAGACGCCGTACGAGCTTCCAATCGACATTGCCAAGTCTCCAGTGAGAAAAGCCTGAGATGCCTGTCGTGACCACCTCTGCCATGTGGACACTGGCGGAAGCGGCAGCCGGAGGGATGCCCAGGCTGAGCAGAAATGTATTTGAGCTGACGCCATACGCCATCCCCAGCGCGCCGTCGATCATCTGTGCAACGAATCCGACGAGCACATAGAGCAGGATCGTAAGTTCCATGTTGCGGTCTCCTTGAGGTTTGAGCTATGATTTTGCCTGAACGCCAGCCTGCACTACCAATGACGTCTATGGATTTAGTAGACTTTCCACAAATAAAAACAGCGCATGATCACGCGCTTGATTTCAACTAACTGCGACGCAGTTTTTTACGGATGGCGCTCTGTCGTTTCGTTACATCTGCCAGGGACGTGTTATCGATGATATCTGCGATCGCGTTGCGCACATCGCTCATGACGAGCCGCAGGCCGCAGGTCTCTTCGTCCGGGCAGCCGCACGTTTCATAGGCCATCTGGCTCACACACTTGATCGGGGCGACGGGTCCATCCAGCACGCGGAAGATCTGCCCGAGTGTGATCTCACGGGCAGGCCGGGCAAGATAATACCCGCCGCCGACCCCCATTTTGCTGTGAAGTAATCCGGCATTCTTGAGTGTAAGAAGGATTTGTTCGAGGAATTTGGAGGAGATTTGCTCATGCTGCGAGATCTCTTTGATCTGCATCATAACCGGGGGCTCACCTTCAGATGCCGATTCTGCCAGGGTGATCATCGCCCGTAAGCCATACTCGCCGCGTTTGGATAATCTCATAATTGTCTTCAAAGTCTATTGACATAATAGACTTTCTGACGTCAAGCATAATTCAGCGATTGAATTTTGTCAAGCAGACTCCAGCAAAGAAACAATTTCCGACTCACTTAATACCCTGCGAATATCCGCGCTCTTCATCACGATCGCCATCTGACGTGCGCCCGAACCGAGGGAAACCTCTTCCTCCCTCAGCACGCTCTCGTCGATCAGCACCCGAACTTGATTCTTCAACCCAAACGGGCTTACCGTTCCGACGCGGTACCCTGTCACCTCTAGCACTTCCTCCTCAGTCGCCATTCGCACACGTGACCGCCTGACAAGCTGGCGCAGTCTCCTCCAATCCACCTGCTCGCGTCCCGCCACGAGGACCATCACGAATTCCTCCGACCGGATCTGAAAGAGAATGCTGCGCACGATCTGTTCGGGTCTCTGATTACGCTCGGCTGCAGCCTGCTCGAATGATAACAGCGGCTTCTCGTGCTTAAACACTCGATGAGGGATATTCAGTTTTTCCAAAGCTATGCTAGCGGGTGGTTTTTCCATCAACTATCCTCGCTGAGCGGAATGAGGGCGTGCTCTTTGCCCGAATGAAGTCGAAGCGCGATGTGGTTTCGAGTAAAATCGCCCAATGTCGAAGCTCAAATCACCTCTCACATTGTTCTTCCTCACAGTAATTGTAATAGCTCTCCTGGCGCTATTCGGTCCTGAAGAGAAATCGCTCGGCGCCAGTGTGCGGATCGTCTACCTGCATGGGGCGTGGGTGCTGGCTGCCGAACTGGCATTTGTCGCCGCGGGACTCGCCGGTCTGATCGCCCTGATCACGCGCCGCGCGAGCTTCCATAAATGGTCCACTGCACTCGGTCGGACAGGCATCTTCTTCTGGGTGACCTATCTGCCTCTATCGCTCTGGGCAATGCAATCCAACTGGAACGGACTCTTCCTCGCCGAGCCGCGCTTCCGTCTCGCCGCGATCTTTGCCGTGACGGGAGTGCTCCTGCAGTTGGGGCTCTGGCTGATCAATACAGATTGGATCACGTCAGCCGCGAATCTCATCTTTATCATCCTGTTGCGGGTAGTCTTTTCCACGGCGGAAAACATTATGCATCCACCTCCCTCACCGATCTTCAATTCAGGCAACTATGTGATTATTGGTTTCTTCATTGCATTGATCCTGCTGACATTGGTAGCAGCCTATTTTCTAACGAAAGTGTTTTTGAATTTTAATCAGAAGTCTGCTTGACCTATAGGAATGAAAAGACCGCCGATGAGGCGGTCTTGGTTTTCGGGATGCTCAATCCTTCGTTGCCAGGGCTCGTTCCCCTTCAAACAAATCTTCTCCTTCTCCGCCGGTTAAAGGCTTTGGCAATCGCATCGCACGAACAACCAGATCTGTCAGCGCGGTGATGCTTACATTCAAATCGTAGTGCTCGTTCAGTTCACCGATCTGCAACCGGCAGTTCTCACACGCCGCGACCACGACGCGTGCGCCGGTATTTTTGATCTGGTCCGCTTTCGGTTTGCCCGCCGCGATCCGTAGTTCGTCATATTCCGCCAGGGCAACCAGCCCGCCCCCTCCTCCGCAGCAAAGTGCTTCGGCTTTGTTGGGCGTCATCTCACGGAAATCGGTTGTGATCCTGTCCAGCACAAAGCGCGGCTCTTCGATCAGCCCGCCGTTGCGAGCGAGGTTGCACGAATCATGATAGGTGACAGCTTCCGGGATCACGGTCGGGTCAACCTTGATTCTTCCATCGGCAATATGGTCCGCGATGACTTCAATCAGCGAGCGGACCTTGAAATTGAATTCCCCCGGGAACCAGTTAGGCACATCCCAGCGATAGGAGGAGTAAGCGTGCCCACACTCAGAGATCACAATCTCCCCAACGCCTAACCGGTTGGCCTCATCCACGATCCGTTTGGCAACCTGTTTGGCACGGTCCATATCCGCCAGGAAGACACCATAGTTGGACGCTTCGAAAATGGAGAGCGTCCAATCTTCCTTTGCCGTATTGAACACGATCGCAGGCGGTAATATCGTATGGGCGCCTGCCAGAGGCACATACAGAATCCTTGCCCCTTGTTTGTCCACCGGGATCTCTGCATCCTGATCGCCTGTGATATCGCGTAGCTGTTCTTCCATTTCCCTGATCTGCGCAAGGAACATTTCCTTATAGAATGAAGGATCCTTGCCCTTTTCGATCGCGGCGTCTGCCAGCATCACCAGGATCTCCGGTGCCGTGCCTGTCGTGGATGCCATGCCACGGATGGCGCGCATCATCAACGGTGTATCCACGCCCAGTGGGCAGTTCACCGTGCAGCGTCTGCACAGCGTGCACTGACTGAAGGCGATCTCCGTCAAATTCGCCAGGGTGGCTTCGTCGAGTTTCTTCGAGCGTGTCCAGACCGGGAAAAGGCGGCTCAGGAAATCGTGCTCGTAGCGATGAATACTGCGCAACTGCTCCGCTCGAAAGGCAGGGATATGTTCCACCTTCGGCTCGGCGCGATAGTAATGACAGGCTTCGGCACAGATACCACAGCGTGCACAGGCTTCCAGGGCAGTTTCGAGTGGCTGGTTGAGCTGGGTTTCGAGGGCTTTCAGCGCAAGTTCTATGGTCTCAGTCATCACAGCCTCACTTCGCCCTCTGCGGATGCGGAAACACGGCGCGCCGCCCGAAGAACTTCCCAAAGAAGATACGCGAGAAGAAGAAATACAGGCAGTGACGGATCTTCCCCAGCGGGATATACACGAAAGTAATCGCGCTGACGATGTACATTGGGATCATGAACGCTTCATTGCTCAGCGCCAGACCTGCTGTTGCGATAAAGATCGTGGTCAACCAGACGGCGAAATGATCGTCAGGCAGGCTCAGTCCTCTCAGGGTATGCTCCAGGAGCCGCATGATTCCGCCTGCCGCGCCCAGGAGGGCGCCGAGCATCAGTACCCAGAACAAAGCTCGGGAAAGGAGGGCGGGCAGAGATTCCCAAAACGGACTGATGATGACCACGCCGATCGCCACGAAGACCCCAACGTGGAGCCCAATCCCGCGCAGATACGCGATCCGATGAATGCGCGTGGATTCTTTTGCCCAGGGCATCATCCCTGCTGTAAAAGCGTACTTGATCCCGCGGGGAATGTCGCCTTTGCTGGGGGAACGGTCTGCAGGCAGGCTGCGGAGCCTTGTCGCAGCGTAGCGAAGGCAAATTCCGAAGAGACCCGCGATCAGCCCCGCGAGCGCGATGAGTTGGTAGATAAGCATGTTCACTCTGTAACGTACACAATTACTTCACGCGCTTCACAATGAACTTGAACACCTTATCCTGCTTTTCCAGACTGACCAGTTCATTTCCACTGGTGCGCGCCCAGGCAGGGATATCTGCCATCACGCCGGGATCAGTTGCCACCGCCTCAACAAGTTCACCGACCTGGATCTGCTTGATCGCCTGCGCCAGCTTTACAACCGGCATCGGGCACAACAGACCTTTGAAATCAAGAGAAAGTTTGGGTGTATCGGACATTTTGACTTCCTTTATTCTCCCCTCTCCTAAGCGGAGAGGGGCGGGGGTGAGGTTTAGATAAAATACTGAATGCTCGACTCATTCGCGTGCTCGAGCATGACCGCGACGCCAACCGGCTCTTCCACTTCGGGGATCAGGTCTTCGCAATCGATTTCCATCACCTTCATGGACATGTCGCATGGGATCAGCTTGACGCCCAGCGCGATGCACGCCTCTCGTAATTCGTGGAGAGAGGCAACACCATGTTTTTTCATCATGAGTTTGAACATCCAGCGACCCATACCGCCCATGTTCAAGCGGGAGGGTCCGATGGCATCGACTCCGCCGCGGTTCATGACGCCCAGCATACGGCCGAAGATGCTTTTGCCTGTCAGGTTGCCTTTTTGGATCGCCTTGATCCCCCAGAAAGTGAAGAACATGATCACCTCCATGCCTGCCGCGGCGGCTCCCGAAGCAATGATATACGCTGCCATCACCTTGTCCATGTCGCCGCTTAGGACCACCAGCGTCAGCTTATTCTTTTTCTCAACCATTTCAGCCTCCATGAGATAGGATCGCGCCCCTGCGCGTTATGCCATCGCTTCGACTAATTCCGCCCGTTTTGTCAATCCGTCACGCATCACCGCTCGCAGCAGATCCAGAGCCTGGATGAGCCGCTCATCGGCCAGGGCGTACTGGATCACTGTACCCTTGCGTGTAGGGGTGACCATGCCGCGCTCCCGCAGAACCTTTAAGTGACGCGAGACCAGTGGCTGCGGCATCTTCAGGTTTGTAGATAATTCCGTTACGTTGCGGGGGGATTGCGAGAGTTCATACAGGATCAAAATGCGGTTCGGATCCGCCAACCCGGCACAGATCTCTGCATGTAATTGCGTGACTTCAGATTCAAGGTTTGCGTTCATGTACTCTCCTTGTCACTATATACACATATGCGTATAAACTTGTGAAAAGTGTAACAAATAAACGGTTGTCCACCCAGTATTGATTTTCCTGAAGAGCAAGTGATGGATGTAATAAGACAAGGCACATCCGGTTCCTGGCTTGATATATCCCTCAGAACTTTTATGGTATTCTTGCTGGCGTTTAACAAATGCGCCTTCGATTCCAACTTCTTATCTTTATGGTGCTTCGTACCATCCTGAATACGATGCACCGCATGGTTTATCCCTTCCTGGCGGTCTTTGCGCGCGGGCTTGGCGTGGATGTCACTCTGCTGTCTCTTGTCCTCACCGGGCGTTCCTTTGTCGGGATGTTTGCTCCTGTCCTGGGGGCGATCGCCGACCAGCGCGGGCGCCGGTTCGGGATGCTGCTGGGGATTTTCCTGTTTATTATGGGGATGAGCCTGGTGGCGCTGGCTCCCTCGTTCCTGACGTTCAGTATTGCCATTCTGCTAGCGATCCTCAGCAAGTATCTCTTTGACCCGTCCATGCAGGCGTATTTCGGTGACCGCATCCCCTATGAGCGGCGCGGCACGGCCCTTGCCGTGACAGAGGGAGCCTGGTCGCTGGCGTTCGTTGCCGGGGTTCCGCTGATGGGTTGGCTCATTGCACGCTTCGGATGGAATGCTCCGTTCCCGCTCTTAGCAGGCTTGGGACTGGTGATGTTCCTCGTGATCTGGGGGGTGGTTCCACGCAACGATCACGCGCAGCCGACAGTTGCCTCCGTTAAAAACGTGCGCGTCGTGCTGACGAATCTCACCGCCTTGGCTGGCATCTCCATCGCGCTGTGGGCAAGCGCCGCCAATGAACTGGTCAACCTGATCTTCGGAGTCTGGTTGGAAGATTCTTTTGGACTGAAGATCGCGGCGCTGGCGGGCGCCTCCGCCGTGATCGGACTCTCCGAACTGAGCGGCGAGGGACTCGTTGCCCTCACCACCGACCGGCTTGGCAAGCCACGCGCCCTCACCCTGGGACTGATCGGCAATATTCTGGCCTCCTTATTATTGCCGGTGGTTGGTCGCACCGAGCTTGGCGCGCTGGTGGGACTCTTCCTGTTCTACATCACGTTTGAATACGTGCTGGTGAGCCACATCCCCTTGATGACCGAGGTGATGCCAAATGCGCGCGCAACATTGTTGTCGTTCAATGTCACCGGGCATTCCCTGGGACGCATGATCGGTGCGCTGATTGCGACATTTGTTTATGAGAGGTTCGGGTTCTTCCCGGTGACTCTGATCGCCATTCTTTTCAACGTGTTTGCCCTGCTTGCCCTCGGGGAACTGACGCAAAAGCTCGTCATCGTACCGCGCATCCTTGCCTGGCTTCGACGCACGGAAAGAAGCGAAGCATGATCGTCCTGCTGGTATACGGCTTCAGCCTCATCGTCTTTATTCTGCTCCTGCTCTGGATTTTGATCCCTGCGTTGTACGGCTTGCCTCCGGTTTCCACAAAACCGGAACGGATCCGCAAAGCGTTGAAGCTTGCGGATCTCCAACCCGATGAAAGTCTCTACGATCTCGGTGCCGGCGATGGGCGCGTGCTATTAATCGCCGCGCGCGACTTTGGTGCAAAAGCCGTGGGGATCGAAGTGGGTCCCATCCAGTGTGCCTGGATCTGGTTGCGCCTCATGGCCGGTGGATTTGCAAATCAGATTCAAGTGAGGTGGGAGAATTTCTACAAAGCCAAATTAAGCGAGGCTGACGTGGTTTTTGTGTATGCTACCTCGACGGAGGTCAACAAGCTCGCCTCGCATCTGGAACAGCAGATGAAACCGGGGTCGCGTCTGGTATCCATCTCAGCCGATTTTCCCGAATGGGAGCCGTCTGCATTCGACGATCGTGACCTGATTTTCATCTATGAAATGCCGCCCACCAAGGGAAGCCTCACTACTTATCTTCTTAAGAGGACCACTTGACGCCCTTTTCAAACAACCCTAAAAAGAGCCGCTCAAAAGGGCGGCTCTGCTTATACTGAGTCTAGGTTTTGGACAAATGTGTTTTTCTCCTACTCAGGATCCGTTTATGGCAGGGACCATACAGTGAAATCATGAAATCTCGTGGTCTTCTTAGCTGTTTCATTTCCGTAATAAAGCCCGGTTGCGGGTGAAATATCTCCCGGGGTCACTTTTGCACTTACATCTAATAATTGGGAATAAGTGCCGTTGATAAACAAGAAAGCCTTTGCCTCCTGAACAATGAGCCAAATCCTGTTTTCTTCTCCGGCCTTTGCAGTAAGATTTTTGTCATTTTTACTGAAAATATCTGTCCATGTACTGGCATCCACCAGGGTCCAGGATTGGTTTGAAAGTACAGTTAATCGATATTGATTGTTTGCATACGTATCTCGAAATAAAATTCCATAGTCCCAGGTACCGGTTGTCGATGTGTCATAGGGATTAATAAAAGTGATATGAACTATAAAATTCCTTACAGATACATCGGCATTCGAAGCAGTGACCTTATTATCAATCGCATGAGTTAACGAACCGTTTTCGGGCCCGAAAACCAGTTTGGCATCACGGATGTCAAGGCCCTCGATTTCACTTGAGGTTCTCACGATTTCATCCAACAGGCTTGTCGCCTGGTTAGACTGTGCTTTCCTCGTGGCGTATACCTTGGCTACCTGAGCTGTTTGGGTGGCGCCGAATTCTGCAATTTGAGTCCCCTTAAGATCTGGTGTAGATGTAGGTGACGGAATGATGGTTGGGGAAGCAACTTGTATTGGCTCTTTTGTTTGTGTGGGCGATACTGCTTGTGGCGTGACGCCGCAACCTGCTAAGAAAAGGCCAAGCAAGACAATTTTTAAAGTTCTCACGGGATTCCTCCTGGCTTCGATGTTTTTGCGATTATAGTTGGATACGGACTGACAGGATGATAGCCGTAACAAAAGCAGTATAGCACTACTTCTCCATTTGGATCTCTCAATGTGTGGTTAAATTACCTCACGAATCTCCAGTCTCTAATCTCCAATTACCCTATGCTCATCCACTCCTCCTCCCAACTTCTCACGCTGCAAGGCGGACCCCAGCGCGGACATGCCCTCGGCACCCTTGGCCTCATCGAAAACGGCGCGGTCGTGATACGCGACGAAAAGATCGTCGCGGTCGGCACGACGGCTGAACTGAAAGCTTCGTATCCTCAGGAACCTGCTCTCGATGCAGGCAATTGCGTGCTCATGCCGGGCTTTGTAGACCCCCATACCCACGTCATCTGGGGCGGGGACCGCGCCAACGAGTTCGAGATGAAGATGGCAGGCAAGCCATATCTTGAGATCCTGGCGGAGGGAGGAGGGATCATCTCCACCGTGAAACAGACGCGCACAGCCTCCATCGAGTCCCTCATGGCACAGACGCGCCCGCGTCTGCTGCGGATGTTCCGGCATGGGACGACCACCGTCGAAGCCAAGACGGGTTATGGTCTGCAAACCGCCACTGAACTGCGCCTCTTAAAAGCCCTGCTCGCCCTCGACGATGAGAGCCTGCTCGACATTGCCATCACGTTCCTCGGCGCCCACGCCATTGCCCCCGAATTCAAGGATAATCCGCAAGGGTATACAGATCTTGTCTGCGAAACGATGCTGCCGATGCTCAAGGAATGGTGGGAGTGTCATGCCCCGCGCCTGACTCTGCCATTTGTGGATGTCTTTTGCGAAGATAAAGCATTTGACCTCGAACAATCCCGCCAGATCCTGACTAAAGCTCATTCACTTGGCTTCCCGCTCAAGATCCACGCCGACGAGTTCGGTAATATCGGCGGCGCTTCTCTGGCTGTGGAGCTGGGCGCGGCTTCGGCGGACCACCTCGTCAAAACCTCCGACGCAGACATTTCTGCTCTGGGGAAATCAGATACCGTTGCCGTGTCTTTGCCCTGCACTCCCTTTGGTCTCGCCGAAAAAGAGTACACACCCGCCCGCAAATTGATCGAAGCGGACGCCATCCTCGCGCTTGCCACCGACTGCAACCCCGGCACCTCGTGGAATGAGTCGATGCAATTTGCGATCGCGCTTTCCTGTCGGTACATGGGATTGACTCCCGCACAAGCCATCGCCGCCTCGACGATCAATGCCGCTCATGCTATTCGCCGTTCAGCAACGGTTGGTTCCATCGAAGTTGGCAAACAGGCGGACATGTTGGTCCTGTCTGTACCCGACTATCGTCATCTCGGCTACCGCTATGGTACAAATCTCGTGAAACAGGTAATTAAGAGAGGACAAGTATATTCTGTCGATGTAGGTTATTACAGAACCGCGTAAATTATTCCAGGAGATATTATGCAAATTGACATTATCGGTGTGCCGATCGATCTCGGCGCAGACCGTCGTGGGGTCGACATGGGTCCCAGCGCGATCCGGTACGCTCATCTTCATCAAAAGCTAGAGGAGTTGGGGTACACGCTCGAAGACAAAGGCAACGTCGAAGTGCCAATCCCGGAAACCTGTGAGATCTCCGACCCCAGACTCAAATACATCGACTGTATTATTCCCATGGGGCGGCGCATCGCGGGCGCTGTGGCGACCTCTTTGCAAGGCGGACGCTTCCCGCTGGTCCTCGGTGGGGATCACAGCCTGTCTGTTGGGTCGATCCGCGGCGCGGCAAAGCACAAAAGACTGGGTGTCATCTGGGTCGATGCACACGCGGATTTCAACACCGCCGAAACGACGCCCTCCGGCAATATTCACGGCATGCCGCTCGCTGTGTTATGCGGGATTGGCGATCCGCGCCTGGTTCGTCTGTGGGACGAGGAACCCCCTGTGATCGACCCAAACCGTGTCGCCGTGGTCGGTGCGCGCGACCTTGACTCTGGCGAAAAACGTAATTTGCGCGAGGCCGGCGTAATGGTGCAGAGTATGGAACAGATTGACCGGATCGGCATGGTCACCGCTTTGGAGAAGGCGATCGACCGCATTGGCCGCGATGTGGATGGAATCTACATGTCGTTTGATATGGACGCGCTGGACCCTCGTCATGCCCCGGGCGTGGGGACGCCTGTCACCGGGGGGCTGACGTATCGTGAAGCGCATCTCGCCTGTGAAGTTGTTGCAGAGACTGGCAAGCTGATCGGCATGGAGCTCGTCGAGGTCAACCCGATCCTCGATGTGCAGAATCAAACTGCGATCCTGGCTGTGGAATTTATCCGCTCGGCGTTGGGCTCGCGTATCTGGAGCGGCTAGAAGTGGGGCGGGATGGCAGCCCGCTGGCGCAGTACCAGCGTTCGGTGCAGGTGTCCACCCCACGCTAACAATTTCATGTCAAAGGAAGAGGGGCTCTTGTTCATCATCCAGAACGCGGCTACAATGTCACTATGAATACTCTTTATGGCCCCATTCTGATCGTTGAAGATGTCCCGAATGTGCTTGAATTACTGGAAGTCACATTGCGCTTCAAAGGGTATGCAGTCCTCACAGCGCGCAATGGCGAAGAAGCTCTTGAAGTGATCTCCCGCCAGAGACCGGTGCTGATCATTACGGACATCCTCATGCCAAAACTGGATGGGTATGCGTTTGTGCAGAAACTCCGTCTCAATCCCGAAACACGCAGCATTCCTGTAGTATTTCTTTCCGCAACCTATGTGACTCCGGAGGATAAGGATTTTGCCTTGAGTCTCGGAGCGGCGCGCTTTATGGAAAAGCCCATCGATACCGAAGACTTTTTACTGACCGTTGCCGAACTGGTCACGCAGCAGCCGTTCACATCCCCTCATCCTTTGGACATGGAACGGTTTTATATCGGCTATCGCACACGGCTCGAAGATAAACTTCGACACAAGAACACCCAGATTGCCCGCGCCGAGCGTCTACTCTCGACCCTTCCGACGGACCAGCGGCCCGCCTACGAAGCCCTGCTTCAGCAATCCGTGCGCGACCGCGATGAGATCCAGACTGAGCTTTTCGATATCTATAAGACCCTCGAAGAACTAAAAAAATAACATATTCTGTTCAGCGCGGCATTGTCTGGCTGAATATTCAAGGATGATTTCTATGCAACCATCATTGTCCTATGTGGAGAACCTTGCGCGCCAGTCCGGCGCGATCCTGCGGGCCGGATACGACACGGAACATCAGGTGGGCTACAAAGGCGTGATCGATCTCGTTACGGAGGTGGATCATCAATCGGAAGAGTTGTTGCTCGGAGAACTCCAGCGGGACTTTCCCGATCATCACATTTTGTCGGAAGAGAGCGGGATCATCCCAGGCAGTGACGAACATGTTTGGTATGTCGACCCACTGGACGGGACCGTAAACTATGCTCATCATATCCCCATCTTTTGTGTGTCGATCGCCTACGTCTCCCATGGAACTCTCACTCTGGGCGCTGTCTATGACCCGATGCGGGATGAAATGTTTCTTGCCGAACGCGGGAAAGGAGCCTATCTGAACGGACGGCGGCTACATGTGTCTTCCACAACCGAGATGCAGAAAAGTCTGCTTGTGACGGGCTTTCCCTATAATGCCTGGAATACGCCACAGGACAACTTTGATAACTTCGTGAGATTCGGGAAGATCTCACGGGGCGTACGTAGATTGGGTTCTGCGGCGATCGATCTTTGTTATGTTGCCGCCGGTCGTTTTGACGGGTTCTGGGAGATGGCGCTGAATCCCTGGGATGTGGCGGCGGGCGGGTTGATTGTCGAAGAAGCAGGTGGCCGCGTGACTAGTGTGAGCGGAGAGGCGGATTACATTTCGTCGCCTCAATCAGTGCTTGCCTGCACGCCCGGGATCCACGCCCGGATGCTGGAGGAGCTTGGCAGGAAGTAACCGGTTTGAGAGGTAAAATACCTCACTTTTTTGTGGAAAACAGGAAGAAAGTCAGGTGTAATCTCTAAGCAACGCATTAGAATTAGAGTGTTATCATCTGATTAAAAATGGCCAGCAAGTCCATTCCCATTAGCAAAACCAAGATTATCGTGCCGTACCGCCG
>Ga0114129_10009130_pt1 | contig 14134 bp, 12 predicted proteins | sample RhiMetdeltSRZDD1_FD_80071 | JGI IMG/M metagenome (GOLD analysis project Ga0114129, IMG submission 80071) | Populus rhizosphere microbial communities from Tennessee, USA - Rhizosphere MetaG P. deltoides SRZDD1 (version 2) (version 2) | ecosystem: Host-associated > Plants > Roots > Rhizosphere >... | reverse complement strand
GGAGCGTCAGATCACAGTTGAACTTGATTCCGATATCAATTCTGCGCCTCCCCTTTTGGCAGATTCTGAACTCCTAAAAAAGGCGCTTGATAACATCCTCATCAATGCCATCAAATTCACACCGGATGGTGGCTCCATCTTTATCAACGCACATCCCGTCCAGTTGGATGGGCGGGGAGATTTTTGCGAGATCCGCATTCGCGACACTGGCATCGGTATTGACCCAGCGAATCACACCATTGTCTTTGAAAAACTCTATCAGCTCGGCAAAGTGGAGTTACATTCATCAGGCCGCACAAAATTCAAAGGTGGTGGCCCGGGCCTCGGTCTAGCCATCGCGGCCGGCATCGTCAAATCCCATAAAGGCAAGATCTGGGTGGAAAGCCCGGGTTATGATGAAGAGAAATTGCCCGGCAGTACCTTCATCATCCAAATACCGTTGGCAAAATAAAACTTCCGAAGCTACGCCGCCACTTTGGCACTTCGGAAGTTTTTCCGTACTATTTCTCTTAATTTTCTGTCCGTATCACCTTGCTGTTTCTATCGAAATAGTTGGTGAGTTGGGTTCGTAAAGGTTTGAGCAAACCAATATGCGCCAGCATAAGATATGCAAACGCGGCCATCCAAAGAAAGAATAACAAATCCGCCCATAGATAGGCTGGATTACCTGCAGCAAAAACATAGCGGAAGACGATCAGCCCCAATTGGATGAGACTGATAATAAGTAATGGAATTGAAAAGGGTCGCAAGTCATGATCTTCAATGATCAAGTGCAGTCCAACCATTGCCCCCAATCCCGCTGCTACAACCATTAGGTAAGCAAAATAATGGGGCAAATCGTAGGCTTGATTATATAGCCTTTGCAGGATCAGCACATACAAAGCAGATACCCCGATCAGGCAACCCCAAGTGAGGAAATTAATAATGAAAGGCAGGACCAAATTTCCATAGACGCGTATAGAGATCATAGCGGTCACCCACCCTACTGCATATGCCAGACCAACGACCAGCACCTTTGTGCTCATGCCACTCAGGGAATTCATTAAACCGGCCCCGAAAATATCCAGGATTAACTTTGACCCACCAAGCAGAGCGAACATCAATGCACCAATGCTTCCCAACATCATCAGGAGACTCAACATTCCCCTCTGGGATAGTCTATTTCCGTTCCGTGATAGCATGGATGATGGTCCCCGCGGCGTGTTATTTGGAGAACTACTCATAATGCCTCCTGCCCAATTGTGATAATTAACACTCAGCCAATACGATTGGATGGATATTATACCCATAAGACTGATTTCAGCCGCTTGGAGTTCCCCCTACCCTCATTAATGTAAAACCCACATCTTCAGTCAGAGCCAATCCAGCTGGTCTCCCTGCTACCGCGCCAGCCGTAAGTAGACCGCCCCACGCGCATCCAAATAAATTGCTTCGGGCGTTTGAACGATGCGCAACACAACATTTTCACAAGTCGAACAGCGCAACACAATCCCCGGGCCCTGGGTGAAAGCCAATAGATCACCAACTTCGCTCTCGTACCCACAAGTAGCACATTCCATAGGCGAAGCGGTCATCTCGGTACCAAAGATTTCATACAGCAGCCCTGCTGTGGCATTTGCATCCAGCATAAGCTCGCGGTTGATGTCTGTCGTCTCTTCCATCCTCATCCTCCTGTCGGACCAAATCGTTCGGTGCGGATCTGATTCGAATTAACGCCGATTTTGACCAGTGCATTGGCAGCCGCCTCGACCAAGAGTGTCGGCCCACAGATAAAAACCTGAACTGATCGACCCAACGGCTGGGCAACTTGCTTCAACATATCCTGATCAATGCGCCGTGCATAGCCTTTCCAATCCGGCGGCTGGGAGCGAGTCAAAGTATGAAAGACCTGCACTCCGTGATTTGCAGAGCGCAATTTTTCCAATTCGTTGTAATAAATAACATCTTCAAAATTCCGTGAGCTATAAAGCAGGCTGGTCGGATTCTTTGCGCCCGCCGCAGCCCGGTGACGGATCATAGACATCAACGGCACCACGCCCGATCCACCTGCGATCAATAAAAGTGGATCATTCATATTTGCTTCCCAAACGAAGTATCCACCGATCGGTCCGCGTGCTTCGATGCGATCGCCCGGCACAAGTACATCGTGCAGGTATGTTGAGACTTCGCCATCATCGATACGTTCTACAGTGAGGTCAACCTCACCCTCACGCTCGGGCTCTGATGCTATGGAGTAACTGCGTTGCGCCTGATAGCCATCTTCCGCGGTGAGACGGATATCGTAATGCTGTCCCGCGCGATGCCGCATCCACGCGGGAAGCGTCATCGTGAATGACTTCACGTTTGCTGTCTCAGGCTTGATATTTTTGATCGAAGCGATTTGCCAATTAAGTGTTTGTTTCATTGTCCCTCCTAATCATTCCAATATCTCTGTTCTTTCCACGGATCACCGAGGTTGTGATATCCAGCCGATTCCCAAAAGCCGGGCTTGTCCTTTTCCATGAGACGAATGCCGCGCACCCATTTAGCGCTCTTCCAAAAATAGAGGTGGGGTACCACCATCCGCGCGGGACCGCCGTGTTCCGGCGCAAGCGGTTTGTCATCGTATTTTAGAGCGATAAAGGATTGACCATTAATCGCATCTGTAAGAGGCATATTGGTGGTATAGCCGCCATCGCTAAAGGCTGTAATGAACATGGCTTTGCGATCCAGATCGGCATGCTCGAGCAGGGTATCGAGACTGACGCCTTCCCATTTCATATCTAGATGTGTCCACTTGGTAACACAGGAAATATCCACCACATACTGCTGCATTGGGAGTTGGAGGAATTCCTGCCACGTCCAGGAGACTCGTTCCTTGACGAGCCCTTCGATGGCAAATGTCCATTTGTCGAGGGGAGTACGCGGCGTTGGTCCCGCTGAGAGGACTGGGAAATCATTCGTGAGATATTGACCGGGCGGAATGCGATCCTTTTTCTCTCCCCCTCTTCTCTTACCAACAAAACCACGCGAGACAAAGCGCTCCTCTGCCATGCTACCTCCTTACCTCTAAACCGGCTAGTCATTACAACCCCAGTATTTTAATACAGATACTTTAGAAATTTAGCTTTTACGGAAAATGCCTAAAAACTCAGCAAAGAGGAGATAGCCAAGGATGACTCCCGCGCCTTCGATGCCTAGGAAGACTGCCAGTATGAGCATAACTATGTTCGTGTTTGTGGATATGCCCTCATTGAGGGCTTCCGTCAGCATTAATGACCCACCCATCACCAAAGCAATCAGAATGATGAAATTCCACCTATGTTTGCGTGGATTTAGCCAATTGAATAATTTATGCAACCAGGCTATATTTGTAAAATTCTCCACTCGAGAAACAAATCCTAAACGGGCTTTGATTCCACGATAAATCGATGCAAAGTCATCAAAAACAGCTTCAAATTCCATTTCCGTCTGTAGAAATATTGCAGTCGCCAATGACCAAGTGGAGATAAATAGAAGCACCATTCCTAACGAGGCAGTAAAGATTCCGCCTGCTACACTCTCTCGCAAATTCGCCGGATAAATTGCAAGGATAAAAAGACTGATAGGGAAAAGAACTACCTTTTTCCATGAATGATTTGCAATGAAAAAAGACAAGTTAACAACGATGCGATATAACAGCAAACCAATGAATAAAGTCAATAGAAGCAAGCTACCAACAAGTCCTGCAAGAATCCGGCCATCGGAAGAATTCATCCACATAGATGGATAACGAAGCATCGCAACAATATCCGCGGCTAGAGTCACGATCATAGATAGTAATGCAATAGCATCCCCGCGCAGAATTAGCAGCAGTTGATTAGAGGGAATTTCTTTTGTCGCATACGAGCGAAAGACACGGATCAGAGAAAGTAAAGCTGCTAATAGTGACAATTGAATACCAAACGAGCCAACCGCGTCGTATGGATCTTCAATAAAAGGATTAACCGCTGCCAGCGCGGGATTATGTTTGCTTTGGTCAAAAAAAAGGAAAAACAATATAGTCAGGGTGCAGGTCAATATTGTAGCGCTCTTGAGCTTACCAGTCATGATCAACTCCTCATACACATCAATATCATTCATTAAAAGGTAATCCCTCTCAAAAGAATATTGGGACAGTGGTTTGCCTCTCGTGAGAAAAAATTTCCAGTACAGATGCTCTTTCAGCCAAATTATCAGATTTCCTTTGAATACAATCATAGCTATGCTACCAGTTTTAAGATGATTGAAATGTGCTTGCATGATTGTAACTAAAGATTACAATTACAATCTATGGAAGAGTTAGTCCATCCAAAGTGGATCCGCTTAACCTCAGCTTTGACTTTATCCATCTGGAAACACCCCGTACTTTGTGGGTTGCCTATGTTCACAGCTAAATTAGCATCAGTGAAAAGCTATCTTAAATAAGGTGGGTATGTCAAAGTTTAAGCGCGATCGTCCAACGCTTGGCATATTACCGGGGTGGTCAGGCCTCGCAGGCATCATCCCAGATCGTTACCTTGCTTCTGTTTTGGGGGGTATTCAATCCGCTGCACGCATCAGAGAGTGTCACATCTTATTGGCATGGGGTCTAGGGAGGGTGACTGATGCCAGCGGCTTATTTCCGGCCTGGCCTATGACTTCCTCAGACTCAGACTTCGTTCCGGTTGGTCCATGGAACACGGACGGCCTGATCGTCTTCGCACCGTTGCGTCATGAAGAGCGTTCGCGCTATCTTCAGGAGTTAAGCAATCAGGGTTTCCCTATCCTCTTTATTGCGACGGGTGAGCGGGGGCCCATGATTTCAGTCGATAACGAAGCCGGGATTCACCAGGCAGTAGCACACATGGTGGAGCACGGTCATCGCTGTATCGCTTTCATTGCTGGCGATCCAGATGATAAAGGGGACAGCGAAATCAGGCTTCACACTTATTATTCTGCCCTGAGAGATCATGGATTGGATACAGATTCTAGATTGGTCATCCACGGTTGGCACACTTTCTCAGGAGGTTATGAAGCAACGCGGAAGCTCATTGCCTCAGGACTAAAATTTACAGCATTAGTATCCAGCGATGATAATAGCGCGATCGGGGCTATGAAAGCCATTCGAGATGCAGGTCTGCAAATTCCTCGAGATATCGCCATCATTGGCTTTGATGATCAGCCAGATGCGGTAGCACAGGTCCCCCCACTTGCAAGTATCCATGTGCCCCTGACGTTGATCGGTGAGCAGGCATTGACCCTTATGTTCGATCATATCACTATGGATCGTGGTCTTGAATCCGTTCAGATCCCAACCCGATTGGTGCCTCGTCAATCCTGTGGCTGTATGCCGCAGGTTGTCTCTTCGGCAGGCAAAGGAGAATCGCAATCACAAGTATTTACGAGTCATTCAAAACCAGCCAATAATGAGATTCACAGCATCAAGCAGCAACTGGTGGATGAAATGATTGCCACATTGCCTCCTTCATCACGGTTCCCGCATGGAGAACGAACAACGCGTCTTTGCACCAACATGGTGGAAGCTTTTTATAAAAGCCTGAAAGAGGAGAATTCTCTTCCTTTTCAAACGAGTCTGATGGAGTTCCTCTCCGAATTGGAAATGGTAGATGATAAGATGGATCCCTGGCAAGAGATCGTCTCTGCCTTACGGCGGGAGATGACTCATTTACCAATAAATTGGAGGAGGGCCCAGATGCGACGTCTCGCGCAGGATATGCTTCATCAAGCGCGAGCAGCGATCAGTGAAAGTGCTCAGCGGCAGGATTACCGACACCAATACCAACGTGAAATCATGTCCCAGGCATTGAGTGAACTCACCGCTCGATTAAATGTCACGCTGGATAAACGACAAGCAGTCGAAGCCCTGGAGGCGCATCTCACGGCAATAGGAATTCGACATGTTCGAGTTGCACTCTTTGAACCTGAAGAAGATGATCCTGTTGCATGGAGTGTATTACTTAACTCTGAACTGGAGTTGGCTAGCCAGCGTTTTACCACCCGAGAGTTTCCAGCGCAAACACTCTATCCACCGGATGAACTATTGAACCTGGCGCTTGTGCCCTTGGTTTTTCAGGATGAGCCACTGGGATATGTAGCCTTCGATGCTGGAAATCTTGGTCCTTGCGCAATTATCGCGAGACAACTTGCGGCCACCTTCAAAGCCTCTGACTTGCATGCACAGGTCTTCGAGCTTTCGCTCACAGATGCCCTTACCGGCATCTACAACCGACGTTATTTCGATCTCTTTCTTAGCAATGAGGTTGAACGCAGCCAGAGATTTGGACGTGATTTGGCTGTCATCATAATAGATATTGACTTTTTCAAAAAGTATAACGATACCTTTGGCCATCCAGCTGGAGACAAGGCCTTGCAGTTTGTAGTGGCGTCCCTTCAAAAGGGCCGCCGCAGTGCAGATGTATTGACCCGTGTGGGAGGTGAAGAGTTCGCGCTCATCCTTCCTGAAACCGGAATCGTTGGCGCGTTAGAGGTAGCGGAAAGAATCCGTGCCGCGATGACAGTTTCATCTGATCTTAAGCGTCCCCTTACATTAAGTATGGGAGTAAGTACATTGCACGGAAATGATATTGAAGCTGATGTTCTCATCCAGCAGGCAGACATTGCCCTGTACGAGGCAAAGCGGACAGGACGCGACCGAATATGTGTCTTTGAGGACAAAAGCTTGGTTAATAAATTTGAATAATATTTGAAATACCAAGGACTGTCTTAAAACAAAGCAGCCCGTGAAAACTTCACAGGGCTGCTTTTATTCTAGCTCCACTAAATATTGATGGGATTTCCCTCTGCCGCGTGTGCTGCTTCCATCAGCACTTCGCTCAATGATGGATGCGCATGAACATTACGCGCAATCTCGTGCGGAGTCAGTTCCATCAGTTGCGCGAGCGTCAATTCGGGAAGCAATTCGGTCACTTCTGGACCGATCATGTGCGCGCCCAAAATCTCGCCATACTTTTCGTCCATAATGATCTTCACCCAACCCGCATAATCGCCGAGTCCCAGTGCTTTGCCATTCGCCTGGAAGGGGAAACGCCCTATTTTGATGTTGTAACCACGTTCCTTTGCCTGAGCTTCTGTGAGTCCAAACGACGCTACCTGTGGATTCGAGTACGTGGCGCGTGGCATCATTTCGTAATCCAGAGTGACCGTTTCTGCGCCTGCAATGTTTTCGGCTGCGACAATGCCCATCGCCGAGCCAACATGCGCCAGCATCAATTTCCCGGTCAGATCACCAATGGCATAAATATTCGGCACGCTAGTTTGCATCTTCTCATTGATCTCAACAAAGCCCCGCTCGTTGATCTTGACACCAACTTCCTCGAGTCCAAATCCCTTTGAATTGGGACGGAACCCAATCGCGACCAAAGCCTGATCGGCTTCAAGAGTCGTTTCTTTTCCTTCAGCTGATACTTTCACTTTCACACCATTCGAAGTTGCTTCGACTGATTCCACTTTATTTCCAACCAGGCATTTGATACCGCGCTTCTCGAATTCCTTCTTCAAATCTTTTGAGACTTCTTCATCTTCCAAAGGGACAAGGCGCGGTAGCATTTCAACTATCGTTACTTCGACGCCATAAGAACTCCAAACGGTGGAAAATTCCACGCCAATTGCACCTGAACCGATCACGATCACAGACTTTGGAAGTTTCTCCTGCAGGATCGCTTCGAGATAGGTCACGACTTTTTCGCCATCTATCTTCCATGCTCCAGGGACGGTCGCAGTCGCTCCCGTTGCCAGGATGATGTTTTTAGCGGTCAATTCTGTCGTCTTGCCGTCCTTATCTTTAACGGAAACCGTTGTCGGCTTTGTCAGACGCGCTTCTCCCATAAAGACCGCTATGTTATTCTTCCGCATCAGGAATCCAACGCCTTTTACCAAACGATCCGAATTCTGGCGCGAGCGTTTAACAGCCACTCCGTAATCCAGTTTTAGATTATCGAATGAAAAACCAAAGTCCTTGCCGCGTTCACGGAGGGTGTGTGCAATTTCAGCATTTTTCAATAAAGATTTCGAAGGGATACAGCCCACATTGAGACAAACACCGCCAAGCCATTGCTTATCAACAATCGCCACCTTTTGCTTCAGTTGCGCGGCACGGATCGCGGCAACGTATCCCGCAGGTCCAGCACCGATCACAACAACATCAAAATTCTCAGCCATATATTTCTCCTCTATTATGTCATTGCGAGGCTGACGAAGCCCGACGTGGCAATCTTCTCATTACTCTGATGAGATTGCTTCGGGCTCTGCCCTCGCAATGACATGAATATTTATTATTTTACACTACAGCCAACGTCTCACGCGGGACTTGTAACTGGTGTATGTTTCTCCAAACCTTTTCTCAAGATAAGCTTCTTCATGCTCAATGACAAGCTTGTTGCAAAGCAAAATAAAAATTGGAGCAAGAATAATCCCCCAATATGTACCAGCATTGAGCGGAATACCAATAACCATCAAAAGAAATCCTAAGTAAATTGGGTTGCGCGAGAAACCATAGATTCCTGACGTTACGATGCTTGATACCGGATGATATGGATCCAATGTCGTGTGCGCCCTGCGAAATGCGAGGACAGCACCCAAGCCCAATAGAAACCCGAGAACGACCAGTGCAAAGCCGATATATTCAACGAGTGTTGGGACAGCAAACGGCAATCGGACAAAACGCGCAAGCAAGAAAGCCGCGATAATAAGCAATAGTGTAAGAACAGGTGGAGGAATTTTTACATTTGCGTGATCTTTAGGTTGTGTCATTTGCTAGGCCCAATTCTCCAATGTTTCTTTGACCCTCATCAAAAACCAATCTGCGGACGCGCCGTCGAGGATGCGATGATCAAACACAAAAGAGAGATATACCATCGGACGAATAGCAATGGCATCATCTATGACCACAACCCGTTTCTGCATCGCACCCACGCCGAGGATTCCACACTGCGGCTGGTTAATCACAGGGAAGGCAAATAGCGATCCACTGATGCCATGGTTTGTTAGAGTGAACGTCCCACCTTTGACATCGTCAGGTTGGAGCTTCTTCGCCCGCGCCCGATTGGCAAAATCATTGACTGCACGCGCCATCGCGAGTAGAGACAAGTTATCTGCATCTTTTATTACAGGAACAATCAAACCTTCCTCGCCAAGCGAAGTGGCCATGCCAATGTTGACGGCCTTATGGACAAGAATCCCTTCGTCTGTCCACGATGAATTGACATGGGGAAAAGCTTTCAACCCGGCAACAATCGCCATCATGAAATAGGCTGTGAATGTGAGATTGACCCCGTCGCGTACAAAAATCTCCTTATTTGCTGAACGATGTTTGGCTACGCGACTCATATCTGCTTCCATCACAGTCAACACATGCGGTGATGTATGCTTGGACATCACCATATGCTCGGCAATTTGTTTTCTGATGACTGTATGCTTGATTAATTGATCACCCGCGACCGGTTTAATGTTTACTGGCTGCAGGTTCGCAGGTTGTGTCAATCCACTTGTAACTTTTGACTTTTGGACTTCAACATAATCCAATACATCATTTTTAGTAATGCGTCCGTTAAGACCTGTTCCTTGTATTTGTTGTAGGTTCACTCCATGTTCAGCCGCGATCTTTGCCACAACAGGAGAGATAAAGCCAATCTCTCGGTTAGTAGTCGGTTGTTGGTTGTTAACAGTTGACGTTTGAGTTTGAATATCTTCAACTGGAGTCTTTGTAGTATTCGGTTTGTCGCTGACAACTGACAACTGTCCACTCTCCACTGACTCCCCAGGTTTCCCAATAAATGCCAAGACCGTTCCCACTTTCGCAGGAACTCCCTCTTCCGCAATGATCTTCAACACCGTTCCCGATGCAGGCGCAGGAATTTCGGTATCCACCTTGTCCGTGTTCACTTCAAGAAGCGGCTCAAGCTCGTTGACCAGGTCGCCTTCCTTTTTCAACCATTTAATTACAGTTACTTCCTCAACACCTTCTCCTAACAATGGAACAAGCACCTTAGTTGCCATACGTTCTCTCCAGTTAATAGTTGGCGGTTGACAGTTGATAGCTAACGAGCGGGTAAACTGTTGATGAGGGCATAAAGCCTTTTCCGCAACCCTTGAATTTTTTCGTCCAAAACATCTATGTCTTCCTTACTCAAATATCCAAATTCCTGAGCTAAAACCAGTTGTGTATCTACTTCGGCTAATGAACCAAGTGCAATATGCAAAAATCTTCGGAAATCTCCGGGCGCTTTTCTCGCCTGACCTTCTGCAATATTTGATGGTACTGAGACGACCGCCGGGCGGATTTGATCTGCCAGTGCATATGTTTCCTGCCGCGGAAATTTTTCAGTTAGTTTGTAAACTGCTTTTGCAAGCTTTATGCCTTCTTGCCATACAATTAACTCACGGTAGTTTTTAGCAGAGACTTTATTATTATCCATAATCCACCAACTACCAACTATCAACAATCAACGGAGCGGCGGGTAAGTCGCTGGATCAACTTCATTCATCATTTCATATATCGTATCAAACACGGTCTCCGCATTCGGCTTGGACCAGTAATCGCCGTCACTCCCGTATGCTGGCCGATGAGCTTTACCCGATAAAGTGCGTGGCTCGGAATCGAGATGAAAGTAACCACCCTGTTTCTCGATCACTTCCTGCATCATATACGCAGTGGCTCCGCCGGGTACATCTTCATCCAGAAATACAACGCGATTGGTTTTTTTCAATGATCCAACGATTTTGCCAGGAATATCAAATGGCAACAATGATTGCACGTCCACTACTTCGACATCAATCCCAACTTTACTCAATTTATCAGCAGCATCCAAAGCGATGCGACAGCAAGCACCGTATGTCACAATCGTGATATCACGCCCTTGGCGAATTACTTCAGGCACACCCAGCGGCACAGTGAACTCACTAATATTATCAGGCAACCGTTCCTTCACGCGATAACCATTCAGCACTTCAACAATTACTGCAGGCTCATCTGCTTTCAACACGGTGTTATAAAAACCTGCGGCGCGCGTCATATCGCGCGGCACCAGTACATTGATTCCGCGCACAAGGTGAAGAATGCCTGCCATAGGTGAACCTGCGTGCCAGATCCCTTCCAGGCGATGCCCACGTGTGCGAATGATCACAGGAGCAGATTGTCCACCCACAGTACGCCAATGCAGATTCGCAAGATCATCAGCCACAATTTGTAAGGCATACAACAAATAATCGAGATATTGAATTTCACAAATTGGCCTCAAACCGCGCATCGCCATACCAATCGCCTGACCTAAAATCGTCGCTTCACGGATACCTGTGTCAGACACTCGCAGATCGCCATATTTTTCCTGCATCCCCTTGAAACCCTGGTTCACATCGCCGAGAAAACCGACATCTTCGCCAAACGCGATCACACGCGGATCACGCCCCAAAATCGAATCGAAGGCGGCGTTCATCACTTCAAAACCCATCACTGTCGGCGATGAATCGGAATAAGCAGGCTTCACTTCTTTTACTGCAACCGCTTTACCGCTATACAGATTTGAACCATAACGTTCGATATTGATCGCATCCTGTTCATTTTTCCATTGGATGAGAACCTGCTTGGATGGATTCGCCTCATCACGCAGGATTCTCAACGCCTCATGTGCGGCGCTATGGACATCCCGCCTCAACGGCGCAGGGAGGGCCGCCAGCCGTTCCTTGATTTGACTCAACGCTGACGCGTGACTCGAACTTCCTGCAATTTCATCGATCATATCCATGACCTGTCCGCGCTCTTCAAGGATCGGAGCGAGGTACGCCTCCCAGGCGAGTTTGCGGATTCCCTCTACAGCTTCGTAATCCTCTTGTTCAACAGCGACCAGCTCAGAGTCCGTTGCGATGTGATTTTCGATGATCCACTCACGCAGTTTGCTAATGCAGTCAAATTCCTCTTCGAACTTAAGCCTCTGAGGAGTCTTGTATCGCTCGTGGCTTCCTGAGGTGGAATGTCCCTGCGGCTGAGTCACTTCAGTGACATGCACCAGCGCAGGGATATGATCCTGTCGGGCCTTCTCAGCAGCAGTTGCGTAGGTTTCGATCAGCGCGGGATAATCCCAACCGCGAACCTGATAGAGATCATAGCCGCGTTCACAATCTTCTTCGAGGCAAGGATCACGCTGAAACCCCTGTAGGATTGTATAAATATTTTCCTTGACCATTTGGAATCGATTGGGAACCGAGATGCCATAGCCATCATCATAGACCGTGATCACCGCAGGCGCCTGCAAAACGCCAATCGCATTGACCGACTCCCAAAACATACCTTCCGCTGTGGAGGCGTTGCCAATACTCGCAAACGTGACTTCATTGCCGTTCTTTGAGAATTGATTGAAATCCCTGAGTTCTTCCAGTCCGCGATAAAGGACTGACGCGTATGCGAGACCCACTGTACGCGGCATTTGCGCGCCCGTGGGAGAAACATCTGCTGCGGTATTATAGGATTCAGTTTGGTTCTTCCAGGAGCCATCCGGGTTGATGAAGCGATTTGCAAAATGGGCGTTCATAGAACGTCCTCCCGTATTCGACTCGTGGTTTACATCTGCATGCGCATAAAGCTGGGCAAAAAATTCCTGGATATTCATCACCCCCAACATGAACATCCAGGTCTGGTCACGATAATATCCTGAGCGCCAGTCGCCTTTTTGAAAGGCTCGCGCAATGGCAATATTGGCAAGCTCCTTGCCATCACCAAAAATACCGAATTTTGCTTTGCCACTTAGAACTTCACGTCTACCGATTAGACTTGCCTGCCTGCTTTGATATGCCAGGCGATAATCCTTGATGATCTCTTCTTTCTCGAGGGGAAGTGCAACAGTACCCTTTGTTTTGGGCATGAACTCTCTCCTGAACTGAGTTAATAAGGATTATAACGGAAAAGGACCAGGGACACTTACGTCTATTGGCGATATAGTTATGAATTTTGACGCATGAAAGTGAGCGGAATGGCTATTCCTCTATCTCCAGCCATTTCAGTGCTGATTCCATTTCATGGAATACCTTGATTCTGCCACTACGATTGACGACAACATTTTCCGTTGTAAGGTCAATGAGGTGGCGGGGGGCAACTACAGCAACCCTGATTTTTGGACCCACAACTCTGACATATTCCTCACCAATCTGATACCGATCCCAGATACTAACATGATCTTCGAGTACCAATATGTCAATAAGCGCCTTTTCAAGATGCTCTCGATTGCATAAATCTGCAATTTCCAGCAAAATGGAAAAGGCCAATTTTAATGAATATGGCTCAGTGATCTTGACAAACAGATAACTGCCTCTGTTTTCGAAAATAGGCATAGTATTGCTCCAAATACATCTAATTTGGATAACATGATGCGATTATACTTTCCCTCATGACTACATCTCTCCCCACCATCCAAAACCTGGTTCCACCAGATGTGATTGATCTTGGCCTTGGCGATCCGCCTCTCTCGCTTCTTCCACTGGATTTGATCCGCGACGCTGCACAATTGCGGTTATCACAGAGTGACAATTCATTTCTACAATACGGCATAGAACAGGGAGATGCGTATTTCCGTCTTGCCTTAGCGGACTTTCTAAGCAAGGGCTATAGCTTTGACTTAAAGTCGGAAAGCCTCTTTGTCACGAACGGCATCTCAAAGGCATTGGACCTGATCTGCACGCTCTTTACCAAGGCGGGGGATACAATCTTTGTAGAAGAGCCAACGTATTTTCTGGCACTCAGGATTTTTGCAGACCATCATTTGAATGTCATCTCCATCGATACGGATGAAAATGGACTTGTCATCGAATCGCTCGAGGAGAGGCTGGCTGAATCCCACCCAAAGTTCTTATATCTCATTCCGACCTTCCAGAATCCAACCGGCACAACCTTGCCACAGGAACGACGTGATCGTCTCATAGAGTTAGCACAGGAGCATAATTTCATTATCGCGGCAGATGAGGTCTATCATCTGTTGAGCTACACTCAAACACCACCGAAATCCTTTGCCGCATATACAGATGTTGAAAATGTCATTTCGCTCGGATCATTCTCAAAAATTCTTGCACCCGGTCTGCGGCTTGGATGGCTACAGGCACACCCCGAAAAGATCAAACGCTTCAATACATG
>Ga0114129_10009129_pt1 | contig 14134 bp, 10 predicted proteins | sample RhiMetdeltSRZDD1_FD_80071 | JGI IMG/M metagenome (GOLD analysis project Ga0114129, IMG submission 80071) | Populus rhizosphere microbial communities from Tennessee, USA - Rhizosphere MetaG P. deltoides SRZDD1 (version 2) (version 2) | ecosystem: Host-associated > Plants > Roots > Rhizosphere >... | reverse complement strand
CGTGACGAGCAGGTCGTCCTCGTCCCCCGCCGTGAGCCCGACCGGCAGCGCCGGCCGGCTCGGTCCGTTCCCTTCGACGAGGTCGGTCGTCGCGTTCACAACGACCGGCAGGCCCAGCACGTGCACGATGGCCAGACCAACCCCGGAGCGGGCAATCGACTCGACAGGCCCCACGATCTTCTGCTCGGGGGTCGGGTTCTGGCGGATGCGGATCTTCTTGGCGAGAAACGTCCCCTCGGGCGTTCTCTGTCCCTCCACCTTCACGCGGAGTCCGGGGGCCAGCTCCTCGAAGGTGACGGGGATCGCCGGCTCCCTGTTCAGCCGGGTCTCGGGGGTCACCTCGACCGCGAATCCCAGGAGCTTGAGGCGCCGGGCCCTCGGATCCACGGACTCGATGATCCCTCGAAGCTCCTCTCCCTGAGCGCCCTTCGGGCCCACGTCGATCTGATCCGCGAGGAATGATCCGTCCGCTCGAAGCTTTCCCTTGATTTCCACCTCCACTCCCACGACGAGCTGCGGGGCGAGACCGCTGGCCCTGCCTGGAGACGAATCCGCAAGGGCAGGGGACAGGGCGGTCAGGATGGCCGGCCCCAGCAGCATGAACCGACCTCTATCCGTCCGCATCGAGCGTGGCCTCGCAGGAGTCCAGCAGGCCCCCCGGAATCCTGTCGGCCCACCGGTCCCTGCGGCTGTAGACGCCGGCCAGCCGGAGAAGGGAAGCGGCCTCATAGAAGGCCACCCGTCGCGGCAGCGTCTCCATGCCGGACGCGCCGGCGCGTCGCCGCGCGTACTCCGCGAGAAAGACCGGCCGTCCGAGTTCGCACCCGGGTGCCGCGTCGGCGAACTGCAGGGACCGCAGCCTCAGATGGGCGAGGAAATTACCCATGTCGAGGGCCGGATCACCGAGGCGGGCGTCGTCCAGGTCCAGGAGCGCGCTTCGATCTCCGCAGTCGCGGACCTGCTCGGGGTAGAAGTCACGGTGAACGGGGCTCTCCGGGACTTCGGGAAGCAGCGCTGCGCGCCGACTCAGCGTCCGGAGCAATCCCGCGGCGCGCCCGGGGCAGGCCGCCGCCCCGATCGGCGAGCGGCCGAGCCACTCTTCGGTGTTAGCCGTTTCCTGCTGCGCGCTCCAGCGGCGGTCGAGACGCGCCTTGCATCCATGCAGCGTGGCGAGGGCCGCGGCCATGCGTCGCGCCGCGGCCTCCGACGTTCCACGGTATACAGGGGTCGCGAGCGGCGTTCCCTCGAGGTACTCGGTGACGAGGAGTCTCAAATCGGGGAGATGCCCGACCGGACGGGGAATCAGGAGGACCTCGCGCGGGATGGCGGCGGCGATTCTCCCCATTGTCTCGAGAATATCCGGCCCACGCTCGCCGGAGAGGATTTTTCCGAAGAGGCGCCGCCTTGTGACGGCGCCGTCCAGCGTGTAGCCGAGGGCGCAGCGCCGGCCGGGCGTGTGCTTCAGGATGTCCACTTCGACGACGCGCCAGGGGCTCGGTACGGTCGGCTCTTCCCCATGGAGGAGCGGGGCGAGGCGAGACAGTCTCGGCGTCATCGCTTCCGGGTCGAGCGCCTCCGCGAGCCCCGGCAGGGCAGGATCGGAAAGATGGATGGCCCTGGTCATTCCTTCGCCTCGCCGAACAGCCGCCGGAACGGCCCGACCCCGGTCAGAAGCTCGGCCGGCGGGCCGGTTTCGACCACCCGGCCTTCCCGGATCACGATCACCCGTTCGCAGTCGAGGATCTGCGAGAGGTTATGGGCAATCCAGACGCAGGTCCGCCCGCTCGCCATCCGGGACAGGGTCCGGCGCACGTCCAATTCGGTGCGGGGATCGAGACCGGTCGTGGGCTCGTCGAAGACCATCACCGGCGCGTCCCGCAGGACCGCCCTCGCCAGCGACACCCGCTGCTGTTGGCCGCGCGACAGCGAGGTGCCGCGCTCTCCCAGGATCGAGTCATATCCGTCCGGCAGCGCCTCCAGGAACGGGTGCGCGCCGGCCGCCGTCGCGGCCGCCCGGACCTGCTCGCGCGTCGCTTCGGGACGCCCGCAGCGGATGTTCGTTTCGACCGAGTCCCCGAACAGGAACGGCTCCTGAAGGACGATGGCGATCTGCCGGCGGTAGGACTCGAGCTGGAAGCGGCGGATATCCTGGCCACCGACCAGGATCCTTCCGGCCTGGGGATCGTAGAGCCGGAGCAGCAGGGCGAGAATCGTGGACTTGCCGGAGCCCGACGGCCCGACGAGCCCCACTCTCTCTCCCGGAGCAATCCGGAAGGAGAGATCCTGCAGGACCGGACGCCCCTCCTGATAGCCGAACGTCACCCCCTCGAAGGCGATCTCTCCCGAAAGTGGCGGGGCCGGGATGGCGTCGGGTGCCTCGCGCACCTCCTCGCCGGAGTCGAGAATCTCCAGGATGCGCTCGCCGCACACCGCCGCCTTGCTCGCCTTCGCGCCGATTCGAACCAGATCGCGGGTGGGCTTGTAGAGCCCCTTGAGGTACGCCAGGAAGACCACCATCTCGCCGGGGGACATCCCGCCCGCCAGCGAGCGCCGGGCACCCACCCAGAGAACGAGGCACGAGCCGACGGCAATCGTCATCTCGACAATCCGGCCCAGCGACTCCTCGAGCCGCAATGAGCGCAACCCGGCGCTCAGGCTTTTGAAGTTCTGCCTGGAGAATCGGGCGGCGACCTCCTCCTCGCGGGAGTAGGCCTGGATCATCGTCACGGAGGCCAGCGCCTCGCTCGCCACGGTGGCGACCTTCCCTTCCTTGCGCCTCTGTTCCCGGGACGCCTGCCGGATGAGCCCTCCATACCGTGCCGTGGCCACCAGGAGCAACGGAAGGGTCGAGACGGCGATGAGCGTCAGCGTGGGATCCATCATCGCCATGAACGCGATCATGCCGAGAATGACCAGCGCCTGGGTGGTGAATTCGAGCACCATCGGCACCAGGACCTCGCGCAGCATCGTCACGTCCCCGGTCAGCCGGACCATCAGGTCGCCCGTACGCCGCCGGCTGTGAAAAGTCAGCGAGAGACGCTGCAGCCGCGCGAAGATGGCGACCCGGAGGTCCGAGACGACCTTCTGGCCCACCGATTCCGCCAGGATGCGTTCGCTGTAAGAGAACAGGCCCTTGAGCGCGGTGAGGACGACGACCGCCAGGCAGCAGACGGCGAGAAGCTGCATCCGATCCGACGGGAGAATTCCTCCCAGCCAGAGCATGAAACCGCGGCTCCTGCGTTCGAGCAGCACGCCGTCGATGACCCCCTGGATCGGCCAGGGGCCGACCAGGTCGGTCGCGATGAACGCCAGCATGAAACAGGCGGAGAGGGCGAGGCGCCGGCGATGGGGCTTCAGGAGCGGACCGAAGCGGACGAAGAGCCGGGCGATCCTCCCCAGCCGGGTGGCGCCGGACGGCGTCACGCTCGCGCCTCTGCATGGGAATGGCTCGAGGCGGCCGTGCGGAATACCTCGGACAGCTCGCTCACATTGCGCCGCGCATCGAACAACCGGGCCACGTGACGCCGGGCCGCCAGCGTCCTCCGGGCGGTTTCACCTCGATCCTGGAGCGTCAGGGCGATCGCATCCGCGAGAGCCTCAACGTCGGCGGGGTCGACGAGGAGCCCCGCCTCGCCGTCGGGCACCGCTTCGGGGATCCCGGAGAGCCTCGTGGAGACCACCGGCACCCCCCGGGCCATCGCCTCGAGCAGGGTGGTCGGGATCCCGTCGCGATCGCCGTCCGGCGCGATCACGCAGGGCTGGACGAAGACCGACGCCTCGGGAAGGTGCACCGACGCGATCTCCTCCTGACTGGCCGGCCCCCTGAACTCGACGCGCCCGTCGAGGCCGAGCGTCCGAGCCTGCTGCCGGAGCAAAGGCTCCTGGGGCCCCGATCCGACGAGGCGGCACTGCACCGCAACCCCACGCTGCGCCAGGACGGAACAGGCCGCGAGCAGATGGGCGAGCCCCTTCTTTTCCACCATCCTGCCCACGAAGAGCAGGCGCGGGGGCTGAGGTGCGGGGGGATAGGGAAGGGCGGGGAACCGGTGCAGATCGATCCCGTTGTAGACCCGTTTCACCCGGGCCGCGGGTGCCAGCGACTGAAGGAAGGCCCGGTTCGCCTCGCTGATGGTCACCACGGCGGACGCCTCTTCCTGAAGGAGGCGCAGGCGACGACGGTCCACCTCGTTCCAGTAGATGTCCTTGGCGTGCGCCGTGAAGGAGAAGGGGATGCCGGTCAGGAGGGACGCGTAGCGCGCCATGGAGGCGCTTCCCGTCGCAAAGTGGGCGTGGATCAAGTCGAAACGCTCCTCCAGAGCGCGCTCTGCGACGGCTCCGGCCAGGAGCCAGGCCCGCATCTCATTGCGATTCTCGAGCACGAGCGCCGACTGCAGGGCCGCCTCATGGGCCCGCCCCAGCCGGCGGGCGAGACGACGGTGGATGACGAACGGCTCCCAAAGACGCTCGCGCAGCATGGGACCCAGGTCGATCACCCTGGCCCGAAGGGACTGAAGCGCTCCGTGGGAAACCGGCTCATCGACCGCTCGTCGCGTGAAGATGGTCAGATCCCACCCCAGGCGCTCCAGCTCGAGAACTTCCGTGAGGATGAAGGTCTCCGAGAGGCGCGGGAAGCATTTCAGGATGTATCCGATTCTCATTGGACTACGCTCCTGCGGTCGGCCGGGTGCGCGTCGCCGAGCGACTCCAGCAGACGGATCAGCCCGTCCGTCGCCCCTGCCAGCGACAAGTGCTCCTCCGCGACGTGCCGCCCCGCGCGGCCCAGGAGCCGGCGGAGATCGGCGTCCTCGGCCAACCGGTCGAGCGCCCGCGCCAGGGCCGGCACGTCCCCGGGTGGGACCCGCAGACAGGACACACCGTCGCGCAACAGGCGGTCCAGGTCGCCGCAGGCCGTGGCGACGACCGGCAGTCCGGCTGCGAGGTACTCGCCCAGCTTCAGCGGTGAGAAGTAGAAGTCGTCCTGTGGACGATACGGAGCGACGGCGATCTCCGCCGAAGCGAGGAGCGCTGGGACATCCCCGTGGCTTACGGCGCCGGTGAAGGTGACGTTCGAGCCGAGATTCATCTCGCCGGCGCTTCTCATCAGGCTCCCGCGCTCGGGACCGTCTCCGACCAGGATCAGGCGCGTGCGATTCCGATGCTCGACCACGAGCGCGAACGCGCGGAGAAGGTCTTTCACCCCGTGCCACGGCTTGAAGCTTCCCGTGAAGATGATTCCGACGTCCCCCGCTCTGCGCCACCCCGTGCCTCCCGGGTCCGCCATCGCGGCGTGGAATTGGTCGAGATCCACCGCATTGGGAGACAGGTGGACTCCCTCTCGGCTTCCGCGCAGGCGCGCGAAGCGCTCCCGCAGCGGCGAGGAGACGCAGAGCACGGCATCGGCCCGCCGAGCGAGGACCGTCTCGATCTCCAGGGCCACGTCGACCGGGTCCACCTGGCGGTAGCGGGACTGCTCCTGGACGAGAGGCGCGTTGACTTCGAGAACCAGCGGCGCGGCCAGGCGCTCCGCGAGCACGGCGCCCGCCAGCGACCAGAGCGAGTACCGCTCATAGATCACGTCCACGTCGCCGGGCGAGAAGGGGAGACGACGGTCGAGATCCCCGGACGAGGCCAGGGCCGCGGCCTGGGCCGCGACCGGCCTCCCTGCCTTTCCCTGGAGTCGCGCGAGGAGCGCTTCGGCCGGAATCACCCGACCGGGGACTTGCCCGGGCGCTCCCGGCCTCAGGGCCAGGACCGTGACGTCCACACCCCGGCGCGCCAGCGCGCCGATGGTCTGCCGGACGTGCACCGAGGCTCCCTTCGTCCCGTCGAGCGGAATCCCGGCATCGGCGCATATGTAGAGGACTCTCATGTCCGGGCCCCGGAACCCTCCTCGGAACGCCCGGCGTCCGCCAGGGTGCGGGCGAGCGTGGCGACGTTCCGTCTCTGGTCAAAGAGCTCGCGCGCCCGCCTTCGTCCCGCCGCTCCCATGGAGCGACGCAGATCGGGATTCGCGAGCAGTTCGGCGAGGGCGGCCGCAAGCGCGTCCGGGCGGCCCGGCTCCAGCACCCGACCCGTTCCGCCATCCTCCACCGCTTCGGGGATCCCGGTCACCCGGGTGGTCACCACCGGCACGCCGCTGGCCATGGCTTCCAGGATGACGGTGGGGAGACCGTCCCGGTTGCCGTCCTGACCCACCAGGCAGGGGACGGCCACGACCGCCGCTTCCGGAAGCCGACGCATGAGCTCGCCGCGCGGGAGCGGGCCGGCGAGGGTCACGTGGTCTCCCAGATCGTTCGCGGCGATCCGCCCGGCCAGATCGTCATGAAGCGAGCCCTTGCCGACGATCTCGCAGAGGAAAGGCACGCCCCGGTCGCGCAGGATTCCACAGGCCTCCACCAGGTCCGCGAACCCCTTCTTCTCTTCCAGCCTTCCGATGGCCAGAAGCAGCGGCAGACGCGGCGCTTCGGCGGGGGCCGCGGGGCGAAAGCGGTCCAGGTCGACCCCGTTGTAGATTCGGACAATCCTTCCTGCCGGCAGGCCCGGACCGGCCAGATCGGTGAGATAGCGGCGGTTGAATTCGCTGACCGTGACCACCCGCTCCGCCTGGAACATGAGGGCGCGGAGCAGCCGCCGGGAGTTGCTTCTCTGGTAGATATCCTTGGCGTGGGCGGTGAACGTGAATGGAACGCCGGCCAGGCGGGCCGCGAACATCGCGGTCGTCGCCGGAACGGAGGCGAAGTGGGCGTGCAGACGAGCGCAGCCGGACTCCCGGGCGACCTCCGCCACCAGGGGGGCGCGCAGGAACCCCTTCCAGGAACAGGGGGCAAAGCGCAGCGCCAGGAGCAGTGCGTCCATGTAGGCCTTGAATTGTCGCGACACGGCACGCCAGTGCGCCCTGAGAAAGACAAGCGGGTGGCCGGGAACCCGCTCCGGCAGGTAGCTCACGCCGGCCCGCACTCTTGCGAGATCCTCGTGGAAGCGACCGTCGTCCGGCTTCTTCAGGGAGATCAGCTGCAGCTTCTCCCCCAGCCTCTCGAGCTCCAGGATCTCCGCAAGAATGAACGTCTCTGAAAACCTCGGATACATCTTGAGAACGTATCCGATCATGATCGGACCTCCGCCGCGACCCGGCTGCCTGGCTTCAGGGCGAGCGCGCCCGGCCTCCTGTCCGCCACGGCCCGGCAGATGTTCTCGAGACCGGAGAAGTCCAGCCCCCAGCGGCGCGGCGGGCGCGGCCGGCCGAGCCCGTCGAGCACCTCCCGGATCAAGGGATCGGGGCCGGCCTCCTCGGGAAGCAGCATGTGCACCACGCCGCGCTCGGCCAGCCTCTGAGCCCTGAGGAGCTGTTCGCGGCGGGGGGATGTACGCGGGACGATCAAGGCGCTCGCCCCTGCGTACGCCAGCTCGCAGATGGTGTTATAGCCTCCCATGGCGATCACGAAGTCCGCCGAATGGCAGATCCCGGGAACGTCCTCGAAGTATTCGAGGACCCTGGCTCCGTCTAGCCCCTCCACCCGCGCCAGGAGGCGCTTTCGTTTGCGAGGGCTCATCAGCGGGCCGGTGATCAGAAGCGTCTCGAAGGGCGGCCGTGAGCCGAGCCGCTCATACCCCTCGAGAAAGGAGCTCAGAAGGAAGGCCCCGTCCCCACCCCCACCCGCCGTGACCGCGACGAGCAGGCCGGTGCGTGGCGCGAAGCGGTCCCGGATCGCCTCGGGCGAAGCGGTCGAGCCGTTCCGCCCGATGTACCCCACGAACCGGATCTTCGCCGCCAGGTCGTCCGGCAGCTCGTATTCCCGGACCGGATCGAAGACCTCCCGCTGGCCGTAGACCAGGATCACGTCGTAACAGGCACGGAGGACTTCAACGGTTCCCTCCGCGTCCCAGGCCTGCTTCACCGCTTCCGGCTCGTCGATGACATCGCGCAGGCCGAGGATGCGGACCGGCGCGTCGGGCAGGCGGCTGAAATCGTCGAGGACAGGAAGGATCTCCCCGCTGAGGCCGCGGGGTGTGTGATCCGAGAAGAATACGTCGGGCCGGAAGGTCTCGGCGGCTTCGCGGATGAGCCTTCCTCGGAGAGCCACGGTTTCAGAGATGGGCAACTCGATCTCCCGGGAAACATAGCGGCCGCCGGGTCCCTTGGTCACGGAGGGGAGCTTCAGGTAGTCACAGTGAGGCGGGTAACGAAAATAATGGGCTCGGGGTGACCCGGTGACGACCAGGGCCGAGGGGGCGGGGAAGCTCCGGATCAGCCGGTTGGCAATGGCCGTCGTCCGGCGGATGTGACCGAGGCCGTACGAATCGTGACTGTAGAAGAGAAACCGCATCCTGCGACCTGCCTCTTATTTGAGAGTCTCACGTGCGACCTGAATTGTTTTTGCAAGAACAATGCCCGGGAGGACTGGAACTGGACCGATCGATCGGCGGTCCGCTCGCCCAGATTCGGGCCGCAGCGGGCGATTCCCCTTAGTCGTCTGAATCCGTTTCAGTTTCTTTGACAGGAAGAACCTCGGATAGTGTTCGGGTCGCTTGACGCATAGGTGGCCGGTCCTCAAGGAAATACCTGAACGCGGCCCGGGCAGGTTGTCTCACTTCTGTATCTCCGGCCCGAACGCTGTCACGCCGAAGGACAATCTGACCTCCACAACGGGCAGCACAGTTACGGGACGCCTCACTCCTTCAGTGCGAGGTCGCATGCAGGAATGAATGGCATGGACAGCAGAAGGGGGAAGCGGGGGATTCTCGCACTCGACCGACCCTGACGGGCGCTCGGATCCGCTGCCCTCAACGAGGAGGGCACTCGAGCTCGGTGCGACGGCGATAGTCAGCCGTGCCGGATGGCGAGCCCGCCGGTCGACGTACGATTCCCTCTCTCTACAAGTTCGTGAACAGCAGGTGATTGTTGGCGCTCTGCGCGTTCGTGACGATATTCTTCGTCGTCAGGTTGAAGAGCGCGTCGCGCACCTGCTGCGACGTCGCCCCCGGGTTTCCCTGGAGGTACAGGGCGGCCACGCCGGCGACGTGCGGCGTCGCCATCGACGTGCCGCTGATGATGTTCGTCGAGGTGTCCGTCAGCCACCAGGCCGAGGTGATGTTCACACCGGGGGCGAACCAGTCGACGCACGAGCCGAAGTTCGAGAAGCTCGCCCGGGCGTCGGCCTGGTCGGTCGCGCCGACGGTGATCGCCTCGGGCACGCCGGACGGCGAGCCCGCGCAGGCGTCCGCGGTGTCGTTGCCGGCGGCGACGGCGTAGGAGACGCCGTCGGCGATCGAGGTGCGGACCGCCGTGTCGAGGGCCGCCGACTGGCCGCCGCCGAGGCTCATGTTGGCGACCGCCGGGACGCCGGCAGCGTGGTCCCCGGTGACCCAGTCCACACCCGCGATCACCCCCGAGTTGAGGCCTATGCAGGCGCAGTTGAGGACGCGCACCGCGACGAGCCGCACTCCCTTCGCGATGCCGTACGTCGCCCCGCCGATCGTCCCTGACACGTGCGTGCCGTGCCCATTGCAGTCGTCCGAGCTCAGCCCCATGGTAACCGCGTCGAAGCCGTGTACGGCGCGACCGCCGAACTCGCTGTGGGTTTTGCGGATGCCGGTGTCGATGACGTAGGCGGTCACGCCGGCCCCGGTGGCGGTGTAGGTGTACGTGCCCGACAGCGGCAGGGCGCGCTGATCGGTGCGGTCTATCCCCCAGGTCGCGCCGTTCTGGGTCGTGACGGCATGGACCTCCTGGTCGCGCTCGACGTAGGCCACGCGCGCGTCATTGCGCAGGGCGTCAAGAGCGGCCGCGGGGACGAGGGCCGCGTACCCCTGGAGCGCGTGCGTATAGACGAATTCGACCTGAAGCCCGAGCCGCACGGAGTGCACGGCGGCCATCAGGGCGGGATCCACGCCGGGCTTCAGCACCACGATGTAGCTCTGCGGCGAGAGGTCGACCGCCCGGGCGACAGGGAGGAACGCGACGGCGCACAGCACGAGGACGGCGATGGCGAAACGTTTCATGGCGGGGTCCCTCCTCCTTTGGAAATACCGGGCGCCAACATGCGCTGCAGCGAGCGGGGCCGCAATCAGGGAATCCGCCGGATCGTCGCGGGGAAAAACCGGGTTCCCGGATCGGGGGTTTCCCCGATGACCCTCCAGGCCTCTCTGACATAATCGGCCGGCCGTCGTCAGGCCGTGGCGACGGGGCAGGGGGGACATGGGTTTCCGATACCTGGCGGTCATGATCTCGATGGTCCTGGGGTTCGGGCTCACGACGCTCTGCGCGGGCATCGGGAACCTGGCGCAGATCCGCCGCCGGGTGAAGCTGTACTGGCTGCACAGCCTGTGGGTGGCGCTGCTCCTCGTCCTGCACGTGCACCTGTGGTGGGCGTTCTGGTCGCTGCGGGTGGTGGCCGACTGGACGTACGCGGGCTTCCTCTTCGTCCTGATCGGGCCCGGGGCGCTGGTGATCGCCAGCCACATCATCATCCCCGAGCTGCTGGCGGAGCGGATTGATGTGGAGAAGTACTACTTCGACACGAGCCCTCTGTTCTTCGGCATCCTGACGGTCGGCGCGGTCTGGTTCATGCTCCTCGAGCCGATCATCGCCTCGCAGCCGCTCCTGGTCCCCGTGCGCTTCCTGCAGGCGGTCGCGGTCGTGGCCCTGGGATGCTGCTCCGCCTCGAAGGACCGGCGGGTCCACGTGACGGCGATCGGGGTCATCGTCGCGGCGCTCGTGACGGCCATCGTGCTGGTCCGGTTCTCGCTCGCCCAGTTCGGGCTTCGGTGAGGGGATGGAAGGCTTCAGCTACCTGTCGGTGATGGTCTCGATGGTCCTGGGGCTGGGGCTCTCGCAGCTCTTCGGGGGGATCGGAAACCTGGTCCAGGTGCGGCGGCGGGTGAAGCTCTACTGGCTGCACAGCCTGTGGGTGCTGCTGCTCATCGTCCTCCACGTGCACATGTGGTGGTCGTTCTGGGCGCTGAGCGGGGTGGAGGACTGGACCTACGCCATCTTCTTGTACGTCCTGATCGGACCCGGGGCGCTGGTGATCGCGAGCCACATCAGTATCCCCGAGCTGAACGACAGCCGGATCGACAACGAGCGTTACTACTTGGACACGAGCCCCCTGTTCTTCGGCATCCTGACGCTTGCCGCGACCTGGGCGATGTTCCTGGAGCCGATCGCGGGGCTGCGCCCCTTCTTCGTGCCGTTCCGCATCCTGCAGGCGATCGGCGTCGTGACCTTCGCCTCCTGCTCGGCCTCGAAGAACAGGCGCCTGCACGCCGTCGCGATCGGATTGATCGTGGCGCTGCTCGTGTTCGGGATCGCCGTGGACCGGGTGTCGCTGGCGCAGTTCAAGCTGCACTAGGCGGCGGCTGCCGCAGCATCGCCTCGGCGGCGTCGAGGCCGCTCCGGTAGGCCCCGTGCGCGTCCCCCGCCCAGACGATCGAGATCGCCTCCCCCGCGAAGAAGATCCGGCCGACGAGCGGACGGCCGAGGGCGGCGCGGGCGTCGGCCTGACCGGGAAGAGGGGCCGAGTAGGTGCCGTGGGTCAGATCGTCCCGGTTCCATCCGGTCCGGACGTCGCTCCGGAGCGCCTCCCGGACCGACGTCCCGAAGAGACCCGCGAGGGTGTCGAGCGCGAACTCCTCGGCGGCCCGGCCCGGGGCCTCCTCGAGCCGGAGCGCCAGGTCGCCATCGAGGTAGCAGGTGACGCCGTTCCATCCCGGCGGCCAGATCTCGACGTCCATGGAGTCGCCCCCGCGCCCGCGCATCGCCGTCAGGAAGGCCGGGCCTTCGAGGCCGGTGATGTCGCGCGTGAACTCGAGCCCCACTTTCAGCGCCCGGGCCATCGGGAGGGCCTCGATCGCCCGCAGCTTCCAGTCGGGGAGTCGCGGCGCGAAGGCGATCGCCTCGGCGCGCAGGACGCCGGTCGACACGGTGACCAGGACCTGGTGCGCCTCGGCGATGCCGGCGTCCGACTCGACACGCGCCCGCGCTCCGGTGGTGTCGATGCGGCGCACGCGGGCGCCGAGCGTCACCGGCACGCCGGCGAAAACCCGCTGCACCAGCGCCCCGAAGCCGTCGCGCACCGGGCGGTCCTCGCCGATCCACCGGTAGTTGGCGAAGTCGCGGGTCGAGGCGTGCCGCGGCTCGATCCCCATCTTGGCGGTAAAAGCGTGCGCCGCGTAGGCCGCGGCCGGGTGGGCGGCGTCGATAATCTCCGAGACCGGCCGGTCGGCCCCGCCGACGCAGGCGCCGCCGGGTCCCCCCGTGCCCTGGCCGCCCGCGAGGCGGACGGCGGCGAAGGTCCGCTCGCGGAACTCCACGGCGGCCCGCTCGTCGCCCGGCGACAGCCTCGCGCCGTCGAGGTAGATGCCTCCCGACGCCGCCTCGCGCGCGTACACGAAGCCGTGGTCGTCGGCGATCCGCGTGAACGGGTTCTCGTCCGGCGAGTGCAGCCAGTGGCAGCCGTGGTCCCACGGCCGGCGGAAGGTCGTCGTGTCGGTGAAGGCGCGGCCGCCGCGGCGGTCTCGCCCCTCGAGCACCAGGACGCGGCGTCCCGCCTCGAGCAGCCGGCGGGCCGCCGCCAGGCCGGACACGCCGGCCCCGACGATGATGGCGTCGTACGTCGTCATGGCCGGTGGTCGCCCGCTTCGAGCGCCTCCCTGATGCACCGCAGCTGCTCGTCGTCCTCGCGAGTCCAGCCGCTCTGGATGGCGGCGATGTTGTCGCGGGTCAGGTGCCAGGAGAGCGGGGCGTCGGGGGTGCGCAGCGTGAAGGTCCAGGACAGGACGTCCACGCGGCCGGCCCACTCCGCCCTGAGAAACTCCACGTCCATGTCGTCCCGCAAGGCCTGGCTGGTGGTGCGGACGTTCATCAGCGCGTCGATGGGACCGAGCGTCGCGAAGCGGAACCCGTGACCGCTGCGCGCCGGGCGGTCGCGCAGCTCCGAGGCGCGGATCTGGATCAGGATGGTCTGCGGCCGCGTTCCGGGGTCCGTCCGGGTCATCTGGAAGTGGGCGGGGAGGACGTCGCGCAGGAAATCGATGGCGCTGACGACGCCGTGGTTGTCGTAGTAGCCGCCGTCTCCCAGGTGATACGCCGTGTCGTCCGGAATGATCCCGGCGGCCGGCCTCGCCATCGGGCTGACGAAGGGGAAGGTGGCGGAGAGCCGCACCGCGGTGGCGATCGGCACGTCGGTGCCGGGGTGGGCGTCCAGGAAGTTCTTCACGCGCCACACGGCGGCCCCCGGGCCGTCTCCGGGAGCGCAGGGCGCGGATCCCTCGCTCATGGCCCGGGGACGCGCCATGCTCATCGGCGCCAGCAGCAGGCGCTCGCCGGTCTCGGCCTCGGTGGTGTTGAAGATCTGCACCGGGCGACGGCCCAGCCGCGCGTCGTCCGCCCACGTCGCGAGCGTGGCCTCCTTGTCCTGCATGCGCCTCATCCAGGACTGCTCCAGCGCCCAGCCCCGGTCGCGCCTCTCGTCCAGGATGTGCAGTCCCTGCCAGATGTCGCGATAGACGATCCCCCACGCTGTGGCGTAGAGGCTCGATCGGCCGGCCTGGTCCCTGAGCCTCTCGAGATCGACGCGTCCCTCGGGGGCCCGCCCGTCCCGGTAGGCGTCGACGAAGTAGAGCGCCCCGAGGCCGCCGCCGGAGACGGTGCTCAGAAGGACCAGCGAGTCGCCGAATCGCGGCGTGGCCTCCTGCAGCCGCGTGAGGACCTCCGCCGTCCAGCGCGCCGCGGTGATCCCGCCGCCGCTGGCGGTCACGACGACGAGGACGGGTGACGCTCCGGGGGCCCGCTTCGCCCGCCAGGCCTCGTACACCTGCTCGGGACTCGGCGGGGCGGAGACGGGGGCCGGCCCGGCGGCCTCCCGCGTCACGGTGTAGTAGTGGTCGACGCCCGAGAGCCGGTAGTCCAGGGCCGTCAGGGCGGCGATCACAAGGAGCACCGGCACGCGGTACGAATCGAGGAACGCCGCCGCCAGGGTCAGGGCGAGGCCGACGATGACGGCCAGGATCAGGATGAGCAGCAGCGACGGTCCGCCGGAAGCCCAGACGGGATGGAAGCACCAGTAGCCGGTGAAATAGAGGACGTACCACAGGACCAGGAACCCGACGGCGCCCCGCGCGCGCGACAGAAGCGTCG